>Ga0272442_10008314_pt1 | contig 13184 bp, 13 predicted proteins | sample SSMForm2O_FD_200262 | JGI IMG/M metagenome (GOLD analysis project Ga0272442, IMG submission 200262) | Marine sediment archaeal communities from Little Sippewissett salt marsh, Falmouth, MA, United States - SSM-Form-2O | ecosystem: Environmental > Aquatic > Marine > Wetlands > Sediment ...
TCCACCCCGACCCGTGGGCCGCCCTCGGGGAGGTGGAAACCATGGCAACCCGCCAACAGCACCGCACCAGCATCGCCCTCACCCTCACCGCCGCCGTCCTGATCGCCGCCGGTGTGATCTGGGGGCCGGGGATGGTCGACTGGGTCACCGGCCAACCCGACGTTGCGCCGGTGGAGCAGGACGACTCGCTGCCACCGAAGGAGCCGAGTGATGAGTGGGCCGAGGCGCTCGGCGTGACCTGGCCGACCCCAGGTCCCGTCGCGTGGGAGCTGTCTGACCGGTACGTGCTGGACGTGATGAGGCTGTTCGTCGCCGACGGCGACGACTTCCGCGCCGCCGCCGAGGCGGCCGAGCAGACCGGGGAGGCGTTCCCGTTGGCTGCGCCTGGGTTCTCCCTGCGCGATGAGGATGGCCACCACCCCCACAGATATCTCGAGGCGGAGACGGTGATCGGGCTGCAGGTCCACGTTCACGACACCAGAAGTGAGGCGCAAGCCTGGAATCCGGACGACTTCCGGTCCAGCTTGACCCTCCCGACCGGGGAGCAGGCCGACTTGCTGCCGCACCGGGCCTCACCGCGGGACGGTGTCTTCTACGAAGACCTCGTCCTGTTCGCCTCCGATACTCCGACCCAGCAGGTGCGCGAGGCTGGGACGTTGGCGTGGCGCGTCGTCCACGCCGAGATCACCCCGGACGTGACGGTCGACGACGTCCCTCCCCTGCTGATCGACTACAGCTACGCCGTGTCTCAGAGTCGGCCGGCCGCGGATGGCGAGCTGTCGACCCCGATGGAGGACTGGGCCGAGACCGTCGGTCTCACCCAGCCCCTGGAGCAGGCTCTGATCCACCAGGACGGGTTCGGTGTCGTCGTCGACGAGCTGTTCATCGCTTCCGGCGATGACTTCCGCGCGATCGTGGCGGCCTACGAGTCCGGTGAGGAGCGACGGATGGCTGAGTGCATGGGCGGCTCTGACTGCCCGGACCCGATCGCCAACCCGCTGTTCGGTCCCGGCTTTAGCATGCGCGGCCCCAACGAGGAGTACTACGCCGGCTTCGCCGACGCCGAGACCGTGATCGGCCTGCACTACAGCACGTTGAACGGTTCGGGCGACGACGTGACCCTCAAGCCTGAGGGCTTCACCTCCCGCCTGATCCTGGTCGGCGGCCAGTCCGCTGAGTGGCTCCCGCACAACGGCTTCAGCCCCGGACGGTGGTCCGGCGGCTGGCACGGCCTCGCTCTGTACCGGACCGACGTACCCGTCGAGCAGGTCAGAGCCGCAGGGGCACTCGAGTGGATCACCCCACCACCGGTCGGGGCCGCAGGCGTCGCCGTTGAGGACTGGCCGCCGCTGCGCGTCACCTACGCGTACTGAAGGCGGATCCAGACGAGCGCAGATCACACAGATCCCCGACAGCACACGGACGACAGACAGATGGCAGGCCGCCGGCCCAGGCTCGTCCCGGGCCCGTCACGCCGGTCTTCACAGCGTCGGCCGAGGTGCTTGGCGGGTCGCGGTGTGGGGAGCGGTCGTCACCGTGTCATCTGACGGCGGAACAGCATGATGGCCGCGGTGACGGTGACGACGGTGTAGCCGAGTACCCAGGCCAGGTCGGCTGCGACATCGGCAAGGCTCGCTCCGTCGGCCATCACCGCTCGCGTGGCGTCGAGGGCATGGGCGAAGGGCAGCAGGTTGGCCACGGCTTCGAAGGCACCACCGAGTGTGGTCAGGTCGACCCAGGCCCCGCCGAAGATCGTCAGCAGCAGGACCGCGGCGTAGGCGGCCGAGACCTGGTTGATCGTCAACGTGGTCCCGAACACCATCCCCAGGGCGATGTAGAAGATGGCCATGAGCCCGAGGACGAGGGCCACCAAGGCAGCGTTGCCGGTGATCCGCAGCCCGTAGAAGGCGCCGATCACATACAGCACCACGGCCTGCGCGGCCGCGACGGGCAGGTAGGGCAGTGAGTAGCCGGCGATGAACCCGCTGGCGGACACCGGTGTGGTGAACAGCCGGGCGAGTAGGGAGGAGTCGCGGTCGCGCGACAGTCCCATCGCCGAGGAGAACATCAGCATGACGAACCCGAACAGCACGATGCCCGGGGTGAGCTGGGTGGCGGCCAGCCACTCGGCGTCGGCCTCGCCGACGGCGCGCCCGACCGCCAGCAGGATCAGCAGCATCCCGACCGGCAGCGCCACGGCCAGGCCGAGCGACAGCGGGTCGCGCAGGACCCCCTTGAGGTTGCGGCTGGCCAGCGGGGTGCTGCTCATTCCCGCCACTGCTTCCCGGTCAGGGTCAGGAACACGTCGTCCAGGCTGGTCTGCTTGCGCCCGATCGACTCGATCACCACACCGTGGGGGCGCAGGACCTGCTGCACCTGGAGCAGGTCGACGTCGTCCCCGGTGATCTCCACGCCGGTCTCGACGGCCTCCGCCTGCGGGTAGACCGCCTGCAGGTCCCGCAGCGCCGCCTCGCCCACGTCCTCGGATCGGACCACGGTGACCGGCCCGGCCGACACCCTCGCCTTGAGCTGCTCGGGCGTGCCTGCGGCGACGATCCTTCCGGCGTCGATGATCGCGACCCGGTCGGCCAGCGCGTCGGCCTCCTCCAGGTAGTGCGTGGTCAGCAGGATGGTGACCTCGCCCTTCAGGCTGGCGATGTGCTCCCACATCCCCGTCCGGGCCTGCGGGTCCAGCCCCAGGGTGGGCTCGTCGAGGAACAGCACCTGCGGGTCGGACACCAAGCCCATCGCGATGCTCAACCGGCGCTTGAGCCCACCGGAGTAGGTTCGCGCCTGCTTGTCGGCCTTCCCGAGCAGGCCCAGCACCTTCAGCAACTCACCCGACCGGGCCTTCGCCCGCGCGGCCGAGACGCCGTGCAGGCCGGCCATCAGCCGTAGGTTCTCCCACCCGTTCAGGTGCTCGGCGACCGCGGTCTCCTGCGGCACGACCGAGATCACCGACTTGACCCCCATCGGGTCACCGGTCACGTCCCGACCCAGCACCCGGGCCGAGCCTTGATCGGGGCGCAGCAGACAACACAGCATCCCGATCGTGGTGGTCTTGCCCGACCCGTTCGGCCCCAGCAGAGCGAACAGCTCGCCCGGCTCGATCGCTAGATCCACGCCGTCCACGGCCACGACACCGTCGTACGAGCGCACCAGACCGGCCGCCTCCACCGCCAGCGTCACCAGCGCATCACCCGGCTCCGAACGACCTGTCCTGTCGCCACCAACCCCACCCTCCGGAGCGGACGTCGACCAGGGCCAACAGTCCCACGCCGACCGAGGGATCACCAGGCACGGCCGGCCGCGCACGAGGCGTGCGTGCGCGGCCGAGGGCCCGGGATCGCTCGTCCTTCGGGACGGAGATCGAGGACTACTCGGCGTTGGACCGTTGGGACGAGCTGAGCGGTCAGTTTCAGGCCGACTTCATCGCCCACGCCCAGGCTGCCCCGGGGGTCGTGCTCTCAGGCCCTGCGCGAATCGTCGGTGACTTGGTGGGGTCCGTGCCAGCTCCGATGGGGGGGACTCTCGGCTCGGCCCCTGAGTCCGGGTAGCCGATCCGGCGGCGGAGTCGCTCAGGCGAGGCCGACCAGTCTGTCGCTGGCCTCCCACAGGGCGGTGGCTGCCTCGTGGTCTTGGGCTGCGCGGCTGGGTTGTGCCGGCTCGGTCTCTGACCAGTACAGGCTCTGACCGACGACGTCATCAGATGCTGTCGCCAGCAGGATGATCGGCGCCGCGCCGGTGGCGGGCTTCTTCAGCATCGGGCCGAGGGCAGTCATCATCACGCGCATGAGCCAGCGACCCTCGGGACCCTTGCCGAAGTTGGTCGCCACCACACCCGGGTGGACTGCCCGGGCGGTCACGCCCTGCTCGGCCAGGCGCTCGTCCAGCTCGACGGTCATGAGGATGGTGGCCAGCTTCGAGGCCGCGTAGGCCTTCTGCGCCGACCAGCCGCGGGTCATCTGCAGGTCGGCAAGGTCCAGGCCGTGCTTGGCGGAGCGGTGCACCTCCGAGGACACGCTGATCACCCGGGATGGGGCACTGGCGACGAGCAGATCGGTCAGCAGGCGGGTGAGCAGGAACGGGGCCAGGTGGTTGACCGCGAGAGTCCACTCCAGCCCGTCGGGGGTCTCCATGCGCCGCCCGGTCATCGTGCCGGCGTTGTTGACCAGCACGTCCAGCCGGTCATGGGTGCGGACGTAGGTGGCTGCGAACTCACGAACAGAGTCCAGGCGGGACAGGTCGAGCATCCCCACCTGCACTTCGACGCCAGCCTCGGCCTGGATCGCTGCCGCGACCGCCTGCCCCTTGGTCTCGTCCCGGGCCGTGATCGTGACCTCAGCGCCACGACGGGCCAGCTCTGTCGCCGCAGCGCGTCCGATCCCCGAGGTACCCCCGGTGATCAGCACGCGAGCACCTGCGATGTCGCCCATCATCAGGTCACCCTATCTGGTCACTCTGCACACTTGCAATAGACACTCTGTCCACGTACCTTGGTGGGGTGATGGATGCGCCAATCATCGAGGCGGTCGGGCTGGTCAAGTCCTTCGGGGACACCGAGGCGGTACGGGACCTGTCCTTCCAGGTGGGTCGGGGGGAGGTGCTGGGGCTGCTGGGCCCCAACGGGGCCGGCAAGACCACGACGCTGGACATGCTGACGACGCTGCTGCCGCTGGACGGGGGCCGAGCCAGTGTGGCGGGTTTCGACGTGTCGACCGAGCCTCGGCAGGTGCGCCGGGCGATCGGGTTGGCGGGCCAGTCCGCGGCGGTGGACGAGATGCTGACCGCGCGGGAGAACCTGCGGCTCTTCGGGTGGCTGTACCGGCTCGAGCGTTCGACGCTGGCCCGGCGGGTGGACGAGGTGGTCGACCGGTTCGGGCTGGCCGAGTTCGCGGACCGGCCGGCGTCTACCTACAGCGGCGGCGAACGCCGCCGCCTCGACGTCGCTGCGGCACTGATCGCCGACCCGCCGGTCGTGTTTCTCGACGAGCCGACGGTCGGTCTCGACCCCCGTAGCCGGTCCGCACTGTGGCAGACCATCACCGACCTCGCGCAGCGGGGGACGACGATCGTGCTGACCACGCAGTACCTGGAGGAGGCCGACCGGCTGGCGGACCGAATCGTGCTCATCGGCCAGGGCCGCACCCTGGCCGAGGGCACCCCGCGCGAGCTGAAGACGAGTCTGGAGCGTGACGTGCTCGAGGTCGAGGTGGCCACCGCGGGCGACCTGACCACGGCCCGCCAGGTCTTGGGCGCCGGCGTTGTGGTTCCCGTTCCCGACCGGCTGATGCTGTATCTGCCGATCGGTGAGGGAACCCCTGCTCCGCTGGTGGCCCTGCGCGACCTGCACGACGCCGGTGTCGCGGTCACCGAGTTCCAGCTGCGTCGTCCCACCCTTGACGACGTGTTCTTGACCCTGACCGAGGAGCAGCCCGCATGAGCATCACCGCCGCGACCACACCCACACGCCGGGAACCTGCTGGCGCTGGCGACTCCTGGGTGTCCCGCTCGCAGGAGGCGCTGGTCGACACCGCGGCCATCACCTGGCGTGACGTGGTGCGCACGACCCGGCAGCCGGAGATGCTGTCGTTCGCCGTGGTGATGGGCGTGTTCTTCCTGCTGCTGTTCAACTACGTCTTCGGGGGGGCGATCGGCGCCGGTGCGGGGGTGGACTACCTGCAGTTCCTCGTCCCCGGTGTGCTGGTCATCACTGCGCTGCAGGGTGCTCAGCAGACCAGCACCGGACTGGCCGCCGACCTCGCCGAAGGTGTCACCCGCCGGTTCAAGTCCCTGCCGATGAACCAGGGCGCGGTCATCGCCGGACGCACCGTGGCCGACGCCGGACGCAACGTGGTCAGCCTGCTTCTGGTGGTGCCGGTCGCCTTGCTGATGGGCTACCGCTTCGCCTCCGTCCCGGGTGCCGTCGCGGCCATCGCGCTCACCGTGGTGGTCGGCTACGCCTTCTCCTGGCTCGGCGCCGCCATCGCGGCCAAGGTCCGCGACCCGGAGATGGTCGGCATGCTCTCGATGTTCTGGCTGTTCCCCCTGATGCTGGCCTCCACCGCGTTCGCCCCCGCGGAGTCCATGCCGGGCTGGCTGCAAGGCTTCGCCACCTACCAACCCATCTCGGTGGCCGTCGACGCCGTGCGTGCGCTGGCCAACGGCACACCTGCCGCAGCGGACGTCCTCGCCGCATTGGCCTGGACGGTCGTGATGCTCGTCGTCCTGGTGCCGCTGTCGACCCGCCTGTACCGCAAGTCCCTGTGAGCACCGACGCGCCACGGGCCGACATCCCGACCCGGATCACTGCTGCCACCTTCGCCCTGCTCGCCGAACGCGGACTAGCCGGCATCACCATGAGCGCGATCGCCACCGAGGCCGGCATCGCCCGGCAGACGCTCTACAACCACTTCCCCGACGTCGACAGCATCATCGCCGCCGCCATGGCCGAGCACCAGAACGACGACCTGCAGGCCCTGGCCGCCATGCTCGCGACCATCCCCACCGCCACCGGACGGCTCGACCACCTCACCCGGCACACCACCGTCACAGCGGCCCAGCACGGCACCCTGCCCGCCCTCCACCAGGGGCTCTCCCCGGCAGCCCAGCAAGCCGCTCGCGACTACGACGCGCAGCTTCGCGACATGATCCGCGAGGTGCTCGCCGACGGCCTGCGAATGCGCGAGCTCCAGCCGACGATCGACCCCGACCTGCACGCCGTACTCGTCCACCACATGCTCCAGGGCGCCGCCGAGCTCGCCGCAGAGCGACCCGACGACGTCTCCCGCATCACCGACACCACCATCGGACTCCTCCGGACCGCCATCCCTCCCACGACGTGAGGGCGCAGAGCCACGACGATCCGGGTCACCGGACCGGCAGCACGACCTCGTTGTGGCGTAGGAACCAAGGAGTCCAGGGCGGGTCGAACCTCGCCCATCGCAGCGGGCCCACCGGCTCCAGGCCCGCCTGGACCACCGCCGCAGCTAGCTCTTCGGCGTGCCGGCGGAAGGATCCACGGGTCCACCGTCCGGAGAACCGTGCCGCGGCAGCCGTGTGCTCGGGCACCTGGCGCAGGGTGACCCGGGCGTCGGCCGATATTGGGAGGGACTCGACCGTCGACCCCGCCGGCATCACGAACGACACCCGGTACGCCGACGCGGTGGTCGCCTCGACCGCCTCGTCAACGGTCTGCTGCAGCACCGGGGCGGTCATAGCCACGCCGCCGCGGCTGATGTAGCCGATGAGGGGACGAAACCCAGAGACTCCTGCGGACTCGAACGACCCGTCCACGGTCACGTCGGCCACGACGTGCTCGGGGTAGTGCCGCAGCTCGAACTCTGGATAGCGCTCGACAAGCTCGTACGGCTGATGCTCGGTCATGAGGCCTCCACCATCCCACGACATCGCCTCAGCCGCGACGCCGATGGGGGAGTGCTCCAGCGACCCCCGGCGGGTCGCCCGCTCGGCCTCAGTGGGCTCGTCGCCAGGGGTTGTCACCCTTCGGGACCGCCCTTGAGCCGGCCTGCTCGTCTGACGTTTGTCACCTCCATCCGGTGATCGGGAGCACTACGCGGCGCGTGCCGGGCGCGGGAGCGTGGATGCATGACAGAGCGACGGACAGACATCGAGACGCCGGGCGCCGTCCTGGCCGAGCTCCGCGATGCATCGAAGACCTACGGATCAGGTGGGGCAGCGGTACGTGCCGCGCAGGGCGTCGACCTGGACGTCAGGGCTGGGGAGCTGCTGGCGGTGCTAGGGCCGAACGGCGCGGGCAAGACCACAGCGCTGGGCATGCTGACCGGGCTGACCACACCGACCGGCGGGACCGCGCGGCTGTTCGGACGTGATCCGCGGGACCTTGCGGCGCGGCAACGCATGGGGGTGATGCTGCAGTCCTCGGGGGTTCCGGACACGCTGCGGGTGCGCGAGCTCCTGACGGCGTTCCGCGGCTACTATCCCTCCCCGCTGCCGGTGCCGTCGGTGGTGCAGGCAGCCGGCCTGCACGGTCTGGAGAGCAGGCTGTTCGGCACCCTGTCCGGCGGCCAGCAGCGACGGGTGCTCTTCGGCATCGCGCTGTGCGGGGACCCAGAGCTGGTGTTCGTGGACGAGCCGACGACCGGACTGGATGCCGAGGTACGGCGCACGCTGTGGGCGACGCTGCGCGACCTGGCCGGGCCGGGCCGCGGGGTGGTGCTGACGACCCACTACCTGGACGAGGCCGACGCGCTGGCCGACCGGATCGTCGTGCTGAACCAGGGCCGGGTGATCGCCGAGGGCACACCGGCGCAGATCAAGTCCCGGGTGTCGGGGCGGCGCATCACCGCCGAGTCCCGTGTCGGGGCGGAGCAGGCGTCCCGGTGGGACGGGGTGCACCATGCCGAGCGTGACGGCACGCGCCTGGAGCTGTTGGTCAGCGAAGCAGAACCGGTGCTGCGGGAGCTGCTTCACCAGGACCGGTCGGTGACCGGCGTGACGGTCACCGAACCCACGCTCGAGGACGCGTTCCTCACCCTGACCGGGTGGACCGAGGAGGCAGCATGACCACCATCGTCACGACCACTCCGACCACTCCGACCACTCCGACCGGTCCGGACGCCGCAGCGCCGCCCCGGCACACTCGTCGAAGCCTGCTGCGCGTGTACCGCACCGAGGCGTGGCAGGAGTTCCTCAAGCTGATGCGGCTGCCGATCTTCGCGGCCACGACGGTCGCCTTGCCGCTCATGTTCTACGTCATCTTCGGGATCACCTTTGCCGGGGAGCAGGCCCGGGGCGTGGGCGTGACCACGTACATGCTGGTCACGTACGGGGCGTTCGGGGTCATCGGCGCGGCCCTGTTCGGGTTCGGGGTGTCGGTGGCCGTCGAGCGTGGGCAGGGCTGGATGCGACTCAAGCGGGTGGCGCCGATGCCGCCGCTTGCGTACTTCGTCGCCAAGGTCGTGATGAGTCTGGCCGTGGCCTCGATCATCGTGATGGCCCTGTTCATCCTCGCCGCGACCCTGGGCGGAGTGCGCCTGGCGACAGGCCAGTGGATGGCGGTGGGCATGGCGCTGGTCGCGGGGGCCCTGCCCTTCTCGGCGATGGGCCTGGCCTTCGGCTATCTGGTCGGGCCGAACTCCGCCCCGGCGGTGCTGAACCTGGTGTGGCTGCCGATGGCGTTCGCGTCCGGGCTGTGGATCCCGATCTCCGAGCTGCCGGACGTGGTGCAGTCGGTCGCCGTCGCTCTGCCGCCGTACCACTTCGTGCAGCTGGCGCTGGGCACCATCGGCGCGTCCGAGGGTGCGTCGCCGATGGTGCACGTGGCCGCGGTGCTGGCGTTCACCGTGCTGTTCCTGTTCGTGGCAGCCTGGGGGTTCCGTCGCGACGAGGGACGGACCTACGGATGAGACGAGGGCCGCGGTGAAGCAGCCGATCACTCGCTACGCGCCCTACCTGTGGCTGGTCTACCTCGGGGCACTGGTCTTCCAGCCAGCGTTCGACCCCGACACCACCGCCGCGGACTGGGCTGCCGTAGCGCTGATGGTTGCCGTGTTCGTCCCGCTCTATCGGGCCAGCCTGCGCACCCGTGACCAGCGCCGGCTGGGGCTTCTGCTGGCAGCCCTGGCCGGCCTCGGGCTGGTGGGGTCGCTGGTGAACGCCGGGGCGGGCGTGTTCGTCGTGTACGCCGCCGCAATGGCCGGACGGCTCGAGCCGACCCGGCGGGCCCTGCTCGCCATCGGGGGCCTGGTGGCCGTCGCCGGAGCCGGTCTTGTCATCTCCCCGGTGCCGATGCCGTGGCGGCTTCTCGCGGTGGTGCCGGTGCTGGTGTTCGTCCTCGTGATCGGTGCCGCCGGCATCGTGGAGGCCGAGCGCGAGCGCACCCAGGCTCGGCTGCGACGGGCGGACGAGGAGATCGAACGGCTGGCGACCATCGCCGAGCGTGAACGCATCGCCCGCGACCTGCACGACCTGCTGGGCCACACGCTGTCGGTGGTCGTGCTGAAGTCCGAGCTCGCCGGGCGCCTGGTTCGGTCCGACCCAGCGCGGGCCGAGCAGGAGGTGCGCGATGTGGAGCACACCGCGCGCACCGCCCTGGCCGAGGTGCGCTCCGCGGTGGCCGGGTACCGGGCAACCGGGCTCGGCGCCGAGCTGGTCAACGCACGACGTGCGCTGTCAGCGGCGGGCGTCGACCTGCAGGCGGCCATCGACGTGCCGGTCCTGCCCGCTGAGCACGAGGTCGCCTTGGCGCTGGCCCTGCGTGAGGCCGTCACCAATGTGGTGCGTCACGCCGACGCCCACCACGCCACCATCCGCGCCGAGGCCACGTCGCAGCAGGTGTGGCTCGAGGTCAGCGACGACGGCCGCGGCACCCAGGGGCCCGACGGCTCCGGCCTTGCCGGGATGCGCGAACGCGCCGAAGCCCTCGGTGGCCAGGTCAGCCGCTACACCGGGGCCGCCGGCGACGAGCGACCAGGCACCACAGTGCGTGTGGTGCTGCCCCGCGCACTGACGACGGCGGTGGCTCCCGGCCCGGCGGCGCAGTCGTGAGCATCACCGTCTTGCTCGCCGAGGACCAACGCATGGTGCTCGGCGCCCTGGGCAGCCTGCTCGGCCTCGAACCCGACATCGACGTCGTCGGCGCGGCCGCCGACGGTGACGAGGCGCTGCGTCTGGTTCAGACCCTGCAACCGGACATCCTGCTCACCGACATCGAGATGCCGGGCCGGAGCGGCCTCGACGTCGCCGCGGAGATCCGCCGGCGTGGGCTGGCCACCCGGGTCATCATCCTCACCACCTTCGCCCGCAGCGGCTACTTGCGCCGGGCCCTCGACGCCGGTGTCGGCGGCTACCTGCTCAAGGACGCTCCCTCGGCCACCCTCGCCGACGCCATCCGCACCGTCCATCAGGGTGGACGCGCCGTCGACCCCGCCCTCGCCGCCGAGGCCTGGGCCGAGCCCGACCCCCTGACCGACCGAGAGCGCCAGGTGCTGCGCATGGCCGGCGACGGCCTGACCAACGCGGAGATCGCCGCCCGCGTTCACCTGTCCGAGGGCACGGTGCGCAACTACCTGTCCGAGGCCATGCGCAAGCTCGACGCCACGAACCGCACCGCTGCTGCTCGGCTCGCCCGCGACCGAGGCTGGCTCTGACACCGCCAGGGCGCTCCCGGCACGGCGGCGGATGACGATCGTCATGCCCCGGTCGTGATCCGACGCACTACCCTCGCCACCACTCTCGACGCGAGGCTGGCTGCATGACGCGCACACCAGTCGCCGAGCACCCCCTGGTCCTGGTCGGGCAGCCAGCAGCCCCGAGCCTGGCCAGCCCCTCCGTCGCCCGGGCGTTGCCCACTCGGCCGCCGACACCGGCCAACGCGGTGCTGTCCGTCGCGCCGGTCGCGGTCTTCCTGCTCGCCAACGCCGCCTGGGGGCTCCTGCCCGGCGTGCTCGCATCGACCGCTGCCGCAGTCCTGGCAACGCTGGCCCGCCTGAGCCGCAGCCAGCGGGTCGGATGGCTGCCGCTCGCACTGCTCGGCTACGTCCTCATCCGCGGTGCCGCCGGCGCACTCACCGGCTCGCATCAGGTGTTCTTCGGTATCAGCGTCGCCGCCAGCATGGCTGCCGCCCTCGCCGTGCTGGCGACCGCGTTCACCAGCACACCCGTCGCGGCCTACCTGCTGCCGATGCTCATGCGAGGGCGCCTGCGGCCCGACACCGTGGCCCACCCCACCTACCGACGCATCAGCGCCCACATCACCGCCGTCTGGGCCGTCGCCGAGCTCACGGTCTCCGGTTGGGAGGCATGGCACCTCCAGCACGCCAACGCCGTGGAGTTCGTCACTGCCCGCGGACTCATCGGCTGGCCCGCCATGGCCGCCGTCATCTTCGTCTGCGTCTTCTACGCCCGTTTCCGGATCGAGTGGATGCAGGGCCCCAGCCTCCGGCATCGAGGCGGGCGACGCGCAGGCCGAGGTCTGCCGCCTGCGCCCGGGCCGCTGGGTCGTCGCTGAGCACGGTGACCTGCCAGCCCCGGTCGACCAGGTCGCTGCCGCGGCGCACGGGAGCGCTGGCAACCTCCCAGGTCGGCCAGGCGCGGGTCCTGCCGGGCACGTCTTCCAGCAGCGGGCTGGGTGTCGGGATACCGGCCGCTTCCGCAGCAGCCACCGTGTCGTCAAGGACGCCGAGTCGCGGAGTGTCATCGGCGATGAGCACCGCTTCCCGACGCCGGATCAGCTCGCGTACCTGCGGCCACCCTGCGGCGAACCCCGAGTGCAGGTCCAACGTCGTCACGTGGTCGACCGGCACCCACCGCACCGCCAACCCTTCACCGTCCACGTTGCCGGCCTCGATCGGGCCGACCGCGTCGGCGATCACGGTGGTGTACGCCCAGGTGCCGTGATCCACCGTCCACGCATGACGGGGGCGTACCGCCGCGTGCGGAACGGCAGCCTCTTCCTCCGCCTCGCGCAACGCTGCCGCCACTGGCGTCTCGCCGGAGTCCAGGGCGCCCCCCGGCGCGGCCCACGTTCCGCCCTCCTGCAGAAAGGGTGCCCGGTGCTGCAGGAGCACCGTCCCATCGCGGACCACGAGCACACCGGCGGCGCCGAACCGGCCCCAATGACGCCCACCACAGCGGCAGCCGACGAACCCATCCCCGGCACCCCGGCGTTCTGGCACCTTCGCACGCTAGCCCGCCACGACCACCGGCACACGGCCGGTCAGCAGCGGTGGTGCGCGCCGGCCGACGACCCAGACGTGCCCCTGGTGCGAGCTGGAGCACTTGTAGCTCCGGCGAGGGCGAGCGGGGGCACATCGATGGTGCCGTTCGGGTCGAACGGCAGGGCGTCGAGTCCGTCGTCGATCTGCGTGGCCTGACTCGCGCCCAGCCGCTCGGTGAAGCGACCAGCGCGGTAGTCGGTGACCGGCGGCCGGGCCGCTGAGCAGACATCCCCCAGCAGCTGGGGCGGAGTCGTCGCGTGCCAGCGGCTGTCGGTCTTCGCCACACCCATCCAGCTTGATGGCGAGATGCGCAGCTCCCGCAGGTCCGCGACCGACTCGTGGCCGGTCAGGTCCAGACGCGCTGACTGGCGGCCGAGCCGGGTGGCGCCGGGGCTCGGGTTCGACAGGCTCATCCTGAACGGTTGCCCGTCGCGGACGGAGTAGAACGTGAGGACAGGAAGTGACCGTGCCGCACGGCCGTCC
>Ga0272442_10008315_pt1 | contig 13183 bp, 9 predicted proteins | sample SSMForm2O_FD_200262 | JGI IMG/M metagenome (GOLD analysis project Ga0272442, IMG submission 200262) | Marine sediment archaeal communities from Little Sippewissett salt marsh, Falmouth, MA, United States - SSM-Form-2O | ecosystem: Environmental > Aquatic > Marine > Wetlands > Sediment ...
TCGGTGGGCAAGACCACGACCCGGCAGATGATTTATCACGCTTTGAGACGTCGGTTTCGCGTTCACCAGTCGCCGGCGAGCTTTAACAACAACATCGGGCTTCCGCTGACGTTGCTCGGAGCGAATCCTGACGATCAGATTGTTATCACGGAACTCGGCAGCAATCATCCCGGCGAAATAGCTCACCTGACGCGCCTGGCCGAACCGGATATCGCCATCGTTACGAATGTCCACCCGGCTCATCTGGAGGGGTTCGGCGACCTGCAAACCATCGTGCAGGAGAAATCATCCATTGCCGAAGGACTGAAGCCCGATGGAATTTTCATCATCAATGGGGATATCGATTCCCTGGTTAATGCCTGCCGGGACAAAGGCACTCCATTCAAGACCTTCGGCCAATCGGAAGATTGTGATTACCGGACTAAGAATATTCGATCGGACGGCACAGTGAGTCGGTTCATGATCGATGATACGGAAATTGTCTTACCTTTAGCCGGGCCGGGGAATATCGAAAATGCCTTGGCCGCCTGGGCGGTCTGCCATTCGCTGGGTTTGGGGATCGAGGACTTCGCGAGGGCGATGGAGACTCTGCCGCCCGTTTCCATGCGTTCGGAAATTGTACAGATAGGATCGCTGACCGTTCTGAACGATTGCTACAATGCCAACCCGGCTTCCATGAGAAATGCGCTACGCACGCTGGCCCAGCTCGATCCCCGCCGGCAGCGCAGGCGGGTCTTTATCTGCGGGGATATGGCCGAATTAGGCCGGCACGCCGAGCCTCTGCATCGCGAGTTGGGCCAGACTATCGTAGAAGCTAAAGTCGGGGTTCTGTTGGCCGTCGGCCCGCTTGCCAAAATCGCCGCCGAGGCCGCTCAAGCCAGCGCCGATGACGACTTGCAAGTGAAATGTTTTGCAAATGCACATTCCGCCCGTCAAAAACTGCATGAATTTATCGCCGACTCCGATATAATATTAGTCAAAGGATCGCGCATAGCAAAATTAGAGACGGTCATCGAAAGACTAAAGGAATTGACTAATGACAAATGACTATTGACAATTTGCGGATAAACCCGCGGATCATTCGTGTAGTTCGTTCAATAGTCAATGGTAAATAGTCAATATTCATTATAAAATGATCTACCATTTGTTGTGGTACTTACGAGACGCTTTCACTCACCGGGTTGGTTTCTATGCCTACCAGGATGTGGCCTTTCGCTCGGTCGCCGCGACGTTGACCAGCCTGTTGATCGCTCTGTTCGTCGGGCCGAAGATTATCCGCTGGCTGATGCGGAAAAAAATCGGCGACCGCCCGGAGTTTCATCACGCCACCCTGAACGAATTGACCAAAGAAAAGGCTAACACCCCGACCATGGGCGGCTTGATTATCATCGTCGCCACTCTCACGGGAACGCTGCTATGGTCAAAGCTAAACAATCCCTTCATCCAAAAAGCGGTTCTCATTATCATATGGTTCGGCGTTTTAGGCGCGGCCGACGATTGGCTCAAACTGACCGCAGGGGCGCGCCAGCGAAGTAGAAACGGGCTACGGCCCTGGGAGAAGCTCATCTTCCAGATTGGCGGCGCCGTTCTGATCGCGTCCTTTCTCTATGCCGACTTCATCAACATCGAAGACGCAAAACTTTTCTGGCTGCCGTTCTACAAGCACGGCTTGCCTTTAGCCAACTGGATGTTCATCTTAATCGCGATCTTCTATTTATCGGCGACCAGCAACGCGGTGAACCTGGCCGACGGCATGGACGGCCTGGCGGCCGGCTGCACGGGAATGGTCGCCCTGGTTCTGGCTTTGCTCTGTTACGTGGCGTCCGAATCCATGGCGCGAGCCACACCCGTGACCTGGGCAAGTTATCTCTTGCTTCCCGCCATCCCCCAGGCGGGCGAGCTAAGCATTTTCTTCTCCGCTATCTTAGGCGCGGTACTCGGTTTCTTATGGTTCAATTGCCATCCCGCCCAGACCTTTATGGGAGACGTCGGTTCGCTCCCCTTAGGTGCGGCCATGGGTTACGGCGCTTTGGTTACGAGAAATGAAATCCTGTTGTTAGTTATCGGCGGCGTATTCGTTATCGAATTGATGAGCGTCGTTTTGCAGGTATCCTACTTCAAATACTCCGGCGGCAAACGCCTCTTCCGATGTGCCCCCATTCACCACCATTTTCACCTGATCGGCTGGAGCGAACCCCAGGTCGTCGTGCGTTTCTGGCTCCTCGGCGCCGCCTTCGCTGCCCTCGCCCTGGCCACACTGAAAATCCGCTGAAAAACCAAATCAAGGGCCGGCAGTGTCTCAAACTACCGGCCCGTTGGCTATACTGGGCGCTTGGCCAATGTGTCTGAGTATCTTTCATCAATTCATCAATTGCCGAATCTTTTCCTCTGTAAGGACTTTGTTGTAATATCGCACATCATCCAAGATACCACTATAATAATCGCGAGCCAATCCCGCCCTATGACCGAATGCAAACGCACCTCCATCCCATGGATCATCCGCTGTGGCACTTTCCACATCGAGTTCTCCGTTGATGTAAATCTGCTGAAGAGTTGACTCGAGATCATAGGTCATAGCAACGTGGTACCACGTATCGGCCAGAATCAGGGTCTTGCTCCATGCACAGTCCAATCCACCCGCGAAAAACTGATTTTCCAGCGATCCATTCTTCTCCACGTAGGCCTCGAATTGGTCGACCGAGCCAAGCAACCGCCTGCGTGATCCGACAGACGCCGCATTCATCCAGAATACGACTGTACCTTGGCGCGGTGGTTCGAAATTTGTAAACTCCACCGAGTCATCCTGGCCATCGAAAAGCATTCCATTGTCCACCATGCCCGGTACGACAACAGGGCCTTGAACAGTTCCATTCAGGCCGCCCACGACATCAGTCCCATCCACGTCAAGTGTCCAATGGTGAACCAAGTCGATGAGATAGTCCGCTACTGTGAAGCTCCAGACGTCACCTTTATGCATTTCTGTGCCGTCAAACTCATCAACGCGCCAGTAGTACGTCTTGGCTAATTGTAGTGAAACGGGCGTATAGTTCGTCACTTTCAGAGTAATACCGTCGGTGGCTGTGTTTACCTCGTCAAAATCTTCGCCGACGTAAAGGATGTGTGACATCGCTCCAAAACCGGCAGCCCAGCTCAGTTCCACATCTGGTTGTAAGAATTGAGCTCCATCAGCCGGGACTGGATTATAAGCCGTTTTTGGTGGAACTGTGAAACTCCAAACATTGCCGATCCACGGACTATTTGGCTCAGTTTCATTGACCTCGTCTATACGCCAGTAATATGTTGTGCCATGGACAAAGCCATCCGGATAGGGAAATCCCGGGGAACCAGCCACGAAGTACGTTGTAGCCTGGTTACCTCGGAACGTATCGCCGGTGCCGTCGTTGACATCGTCGAAATTATCTCCTAAATACACATCGTGCGAGGCGGCCAAATTCCCTGCTCGCCAGCTAAGAGTCGTCCATGTCTGCTCGAGTCGTACGCCATCGACAGGGTTCGGGTTAGACGCCTTCCTTGGCGAAGTGGGATGAATTCCAGTAACATACTCTCCTTCATAGACGTATACAAAATCCAACCAAAATGGAACTTCAACGCTGGCACAAAGTAGCTCAAGCTTTACTTCAGTATTCAGAGCTTCGGCGGTGAATGAGTATTCAGCCCATTCGGTCGTCAATTGAAAATCTATTCGACCCCATGAAATAGAGTTATCCTTCGATTTAAACTGTGTTACAAGGGGACGTGGCTCTTTAGCCTTAGCCCAGAAACTCACAGTGTATTTTTCATTGAGGATGGCCGGGAAGAAATTGTAATAGACTACTAAATGCCCAGGCATAGTTCCCTTGGGTTCCACCCGAAGGCTTCTCGATCCGTGAATGGACTCGGTTTCAACGATCTCAGCTTTACTACCCGCACCCTTTCCCCCTCCAGCCCAAGTACCCCACAAAGCATTCGGCCCACCGAACCTGAATGGGTTTGACGAATCTTGTTGAACAGTATCGTTTTCTTCAAAACTCGGGTATTGGACCAGATTATCGACTTGTGCATTCGTTGCCGACGTTAGAACAAGCAACACTAAAACAAAAGAAGTTAAAACAAACAATTTTCTACGCATAACAAGCCTCCTTTTGAAAACATGGTTAGCGACTACAACTCCAATGACGACTAATGTCAATCTGTTACTATTCAACCAAACCATACGACACCTCACTTTCTGCCCTTATGGGCCAATAATCCTATTTACTGGACCGATCTGCTTCACATTCTTGTTTCCACAGGCGCCTCTGTATTTAAATTCAGGAAAAACAGAGCCATATTGCGCGAGCCAGGCGTTATTTTTTCTAATTTACGTTGTTTTTTCTACCCTCGTTGGGGTTTCATTTCCGGCAAGCTATTGTCTTAGAGACAGTTAGGTGATATACTGTAAGGAGTGTTTTTTTCTAAGTAATCGGACCACAGAGAGATATCGCTCATCGACATGGTCGGATTGTAATCGTGTGCGTTGTGCGGTCCGACGGGGTTTGCCGGGAATATTATGCACCAAGAGGATTACACCCAGATGGGAGGGATAGGTGAGGCTTTCCTGACTACCCACTGGTCGCTTGTCGACGATATCAATACAAACGAAGCCGACAGGAATCGCGCCCTCATCGAACTGCTTCTTGTACGCTACTGGAAACCCGTGTACTGCTACCTGCGCCGCAAGGGATACGCCAATGAGGCAGCCAAAGACATCACCCAGGGATTCTTTCATGAGATTGTTTTGAGCCGTAACCTGATTCAGAAAGCCGATCAGACCAAGGGGCGGTTTCGCTCATTCTTGCTGATGGCCCTCAATCGATATCTGATCAACATACAGGAGGAACAATCCGCCCGGAAACGCGCGCCCAGAGGCAAACTCATCTCTTTCGATTTCGCAGGTATGGCCGATTCACCACACGTCATGACGACGCTCACTCCCGAAGATACCTTCACGTACGTCTGGGTTTCGAGCTTGCTGGAACAGGTTCTCAAAGAGGTCGAGTCCGGATGTGAAGCCGATGGCAAGACTATCCACTGGGAGGTCTTTCGCAACCGCGTTCTGCGCCCGGTGATGAAGGGAAGTGAAGCGCCCTGTATGGAGGAGATATGCCGGAAATATGGCATCCAGAACCCCATGAAGGCTTCCAATATGGTTGTTACCGTCAAGAGACGGTTTCGGACAGCGTTAGCGAGGCGTCTGCGCGATTCCGTCATGTCGGACGAGGAAGCCGAGATAGAACTTCAGGAAATTAAACGATTTCTTCCGCGCTTGGCGCAAGATGGCGCATGATTTCCTGAATATAATTAGGGCAGAAAGATTGTATCTATACTGGCTTGCCCTGGGCGCCAATATAATGCGGCAGAATTAAACAGGTCTTTGTCCTTGCATTTGCTGAAGTTGAGGTGGAGCTATGGAAGAATCAGTGTTCGACTTATCTCCGGAAAAGTTGGATCGTTTATTATCGATCGGGACTGACGGCACGGACCCGACCGAGGATGAAGAACATGATGAACAAACCAATGGTCAGGGCACAGGATGCCTCGATAGGGGGCCTTCACCCGCAAAATCCCGGTCGGAGGATGTGAATGCATCTCTGGCCGAAGTGGTCGAACAGACTGGGGGTTGGATTGGTCAATACAAGCTCCTGAGTGTCTTAGGTGAAGGCGGGATGGGGATTGTTTATCTGGCCGAGCAGAAGCGGCCTATCACACGTCGAGTAGCCCTGAAAGTCATCAAGCCAGGGATGGATTCAAAACACGTGATTGCCCGTTTTGAGGCCGAGCGTCAGGCCTTGGCGCTTTTGGATCATCCGAATATCGCGCGTGTCTATGATGCGGGGACTACACAAAGCGGCCGCCCGTACTTTGTAATGGAGTATGTCAAAGGCTTGCCCATTACTGACTATTGTGATCATCATATACTTCCAATCAAGGACCGACTCGATCTGTTCCTGCAAATCTGCCAGGCCGTCCATCATGCCCACCAGAAAGGCATCATACACCGGGACATCAAGCCATCAAATGTTCTTGTCTCGGTGGAAAATGACCGGCCAATTCCGAAGATCATCGACTTCGGTGTGGCGAAAGCCATCGCTCAGCCGTTGATTGAGCGTACACATCAGACCGAAGAGAGCCAGTTACTCGGCACACCGGAGTACATGAGCCCGGAGCAGGCGGATATGGTCAGCGAGGACATCGATACACGCTCCGATGTGTACTCGCTGGGTGTATTACTCTATGTGCTCTTGACCGGCGTGCTGCCCTTTGATCCCAAGACACTCCGCGAGGGCGGAATCCAGAACATCCGCAAGACGATTCGCGAAACCGATCCCAAAACACCGAGTACCCGGTTGACAAGTTTGGGTGACGAAGCCGCGAAGGTGGTCGAGAGGCGCGGTACGGAAATTAGCACATTGGCAAAGCACCTGAAGAATGAACTTGAATGGATTCCCCTCAAGGCCATGCGGAAAGAACGTTCCGAGCGATACCGCTCCGCCTCGGAATTGGCCGACGATATCGAGAACTACCTAAAGGGTGAACCGCTAATCGCCGGGCCGCCAACAGGTCTTTATCGACTTAAGAAGTTCGTGCGGCGAAATGCCCTGCTCTCGACAGCGATCTTGGCTGTAGCTGTCACACTTTTTCTCGGTCTGGCTACGACCACGGCCATGTACTTCCGGGCGGAACGATTGCGGGTAAAGGCTGAACAGGCGAGTCAGCAGGCACAACAGGCCGCTGAGAAGGAAACCGCCGCCCGCGCGGAGGCCGAGCGATTCTGGGCACAAGCGGAGGTAGCTGCCAAATTTCTGGTAAAAGATATTCTGGGCGAGGAGGGTTTTGTTGAAGGGCCAGACTCAGATCTTTATCATGCTCTCGACATTACTGCTGAAAAGCTTAAAAACAAATTAGTGGATAAACCACTTGCTGAAGCAATAATCCGTGAGGCGCTGGGCGAAACGTATCATTTGGAGATGGATAAGCCCGAACTCGCCATACAGCACCTGGAGCGCGCCTATCAAATCTGTCTGCACCAGCTAGGCCCTGACCATGAGCGAACCATCGCGTCAACAAGACCGCTTGGTTTTGCCTACGTAGGCCAGGGCCGATATGATGATGCACTACGACTATGGAATGAACAACTTGAGATGATACAAAAGGTGTATGGTGACGAACATCGTCTGGAAGTGCTCTTCATGATTAACATTGGCGGTACGTACACATGGGCAGGCAAATGCAAAGAGGGGGAAGAGATATTAGTCAAAGCACTGGAAATCAACGAGCGTGTATTCAAATGGCCGTTTTATCTTGAAAAGGGCAGCACACATCTGGCGAGGAACTACCTGAAACAGGGACGTTACGACAAAGCGGCGCCATTGTTACATGAAGTAGTCGAAAGTCAAATCCTTAGATTCGGTGAAACCGACCGATACACACAGAAATCTATTACGGACCTCATCACCCTCTACGAAGCCTGGAACAAGCCAGAAAAAGCCAACGAGTGGCGAGCAAAAATGCCTGAGGATAGTCGTTAGTCGTTTGTTGTTAGTGAATCGTTCGTTGAAGACACTTCGTCGTTCTAAATACCAACGACTATATACTATTCACTTTGCGCAGCTATTCGTTGTGGTGTTTTTCGATATGGATGCGAACGTTTTCCCTGTAGGGTTGGGAATCGTTGGAGGCGGCTTTGTCTATTTTGTACTGAGCCCAGAAGATTTTTACGGCGGTAATCCCACAGCCAACGCCCGCGACGACGAATACAATCGCGAAAAGGATAGCGAATAAATCCCTTAGGATATAGATCAGGAAGGCGAAACCGATTAACAGTAGCCCGACGATAAAAAGCCCGGCTGCAACATTCCGCGACGCCTGGGAAATTACATTTGAATAGAAACGGAAGCTCATGAGAGATCTCCGTTCATAAAGGAAAAAGCGGGTCCCGATATGGAACCCGCTTCACATTCAGTCTCTTTTTAGTACATTCCGCCGCCCGGAGGTCCTCCGGCGGGGGGCGCTTCCTTCTTTTCAGGAATCTCGCTGACCACGGCATCCGTCGTCAACAGCAACGAAGCAATGGACGCACCGTTTTGCAACGCGGCCCTTTCGACCTTCGTCGGCACGATGACGCCGGCCTTGACCATATCGCCGTACGCTTTACGGAGGGCATCGTAACCGAAGTTCTTGTCCTTGCTCTCCATGACCTTCTGAGCGACAATCGAGCCGTCCAATCCCGCGTTCTGGGCGATCTGCTTGATCGGCGCCACGACCGCTCGTCGAATGATATCCACGCCGATCTTCTCGTCGCCGGTGGCTTTGATCTTACCCAAAGCGGGCAATGCCCGGAGCATGGCTACGCCGCCGCCGGGAAGAATACCTTCTTCCACCGCCGCGCGACAGGCATGCAGCGCGTCTTCCACGCGAGCCTTTTTCTCTTTCATCTCGGCTTCCGTGGCGGCCCCGACATTGATCTGGGCCACACCGCCGGCCAATTTCGCCAGTCTTTCCTGGAGCTTTTCGATATCATAATCGCTGGTGGAAATATCGATCTCGTTCTTGATCTGCTCGATCCGGCCCTTGATCGCATCTGTGCCGCCGCCGCCCTCGATAATGGTCGTCGAATCTTTGTCGATCGTGATGCGTTTGGCTCGACCGAGCTGTTTCAACTCGATACTCTCCAACTGCAATCCCAGGTCCTCGAAAATCGCGTCGCCGCCGGTCAGGGTGGCAATATCGCTGAGCAGGGCTTTTCGCCGGTCGCCGAAGCCGGGGGCCTTGACGGCCGCGACTTGCAGGATGCCTCGCAATTTGTTGACCACCAGCGTCGCCAGCGCCTCGCCTTCGATATCCTCGGCAATCAACAACAGGGGCTTGCCTTGTTTGGCGACCTTCTCGAGCAGGGGGACGAGCGATTTGACGGAGCTTATTTTCTTTTCGTGCACGAGAATATACGGTTTGTCCAGCACGACCGTCATGTTCTGCATATCGTTGATGAAGTGAGGGCTGAGATAGCCTTTATCGAACTGCATACCCTCGACGAGATCGACGGTCGTCTCAAGGGACTGACCTTCCTCGACGGTAATGACGCCGTCTTTGCCGACCTTTTCCATCGCCTCAGCGAGTTTCTTGCCGATCTCCACGTCCTGATTGGCCGAACACGTCGCGACCTGCTCGATCTGCTTGCTCGACTCAACGGGCGTACACATCTTCTGGAGCTCTTTGACCATCTGTTCGACACCCTTTTCGATCCCGCGCTTGACCTGCATGGCATTGGCCCCGGCGGTGATGTTCTTAAGACCCTCGTCGAAGATGCTTTCGGCCATAATGGTCGCGGTCGTGGTCCCGTCACCGGCGACGCTCGAGGTCTTGGAGGCCACCTCTTTGACCATCTGGGCGCCCATATTCTCATACGAATCCTCAAGCTCGATCTCCTTGGCCACCGTCACGCCGTCTTTCGTGACGGTCGGCGAACCGAACGATTTTTCCAAAACAACATTTCTGCCGCACGGGCCCAGTGTGATTTTCACCGCTTTCGCGAGCTTCTTCACACCTTTCTGAATCGAGGCGCGTGCGTCAGTACCAAAAGCTATTTTTTTAGCTGCCATGTTTTTCTTTCTCCTATTTTGTGGCTACTTCCCGTTGTTCTTTTCACTATTCGATCACGGCCATGATGTCCGACTCGCTCATGATCAAATACTCCTTGCCGTCGATCTTGACTTCCGTCCCGGCGTAGCTGGTGAAAAGGACGCTATCACCCTTCTTAACTTGCAGTTTCCTGACGCTGCCGTCGTCAAGTATTTTGCCCTCGCCGACGCTCACAATCTTACCTCGTTGCGGTTTTTCCTTCGCGCTGTCCGGCAGGACGATGCCCCCGGCCGTCGTGGTTTCTGCATCGAGACGCTGAACGAGCACCTTATCTGCTAATGGTCGAATCTTCATTTTAGCCTTTCCTTTCAAAAACTCTTTCTCGTGCGGTTAATCGTTTAATGTCGTGCGCCAAACACACCGATGACGTCTTGTCTTCTCAAACATACTGCTTAGTTCCTGATCCGAGGTTCTTCTCCAAACAGGCGGCTGTTATATTTTTTCAGGAACAATCGGTTCAATTGTTCACGTAAAATCTGCATATCCACAGGCTTGTCAATCACGCTGAAAACATCCAGTTGAAGGGCTTTTCCGAGCAGCGATTTGCCCGCGGTGCTCGTCAGAAGGATGCACGGCACCAAAGGGTTTTCGATTCGGATAATTCGGATGGTCGCCAGCCCGTTGGAGCGCTCGGAGTCCATATCCACGATGGTCGTATGAATCCGTTTGCGTTCGATAATGTTGACGAACTCGGACGCACTCTCAGCCACCATCAAATTCACGCCTCTGGGCCGAAAAATACGCCGGAGCGCCTCAGGCCATGCCCAATTGGCATCACTGACCAAAACGTTCACTTCTTCAAGTTGTGATAGATTCGATACCATATTCATTGCATCCTGGGTTCAAGTTGAGCAAAAGTCGTGCCAAGTGTTTTTCTTCCAGCCAAAGATAACATATATATCTATTTAATAAGCACTTATAGGATTTTCCGGCGATTCGTGACGACCTGCCAAAAACTCATACATAGCCCTTTTCTACTGCCAACCTGACAGATTTCGACGCAGATGCGGCGACTTCCGGCTGGTAACTCCCGGTTCGTTTGACTGTTTATCGATTGAATCCGCGTTGCCAGCCTTTTGGCTCAGGATTTTATGGGCTGTCCAATGCATGGAATCGATTCAGAATATTTCAGAAGGATGCCCGGGAAATGAAGGCTTCACTTCCTGTGGCGAGGCGTTACAATATAGGAAATAAGATGTTTGTTTTTTATGTTAACTTAGATAAAACATGTACCGATATAGCACTTAGAATCCAGGGAAACCGTACCCGATTGGGTAAAAACAGCTTTGAAGACGATCGACTGTCGTTCAAGAAGATCATCTTCTACTGTTCCACCTGGATTCACGAAAGGAGATATACGATGACAAAGAAATTTCTGACGGTATCAGTTCTCTTGCTGGTAGTATGCTCCCTGAGCTGCCAGAGCTGGTTCAGCCCGAAAAAGCCCAAAAAACGGGCAGAATCTAAGGTTAGTGCGAGTGATTTTCTTCGCAGCCAATTTCGCGAGCCCGCCGCGGCGCCTCGATCCACGGCACCCCCGGCCGAAATCATACCCACGCGCATGGATAACGAGCCGGTCATTACGGAAACAGGCATGGTCACGGTCACTGAATCGGGATCCTCCGTCATTTCGAGGACGTATCCGTGGCCGGAGTGCGGCATTGTGCGATTGGACAAAGATATGCCGAAGGAAGTCAGTCTGAACAATCCCTTCGAGTATTCTATTCGTATCACCAATCTTACGGAAACAACACTGACCGGTATCGTGGTCACTGAGGAACCCGCGGAGCATTTTAAATTCACAAGAGCGATTCCGGCGCCGGATGAAGAAGAGGGCAAAAAGCTGATCTGGCAGATTTTGTCTCTGGGGCCCAAAGCCAGCAGGCAAATCAAAATTACCGGTATGGGCACTCACATCGAACCGCTGCAACACTGCACGACCGTTATTACACCCGTGATCCCGGCCTGCGCCAGCGTTCAAGTGATCCAGCCCGCATTGCAGTTAACGAAAACGGCGCCGGCGGAGGTCTTGTTGTGCGACGTGATTCCCGTCAGGTATATTGTCACCAACACGGGAACGGGATCCGTGAAAAACGTGAAGGTAACCGAAGCGCTTCCCGCGGGCTTACGAACCACGGACGGCAAGAACGCACTGACATTCAACGCCGGGACCCTCATGGCGGGGCAGTCCCGACAATTTTCCGCCGAGTTGCGGGCCTCCAAGACCGGCAAATATATCGGCAAGGCCGTCGCGAACTCAACCACGGGAACGAGTGCCGAATCGCCCCCGACGGCGACGACGGTCGGCTTGCCCATCCTATCGCTCAAAAAGACCGGCATGGAAACGCAATACATCGGCCGGCCCGTCAGTTATGAGATTACCCTGGCAAATAAATCAGACGTGTCTGCGAAAAATACCGTTCTGGAAGACCTGATCCCCAACGGCGTGACAGGCGTCCAGGCGACGGCCGGCGCCAAAATGTCCAATTCGAAACTGGTCTGGGAATTCGGGACGCTCGAACCGAATATGTCCAAGAACGTTCGCGTCTCCTACATTCCCAATCGGGCCGGCATCCTGGCAAGCAGCGCCACGGCCACGTCCTACTGTGCGGAGTCCGTAACGGCATCCGCAAGGACAACAGTCACGGGCATTTCCGCCCTGTCGCTGGAAGTGGTGGACGTCGAAGACCCGGTCCGCGTGGGATCGCACGCGACCTATGTCATCCGCGTGGAGAACCAGGGCTCGGCTACGGCCACGAACATCCGCGTCGGCTGCCTCCTGGAAGATTACGTGCGATACGTATCCTCCGCGGGCGCCACGGCCAGCTCGCAACAGGGCCAGGCGTTACGATTCTACCCGCTGGCCAGTTTGGCGCCGAAAGCCACCGCGGCCTGGCGCGTCGTCGTCGAAGCCGTCCGTCCGGGCGACTTACGCTTCAAAGCCACCATGCACGCCGATCAACTCTCTCGTCCCGTCGAGGAAACGGAGTCCACGACCCTGTACGAGTAGCTGAGTCGTCATAAACGAAAAAGAGGAGCCGACACCACGGCGTTCACTTCGCGTCGTGGTGTCGTTCTAAATATCCACCCTCCCATCTCACCAACATCGTAGAAAAAAAATAGCAAATGCAGGGTGCGATGCATCGCACCATTTCTATTCTTCGCGGCTCTCAGCGCCCTTCGTGATATTACTTCCATGCGAGATACCAAACAAAGAAATAAGTAAGATGTCCCCCGATTTCACCCGATTTCATCGTTGTGGCTTGCACTCAGGCACGGATCAGTTACAATTCTAGATCTATGTTATCCATCAACGGATACGTTGTGGCTTGCACTCAGGCACGGATCAGTTACAATCCGCTGTTCGCTCGGCGGACTTCACCGCCTGTTGTGGCTTGCACTCAGGCACGGATCAGTTACAATGGCGTAAAAAAGAAGCATCGCAAAGTCAAGTTGTGGCTTGCACTCAGGCACGGATCAGTTACAATAGCCTACGTGATACATT
>Ga0272442_10008316_pt1 | contig 13183 bp, 12 predicted proteins | sample SSMForm2O_FD_200262 | JGI IMG/M metagenome (GOLD analysis project Ga0272442, IMG submission 200262) | Marine sediment archaeal communities from Little Sippewissett salt marsh, Falmouth, MA, United States - SSM-Form-2O | ecosystem: Environmental > Aquatic > Marine > Wetlands > Sediment ...
TTGTCAATATCCTCATCCCGTGCAGTCAGCATCAGGATAGGCACATCACTTTCCAGGCGGGCCTGGCGGCAGACATCAAAACCATCCATTCCGGGCAGCATGATGTCGAGCACCACCAGGTCTGGTTTATCCTTTCGGATGCTCTCCAGTGCTGCCCGGCCATTTTTTGCTTCCAGAACAATATACCCATCCCGCTCCAGGTACATCCGGACAAGATCGAGGATATTCTGTTCGTCGTCAACCACCAATATACGCCCTGTCAATCACTTCCCTCCATGATTGAGCCCTTCATTTTTACCATTTCACTTTCTTTTTTTCTTGTTCCTGTCCTTTTTTTGCTTCTTCTTTTTCGGCTTTAACACCGCAACAGCTTCGATTTCGACAAGCCCGCCTTTAGGCAATGCTGCGACTTCAACAGCAGAACGTGCCGGTGGATTTTCCGGGAAAAATTCTGCATAGACCGCATTCATGCTGGCAAAATCGCCCATATTCTGCAGGAATACTGTAGTTTTCACAACAGTATCAAGGCCTGCGCGGGAAGCTTCCAGGATTGCCTGCATATTCTGCAGGGCACGTCTGGTTTGCTCCTCTATGCCACCAGGAACAAATTCACCAGTAGCAGGATCTAGCCCGAGGTTTCCAGATACAAAAACGAATTTCCCAGCCCGAATCGCTGCAGAATAGGGGCCCACAGCCTTCGGTGCCTTCTCCGTTGCAACTACTTTACGTTTGGCCATCTGCTTTTTCTCCTTCATCAGGATTTTGCTTAAGATTCTACCTTTAACCTGACCATTCGGTCAAAAGACAGGACGTTATTCAGAGAATGTTTTCAATTCATCCAATTCAAAAAGGATATCTCCCAGGCAAAGATCAAATAACTGCTGCATGATCTCAGGTGATGCTTCATAACTTCCACCAAAAACACCATCCCCCAGTTTTTCCCTGAGCTTGCCAGCTTCGATTATCTGCGAGTCAGTTACTTCTTCTTTCTCGCCCTCCGGCAGGTCTGCCACCTTTGTAAAAGAAAACGCCTCCAGCCACGAAGCATGTGAAGGGATAAGTTTGTGCTGTTCAGCCAGACGAGCAACGCCGCGTGTCGTCCACCAGCTGTACCAGGCGCACACCAATCCAGGGCATTCATTTACAATCTCAGAAAGAAGGTGCCGAGCCGGTTGATTTCCGCCATGCCCATTAAGCACAAGGATCTTGCGGAACCCCGACCGGTAGAGATTGCGGACGACATCATCCACAACCTGCAGGAAAGTCTGCAGGCGCAGGCTGACCGTTCCGGGGTACGCATCGAAGTAAGGCGAAACGCCGAAAGGCAGAGCAGGTGCAACCAGCACGCCTCTCTTATTTGCTGCTGCATCCGCCAGGGCCTGCGGTATCTTCACGTCTGTCAGCAGGCTGAGATACCCATGCTGCTCGCAGGCACCAAGGATAAGCATGATACGGTCATCTTTCTTCAGATACTCTTCAACATGTTTCCAGTTCAATTCTTCAAATCGCATAATTTCTCCTGATGAAAAAAGGAGCGCATATCGCGCTCCAATCGGTAAGATATTTATTCAAATTCCACGACCTTAGAGCACAATATTGACAAGACGGCCGGGAACAACAATCACCTTCCGGGCTTCCTTGCCTTCCATAAATCGCTGGACTGTCTCGCTTGCCAGTGCCTGGGCTTTTGCATTCTCATCCGAAATATCAGCTGTTACCTCGATACGATCCCGCAGCTTGCCGTTCACCTGGACGATCAATGTGATCATATCTTCTTTTGCCAGTTTTTCATCATACTCAGGCCAGGACTGCAGGTGGATCGAATACGGTTTTCCGAGTCTTCCCCAGAGCTCCTCGGTGATATGTGGAACTGCAGGAGCCATCAACAGCAGCAAGCCTTCCACCACTTCGTTGAATACACTCGATCCTGCAGCATTCTGATCGTTTGCATCCGAAAGCGTATTCGTAAGCTCCATCAGCGCCGATATAATCGTGTTGAATTCGAAATTTTCAAGATTTCTGGTCACCTGTTCGATGGTTTGATGAAATTTGCGCAGAAGTATTCGCTCCAGGTTCTTGCTGATCGAATGTCCGGGTGCATCCTTTGTCTCGAGAACAATCGACCACACCCGCCGCAGCCAGCGGACAACGCCCTGGATATTTTCAGTCTTCCATGGGCCGCCCTCTTCCCAGCGGTACCCAAACATCAGATACGCCCGCACAGTATCCGCACCAAAATTGTCCACCTGTTCATCCGGGTCGACAACATTGCCGCGGGACTTGCTCATTCGCTGACCGTCCGGTCCCAGGATCTGCCCCTGATTTCGAAGCTGGAGGACAGGTTCATCACCCTTTGTGATCCCCATATCCCGCAGTGCTTTGTGGAAGAAGCGAGTATAGATCAGATGCATCGTGGCATGTTCTACGCCGCCGGTGTATGTATCAACCGGCATCCAGTAATCATACTCATCCTTATCCCATGGCCAGTCGGATGCATTGGGGTCAAGGTAGCGAAGGTGATACCAGGATGAACACATGAATGTATCCATGGTATCTGTTTCACGTTCCGCCGGACCGCCGCATTTCGGGCAGGCGGCATTTTTCCATGTTGGATGCAGTTTTAACGGGCTTTCACCGGTCGGCAGCCATTCCACGTCATCTGGCAGTTCAACCGGCAGATCTTCATCCGGTACAGGAACGATTCCACATTTCGGACAGTGCAGCATGGGTATAGGAGCACCCCAATAGCGCTGCCGGGAAATCAGCCAGTCCCGGAGCCGGTAGTTGACAGCAAAATCCCCGGTCCCCCGCTCCTTCAAAAAATCTACAGCGGCCTGAAAAGCCTTGTCAGCCGGTGTGCCGTCAAGTGGTCCGGAATTGATCATCGTTCCGTATGCGGGAACCGATTCCTCCATCGTATTGCCGTCAAGCGGTTCCAGATCCTCCGGCTGGATGACAGGCCGGATTTCCAGATCGAATTTCCGTGCAAACTCGAAGTCACGTTGATCGTGCGCCGGAACTGCCATGATTGCGCCGGTGCCGTATGTCATCAGCACGTAGTCTGCCGCCCACACGGGAATTTTTTCACCATTCACCGGGTTAACAGCATAGCCGCCGGTAAACACGCCAGTTTTCTCTTTATCCGCAGCTTCACGTTCGATATCGGTCTGGCGAACGGCATCAGACACATACATTTCCACCTGTTCCTTCTGCTCAGGAGTGGTCAGCTTTTCCACCAACGGATGCTCCGGCGCCAGCACCATAAAGGTTGCACCCCAGAGCGTGTCAGGGCGGGTGGTGAATACTTCAAGATTATCACCTTGCTCAGTAGTGAAAACAACACGCGCACCCTCGCTGCGTCCAATCCAGTTCGTTTGCAATGTCTGCACCCGCTCCGGCCAGTCTATTCCCTCGAAAGACAGCAGTTCATCTGCATAATCCGTGATCTTGAAAAACCACTGGTTCAAATCTTTTTTAATAACCGGTGTTTCACAGCGTTCGCAGTGCCGGTCCTCGCCGATTACCTGTTCGCGCGCGAGTGTAGTATTGCAGTTCGGACACCAGTCAACAGGTGACTGTTTTTTATACGCCAGACCGTGTTCGTGGAGTTTCTTGAAGAACCACTGGGTCCAGCGGTAGTATTCAGGGTCAGATGAGACAGCTTCACGGCGCCAATCGAACATGGCACCCATGCTGCGCAGCTGCTTGCGCATATTATCGATGTTCCGGTATGTCCATTCCTTTGGGTGGATATTGCGCTTGATTGCGGCGTTTTCAGCAGGAAGGCCAAATGCATCGAACCCGATCGGGTACATGACATTCAAACCCTTCATACGCAGGAATCGAGCCCTCGCGTCCGAAGGCGTCATCACGTACCAATGTCCGATATGAAGATCACCTGATGGATAAGGAAGCATTGTCAGGAAATAGAACTTCTCTTTCGATTCGTCGATATCCGATTCGTACAGGCCGTCCTTCTCCCAACGAGCCTGCCATTTTGATTCGATCTCCGAAGGGGAATATCGTTCTACCAGCGATTCACGGTTAATTTCAGACAAGGTTTTTCTCCTCCAGGTTTCCCGTACACTTTCCAACGTGTAATGCGGCTTTCGTTGAAAATAAAAAAATCCCTCGTCTCAGGGACGAAGGGATTCTCCGCGGTGCCACCCTGGTTGCCTGCCAAGAAGCAAGCCTCTCAAGGTCGCGCTAACGAGCGATCTTCGCTGCAGGCTGAGATGGAAACATTTCGTCTTCATGTTCACCTGCAGAGCCTGTCCTAAAAAAGGACGACAGGCGAGTTCAGCCCTGCTTCGTCAGATGTTTCCAGCCAACGAATTACGCACTCCGAAAATGCTGTGCAGGGCTCACACTATCTCCTGCTCGCTGTCGGATGGCTTACTGCTCCTGTCCTGGCTATACTATCCAGCTTTCCAGTGGACCCAGTGGGATTCGAACCCACGACCTTCTCAATGCCATTGAGACGCGCTCCCAACTGCGCCATGGGCCCAGGGTTAAATTTTTAAGTGGACCTGGCGGGATTCGAACCCGCGACCTCATCAGTGCGATTGATGCGCGCTCCCAACTGCGCCACAGGCCCAGAAGGGCGATCATTCGCTGACCCCTGAGGGCTTGAAGATTCTACTAGAGCGCTGAACCTCTGTCAAGCAGCAAGGTACGCCTGGATGTGTCTCCGGGCCAATCGCTGCTCCGGCATCACCCTGCTCGATATGCCTCTATACCCTCCACAGCGAGCACTTCACCGAAATATATACGGTGATAATCCTTTCGGGTATAGTGCCGCTCAATTTTCGGGTCCAGAAAGTTTTCCGGCACCATATCATCCTGATAGATTTTCCGACAGGACAGCACAAGCTCGGCCTCAACAAATCCCGGGGAAGCCACATTCAATGCTGGTGCTGGAGTAAGTCCGGATTCGGCAATCTTGTCTCCATCACGGCCTGATTTTGTTCCCAGGAGCTCGAGAGCAGACCGATTTTCCTCAGGGAATACATTAACGGTGAAGGTATCAAAATCCTCCATAAAACCAAACGTGTACCGTGTAGGACGGACAACAACCTGAACAAAGGGTTTGTTCCAGATTGTCCCCATGCTTCCCCAGCTTATTGTCATACAGTTGTACCTGGCGGCCTCATAGTCTCCTGCTGCAAGCAGCGCCCATTGTTTATCAAGTATGGCGAACGGCCTGGTAGTTAATTGTGAAACAGGAAATTCAATTCGGGTCATCGAAAAACCTCCCTTTATTCTCCATTTAATTATCCAATCAGCTCCTCTACCCTACACAATCCAAACTCCCGCGTCAATAATAAAAGAACTGTTCGCTTCCAGTCGGAGCCGAATTATAATGATGCTGTATTCCAAGGAGGTTATTATGAACAAAACCAGGCTGCTTCGACTGACGAAATCCATGCAAGCACATCAAGTGGACTGGATTGCCCTGACACCTGGTTCCAGCCTGTCCTACCTCACAAACCTTCATTTTCATCTTATGGAACGACCGGTCATTGGTTTTTTCTCTTCTGATGGAATAACTGTCCTGGTGCTTCCTGATCTGGAACGCAAAAAAGCCGAACACTTGCAGCCTGCTGTGGAACTTTTCAGCTATGATGAAACAGCTTCCGGCAGGGATAAATGTTTCAAGGACGCAGCTGCCTCTTTGAACCTGTCCGGAAAAACTATTGGTATCGAAGCGCTGCGCTGCCGTGCTTTTGAGCTCTGGCTGCTTCAATCGGTTCTGGAAAACAATTCTTTTCAGGACTGCACAAGTCTGCTGAGCTCTATACGAAATGTAAAGGAACCAGGTGAAATTAAACACATGAGAGAAGCTGTACGGATCGCAGAGCAGTCCATTGAAGCACTGCTCAAACAAATCCAACCCGGTCAAACGGAGAAAGAAATCGCGGCGGAACTTGTCATTCAAATGCTTCGACACGGTTCGGAGCCCGAGCTTCCTTTCGATCCCATCGTAGCCAGCGGGCCAAACAGCGCACTTCCCCACGCGCTCCCTACAGATCGCAAAGTGCAGCAGGGAGACCTGCTCCTGATCGATTGGGGAGCTCGTGCCGCTGGTTACATATCCGATCTGACACGGACTTTTGCTCTGGGAGAAGTGGATTCCCGGCTTCGAGATCTATACAAAGTGGTGTATAACGCAAATAAAGCCGGCAGGGAGTTTGCACGCCCGGGCGTAACAGGTGAGCAGATCGACAGCGAAACCACCCGTGTTCTGACCGATGCCGGATACACAGAATGGGTTCGCCATCGAACCGGGCACGGAATCGGTCTTGAAGCCCATGAAGCACCCTATATATCCCAGGACCAGAAAACACCGCTTCGCACCGGAATGGCATTCACCATAGAACCCGGATTATACATTCCTGATTTCGGCGGTGTACGTATAGAGGACGATGTTATTCTTACCGAAAATGGTGCGGAAAGCCTGAGTACCATTTCAAGGGAATGGAGGCAGCTGTGACAGAGCTTATGAAAGGCGGTGAACCTTTCTTCTTTTCTGGAGGAGAAACCGGCATCCTGCTGGTGCACGGGTTTACAGGAACACCATTTGAAATGCGCTGGATGGGAGAACAACTGGCCGCACAGGGATACACGGTTGTGGGCATCCGGTTGTTCGGTCATGCAACCGTTCAGGAAGACATGATCCGAGCCCGTTATCAGGATTGGGTCGCCAATGTAGAGGATGGTTTTGCCATGCTCCAGAAGACCTGCAGCCGGTTTTACATCGGCGGCTTATCCATGGGAGGAGTTCTTTCATTGTACTCGGCAGCTGAACTGCCCTGGAACGGGGTTTTCAGCATGTCTGCCCCCATCGAATCCCCGGATGCCCGTCTGGCTGCATTCAGACCAATCCTGCCGCTTGTAAGCAAGGTGTGGCGATTTTCAGCAAAAGGGAACCCTGATTGGGCAGATCCCAGCCGGGATGAAGACCATCTCGAATACCCGACTCATCCGGTTCGTGCCGGAGTAGAGTTGGTTTTACTTCTCGCAAAAATGCGCAAGAACCTGCTCAAAATACAGATCCCGGTTTTAATCCTTCACTCAAAATCCGATCGTGTAGTTCCCTACCGGCATGCAGAGCGTATCATGCATCGCCTTGCGACCCAGGATAAACGTCTGGTCCTGCTTGAAAAAAGCGGGCACGCGATTCCAAGAGATGTCGATCGTGAACAGGCGTTGAATGAAATCTCAGCTTTCCTAAAACATAGCAGTCCAGGAGCTTCAGCATGACGATGATCCTTCCCGGCGGCGAGCCATTCTTTCTTAAAGGCGGCAGCACCGGATGCCTGCTTGTCCACGGTTTCACTGCCTCCCCCCAGGAAATGAGCTGGATGGGAGAATACCTGAACAAACGCGGCTGCACCGTTCTTGGAATTCGACTGACCGGCCATGCAACGCAGTTGAAGGATCTTGCTCGTGCCCGCTGGCAGGATTGGCAGCACTCCGTTGAAGATGGTTACCATATGCTTTCCAGCCGATGCCAAAATGTCATCCCCATCGGGATATCATTGGGCGGCGCCTTAAGCCTGAAATTCGCCGCCATCCACGATGTACCTGCTGTCGTATGCATGTCCACACCATACGAGCTTCAGGTGCCGCCTGTGTGGCTTCTGAAGGCAATCAGCACAATCATGCCGGTCAAGAAAAAAGGGGCAACCAACTGGTCTGCCCCGGATGCGGGAGAAGCCCGCGTAGACTACAGAGGCTACCCATTACGCGCTATTGCAGAAACTGCGCTTATGGTGGATTCTTTACACCCGGATTTACGCAGGATCACCTGCCCGGTACTGCTCATGCATTCCAGGGCAGATGATTTTGTACCACCGGAAAATATGGACAGGCTGTATGCTGCAATCGGAAGCGATTTCAAAGAAAAGAAACTCTTTGACCGATCGAATCACATACTCACCTGCGATATTGACCGGGAGGATGTTTTTCAGACAGCTGCTGAATTCCTGGAAAAGTACAGATTGTTACCTTAAGACTGAAGAGGATACTGATTATAGATAAGAAACACCAGGGAATGAGTCAACTCCAGGGGCAAGGGGATATTTGTGCATAATCAACACAATACAAAACAATCCGCACAGTTGTATCAATTTCTGACTGGCTTATTGATATTCGCTTGTGGATTCCTCTCATTTCTCTTCCATACACATACCAGCAAGAAGGTTATCCGGATCGCAGCAAGCCTGTTCAGCGGCGATGGTCAGATTTCCGATGCCAACCTGAGTCTGCTCCGGGAAACCACGCTTGCATTCTCAATATTCTTGACTCTTATCGGTGTCCTTCTTTTCTTTCTCGGCTGGCATCCTTTCAAGGAATTCTTCAAAAATATCTGGAAGGTTATCCATACGGACCGTATTCTGACTTCGAATCGATACAACAACATTCCTCTGATACTGACATGGGGGGCGACTATCATTTCATTGCTGGTTGTGGGCATCAAGGCTTTTGAAGGCAGATTCGGGCTGCAGCATCTGTATGGCGAAGACAGATTTATGGAAAACGCCACCTTTATCCTCATCTTCTGCTCTGCTGCTCTCCTGACGGGAGCAGCAGTACGCTCACCAAAAGGCCGCCTGCGTGGTTTTTTCGCCATCGCCGCAGTGTTGGTTTTTATTATTGCGTTTGAAGAAATAAGCTACGGCCAGCGGATATTCGGCTGGGAAACGCCCGATCTATTTATGAAAAAAAATATCCAGTATGAAACAAATCTTCACAATCTATTAAATTACCAATTTGAGGCACTCTACACTCTGATGTCTCTTTTGATCTTGCCGCTTGCATTCTCGATATACATCCACCTGCGGCCGCAGAAATATACCTTGCTTGAAATGATCCTCCCGCACCCCGGACTGTTCTGCCCATGCTTTGTCATTACTTTCTTTGCACTGGTTTCCGGTTTCGATCAGCAGGAACTCATCGAAGAACTGTTTTCCGTGTTTTTCATTTTCTATGCTGTTCGAGCCTGGTTTATTGCCAAGCCGCTATCAAATCACAAAGCAGCATCCATTCTGAATCACAAGAATTGATCGTGTTTTCCTAAAAACACTGTCGCAATAAACCTGTAGAATAAGTACAAATATCAATGACCTTGGAGGAAAACCATGATACCAGCAATAGAATGGGGAACAGGTTTAATCCTGCGGCTGCAGCAGTTGGGAAGCTGGTTGGAAACACCAATGAAAGCTGCTTCGTTTCTTAGCACCGAGTACGCCTACCTTTTCCTGCTCCCTGCCCTTTTCTGGTGTATTGACGCCGGGATGGCATTGCGTGTGGGTATCTCTGTAATGACTGCAAACAGCCTCAATGCCGGTTTCAAACTGCTGCTGCATACGCCGCGCCCATTCTGGATTAACCCGGATGTAAAGGCGCTTGCTGTAGAAACCTCATTCGGAGCACCATCAGGCCATTCCATCAACGCAGTCAGTCTTTGGGGGCGTCTCGCTGCCGAAATCCAGAGCCGCTGGATGAGATGGCTGTTGATCCTTCTGATCGCACTTATCGCCATTTCAAGGTTGTATCTCGGCGTCCACTATCCGATTGATGTCCTGTTAGGACTCCTGGCTGGATCAATCATCGTCTGGCTGCTGATCCACTTTGAAAAACCTGCTCTGGACTGGTTTTTATCGCTAAGGCTCTGGAATCAGATAGCAGTACTTCTCGGTGCTGTTCTGCTGCTGGTCGCCTTTGGATATACTGCTCTCCAGCTGCAGAAAAACGTTCCTGTACCGGAGGTTTGGCTGGCACGAATTGAGGAGGCTGATCCGGGTAACCCCGGTCATCCTTTCAATCTTGACGGGTTGTTATCGTCTGCTGGAACCTTGTTTGGAGTGGTGCTGGGAGGCCTCTTCCTGTACCGCTGTGGTGGATTGAGTAAAAGCTCGGATCCGCAGCAGGCTTTCCTCCGCTACCTGGTTGGAATTATCGTCCTCGTTGCACTCTATATGGGTATGCGTATGCTTCATTTCGGGATTCCCTGGGCTGCCGCTATTTACCGCTTTATCCGCTACGGCATTCTGGGATTCTGGGTATCCTATGGAGCCCCCTGGATATTCGGAAAACTACAGCTTGCGAAGCAGCCTGATTAAGACACGAAAAGTTGAGGCGGTTCCTTGTAAAGATAAATCAAACCACCTTTTCGAGTTCTCGCCACAGGAACCAGTGGCCTTTTCGATCTGAGGCTGATTCCGGCGCGCGGTCATAATAGAGATCAAAATATCTATTCTTATTTGTGCGTACACGGAAGTAAAACCGCCCAACCCCCCACGATCCTTTCCGGCTGGCTTCCTCCAAATGGGCAGTTTTCATATTCAGAGCCATTCTGCCCTTGCGTTCAAAGCTGTGCCATTCCGACAAGACCTCCTTGACCGCAAGCGTTTGTTGCTTAAAAACAAAAGCCGCAGGAGCTTGCGGCCGTTTCGAAAAAACCGGGTCCCTTGTAAAACTCACTTCAATCTCGGTTGAAAAGAATCTCAAAGGCCGAAACCCCTCTTCCAAACCCTCACCTGATGATTGTACGTTCTGTTTCTTGTTCACGAAGAAGCCTCCTCCCTGAAGGGGAAACGGCACAAACCAGAATCACAACTGCGAGCAAGGTTCCCCAGCCCAGAAAAAAAAGAGAAAGGATGGAAGCTGCAACAACAGCCTTATAACGCAAACTGGATTTTACCCAGACAGATGCCAAAACGCCGAACCATGTTAATCCTAACCAGACCAGATGCCAATACAGCTGGTCGGCGTTCAGACCTGCTGCTTTTGCTGCGTTCTGCCACAATCCCCCTGAAGTGAGGTACTCTCCGGTAAAACGGACGCTGAGCCCCTCGGCAGTCAACCACAATCCAAGTACTGCGCCAGCGATGTACAGTAAAAGAAGGACTGGGGAGATTTTTCGCATATACCGCACCTTAAGAAATAAGAGGCCGGGGTTGCCCGGCCCCTACAGGAACCTGTTTGGTTCAGTCGTTTTCCTGACTTTCCTTTTCTTTTGCAGCCTGTTCGATGATTTGTTCCGCTACATGGTTTGGCACAACCTCATAGCTCTTCAACTCCATCGAGAACACACCCCGGCCGCCAGTCATGGAACGCATGTCTGTTGTATAGCGCTGAATCTCAGCCAGCGGGACATCTGCTGTTACTACACTTCGGCCGCGCTCTGTTTCCATTCCCTGAACCCGGGCCCGCCGCGTATTCAAATCGCCCAGAATATCACCCATGTTGGCTTCAGGAACGATCACACGCAGGTGCATGATCGGTTCAAGAAGCACCGGGCCAGCCTCGTGGAAAGCGAGTTTAAACGCTTCACGTCCGGCAATTTCAAACGCAACAGCCTTTGAATCAACCGGATGCTCCTTACCATCGATCACTGCAACAAGCACTTTCTCAATCGGATAACCAGCCATTACACCGTCACGCATTACGCTGCGAACGCCTTTTTCAATAGCCGGCATATAGCCCTGGGAAACTGCACCTCCAAAAACTTCGTTCTTGAAAATGAAGTCTTCCTCTTCTTCCTTGATTGGTTCAATCCGAAGATGGACTTCGCCAAACTGCCCGGCACCACCGGTCTGTTTCTTATGACGGTATTGAGAAATCCCTGTACGGGTGATGGTCTCTTTATAGGGAACCTTGGGAATTTTTGTTGCGAGGCCAACCTGGAACTTGCTGTCAGCCTTGCGAATGGCCACATCAATGTGCTGATCACCCATACCTTGCAAAATTGTCTGCCGGGTGGATGGTTCGTTATGCCAGGACAGTGTTGGATCTTCCTCGCAAAGCCGCGTCAGCGCGGAGCCCATCTTGGTTGAGTCTGCCTGGGTTTTCGGTTGTACGGCAACCGAGAAAAGTGCGTTGGGATAATTCGGCAGCGGGAGAGTCGCCTTCAGGCTCTTATCTCCCAGTGTATGCCCTGTTTGGGTTTCACCGAGTTTGGCTACTACACCAAGATCGCCCGCATGGAGCACATCGATTGAAATTTGCTCCTTGCCGCACAGCGTATACAACGTACCCATACGCTCTTCTTCATCTTCATTGAGGTTAAAAACTTTACTGTTGTTATCAAGGACGCCGGAATACACGCGGAAGTAAGTCAATTTCCCTACGAATGGATCAGCTGTCGTTTTCCAGACATACGCAGCAAGAGAAGCGGCATCTGTGATTGTTCCTTCCTCCATCTCGCCGCCAGCAGAAAGCATCTTGAAACTGGCTCTTTCCTCGGGAGACGGCAGGAGGAAGAGAATCGATTCGAGCAGGGGAATCGTGCCAAGATTCGCTGTACCTGAAGCGACTAGAACAGGCACAAATGACCCACTATTTATTGCGAGCTTGAAACCGCGTGCGATTTCATCTGGTGTGAGTTCCTCACCTTCGAGGTATTTCTCGATCAGCGCATCATCACCTTCTGCAGCAGCTTCCACCAATACCATGCGTGCTTCGTCAGCTGCGTCCTGCATATCTTCCGGAATAGCTTCTGACTTAGAGCCGTCAGCCGGGCGCGCTTTCATTGAAAACAGATCGATTACACCCTTGAAATCCTGCTTCTCACCCCACGGGAGCTGGATGGGAATAAATGTAGCATCCGGGTTCAACCCCTGGACAGAAGACATGGTCCGCTCAAAGCTGGCATTGTCTCGATCCATTTTGGAGATCAGAACAAAGCGGGGCAGGTTAAAAGCATCTGCCTGTTCCCAAACAATTTCTGTACCCACTTCCACACCAGCCACTGAATCCACCAGGACGACGGCGCTGTCAGCGACACGCAGGGCAGAGATAACCTCACCAACAAAATCCGTGTACCCAGGTGTGTCTAGGATATTGATTTTATGATCGTTGAACTCGATCGGGATCATTGCAGTTGATAGAGAGAGATTCCTTCGAATTTCCTCATCTTCGAAATCCGCTACCGTCGTACCTTCATCAACCTTCCCCATTCGTGTGATCACATCTGTAGCAAAAAGAAGCGCTTCAGACAGAGAAGTTTTTCCGCCGCCGCCATGTGAAATAAGTGCAACATTTCTTAGTTTACTGGTTCCGTATTCCTTCATTCCTAGGGAGTCCTTCCAATCCGTTTTTATTGACTCATGAATTGTAAAGGAGGAAGGTTCACTTGTCAAAGATTGAATGACTGCTCGAGAAAAAAAGGTCCGAT
>Ga0272442_10008317_pt1 | contig 13183 bp, 19 predicted proteins | sample SSMForm2O_FD_200262 | JGI IMG/M metagenome (GOLD analysis project Ga0272442, IMG submission 200262) | Marine sediment archaeal communities from Little Sippewissett salt marsh, Falmouth, MA, United States - SSM-Form-2O | ecosystem: Environmental > Aquatic > Marine > Wetlands > Sediment ...
AGGGATTCTATCTCCAACTTCAAAAAGAACCGCCAAATCTTTCTTACCAATAAAAACAGGAGAACTAAAATCATCAACCAAATGAGATTCCCCACTATATACCCCAACATCGTAGACATTCGATAAAACATTTTCTTTCCTCCTAAGACTTTCTTGTTTTCTTATAGTCAATATAAATACATTCAAAACGGAAAAAATATTAATTTAAAACATTATAGACTTTAAAGTATATAAAGTTTTCTTTTTATTTCAGGTGTTTTTCAATACTCTCAGGGTTAATATTTTCTGTTTTATCATTAAAACCATTGTTTTTGACAACTCTGAGACAACTGAATATATGTAAAAAAAATGTCAGAGAACAAATTTTAATTCAAATTCCTACCAAAAATAAAAAAACTACTCAGAGAATTTTAAGGAATTAGAGTTTAATTTCCAGAAATCAGAGTGTTTTTTTAATATTTTACTTTTTCCTATATATATATATATTATTTTTTTTTTATTATAATAATAGTACCCCCCCCCTAAAATATTTAAAATATTAAAATTACACAAGAATTCACGGAAATTAGACTCTGGGTTTGGAAAATTCTCTGAGTAGTAATTTTATTTTGACTCAGAATTTTAATAAAATTACTGACTCTGATAAAGGTTTTCAAAATTGTATAAGAATACGATTTGAGATTTTTAAAACATCTCATTTTAGTATTAATATTTTTGTGATATATAAACATTTCGTTTTTGGTATATTCTGGAAAATATGTTTTTAAAAACATAGTTTCTTTCACAATAATATTTATAAACAAAAAAGTCAAATTAATTATTTGATTTTATTTTCTATGATTTAAAAGTGATAATAATGTCAGAACACTCCCATTCAAACTATAAAAAATTGTTTGGTCTTTATTCAGCAATAGCATCAAGCACAAGTGTAGGGAATGAACCTTTGTATCCTCTATACTTTTATAATCTAATAGGTTCATTTTTCAAAAATTCTATAATTACTTTTGGAATAACAAATAAAGATTTGAGAATAAACCCTGTATGGATACAAACAAGTCGAAGTGGTAAAGGTCAGTTGAATAAAGTTCAAAAGAAATTAGCAGATGATATAGGTATGTCATGTGTTATTGTTACAGATATAACAAGTGATGCTTCTTTGTTAGGAACTATAGATACAACTGCACATGATTTCAATACAAAACATGGTTTAACTCCTGAAAATCCAACTAAGACAGAAAAAGGTAAAACATATGAATTTAAAGACCCTATCATTAAAGGTGACTTAGGGAATTATGATATTGTTATTATAGATGAAGGTAAATTACTTGTTCAAGTTCAATCTGAAAAAATTCTAACAACATTACAACCTGCTTTAGACTATCCAGGATTAGTTAGAAAAAAGATGGCGTTTGATGAACCCATAGAATATGAATGTAAAGCAAGTATAATTGTAACAACCATTGAATTTGATGAAATGGATAAAAAACTAATTGATCAAGGATTTTTCATGAGAACAATTCCTATTATTAGAAAATTAACTGTTGAACAAATAAGAAGTATGAAAATGCGTTTATTAGATTGTTTTAATACAAAGACACAAACTGATAGTAAGAAATATAGAAAGGTGTTTTCTGATATTATGAGTCAATATGATAGAGAAAGAGAAACTGTATTAAAACTAAGTGAAGAAGGTATTACAGAATTGAAAAAACAAACTAAGTTCTATTTGGATAATATAGTTAAAACTAAATCAGGTAATGAATTGAATATGGCACTAAGTTTCGTTCAAACCATTCAAGATTTATTTTTGAAGATAGGTGGATTGGTATGTTTATTAGATAATAGATTAGAGATAACAGGGGAAGATATAAAATTTGCTAAAGATGAAGGTCATAGATTAGCTAGAAGTGTTGTTAATGGGTTAAATGTTCAATCGTCTAGTGAAGATAGAGAAAAGGAAAGGGTTGTTAGAAAAATAGTATTGAATTATAAGAAGAATGAAAACTTACCAACCACAACAGAACTAACACAAAGCATACAAAACAGGTTAGGGGTAGGTTCAAATAAAGCATTAAAAATAATACACACGTTTAGAGATAATAAAATTTTGATACAGAAAAAAGGTAACTTGAATGAAAAATTATGGGATATTGACTAGAAAAGTTTAAATACTTAAAAGTGTATTATATTTAAAGTTTTGTTTTAATTTTTCATTATCAAACTTATTATATAGGATTCGTGAACATAGGATAGGACAATGGCGACGGCTAATCGTACTGGTTACCGATATCTATTATTTGGATAGCAATGATTGTAAGTGTTGCGATTTAGGTAGTATATTTTATGGAGGTTGTTAAAAAAATGTCAAAAAAACATAGAACAAATATAATAACAGTTTCAGGATGTCATTACTTATTAATTCCTGACAAGATAAAAAACGATAGTTCTTTCCCTTTTAAGTTAGATTGTAAAAATCTATTGTTAGAAATAAAAGGGAATAAACTAATAATAGTTGAACAAAAGGAGGACAAAAAATGAACGAAAAAAAATGGGAACAATTGAAAGAATTTACTAAAGAAGATGAAACAAAACTAAAAACTTTGTTTGATAAAGAGAGAAAAGAAATGTTAGAAACATTCGAAGCTTCTGATGAAGAATTAGATGAATTAGCTATGAATAGGGTTTATGTTATTTATAAAAAAGCTAGAATGGGTTTAGGAGGAACTTATGAGGGGTATATAAGAAAATTTGGAGCAATGACCGATTTTGGTGCAAAGAAAGTTTATGAAGATATTAAAAAGAAGTTTGACAATGGAGATGATTCTATAAAGAAAGCATTGTTTGATGAACAGATGGTAGATGAAGAAGGAAATCCTTTGTGGAGTCCTAAAATGGATGGAGTATTAGAATTTAAATACAATGATAGAAAGGGAAAACTTTTACCTGCTAAAAGGAGAATCATTGATCCTGAAAAAGAAAGTAGGAGAATGGGTGTAGGAATATTAAAGAAAGAGGGAGAAGAAGAATATAAAGTTGCCACAATAACATTACATGGTTCAGGTGATGTTAATATACCAACTAAGAAAAAGATTAGTATTAAGTTGGGTGGTAGATATGATGAGAAAAATGATATTTACAGATTAGGTGTAAATATGGACAATGTTGAATGTGAAATTTTAGATGAAAAAGAAATGACACATGAAGATTTTGTTGAATTGGTTGAAAAAGGTTTACTTAAAAAGTATCTCTTTGATTTTAGTGAACCTATAAACAATTGGGCTGATGAAAACGATAACTTACCTTTTGTGGTATTAAAGGGTATGTGTATAAGAACTGTTATAACAGATGGAGCAAATAGTAATATTGTAAATATGGGTTCAATGAATTTTATGGATGAAGAAGAAAACATTTCGTGTTTCTTCCCTGACGATTTAGATGTTCCTATTGAAGGTTCTGTCGGGGTATATGTAACAGGAACTTTAAACACAAAGGGTGACAATGTGACAATGAATGTTATAGATTGTCAAGAAAAGAAATTTTTTGAAAAACCTAATGCTATAAAACCCGAAGAGAATAAAAAAGAAGAAGAAAAACCAAAAGAAAAACCATCTTGGTTAAAATAAAGAGGTAAAAAATGAGTGAAGCAACTAATGTAGAAAGTTCGGTTGAGCAACCTAATAGTTGTGAAATAAGTATTTCACAAAAAGGTTTGTATAGTGGGAAAATAAAAGTGTATTCAGAAACTATAGATGAAGCTATGAAATTAGGTTTTGAAAAAGCTTTTGAACTAGAAAATAAAATCAAAGAAAAGAATTTAACTAAACTAAAGAAGTGAATAAAATGGGATTTTTAGATGAACAACCTAAGAAAGAATTTACAGGTATGAAAATGGAAAAAACTGAATCCACTAATGACATGTCTTGGTTGGATGATCCTAAAGAAACCATTTTATTGTTTGGTTCAGCTAAGTGTGGTAAGACTTGGGCTTATTGTTCGATAATCGAAGCTTGGATGAAAAAAGGTGGCAAAATCTATATTTTGAATACTGATGGGGGGGTTGCTAAAACCCTCAGGTCATATTTTGCTGATAAAGTTAAAGAAGTTGCTAAGAGAATCGAATATAAGTTCATTTCTAATATGGATGAAGGGATGAAATATGTGGATGAAATTAAAGGGAAAGTAAATTCCGATGATCTTATAATATTTGATTTAGTTAGTGATTGTTGGGAAATGGCTCAAAACAAATTCTTAGCTGATGTTAGTGGTAGCAATGTTGCTAACTATATAGTTAGAGCAAGTAAAAACGATAAGAAGTTTGGTATGTTTGAAGGAAAGATGTGGAGTTATGTTCATACTTTCCATGACTATGTTGTTAAACCATTTACAGTTAGGGCTAAATGTACTGTTGTTGGTGTTTGTTCAGAAAAAGATTTAGATATTGCTAAAGCTTTCGGAGGAAAAGTTCAGAATGAATATAAAAAGATAGGATTCAGACCAGCAGGAGCACCCAGACTAGATTATGATTTTAACACCATAGTTAGAATTTTTAAAGATATGAATGTGTATTCTTTTGTTATTGTTGGAGATAGAGGTTCTAACTTTGAAAGTAAAAATCATTCGTATAAAAGAAACTTTTGGGAGAAGTTTCAAGAAGTGAGAAAAAAAGAGTATTAGATTAGGAGGTTAAAATGGATAAAGTTAAACCAAATGAGATTGAGAGTAAAATTTTCAGTTTTGGTAGAAAACTTAAAGATATTGAAAAAGGTTTTAGTGAAAAATATAAAAATCGTCTTGAATATCTCGAACAGCAAAACAAAAAATTGTCACAGGGTTTGAAAAAAGTTTTTAAAATTTGGGATAGTTTTTTCAAAACATTGGCAGTTTTTGTTAGTATAGGAATAACAACAACAATCACTATAATAACTAGAAATTTATATTATACAAACGGTAAATGGGATTTTTCATTGGTTGTTATATATTTTTGTATAGTGTATTTATTAATCAATACCGTAGCCATTTGGTGTTCTTGGATATTGATAAATAATTTATTAGTTGATAAAATAAAAGCTTTTGAACTAAATTAGGAGGTTAAAATGGGTGAAAAAAAATCTAAAGTAGTGTGGGTTGTCAAGGGTATAGGTTCAGACAATCCTGAAAAACTAAGAATATACGACAACGAAACTGTATGGGATATTAAGAAAAAATACGCAAGTGAGTTGAAAGTTAGAGAAAACGAAATACAAGTGACAACAGATGAAAAACATCTAAACAACGATAATGTCTTAGTTTTTAAAGAATTAGAAGAAGGAGATACTATTAACATTTTACCAAGAGCATCAGCAGGTTGTTAAAATGTTTTTTAAACTTCTTTTAAATTCTTCTTTTTTTGAAAAACGTTTAGATAAATATAAAAAACGGCAACTGGAAGAAATTAGAAAGGAACAAGAAAAGTTTGAGATTAAATGTTCAGAAAAAGTTAGTGTTATGAATAATCTTATCCATGAATATATATTCCTAATTAAAAACGGTTTTGAATATTCAGATAAGGAAAATTTTTTTGTTAAAACTGAAAAAATAGATTATGGGAAGTATCCTGGAAGTTATAAGATTGAAGTGGTTATCCCTAAGGAATATCCAAACAAACCACCAAAAATTTATTGTCATCCTTTATATAATCTTAAAAATTATTCAGGACATATTTTGGATAGTCACCTTGTTTGTATAGCATCATATGGTAGAGAAAGACCTTCAAGTTATTGGAAAAAGACTATGAATGTTAAAACAGCTTTGTTACTTGCTTATCAGGTTATAACAGGTGAATTAGAAAAAGTTATGATTTTTAAAAGAAACAACATTACTATAAAAGGAACGGTATTTGAAGATTTAAAAAATATAATTTCAACAAATGAATTTTTAAATCATTTTAAATCAGACTTGGATTTTGAACCATTAACTAAAAATGAAAAACCTTATACTTGGGAAGAAGTTGCTTATCTATGTAAAGATAAACCTATGAATTTAAAAAAAAGGATAATAAATTTTTACAATTCCAAAAAGAAAGGGTGAAAAAATGCAAATAATAGAAATAGAAAAAACAATACAAAAACCTAAGAAGAAAAGTAAAGGAGTTTTATCTTGTTTAAAACATTTTAAAGAAGATAGATATAACACTTTAAAAATTGTTATGGAACAAAATGTTATGATTAAATCACTAACATATTATTCTATTATTCAATTAAGATATGGTTCGATGGAAGTTATGGGTTGGTTATATGGAAAGAGAATAGACAATATGTTTTATATAACTGATGTAAATATAGGTAATTGCGAAAGCAGTTCTGGATATACAGAACTTGATCCTATGGAAACTGTTAAAGCTAATAAAGAAGCAAAAGAACGAGGTTTAGAATTGATAGGTCAATGGCATTGTCACCCTAGTTTTGATACAACCCCTAGTAGTATAGATAATAATACTTTGAAAAGGTTAAGGAAGTTTGGTATAAAAGTTCCTATAATGTTGATTGTAAATAGTGATAATTTTTGGTTAGGTTCTATAGACAAATTAGGTTTGTGCAGAAAGATACCATTTGTTATCAATTCTAAGAATGATAATAAAGTAGGTTTGAGATTAGATAATTTAAAATTAGATTATAGAGCGGAACCTGAAATAAGTCCTTTTGTGGATATGGATTTTTTTTATGACAACAAAGAGTAAGAAACTTAAATTGGAGATATATTTCATAATATTGGAGATTTGATTGAAAATTTTGTTGAGTTAGGTTTGAATATAATGTTCTTTCCATTTGTAAAAATAGAGAAAGGTGTAAAATGGTTAATAAAAAAAACGATAAAACGAGATTTACCAGACAACAAAAAATTGGTTGGTTTGACCAAAGAAAAATAAGTAAAGCCAGATGTATGTTAGTTGGTTGTGGAGGTATAGGTTCATGGACAGGTTTACAACTAGCAATGTTAGGAATTAAAGAATTAACACTTGTAGATTTTGATACAGTTGAAACCAGTAATTTGAACAGGCAATTTTTTTATGAATCAGATATAAAAAAATACAAAGCTGATGTTTTAAAAGATAAACTTGAATTTATAAACTCTAAAATGAAAATAATAAATTTAAGATTTCCTATTGAGAATATTAATGAAGTTTATTTTAAGGATGTAGATTTTGTATTTGATTGTTTAGATAATATCCCTACAAGAGAATATCTTGAAAAGGTTTGTTGGAATTTGAATAAACCTTTTATTCATTCAGCATGTTCGGATGTTGTAGGAGAAATACAATTAGTTGTAAAAGGTAAAACTAAGAGGATGATGAAATATCCTGATAATATGAAAAAACTTCAAGAAAGAAGAAGTTGTAATGATTTTGATCCTGCTATTTGCACAACTAATATGATAACAGCAAGTTTACAAATAGACAAGTTTTTAGATTACTTAATCAATAGAAAAGTTAATAAACCCATAACTCATTATATTAGGGATATGGGTATAAAATATGCTTAGAAATGTGAGGTAAAAGAAAAATGATAAAAATAGCTAGAGGAGATTTAGTAGATTATTTAAGTAAAGCATCTGTGAAGAGTGAAATAAATGAATGCATCTTGGATTTTAGAGAAGATGGTGTTCATTTCGTAGAAAGAAATCCAGAAAACAATATTTTTTCATTCTCTAAGTTGGGTTTGAAAAAGTTTAAGGAATATGAAAGTATTGGTAAGGTCTGTGTAGGTAATTCGGAACGTTTAATTGTAATATTGAGTAGGTTTGTTGGTGATATAGAAATAAAGAAAGAAGATAATAAACTAAAAATTAAAGGTCTAGATGTTAATAGAAATAGTTCCTTTGTTCTTAGTGATGAAGAAAGTATAACTAAACAAAAACCTAAGTTAGAAAAGTTTCAACATGATTTAACATTTAAAATACCTGCGTCCAAACTTAAAGATGCTGTATCGAATTGTGTTTCATTAAAAGGTGACAATGAAATGTTGTTTGAAACAACTAAAGGTGTTTTGTCTATAAATTCAGAAGAACAAGATTCGTTTTCTGAGATATATAAGAATGATAAAATTGACAAAGATATTAAGGTTAAATTTGGAACACCTCTTATTTCCGTTATACAAGTTTTAAGTGGAGAAGTTGAAATTAGATTGAAAAATGATTATCCGATGATGATTGTTTCCAATATAGATGATTCAACTTACAGTTATATAATTGCTCATAAAGAATTGGAGTAAGAAGATGTTTGATACAGATGAAAAGGAAATTAGAACTGTTGTTAAGAAATCTTCTTTACCTTATTGTTATAGAGGTAATGGGAAAAAATTAGATAGTAAATGTATAACTGAATGTGATTTAAAAATATGTAACTTTAGAGAAAAACATGAGTTGATTGATTAAAATGGGAATAATAAAAAACTATGAATGTAATGAAAAACCTGTTGTTTTAATTTATTTTTATACCGATGAAATGAGGTTTGGAAAATGTTAATTCCATTTATAGAAAAATATAGACCATTGAAATTAGATGATATGATAGGAATAGATAAAGATTTTTTTAGGAATATAATCAACAACCCTAAGTCTTTACATAATCTTTTATTTTATTCTACATGTCCAGGTAGTGGAAAAACTTCATTATCTAAAGTGATTGTAAATGAATTAAAAGCAGATGCTCTTATATTAAATGCTAGTGATGAAAGGTCTATAGAGGTTATTAGAGGTAAAATTAAAAGGTTTGTTGAAACAATGAGTATTAATCCTAACTCACCTAAGATTGTTATTTTAGATGAGGTTGATGGTATGAAAGGAAGAGGAGATGATACCCAGATGGCTCTTCGTGCTTTAATGGAGAATCAGCATACTAAGTTTATCTTAACTTGTAATGATATAAATAAGGTTATTGAACCTTTACAAAGTAGATGTATAAAAATTGATTTTCAATATCCACCTAAAGATGAAATTAAAACATTTCTAAAGGGTATTATTGAGAAAGAAGAACTTAAAATAGAAGATAAAGTTTTAGTTGAATTAGTTAATGTTTATTATCCATCAATTAGAGATATGGTAACTCATCTTTATAAATGTAAATTAGAAGGGATAAAAAATATAGAAAAGATTGAAAGAAAGGAAGATGTTAAAGAAGAACTGTTTAAAGATATAGTTAATGGTAGATTGATAGAAGCAAGAACAAAGTGGTTAGAAAAAAACATAAACCTAAGAAATTTACTTTATTATTTTTTCAAAAGGGTATTTGAAATTCGACCCGACACAATTGAAGAAGCAGTTGATTTGATTGCTAGAACAGATTATAGATTAAGTGTTCATGCTGACCCTGATATAACATTTTTTGATTTCGTAATAAAATTTTTCAATTTAACTAAAAGGTAGGGTTTAAACCTAAAATAAAAGGATTTTAGAAACATTAATTAAAAACATAATAAAACCATTGAATTTAAAAAAATGGGAAAATTTACCCTTTTAAATCGGTTTAAAACAACAGAAAATAATTGGAGGGAAGAAAAAAATGAATATTAGTGTATATGATTGTTTATGTTCAAATGTTACTGATAATACATCTTGTAATTTACATTGTCTAAGAATAGGGAATTATACAGGTATGCCTTTGATTGGTATTATATTGTTTGTTGCTTTGTTAATAGTTTTAATAGATTTGTTTATAAGATCACAAAGAAAAAGAAGGAGAAGAAAAATGAATGAAAATGAAACAGAGGTTGAATATACTCAACTAAAAACGGAAGAAGAAAATAGACTTGAAGAAGTTAAACAAAAACTAACCGATGAGTTAAATTTTATCAAAAGTCAAAACGAGGCTATGGATGATATAGTAAGTATTCAAAAACAAATCAAACGAGAAAAGAGAAAGAGGAATATTGTTTTTAAGATAATCATAAAAATAATTGAGAATATTAAAAAACTAAGTGAAAAATTCGGGAAGTTTAAAATTAATAAGGATTGGTATAAACTATGAACATGCAATTTATGATAAAAAAGTATAAAGAACCTTTTGTTATCAATAGGTTTTTAAGTATGGATAAAAATAGAATTGAGTTGTGTTCATATTTTAACAAGTTCATATTTAGAATTAATAAAGATATTTGTTTAGCGTTGATGTTATTAAAAACTAAAGGTAGAATAGAGTTTAATGAATATATCAAAAAAATCCCTAAACCTAAATTAGATGAAGTTTGGGTTAAAGTTAAAAAATATTACAATTGGTCTGATAGAGATTTAGAAGAACAAAAACCTTATCTAATTAAAGAAGAATGGGAAAAGTTTTTTGGGTTAGAAACAATATGAGGTGATAAAAATGACTAGCCATTTTTTAGGAATTTTTGTTATGTTGTTTATTGTTGTTGGTGGATTTATTTTTTATGCGGTGTTTAAATATATCAAGTTGTTAAAACAAAAGAGGGAATAATAATGGTTTGGGATAGTTTTTTTTACGAGTAGAGAAAGAGTTGAAAGTTTTTTTATTGTATAGCAATCCTTTCACTTGGTTTTTTATAGGAGCATTTATTATTGGATGTATTTTTAGAGAATTGGTTAATGGAATGTTAATATTTTCAGAGTACATGAGGTGGAAATAAAATGGATGCAGAAAATGTATGTTTAGGATTTACTTTCTTTTCTTTATTGGGAGGATTGATTTTTGGTTTATATAAAAGTCTTTTATTTTTAATGGGACTTAATTGGTCAGCTATTTTAACATATACTGTTTTTTTACTAAAGGTTATTTCTTCAATCACAGCCATGTTGTATTTATTTGATGTTGTAGGAGGTTAAATATCTAAGAGTTTGAATAGAAGGAAAGGATAAAATCTAATAATGTGTTAGAGAAATAAAAAATGAAAAAAGGAGAAATAATTAAAAAGGATAAAGTAAAATTTCTTGGGAAAGAGTTTACTGTTTTGAAAAGAGATATGATAGAAAATAGAAGTTTTTGTAATCCTGTTAATAATAATGCAGGAGAGAAATTAAAAACAACTAAAGAAAAAAGAATAGTGAATTTGATAGTCGGTAAATATTTTCTAAATGAAAAAAGTGTTGTTTTAGATGCTTATGGTGGTTATGGACTAACAACTTATATTTGGTTAAAGGAAGGTTCAAAAGTTGATGTAATAGAACAAGATGAAAATAATTATTCTCTTTTATGGGATAATTTAGATGAGTTTCATGGTAAAAGAAAGTTAAGATGTTTTTGTGATGATAATATTAGAATAATGAAAGCACTAATTGACAAAGGTAAAAAATATGATTTAATTGACATTGATCCTTATGATTCACCATACAAACAAATACCTTTAGCACTAAAGTTAATTGATAAAGGGTTATTGTTGATCACTTGTGGTGAACCAAGTATAATGTATAGAAGATTTCATGATAAAGCATATATTAAGAGATATGGTTCAGAGATAAAAGAATATTTTAGTTATAAGACATTTTGGAAATTTCCAAGAGATTTCTTGTTTGAAAAATATATCAAATCTTTTACAGACAAGAAACTTGAGTTAGTTCATTATATCCTAAGTAAAGTCATAGGAAGATTAATAATTAAGGTTGGTGATTTTGAATTAGATAAAGATTTTTTAAATGAATTGAAAGTAAGAAAAAGGGTTTTTGGTGATATTAGTATTTATCATGGTCAAAATAGTTTAAATAATTTTGTATAGGAATAGAAAAGTTTAAATACTTTTAAGTCTATAAGAAAAAATAAGAAAATAAATATGTAAATTTAATGAGGTAAGAAAATGGCAAGAATGAAAAGGAAGTTGCCAATGCACGTTAGGATGGCAAGAATAAGAGATGTTAAACAGAACTTTAGTAATAAGAAAAGATTGTCTGTTATTTTTCCTAATTGTATAGGAACATTTCCAGAATGTAAAGTTTATAATGAAGAAATGCCGATAGAGGAAAGACCTGAGTGTAATAACTGTCCACATAATGCTAAAACTAAATCTTTAGGAGGTGTAATAAAAATGTCAGATGAAGAAAAACAAAGTAAAAAGAAGGAAAAAAGAGAAAATAGATTAGCAGAACTAAAAGCAAAAAAGTGGGAAGATATGGGAGCTGGTGAAAAAGCTTATGTCAGTAAGATGGTAAATAAGGGTGAGTTTGACTATCAGATTCCTGAGAAGAAAGTTAAGGAAACTGTAGCGACAGAGAATAAGGAAGAGAATAGTGAACAGGGAGAGGAAGGGCAATAAGCCCTCCTCCACTCTTCCATTTTTTTTATTTTCTAAAGGAGGTTCTAAATTGGAAAAAGAATCACTTGATGCTTGGAGATTTTGGATTCAAGAAGATACTTTATCCATAACAGATTCAACCTCTGTTTCAAAAGATGGTAAATTAACAGTTAATTCCAAAGAAAATTCAAGAGATGCCACAATGTTTAGGTTAGGTTATGAATTTGCTGTAAAGAGAGCAATTGTTGATCCTCAACCTATAATAAATGAAGAAAGTTGTGAAAATTGTAAAAATGAAGATTGTAAGTTAAGAGAAATGAAATTATGTATTAATGTCGATACAGGTAGAAATTCATTAAAGTATTATCGTTAGTCTAACAATTTAAAAAAGTATCTCTTATGTGCTTGTCTAACCAGTCACATTCTGTTCCGAAAGGAACTACTTTTAAAAGTTTGTTAGAATAACAAGAAGGATGTATAAAATGAAAGAAGAAAAACAACTTGAAATAAAAACTGTGAAAATAGATTATCTAGAGATAGTAGATTTAACATTTAAGAAAAAAGATTGGGGTAAGACTTACACAATTCTCAGATATGGTACTGCACATATTGATGTTACTATGTTTGAATTTAATTTTGAGAGAAATTATGCTAAATTTAAAGTAGAAGTCAAATATCCTGAGGATAGACTTTTTTACAAATGGATAAATTATGGATTTGTAGATTATTTTATGGATAACATGGATAAAGACTTTTTTAAAAATCTAGTAACAAGAAAAATAATTTCTATAATTAATGATATAGAAAAGTTTAGAACAAGAAAAGAAGCTGAATATAAATATAGTGAATTGTTCTTTGATGATGACATTGATGACGAAATTATTGATAATCTGGGTTACTCAGATGATTATGTGAGATGTAATAATATAACAAATAATGATATAAGAGATAAAGCATTATATGAACTT
>Ga0272442_10008319_pt1 | contig 13177 bp, 25 predicted proteins | sample SSMForm2O_FD_200262 | JGI IMG/M metagenome (GOLD analysis project Ga0272442, IMG submission 200262) | Marine sediment archaeal communities from Little Sippewissett salt marsh, Falmouth, MA, United States - SSM-Form-2O | ecosystem: Environmental > Aquatic > Marine > Wetlands > Sediment ...
CTCTGGCACAGCGAACATGGTCAGTCGCCCTCCTGCGGCATGGTCGGGATCACCACCGCTCGGCGCAGGAACTTCCGCCCCATGGCCCGGATGGTCGGGGACACTTCCTCGTCCTCCAGGGCGTCCGCGAACTTCTTGTACTCGGCGGCTGACAGCAGCAGCCCGTAGGCGTCCGGCGGGCACTCCTGCGGGATCGGCCCGGTCTTGTTCTCGTCGTCCATGTGCGGGAAGCAGGTGTGGACCTGGTCGATCTGGCCCTTGCAGATGTTGTCGTCGGCGTCGTACCACTGGCACTCCGCGCAGAATCGTGGAGCGTTCTCCCTGAAACCGTCCCAGTCTCCCCACTTCATTCGTCGTCCTCCATGACCCGGTAGGCCGGGCCGATGATGTCCCAGTCACACGGCACCATCTCCAGCCGCCCGTCCGCGTTGATGCACTCCTCGACCTGCTCCGCGTCGATGCCGCAAATCGCAGCGATCCCGTGGATGCCCAGGGCGTGCCCGGTGAACTCGATGGCTTCGTGCTCCCGGTAGCTGACGCGCAGTCTCGGCACTAGAACTCCTTGCCGTGCTTCCTGGCGCGGCCCGCGTTGTACTGGAACTTGGCCACGACCGCGTCACCCAGCCGCCAGCCCAACCCCTTGGTCGCGTCCAGCACCCGGATGACCAGGTCAGCGATCTCCTCCTCGACCTGCGTGAACTCCGCCCCCAGCTTCTCGCTGTCTGGGTTGCCGTGCCGCTGGCCCTCCAGCGCCTCGCTGATCTCGCTGTGGAACAGCGCCATCAGTTCACCGAAGTTGCGGTCCTCGTCCCAGAACCCCTTGTCCGCCGCCATGCCGTGGCAGGCACAGGCCGCTGCCCGAAGCACGTCGGCCAGCACCTCCGTCCACCCGAACGTGGACTCCTTGCCACAGTGCTCGCAGGGCACCTTGATCGTCGGCTCTTTCATTGGCTGTTCGCCTCCTCTAACTCCTCCGGTGTCACCTTCCCGACGATCCTCACCTTGCCGCCGTAGATGTCGAACACCGACTTGTGCCAGCCCTTCTTGGTCCGCTTGCGTCCCTTCACGTTCAGGCCCCAGGCGTTTTCGCTCTGCGCCCAGCAGAACGTCACCAGGTACTCCGTCGTGATCTCCTCTCTACGGAACCCCCTTGTGGTGACCTGCTCGACGATGACACCAGGCTCCAGACCGTAAAGCAGCTTGGCCCGCTCCCGGTTCAGCGCACCGGCCTCCTTGCCTAGCTCGGCCTTCTGCTCGTTCAGGCGCTGGATCGTCTCGGTGATTGCATCCTCGCGGACCTCGATGGCGGTAAGCCGCTGGGCCTCCTCGTGGCTTCGCTCTCGCTTTGTGATCTCGATCATGTCCTAGTCCACGTCCCCGGCGGGCAGGTCGTCCACCTCGTTCAGCACCCACCGCAGGGTGTTCTGGATGTCCTCGCCCAGGACGTAGCTGTCCAGTGCCGTCTCGATCTGCTTGCGCGACTTCAGCCGCTTGACCCCGTTGCTGGGGGTGGTGCCCTTCTTGGCCTTGCGTGCGGCGGAGATCGTGGTGGCCCCGGCGTCGATCAGGGCCTTCGCCTTCTCGCGCTGCTCGCCCCGGTCCAGGCCGGAAAGCTCCGCCGCCGCGCTGGCCGAAATCCGCCCGGCCTTGACGTGGTTACGGACCTCCCCGTCCAACTCCAGCAGCTTCAGCCAGTTGGCGATGGCCACCCGGCTCACGCCGAACTGGACCGCCGCCTCCTGCTCGGTGCCACCCTGGTTCAGGAACCGGGCCAGCTTGTCCGCCTTGACCAGCATGTCGTCTTCCATGCGGTGCTCGTTGGCGGAGATCATCACGCCGAACATGGCCTTGTCGTTACCACGGCGCACCACAGCGGGGATGGTGAGCGGGTCTTCCCCCATCTCGACCAGCCGCCGGTTCGCCTCGACCGCCGCCTTGACCCGCTGGCGACCGTCCACCACCTGGGCCTCGTCACCGACCTTGCGGACGACGACCGGCTGGAGCACCCCCTGGCGCTCGTACATGATGTTCTTGACCAGCCGCTCGTTGACCTTGGCGGCGGCTCGCTGGTCGTACATCGGGTCGTCGGTGTCCTCGATGATTGTCAGGTCTGCGGGATCGAAGTGGAAGATCGTCCCTCGTTTTGCGTCGAACGCTTGCTTGCTCATTGTGGCCTCTCTTTCTGTGGCTTGTTCCTGCCTCGTATCCTTTCCAGTAGTAAGCACCCGCACTCCGCGATTGCCCACCGTTCCTCGCCTTCGTACTCCGTCTTCTCCACCATCCGCTTCTGCCGCATCTCCTCCAAAAGCTGCTTGGCCTGGTCCGTGTCGTGTGGCATAGCCGGGTGGCCAGGGTGGACCAGGTGCCCAGCTGCCAGCGGCAGCAGCGACGAATCCAGGTGGCTCAGTATCGTGTGCTCGGTTCGGCTCACCACGGTCCCGTCAACCTTCCAGCAACCATCCCCCAACCTTTGCGGGACGTTTGGTGAACCCTCGCTCACAGGGCCTTGACCTTCATGCTGTTGGCGTTGCACCAGGTATCGAAAATCTCCTGGGCCTCGTCGGTGAACTCCGGGGCCTCGACCCCGTCACCCATGTCGCAGAACAGCTGGGCCGGGGTGCGATTCACCAGGTCGTACTCCCCGTTCGCCGGGTCGGCGGTTTCCTCCTGGATGCCAGGGATCGTTTCCTCGGCCTCGTCCCAATCCCGGAAAATGAAAACCGGAGCGCCTTCGCACTCCAGGACCGCCAGCTGGTGAGTTTTCGCCGCTTGTTCGTCCATGAAAGCTCCTTTGATTCGGTCAGTCTTCCTTTATACTACCACCCGTGGCGGAGTTGTCAAGAAATTCTTTTCGTCTCCTGGTGCCCTTTATCCGTCTGGATCGCGGCGTCTTCGATGTCGCAGGCCCTCGGCGCGTAGTACCACGGCTTCAAAGCCTTGCCGCCGCAGCCGCGCCTGGACACCTCCATCAGACAGCGCCGGTTCCTCGACCGCTCCTGGAACCTGTGCTGATACCCGCTCGTGTGCGCGTACTCTTTCAGTGCGCTCGCCGCACTCTCGCCTGGGCGAAGATAGGCCAGCAGCGATCCGGTGAGCCGCCCCGCTCCGTGCCTGCCTTCCCACACCACCACCTGCCCTGTCGGCAGCTTCACGATCTCGCCGCTGTCACCACCGGCCAGCAGCTTGACCATGACCTGCTCCTCGGTCAGCCCGTGCGCCGTCCAGTGGTATCGGCACTCTCGACACCAGGACTCTCCGTACCACCTGTCGGTGATGGTCTTGTAAACGACCAGCCCGGTGGGGCCGTTCGGCACGAACGCCTGCCCACAGAACGGGCAGGCCGGTGTGGTGGTGTCAGCGGCCATCACACTCCTTCTCGATCAGCACCTGGCCGCGCTCCTTGGCCTCGGCCACCAGCTGCTCCCTGGTCACCGTGGTCTTGCCCTCCAGGATGTCGATCACCGCGCACACCTGCTTCAGAGTCCAGTTGCCCTCCTGGGTCAGCTGCGGGTTGTCGATGTCCCCATGGGGAAGCCAGTGCTGGCGCAGCTGCTTCAGCCACGGCAGCGCCTCCGCGATGCGCCTGGCCTCGTCACCCTTGCCCCTGGTCAGCCGCTTGCAGACTGGCGACGGTTCAAAGACCTCTTCGCAGTGCGTGTTGTAGACGGTGCCGCACTCGTACACGTACTCCCAGGCGTCCTGCTGTTCCCTGGTCACCCCCACCAGCGACCGTCGCGCCTTCTTGAACTTGGCACCGCAGCATGGACATTGCCGCAGCCTTTCTGGCGGTTCGGAAGTGTATGATTTTGTTGACATTCTTAGGCACCCCCCTGCAACGCGCTCTTTTGGCTCCTGTCCGTCGTTCTTTTTCCGAATAGTAGGGTATCAAGATCACCGCGAACGTGGTCTACGGTCCAATCTGAGAACACGTTTTTCGGCAGATCAGATAGCATTTTCTTTGCGTAGCTCCTCGACCAGCTTCTTCAGCTGGTTGGCTCCCTTGCCCTTCCGAATCCAGGCCCGGCCCAGCAGGTCGCGCACCGCGACCACCTCCTCGTCCTCCGGTGGCGGCTCGCCCAGGTGCTGGCGCACTATCTCCGCCATCTTGTCCAGGATCGTCCCGTAGGCCCGGATGTCGTACTCGTGTCCCAGCTGCTGGACCAGGTCTATGAACGGCTCAAACAGCTTTCGCTCTGCCAGCCACTGCTCGTCACTCTCCAGCGTCATCCGGTCCAGAGCCTCCTGGAACCGCTCGCGCTCGGTGGGCATGAAGTTGATGGTCACCGACTTCAAATCCAGGTCCAGGCGGACGTTGTCGATCTCGACGGTGGGCACCTCCACGTCATCCATCGACAGGTCCACATACGCCTCCAGCTTGGCCTCCGCGTCCTCGATTGCCTGGTATATCTGCCGCAGCACCGACTCGTCGTCGCGGCCCTCGATGGCGTTGTGTGCAAGCTGCTTGGCCCGGATCTGGTCCCGGTTCAGCCCGGTCACATCCAGCAGGACGTACAGGTCTTTCATTCCTGCCGCTCTCGCGGCTCGGAAGCGGTGGTGACCAGAGACGATCTCGATCCCGTTGTCGGTCCGGGCGCAGAACGGCAGCGACTCCAGGCGGCTGTCCCTGCCGATGGTCGCGGTCAGCCGCTCCAGCATCTGCTTGGGCATCGCCCTCGCGTTGATGTTTTGCTCGTGGGCCTCGTCCGGGCTAACCCGCCACAGTTCAAGCCCTTGACCGAGATCGAGTACGCTTTCTGCCACGTCGCTTCTCCTTTTCGCGCTTGGCGTTGTCCTGCTCGTCCAGCCAGCGAGTCAACACCTCCGCGAACGTGTCGTCCCGGAAGTCCGTTCTGAAATTCAGCTTGAACCCCTGGGGTAGCTCTGCGCGCTCGACCACATAGGAAATCCCCCGCCTCGCCTGCTCCGTCATCCCCTTGGTGTAGCTGGTGGTCTTGATCCCCTCGCACAGTGTCACGTTGATCTGCGTGCCCTTGGACCGGAGCATCGGCGCGAAGTCTCCAGAACTCGACGCCAGGATCAGCAGGCGCTTCAGGCGCGGCTGCGTCTCCGATGTCTTCACCACCCCGAAAATCTCCGACGCATGGCGGGCCGAGACGAACCGCTGCTCCTTGCCGTCCATCCGGCTCTCCCGGATCTGCCGGTTGGAGTACAGGTCGTCCAGCCCCAGGCCGAACACCCCGAACACCCGCCCGTCTACCAGGGCCGCATAGCAGCACAAACCGTCCGTGTTCGTCGGCCCCAGCTTGTGGACGAACAGGTCACGATAATACTCGGCGTGTACCGGGTGGATCTCCTTGACGACCAGCTGGCTGTCCCTGGTGATCGGCTCGTCACAGTAGACCGGGAACGGTGGCGGGCCGAACTCTCGCAGCTTGGCCATGGCAACCGCCTTTGGCTGCTCCATGTTGGTGACGACGATGTCCGCCTGGCTAACCACTCCGCCGTCCTTTTGCCGCACCATCTTCTGCGGAACCGCCACCACCCGCCGCCACCCCTCCTCTGGTAGCCCCTTGGTGTCACCGCCTAGAGTGACCAGGGCGTAGCACTTCGCGCCCTCCAGCACATCGAACAGTCGCGCCCGATCATCGGGCTGGAACAGGTCAGCGTCCGGCTGGCTCCAGGTCACATATCCCTGTGCCGACATCTTCCGATGACCGCTGGCCGCTGTCGGGGTGTCCAGGAACAGCACGCCGTTCTCGTCCCTGGCCGCTCGCTTCAGCACCGACCACATATCCTCCACAGCGTAGTGGATGCCGTCGAGCTTCTGCACCATCTTCACCAGGCGCACCAGCACCTTCTCTTTGTGGACATCCCACCTGGTCAGGATCTCTCGCTTGATGTTCTCCAGGTACGGGTTCGGCGGGTTCTGTGTCAGCTGCGCCAGCTTGATCGCCAGGAGCGCGGTCGCTCCAAGATCCATTTCGTCATCTCGATTCGGCTCCGGGACGCTGTCCTTGAACTCCAGGTTCAGCCGGGCCAGGTCTTTCCCAGGGTCCGCCAGGTTGCCGACGACAGCCGGGAACAGGCCGATGTCCGATGCGAACACCCGCTCCGCTTTCCCGCCGTGGCCCAGGTAAGTCTGCGCGACCCAGAACCGACCGACGCACGGCATGTAAACCACCGACCGACCGGACCGCAGCATCTCGATCCCCAGGTAGTCGCGGGTGGATTGCATGGCCGACCCGACAAAGATGTCTCCTAAATTCGGCATGACTTGGAGCGCCGGGCTGGATTTGAACCAGCGACCTCCCGCCTGGAAGACGGGCACTCTGACCAGCGGGGAGCGCAAGCACTCAACCCTCTGAGCTACCGACGCAAATTAGAACAGCGACAGCTGCGCCGCCTCTCGCCTCTCCTTCCTGGTCCGGGGACCGCCGCTTCCAGACGAGCGCACCGGCCCGTCCGGGTAGTCAAGCTCCTCTACCTGCTGCCCCGTCTCCTGCTCCCACCACTCGGCAAACATGCGACGGTGGCACCACTTCCCTTTGCGAAGATCCTCCCAGCACAGCAGAACCAGCGGGCGTCCGTTGGCCCGCTCCGCCATGCGGCCAAGCAGGTTTCCGATCTTCTCGACGCCATGGTGCTCCAGCTGCCCCAGGTACTCTTTCCGGTAGACCTCCGGGTCTTCCTCTTTCAGCAGGTAGCCGGGTGGGGCCAGGATCGACAGCTTGTTCTCCACGTCGAAGACGAGCGGCCAGCGCGGCTTGCTGACCGAGATTGACACCGGGCAGTGCTCCGCATTGGTGATCGCCTTGTTGAAATATGACGAGGTGTACAGCTTTAGTGAATCGTTCATCATGCTTTAGTTCTATCACGCTTCGCTTGACGTGTCAAGGAAAAAGTGAGCTTTAATGTCTTTTTTCTTGCTCCCCCTGGTCGGTATGCCCGGACGGACGAATGTCCCTGTGCTCGTCGATGATTCGCCGCACCAGTTCTGAAACGGTTATCCCAAGCATCTCGGCAGTTCTCGCAAGGAACTTGGCCTGGGGGGTGGTCAGCGACACGGTCTGTCTTATCATCCTGTCGGGCATGGCACATCAGACCACAGGGGGACCGTGATGTCAATAGCGTATGAACGGAAAACATCACTTTTTTCCTGGCGCGGTCGCTCCAGATTACCGGCTCTCGGGCCGGACCGAGACGCATCCGCAGACCCGGCACTGATCGGCGCTGATCTGGCTTCCGTAGCGGGGGTGGCTGGTGATGTGCTCCATCTGGTGGTCGCACCCGAACTCGTAGGCCAGGACGCGCCCAGCGTGGAAGTCGCTGACCAGGGCGATCCCTGTCTCGCCGCAGGACCACCAGTACCAGCTGATCGTGATCGCCTGGCCGTCCAGCGGGTTGCCGTCCTGGTCCTTCCACAGCTGGGCGTGACCCTGCACGCTCGGCTCCATGTGGAAGAACTCCGACTGGGCAAGCTGCTTCTCGGTGATCTCGCGCCAGCCCAGGGGCAGGCGCTGGTCCTCCAGCGCGGCCAGGATCTCGGGCACCACCGTCCCGGCCCCCATCATCTCCGCGTCCAGTTCGACATAGTCCAACACTCTCGCCAGCATCACATGGCTCCTTTCTCGGGCAGCGGGTAGTACCTGTCCAGCATGACCAGGTAGCCGCCGCGCTCGTCCACCGTCCCCCGGCGCACCAGCCGGGCCAGTCTGTTCAGGTCAGCGGCGATCTCCGGGTTGCCCCCGTGGGCCTCCAGGATCTCCGCGACCAGTGCTCTGATTCGCTCCGACATCTAGCTTCTCCCTTCCTCTTCTTCGGCGTCCCACTTTTCCATCAGGGCGTCGAACTCGGCCTTGCCCTTCTTGTAGGCGTCGATCCGTGCCTGGACCTCGCCCTCACCGACCCGGAACAGGCCCTCGTCGTAGATGATCTCGTCGTCCTGGTTGGTGCCGTGATCGACGATCCACCACTCGCGCAGGAAGCTGTGCCTGGTGGCTTGCGGGTCCATGACGTGGTCGCCCAGCATCACGACCAGGTTCTCCGGGACGACCTCGGCAACCTGCACCCGACCCCAGGGCAGCTGCACCACGGCGCGGCGCAGGTAGAGCAGCCGACCGCGATGCCGGATCTTGACGCTGCCCACCTCGTCGCGGACATCCTGGAGCACGCGCTTGAACGTCTTGGCGTGCCAGGGGTCAGCACCTTTGCATCCGCATCCGCAGGGGTCGATTCTGTTGTGGATTGTCGCCTTCATCGCGCCCTCCCTACAGGTTCTCCGCCAGGTGGCGGGCGTAGGCCGGGGTGGCCGGGTTGTTGGTGACGATGCCCAGGGCCAGCAGGGCCAGGCGGCACAGCTTGGTGGCCATCTCGTCGGAGCACCGAAGCTCGATGACCACGATCTCGTGCATCCGCTCCAGGTCCGCGCCCTCGCTCTGCATGGCAGCGACCGCGCAGGACACGGCGTCCGTGATGCGCTCGACGCTGTGGCCAAGCTCGCTGGCGATCCGGTCGGCGTCCCGGCGGGCACCCTCGCAGCAGCCGCACCGCTCGGGGTTGTCGTCGCGCCCGGTGGCCTGGCGGTACTGGTCGATGTCGTGCCCGTCGATCTCGCGCTCACAGTCCATGCAGATAACCTTGTCCATTGTGCCCTCCGTGTTGTTGTTTGTTTGATTAACCATACCTTAATACTATCACCTTTTCTTTATGTGTCAAGAAAAAAGTGATGTGCAAAGCGTTTTTTTGCGTTTTTTTCTGGCGTAATGCCCCCCGTCTCCGGGGGGCCGGGGTGCTTAGTTGCTGGCGTGCTCGGCCATGGCGGGGGTCATCAGCTTGGTCCAGCTGGCGGGCACCTTCTCGTCGTATCCGCGATAGCTCTTGACGGGGGTCAGCGTGTCGTTGAGCGGCGGGCGGTTGGTGCCGTCCAGCAACTCCCACTCCTCGACACAGTAGCTCCGCTCGACCGTGAAGAAGCTGTAGCTGCGGTAGCGGCTCTGGCTGACGGCCACCATTGCCTTGTCCCCATCGACCGCCACAACCCGACCGACCCGCTCGCCATGGGTGCCCACGGTGTAGACGCTGACCCGGTCACCCGTCTCCAGGTTGACGTGGGCCATGGGGGTTTTGCCCAGCTTCTCCTCGACCAGCGCCACGTCCCGCTTCAGCAGGGCGATAGCCGCCCGCGCCGCCTCGACGGCCTCGGTGCTGATGTGCTCGTTCTCCTGCTTCGTCTCGTCGTCGTCGCTGCCCTCACCGGCCAAGTCGGCCAGGTGCGCCAGGATGCCGCGCATCTCGTACTTGGCTCCGCGCAGGATGCGCGGCTCCGGGTAGCGCCCGTCGTGGGCCTTGCGGTAGGCCCGGCCCGCCTCGTAGGTGTCCAGGTTGGTCACCCCGCTCCGCGCCGACTTCGGGGCGTCCACGTCCACCCACTCGCGTCCCATGCGCTCGATGCGGTTGGCGATCCGCTCGCCGTTCTTGTTGACGGCCAGGGTCTTGACCCCGTCCTCGTCGGTCCAGTCGGCCAGCGACCGGCTGACCAGGGCCTGGCCCGTGTCCTTGGCAAGTCCCTTGCCGCGACCCTTGATCTCGGCCTCGGCCACCGGGCCATCGCTCACCAGGCTGTTCAGCAGCTTGACCATGTTCTCGCTCAGATGCGCCATTGTGTCCTCCTCACTTGCCCGCGTAGTACGCGGCTCCGGTGATAGCGTCGGCCAGGGCCAGCGCCTTGTTCGTGGTGATGCGGTCCGCCCGGAAGTGCTTGCCGTCGAAGACCAGGGCGAACAGGTTGAGCGCCTTGCGATAGGTCACTTTCTTGTAGCCGATGTAGGCCACGACCTCGCCGTCCAGCTTGACCGGCCAGGCAGTGCGCTCGCGGTCGATGCCGTCCGTGCCGTGCTCGGGGATGGTGACCGTCTCGCGCTCGATGACAGCGCCGATCTTCCGGGCGGCGGTGCTCGGCTTGTCGCCAGCTTCGATCATGTCGAAGAAAGTCTTTTTCGTGGTGGGGGTCATCCGGGCCTCCGTGTTGATGTTTTGTGTGTCCGTCATCATGTATATAACATAGCAACTATTTCTTTATGTGTCAAGGAAAAAACGACATTTCTTTTCTTTTTTTTGAAACGCGGAAACGTAGGTAGCGTAAGGGTTTCCCGCGTTTCGCCGGGTTGTCGTGAAAAAAAATCGAAAAAAGTTGGCGCGGTCGCACCAGCTAGTAGACCCACTCTCCGCTCGCGTTGCAGGTCATCCCGTGGCGGAACGCCAGGGTGGTCAGGGCGTCCGTCCACTCCATGGCCCGGCACAGGGCCTCGACGTTGCCGGTGGACTCCACCAGCTGCTCCTCCTCTTCGGCCTCGCGCAGCGCCTTGGCCAACTCGGCCCAGGTCGGGAACTGGCTGATCGTCGCTTCTCGTGTGTCCGCTCCCATAATGCCCTCCTACCTGGTCTGCTGAACGCTGACCATGAACTCCGTCCCGTCGTTCAACAGGACGATCACTCCCTTGTTGTCCGTGAGATAGCCCGTCTCGCGGATGTCGCAGACCCCCTCGATGCCCCGCTCGTCCAGCGCATCCGCCGCATCGAAAAGGCAGCACTCGGACTCGTCCTTCTCGCCGTTCATCGAGCACTTGAGCGCCGTCGCCAGGTTCGCAATCACCAGTGCCATCTGCTCCTCATTCATCGTGTCCTCCTACTTCGCCAGCTTGCGGCGGCGGGCATTGCGGACCCGCTTGGCCACTTCGTCGGGGTCTACGCCGTGGCGCTCGACCAGGGTTTCAATGAACTGACCGACCCGCTTGTCCTGCTTCGCGCTGTTGCAGGACCGGCAGGCGGTGACCAGGTTCGTGTGCTCGTTGCCGCCACCAAGCTCGCGGGGGACGACGTGGTCCAGGGTCAGGACCATGTCGGGGTCATCGTAGATGCTGTGGCAGCAGTACACGCAGGTGTGGTCGTCGCGGGTGTAAATGCGCTTGCGCTTCTCGGGGCGAATCCACCCGGAAACGTAGTTCTTGCTGTCCCGCCGACCGTTTGTTTTTTTGGTGTCCGTCATCATGTATATAACATAGCAACTATTTCTTTATGTGTCAAGGGAAAAACGACATTTCTTTTCTTTTTTTGAAACGCGGAAACGTAGGTAGCGTAAGGGTTTCCCGCGTTTCGCTCTTATTTCTTCTATTTTTTTTGCGCGTTCACACCAGGTTCTTGGGGACGACCCGGTACAGGTGGGTCACGCGGCGGCGGTCCACCTTTCGTGGGTCCGTGTCCACCAGCGTCCGACCGTCGTGGGCCATGACCAGGGCGTGACCATCGACGCGCACCAGGTACGCTCCGACCTCCAGCTTCGGAAGCAGCTTCCGAAGACCTCCCACCGTGACCTGCTTGGGGACACTGGATCTACGCGACCGTACAGCGTACCCAGACCGTCTGAGCACCCTGCAAATGTCGTCGATGGTGTGCAGGTAGCACCCCGACAGCGAGGCTCCAAACGCCTCGCAGCAAGCCGTGGCACATGCCGTCCTGTGCCGGTGCTTCTCCCCCTGCTCCTTGGCCGCGTCGTCCTGAAGTCTCTGCCGCTGGTAGGCGTTCATCCCGTCCCCCTCTAGTCGTTGTTGATGACCTGGACCGCGTCGGCCTCGGAGGCGCAGATGTCAAAAGCGGTGGTGATGTCCAGGGCCTTCTGGCGGATGATGTGCTCGGGGACGACCCGCTCGCGGTTGGCGTTGCGGTAGATGGCCGTCTTCAGGGAGACACGGACATAAAACAACTCGGCCTTGAAGCCAGCCGCCTGGGCTTGGCGAATCCTGCGGATCATCTTCTCAGCGTTGGTGCCGGTGCCGTCCATGATGGTGATGTCGTCGTCGGTGTTCCCGGCCAGAAGATTCTGCCAGACCTTCTCCGTCTCTTCCTGGCTCCAGGCGTGGATGGCGTCGGCGTTTTTGGGGTCGTAGTCGGGGTGGCTCTTCTTGATCTCGTCGGGGTCGATCCAGGCCGCGTTCGGCATCTCGCGGTTAGCGACGGTGCTCTTGCCAGCGCCGGGCAGGCCCATGGTGAAAACGACGGTGCGGGTGTTGTTCGTATTGGTATTCATGGTGCGGCCCTCCGAAATTTTGTTGATGTTTTGTGTGTCCTTGATCATGTATATACTATAGCAACCCTTTCTTGATGTGTCAAGGAAAAAGCGACATTTAAATGTTTTTTGTTGAAACGCGCTAACGTAGTGAGCGTAAGGGTTTCCCGCGTTTCGCTGGGTTGTCGTGAAAAAAAATTGAAAAAGTTGGCGCGGTCGCGCCATAAACTAGGCGTGAATCTCGATGGTCACTTCGTTGCCGACCACGACGCCGTCGTGCTCGTGGTAGAACATCTCGACCTCGGCGCTGGTGCCGTCCGGGCGGCTATAGCGGCGGGCCATGTGGTGCAGCAACAAGCCGACCTCGTCCGACCGCTGGTCGCTGGCAACCTCGACCGAAAATCCAGCAAGCTGCATCGCCAGATCCATGTCTTCGGCGGTGGTGCGCGGCGACACACCGTAGATCCCGTGGCCCAAATTGACCTCCCGCATCTTCCCGGTGTGGCTGTAGACCGTGCCCTTCGGGGCGTCCGCGATCTCGATGGTGGCCGGGGCAACGTCGTAGGCGTCGAAGCTGAAAATCTCGTTGATCGTCGTGGCGTCCATTTTCTTTCCCTCCGTGTTGGTTGCTGTGTGCGTCATCATGTATATAACATAGCAACCTTCTCTTTATTTGTAAAGAAAAAAACGACACGTCCAACCTTTTTTTATTTGGCCTCTTTCGGCCCTTCCCACGGTCCCCAGTGCCCGTGGTCCAGGCACATCCGGCGGAACGTGGCGCGGTCGTAGTAGAAGCAGCCGCCTTCGTCGATCTGCCCGAAGCGGTAGTAGAGCACCTTCGGCAGCAGCACCCGCTTCTCGGTGTCGAACACCAGCGGACCAGCCTCCAGCCAGGCGTGACCGTAGACCACGAACGGCTCCACAGTCAGAGTCGGCTGGCCATGCACCAGGCGCACCGGGCCGACCCCCTCTGGAAACGGCGACTCCAGCCCCAAGTCGATGTCCTGGAACATCCGGCCCGCCGTCTCGTAGCACCTTTCCAGCCTCTCCGACATGACACTACCTCCCGTTGTTCTCGACCCAGTCAGCGCCCTTGCGGGACAGCGTCCAGCCCTGCCCGCTGTAGTCGTGATCCCAGTTCAGCAGCCCGGCCCG
>Ga0272442_10008320_pt1 | contig 13176 bp, 10 predicted proteins | sample SSMForm2O_FD_200262 | JGI IMG/M metagenome (GOLD analysis project Ga0272442, IMG submission 200262) | Marine sediment archaeal communities from Little Sippewissett salt marsh, Falmouth, MA, United States - SSM-Form-2O | ecosystem: Environmental > Aquatic > Marine > Wetlands > Sediment ...
CGTTTATGCCTATCCGGGAACCCCTTCGACAGAAATTACCGAATATATCCGGATAAATAAAACCGCTGCTGAAAGAGACATCCACCGCGAGTGGTCGGCAAATGAAAAAACGGCTTACGAAACAGCGCTCGGTATGTCGTATGCCGGAAAGCGTGCCTTGGTTTGTATGAAGCATGTCGGATTAAATGTTGCAGCCGATCCTTTCATAAATTCAGCTATAACAGGAATTAACGGCGGATTGGTACTAACAGTTGCCGACGACCCTTCGATGCATTCTTCACAAAACGAACAGGATTCCCGCTATTACGGCAAGTTTGCCATGATCCCGGTGCTGGAGCCTTCAACACAACAGGAAGCTTACGATATGGCGTACGAAGCATTTGGGCTTTCGGAAAAAACCGGCTTGCCAGTAATGATCAGGCTGACAACAAGGCTGGCACATTCGAGGGCAGGGGTAGTTGTAAAAAAACCAAAACCTGAAAAAGAACTCCAGTTGCCTGAAAACCTGAAACAATTTATGCTCCTGCCTTCTTTTGCAAGGAAATCGTATAAGGCATTGCTTGATAAACAAAATTTACTGGCAGAAATTTCGGAACAATCGGACTATAATAAATATATTGATGGTAATGATAAAAGCCTTGGCATTATCTGTTGCGGCATAGCCAATAATTACCTGATGGAGAATTTTATAGGGAAATCCAGCCCGTACACTTTGCTGAAAATTACACAGTATCCTTTACCAGCCGTATGGGTAAAAAGGTTGGAAAAAGAGTGTGATGAATTGCTCGTGATTGAGGAAGGTTATCCTTTGGTAGAAGAAATGGTTCGGGATTTTTTCGGGAAGGGAAGGAAGGTTTTGGGAAGGCTGAGCGGGGCTTTGCCAAGGGCAGGCGAACTTAATCCTGACCACGTCGCAAAGGCATTGGGCAAATCTATTCCTGAAAGTTATACTGTCCCGCCCCTGGTGGCTTCAAGGCCGCCTGCCCTTTGCCAGGGATGCGGGCACCAGGATGTATTTAAGGCCTTGAATGAAGTACTGAAAGATTATGGCGATGGGCACGTGTTTTCCGATATCGGCTGCTATACCCTTGGTACATTGCCTCCTTATAATACCATCAATACCTGCGTCGATATGGGGGCTTCGGTAACTATGGCAAAGGGTGCTGCCGATGCAGGCTTATTCCCGGTTTTTACCGTTATCGGCGATTCTACATTTACCCATTCCGGTATGACCGGTCTGCTCGATGCCGTGAATGAAAAATCGAATGTGAATATTATAATTGCCGACAATGAGGCAGTGGCCATGACCGGCGGGCAGGATTCATCGGCATTTGGGAAAATCGAAACTATTTGCAAAGGCATTGGCGTTGATGTAGCTCACATCCGTGTTGTTGTGCCTTTAAAGAAAAATCATGAATTATTCGTTGAAACCATTAAGCAGGAAATTGCATACAATGGCGTTTCGGTGATAATTGCCAGGAGGCCCTGCCTGCAGAAAGTGGCAAGGGAAAAGAAGTTAAAAAGATCAATAAATAACCAGTAAAAAATGAAGGTCGATATTATATTAGCCGGCGTCGGAGGGCAGGGCATCTTGTCCATTGCTTCAGTAATAGGGGCGGCAGCAGTCGGGGAAGGGCTGCACCTTAAACAAGCCGAAACACATGGGATGAGCCAACGTGGGGGCGCGGTTATTTCCCACCTGAGGATTGCCGATTACCCGGTGGCTTCCGACCTGATCCCAAAGGGGAATGCCGATGTGATTATTTCGGTCGAACCGATGGAATCGTTGCGCTACCTGCCGTTTTTATCGAAGAGGGGTTGTGTAGTCACCAATACGGTAAAATATGAAAATATCCCCGACTACCCGCCATACGAAGATATTCTGGCAGAATTAAAGAAACTCCCCGGTTATGTGGCTATCGATGCTGACCGGATAGCCCGGGAAATAGGAAATCCAAAAGCCTCGAATATGGTGATCCTTGGCGCTGCAACACCCTATATTAAATTGGATGCGAGGCTGATTGAAAAAAATATTGAAAGAATATTTGAACGAAAAGGCGGCCAGATTGTTAAGCTTAATAAGGCGGCTTTTAAAGCTGGCCTTGATTTTGTAAAGAAGAAGTAGTTTTTGCAATATGGTTCAACCATATTGTGTGTTTGGGGGGTTGATGAGCCGCACGTTTTTACGTGCGGCTTTCTTTATACCCTAAGTTCATTTTACCTCCCATCCGAAATCGACATATTCCCAATCGAAATTTTCACCGGTTACATCGATTTTCAGGAAACCTTCCTCCATGCCATACCTTGGCCCGTTCCACCAACTGGAACAAACAGCACCACCGGTAATGTAATGGACGCCGTTATAATAAATATCTTCGAGGAAATGCAGGTGCCCCTGTAAGACCATTTTTACATTATAGCCCTCGATAATTTTAAAAACGTCATGGGCATTTGTGATAATGGATCCCTGGTCAAACCCCTGTGTTGGCGACTGCATAATTTGTGCCCCTACACTTAACAGCGGGATATGTGTACTCAGCACGACCGGTTTTTCCGTGCCTGTTTCAATGAGGTCTTTTTTTAACCATTCAAGCTGCAAAGAGTCGATATAACCGTAATACCGCCTGTTTTCAGTAAATCCGATCCCATCGAGGGCAATAAAATGCCAGCCTTCGTAATCGAACGAATGGTAACGTTGTGCCAGCCTTTGTTCATACATATTTTTCCCGTATAACTCGTGGCCGGGGCTGATGCCACTTTGTTCATACAATCCGAAAACCTCATGGTTCCCGATGGTATTATACACGGGCATTTTAAGTTTCCCGACGGTTTCCTTATAAAGATTGTACAAACTGTCGCTCCGCCCAAACGGTTGCCCGAGTGCATCCATGATCAGGTCGCCCCCTGTAAGCACAAAATCAGGGTTTAGCGCATTAATGGTGTCTATGGCCTGGAGGAATCCTTCGGTGGCATTCCTTTCAGGCTGCACATGGATATCGGTCATAAATATAAAAGAAAAGGAATCGGCACTTTTCTCCTGCTTTTCCGGTTGGCTGCAAGAGATTACAATGCAATAAATTAAACTGAAATAAATGATCTTTTTCATGATATAGATTTGGATTAATGAATAATTGTTATTTACTATCCTTTCTGAATTTATAAATATATGGCCCTTTCGGATTTTCCATATCTTTTTCAAAATCAATTCTTATACATGGCAGGTTTAAAATCTGCATCACGGTTTTTTTGCTTAATTCATAGGCATGTTCAATATCTTTTACAGGAATCCATTTAAAAAACTGGGTGTCGTTGCCACCTTCCCAGTCCACTTCTTCTATAAACTGGTAAAGATACAATTGGCCACATGTTTTACACCTGACTATTTTCCTGGTAAAATGTGACTCCTGCACAATGGCCTCAACGAGCTTTAAAGAGTCCAGCAATTCTTTTTTCGTAAGCCGGGGATTATTCCACAGGCAACAGGTTATGGCAAGCTTTGAATTATTCATCCTGCTTATGTTTTACAACTGAATCAGAGTCCATCCAGTTTGGCCTCCCTTCTTTTATGTACATTACAGTTACATCCTGAATATATATTTCCAAGTTATGTTTCCCATAGTAGATATTCCTGAGTTGCAGGCTTTGCCCAAGGTATTCAAAATAATCCCTGCCCAGTTCAGTTTCCATTTCCGAAGCACTTATCCCGTGCCCTATCCCTCGAAACCTCTTTTTGTAAAGATTGTCATAATGCTCCATATTCAGCAGGCTGTCAATAAAAGCGGTTCTTGGTAGTATGAGGTTTTTTAATAAACCATTATAACTGTGCCAGCGTGACGAACCGAATCTGAAAAATACCAGCAAATTAACCTTGCTGCCGGAAAACTTTGCGACACTATATTCTATTTTCACCTCTTTCTCCGGCACGTAAAAAGGGTCGTTGCGGAAATCGGGCGGGATATTGCCTTCTCCGATTATTTCCCATTTCCCGGCAGCTTCTTCCAGTTCAGCCATAAAATCAGGATGAAAAATATGATCCTTTTCACCGGTAAAAAAATTAAGAATTTGTTCTTCGGGAACAGTTTCTTCCTCTACGTAATTCAGATTAAAATGCTGCCCGATATTAACCGTTTTATACCAGCTGTTTTGAGCCATTGAGTCAGAATAATAATTTACAGATTAATAACGCCCTGCACTCTTGGTGCAGGGATAATTTAAAACTTACAGGGTAAAAGCCCTGTAATGTTTTGCCTCTGGTTCCCCTCCTTCGGAGGGGTTAGGGGAGGCTTTTACAAAGTTTATAAACAGAATAAGTATTACAGCATCTTTCTGAATTTTTTTTGTTTTGATTTTCATATTGTAGCTGAAAATATCGGAGTAAGTTATAAAAAAACTCATTCAGGTGTCAGAAAAAGCAAAAGAATTACAGCCCGAAGATACAAGGTATTGGCTAATATGGCTGGAATACATCATTAAAATTATGGGGTGAATTATAAGGATAATGATGAGATGGATTCGTGTTTAAAAAATTTTGAATATTCATGAATCCCAACAGGTTTTTTTCAGATTTTTATTCCTAATTTAGCTTTACTGATCAGGATAATTTGAGTGTGGCAGATTTAATTCACCAAATTTGACGTTAAAACTGTGAAAATAAAAATTGAACAATTAGGCCTCGATGAACTTGAAGAAATGGGCGTTTTCAACTGGCCTGTGTGGGAAAAGGAAGAATCGAAATTCGACTGGTATTACGATACCCAGGAGTGCTGTTATATTCTGGAAGGGGACGTCGATGTTACCACCGAGTTTGAGCATGTTACACTCAAAGCCGGCGATTTTGTGACCTTCCCGAAAGGATTGGAGTGTGTCTGGGATATTAACTCAGCAATTATAAAGCATTACTCGTTTGATTAATTTCACAGGAGCATGATTTCCTGATAATTGGAATAACCAGTTTTCTTACAGCTTTACAAAAAGGATGTTTTTTGTCCTCCCGTTTGAAACTGTAAATCCGTTAACGATCCCATGGGCATTTCTTTTAAATTCAATATTAACCATAAAGTACGTATTCCCGGTAAATTTGTCTTCTTCGAAAGGCGTAAGGATTATGTCGTTTAAATTGATATGAGTCGCTACAAGTGAACTGTCCTTTACTTCGATTGTATACAATGTTTCAAGAGCCTCGTTGATATATTTCCCGGTAAATTCTAAAAGCCCGTCAATCCCGGGGGCATAACCGGGGAGCCTTTTCATTTCATAATCTCCTCCCTGTGTATGAATTGCTTTTTCAACATTGCCTTCTTCGTTTACAATAAAAGTTACTTTGGCATCAACTCCTTCATAACTGAAGGTTGTGTCGTTAAGAGCGTTTAAGGTTACCTTTGGCTGCCCTGTGGGATAAGCGGTAAATTTGCCATCCTCTAATTTATATTCGATGATCATGCCGGCAATTTCGAGTTTGTATTTCCCGGCGTATTTTTTTAAAAGCTCTTCATCGACCTTAATTTCTCCGGAATCTGCTTCATCCTCCTTTTCTTCATCTTCTGTTTTTAAGTATTCTTCAAAGAATGCATCAGCGATTGAGTATGCAATCATTTCGGGATTCAGGCCGGCATTATTGCTCAAAACAGCCACTCCGCTTTTTATTTCCGGGAAATAGGTAATCATAGCCCTGTGTGCAATATCTGCCCCGCCATGGTTATACACATCCAATCCCTTGTATTTCCCGATGGCAATCCCTTTGGCATACTTCATCGTATCGCCGCTGTTTAGAGTATCGGGCGTTACCAGTTTTGTAATTAAATCTTCACCGCCAAGTTCGGCAGTTTTAAAATTATTCATCCATTTAGCCAGGTCGCCCACAGTGGTGTAAATCCCACCGGCACCATAGGAGCCATACAGGTCGCCCGATTCTACAAATCCGTTTTCCCCGCTTGTATACCCCTGTGTGGCGCCCTTTATAACCGTGGTCGGCGTTTCACGGACATAGCTATTCTCCATCCCAAGCGGGGTGAAAATATTTTCTTTCACCCATTCAGGAAAATCGGTGCCAGTAATCCTTTCAACCAGTTCGGCAAGCATAATAAAAGCCGAGTTGTTGTAATTGTATTCTTCACCCGGCAGAGCCTGTAACTTGTCCTGCTTCGAAATAATTTTTATGATTTCATCCCGGAGTAAAACATCTTCCCCTTTCCATCCTGTGACAGGCATCAGGTTATATACCTCCCAAAGCCCGTTTGTATGGTTCAGCAGGTTTTTAATTTTTATAACCTGCTCAAATTCGGGTAACTCGGATATGTATTTCCTGATATCATCTTCGGTCGATAATTTGCCTTGCTGTTCCAGAAGCAAAATAGCAGTTGCTGTGAACTGTTTTGTAACTGATCCGATATTTGAAGGCGCATCAATTTTGAATTTTATATCGTTGGTTAAATCAGCCATTCCGTATGCTTTCGAGAATATGAGTTTCCCGTTTTTTAATACCCCGACTGCGGCACCGGGTGTATAATCGTTGGAATATTGATATAAAAGCTGGCCGACTTTCTTTTCCGGTGTTGCAGCTAACGGCTCCACAATTTTAAGTTCAATGGTATATTCGCCTGAATCTTTTTCAAACGGGGCAACTTCAATCATATATTGGCCGCGTTTGTTTATGGTTGCCATAAAATGTTCGGGGCCTGATGCCGGCCCGTCGAACGTCCCAATTATTTTTTGTTGTGCGTCTTTTATAGTAACAACTACATCCACCGAAACCTGGTTTACCTCTCCATAAATGTATGTGTTTGAGTCCAGTTCTATGGTATACAAATCAGGTTTTTCTATGTTCAGGATGCCCTTTATAACAGAACCTGGCTCAAGGTCGCCCGAAAGTAAATTTTTATTGTTGTTCAGAGTTGTACAGGAAACAAAAGCAAGCAGTAAAAAAAATACAGAATTTTTCATCGTTTTAATTTATTGGTTAGCAGAATTAAATATACAATTAATAACAGAGAAACCCAACTATGCATGAAACGGAAAAACATATTTCTCTACTAAACCTTTTTTTCTTATATTTTGTTTAGCATATAAGTTTCAAAAGGATTAAGCAAAAAACCAATGGATAATAATATGCCTGCGGGCAGCCACGATATTGAAGCGATAGAAGAACTTTATAAATCCTACCTTGAAAATCCGGATTCAGTAGAGAAAAGCTGGCAACACTTTTTTGCTGGATTCGAACTGGCAAGGAAAAATTACCCGGTACTGCCGTCAAATGCCGGGGCAATAAAACTGGATAAGGAATTTGCCATAAGGAACCTGATACATGGCTACAGGCAAAGAGGTCATTTATTCACCAAAACAAATCCTGTCAGGGCACGGAGGCAGTATACGCCAACGCTCGATATCGAAAATTTCGGATTGGAAAAAAGCGACCTTGATAAAACTTTCCATGCCGGGGCCGAAATTGGGATCGGCCCTGCTACTTTAAGAGAGATTGTTGCCCATCTGAAAGCTACCTACTGCCGGTCGATTGGAGTTGAATATGTCTATTTAAGGAAGCCGGAACTGGTAACATGGTTGCGCGAAAAAATGGAAAGCTCGCGGAATTCGCAGGAGTTTTCTGATGAAAAAAGGAAGCATATTTTTTACCACCTGAAGCAAGCTGTGGGATTCGAGAATTTTATCCATAAAAAGTTCGTGGGGCAGAAACGGTTTTCCCTCGAAGGGGCTGAAAACCTGATCCCATCACTGGATGCCATCGTTGAAAGAGGCGCAGAACTGGGGATCGAAGAGTTTGTCCTCGGGATGGCTCACCGCGGAAGGCTGAACGTCCTGGCGAATATCCTGAAAAAACCGTATGAGAATATTTTTAAAGAATTTTACGGGACAGAATATGCCGAAGGCATTGAGCTTGGCGATGTAAAATATCACCTTGGCTATGAAAACGAGGTGGAAACAGATATCGGCAAAAAGGTGAAATTAAAATTATTGCCCAACCCATCCCATCTTGAAGCCGTGAGCCCCATAGCCCAGGGGTTGGCAAGGGCTCGGATTGAAGCTGAATATAACGGCGATAAAAGTAAGGTGGCGCCTGTAATCATTCATGGCGACGCTGCAATTGCCGCCCAGGGCGTGGTTTACGAAGTAACACAGATGTCGCTCCTTGACGGGTACAAAACAGGCGGTACTATCCACCTCGTAATAAATAACCAGGTCGGGTTCACGACTAATTACCTCGATGCACGGTCGAGCACCTATTGCACCGATGTGGCCAAGGTAACGCGCTCGCCGGTGTTTCATGTGAATGGCGACGATGTGGAAGCCCTTATTTATACCATAAAACTCGCCATGGAGTTCAGGCAGGAATTCCATCACGATGTGTTTATCGATATTTTATGCTACCGGAAGTACGGCCATAACGAGGGCGACGAGCCGCGTTTTACACAGCCCAAATTGTATAAAACCATAGCACGCCACTCGAATCCCCGTGATATTTATTCGGCAAAACTGGCCGAATTAAAAATCCTTTCTCAGCAAGAAGCCCGGAAACAAATAAAGGAATTTGACGAGTTCCTTGAAAATAAGTATCTGGAATCGGAAAAAATTGAAAAGCTGGAGATCGGGAAGTTCCTTGCCCGGGAATACCAGGGGTATAACCTGCCGAAAGATGGTTTCAGCAAATCTCCGGAAACAGGGGTGGGGGTTGGCACATTGAATGAAATAGCCGCCCGGATAAATTCACTTCCTGATGATTTGAGTTTTTTCAGTAAAGTCCATCGCATCCTTTCCGACAGGAACATGATGGTCCACGATAACCGGCTCGACTGGGCTATGGCAGAACTGCTGGCATACGGCAGCCTGGTCGCCGAGGGGCACCCCGTAAGGGTCAGCGGCCAGGATTCGGAGAGGGGGACGTTCGCCCATAGGCATGCTTCGTTTGTTGTGGAAGATTGCGATAAGAAATATTTCCCGTTAAAACATGTAAAGGAAGGGCAGGCTCCCTTCCACATCTATAACTCGCCTCTTTCGGAGTACGGCGTGTTGGGCTTTGAATACGGTTATGCGCTTGCACAACCAAACGGGCTGACTATCTGGGAAGCCCAGTTCGGCGATTTCTCGAATGTTGCGCAGCCCGTTATCGATCAGTATATTGCTTCGGCTTCTGAAAAGTGGGGCCTGATGAACAACCTTGTATTGTTTTTGCCGCACGGGTACGAAGGGCAGGGGCCTGAACATTCCAGCGCACGGATCGAACGTTTCCTTGCTTTGGCTGCCAACAACAACATGCAGATTGTGGTTCCCACCACGCCTGCCAATATGTTTCATCTGTTGCGGAGGCAGGTTAAGTCGCGGTTCAGGATTCCATTGGTGGCTTTTACCCCGAAAAGTTTGTTGAGGCACCCGATGGCTATCTCCAAACTCGAAGAGCTGGCTCACGGAACTTTTTCTGAAGTTATCGACGACAAGGTTCAAAATTCCGAAGATGTGAAAAAGATTGTTTTCACCTCAGGGAGGTTGTATTACGACCTGATAAAATACAAAGATGAAACCGGGGCATCGGAAGTCGCTATAGTGAGGATTGAACAGATTTACCCGGTTCCCATGGAACAGATAACGGAGATTACCGGCAGGTATAAACATGCCGATGAATTGATTTGGGCGCAGGATGAACCGGAAAACCAGGGGGCGTGGGCCTATTTAAATAGGAAAATGCCGCACCTGGGATTGAAGGTTGTGGCACGCCCTGAAAGTGGCAGCCCGGCAGAGGGTCTGCATGAACAGCATAAAATCAGATTGAATAAAATCCTTAGTTCAGTTTTTGAGAAAGAAAAAATCACAGCTTCATAAAAATAAACCGAAATGATAGTAGAAGTAAAAGTACCGAGCCCCGGCGAGTCGGTAACCGAAGTTGAAATCGGGCACTGGCTGGCCGACGACGGAGCCGTTGTTGCCAAAGGGCAGGAAATTGTTGAAATTGAGTCGGATAAAGCTACACTGACCATTGTTGCCGACGAAGGTGGAAAAATCAAGCGCCTTGCCGAAGAAGGGCAGGCCCTTGCAGTGGGTGCAGCCGCCTGTACAATCGACACATCGGTTGAAGCACCTGAAAATGTTCAGGATAATGCAGAGGCTGTAAAGCCGGTTGAAGAAACAAAAACTGTTGAAGAAAAAAAACTGCCGGAAAATGAAGAACCGGGCAAGAAGGTGAAAATCACTTCGGTTGCTAAAAAAATGATGGAGGAAAAAAACCTTTCGGTCGACGATATTCTGAACGGCCTGAAACGGCTTGGCAAAAAGGAAGTGGAAGCTGTGATAAATGAAGCTTCAGGAGGAGGGCGAAATCTTTCAGAAACAAAACCGGCTTCCCGCGAAGTAACACGCAAACGGATGTCGATGCTGAGGCGGAAATTGAGCGGGCGGCTGGTCTCCATCAAAAACGAAACAGCCATGCTCACAACTTTTAATGAAGTAAATATGAGCGCTATAATCAACATACGGAAGGAGCACCAGCAGAAATTTGTGGAGAAACACGGATTCAAACTTGGTTTTATGTCGTTCTTCACAAAAGCCTGCGCCATAGCTGCCGGTTACCACCCGATGGTTAATTCCATGATCGATGGTGATGAAATTGTGACACCGGGTTATGTCGACATCGGAATTGCTGTTTCAACGCCAAAAGGGCTGATGGTCCCTGTGGTCAGGAATGCTGAAAGTAAAAGTATCCCCGAAATGGAACTGGAAATAAAAAACCTGGCAGAAAAAGCACGGAATAAAAAAATTACGGTAGAAGAATTAAGTGGCGGGACGTTCACAATAACTAACGGCGGCGTGTTTGGCTCCATGCTCTCCACTCCGATCATCAACCCGCCACAGTCGGCTATCCTCGGGATGCACAACATCGTGGAGCGCCCGGTTGCCGTGGAGGGGCAGGTCGTTATAAGGCCTGTCATGTATGTGGCCCTGTCGTACGACCACCGGATTATTGATGGCAAGGACTCCGTGAGTTTTCTTGTAAAAGTGAAACAATTGCTTGAACACCCCGAATACATGCTTAACGATGGTAGAAATCCAAAAGAGTTATTATTGAATTTATAAATCAAAATTGCAGAATATGCTAATCCGGCAGGTTCTCCTGGGCGGATTTTTTTGTTTAATTCGGCAGGATATAAGTGATTTTAAATACAAGTTGTTATTATTAAGTAGTTTAAGCCGGTAAGGTTTTTCACCCTCTCTTTTCAGGGTTTCCCCGATTATGCAGCCCCCCGTCTCAATATATCTTTGTATCAGTAATTAATAAAACGACAACATTATTTGTTAAAGATACGAGATCATTGATTAAGCAAACACCCTAATTCGCAAGGCCGGCCTAACCACCGGCCTTTTTTTATTTGCCCACCGGGCATACTGCCATACAAATCCCGCAAATAGTGTGATCCCCATTGAACTGGCCCTCCCCGAATTCTTTGCACATGTTATAACATTTTTCTTCATTTAGAAATTTGCCCCTCTCAACAAGAATATTCCATGGTTTTCCGTTTGCAGCTTTTGCCGGGCAATTAAACACACAAATCCTGCAATCGCCGCATTCGCTCATTTCGTAAGGTTTTGACTCCGGTTCCAGTCTATAGTTTGTAAGAAGTGTGACAAACCTTATCCTGGGGCCGAAGATCCTGGTCACAAGCAGCCCGGTTTTACCGATCCAGCCCAGGCCTGCCCGGGCTGCAACCAGGCTATGTAAAATCTCGGCCTGAACGACATTGGCCTTCCATGCTTCCCATGGTGTGGCTGTCCCGCTTGGTTTGATGATAACAGCTTCGATGTGATTTTCCCTGAGGCTGCTTTTTATCCTTCCTGCAACTTGTTCCAGGTCATGGTTAACCTTTAAATAATGGGAAAGAAATTCGGTGGTTGGCCCATTGGATATGGTAGCTACAATAGAATTATCCAGCTTTTTCCCGATAGAAATACCATAACGGAAATTCCGAAATACCGGATCTGTTAATCCTTGCAGGTCGGCAAAACCATATAAATATTCTTCTCTGGGAGTAAGATGGGACTTGAGAATTTCTTTTATCATTAGGTGTGATTATTTGAGTAATAAAATTATTCAATATTTTTTATTTATGAAACATAATGTTGATTTTTTCGTGACTCATTGATTATTTTTTCTGAAACTGATAACTTCAATACTGAAAATCATATTTTAAAAATTGCCTGAATCCGATTTTATCATTAGATTGCACTATTCGTTAAACTGAAAATTCTATCCGATGTATAAGAAACGTTTTTCCGCGCAAGCTCTGTTTTTATTTTTTTTATGTGGTTTTATTTTTCAGGCAGTTTCGCAGAGTGTTACAGAAAAGACGTCGGCAACCAGCCGGCTTGAATGGTATGCCAGGCATGTAAAAATGACTGAAACATCCATTCTGAAAAACCTGCCTTGGCAATTTATCGGGCCCACCAATATCAGCGGCAGGATGACCGATGTAGAAGTGGTTGCCCCTAAAGGAGAAAACTATGCGATTCATGTGGGATGTGCCTCGGGGGGTATCTGGAAAACCGAAAATGAAGGCACAACCTGGGAGCCGGTTTTTGACCATGCCATGTCAACTTCGATTGGCGACATTGCCCTTGACCCGCAGGACCAGAATACACTATGGGCAGGTACAGGCGAGGCGAATATTTTCAGGAGCTCGCAGGCTGGTGCCGGGATATACCGTACCAAAGACGGCGGCAAAACCTGGGAACACCTCGGGCTGATTAATACCAATACCATTTATAGGATCATTATTCACCCACAAAATTCCGATATTGTTTACGTGGCGGCATCAGGGAATGAGTGGACAAATAATGAGGAGCGCGGTGTTTTTAAAACCACCGACGGCGGGATATCGTGGGAGAAAATTTTGTTTATCGATGATAAAACCGGAGCCAACGACCTTGTGATGGATCCGGCCAATCCTGATGTCCTGTATGCCTCGACATGGCAACGCATCAGGCTGAAGTGGAACGATCCACGCAATGAGTATGATTACACCGGAAGCGGGATCTATAAAACTACTGATGGCGGGAAAAACTGGGTGCCCGTAAATCGGGGATTGCCTGAAGCAAGATACCGTGGGCGCATCGGTATTGACCTGTGCAGGGCAAAGCCAAATGTATTATATGCCTTTATCGATAATTATGAAAAACTGGCCG
>Ga0272442_10008321_pt1 | contig 13175 bp, 10 predicted proteins | sample SSMForm2O_FD_200262 | JGI IMG/M metagenome (GOLD analysis project Ga0272442, IMG submission 200262) | Marine sediment archaeal communities from Little Sippewissett salt marsh, Falmouth, MA, United States - SSM-Form-2O | ecosystem: Environmental > Aquatic > Marine > Wetlands > Sediment ...
GCTACGTTGAATGGGCAATCGACCGAATTGTCCAGAGGAAAGGACGGACTCATGATGACTCGAACCGCTTTTGAGATCGACTGCGAGCCGGTAATCCCGGAATGTCGCTTTGCCTGTTCCAACTGTATACAGGAGATTGAAGCCACGCTCGCCCGCGAGGCCGGCGTCGCGAAGGTGCTCATGGGAGAAGGGGCGGAAGAAGGGAAGGTCATCGTAGAACACGATCCGACGGCAGCGACGGTCGATCAACTGCCGGCGCATCCAAAGACATAATCCGTTCTCAACGGCAACGCCGACATCGTATTGACAGAGGTCCATTATCAGTTGTATATTCTTGGCATTCTACGTTCGACACCGCAAATGAAGGAAGAGAAACAGTTGCCGGAAGGTCTCTTATGTTGAAGAAAAGGCTGTCCATCTCGTTCGCTTGCTGTTTGGTCCTCCTATTCGTCTTGCCCCTGACACCGCTGTTCGGCGCGTCCAGTCAGCTTCAAAAAGGGGAGATGGCCGGCTACCTGCTCGTCCCCAACGACAGGGTCCCCGAGACGTACAACGCCGGGTTTTCCATGTATGTGGCCGCCTGGCCGTTGTTGAAGGAATATCCGGGGAATCGGTTTCAAACCGGTCTGTTCGGCACCTGGATGCACGCCCAGAACGACCGGGCCAAACCTATCGAAAGAATGTATTCCGATATCGAGGGCGGCTTGGGCTGGTGGCGCGATACGCGCTTCGCCACGGAAACGCCGAAGTTCATTATGGGCGGCGTGGCCCTGAACTTCGTTGCCTGGGCCAACGGTCCCGGGGCCGGCAAAGGACGGAGCTGGGAAGAGCCGAAAGGCAAGTATGCCGTGGCGCAACTGAGTCCCTGGGTGCTGTGGCCCCCCGACGGCCTGAATCTGAAACAAGGCACGTGCGGCGAGCTTTGGGGTTATGGCTACTTGCCGCTGCCGCTGACCGAGCCCAAATCCACCACCGCCGGAAAAAATGTCCCCACCGGCAATCACTGTTGGACCCTGTTTCTAAACACGGGCAACTTCAAGGGCCCGGTAACCTTCTTCATGCCCTATTTCTTTTCTCGCGCCTCCGTGGACGACCCCCGCCTGGCCGGCATGTTCCTGGATAGCCGTCCCTCCAATCCCAACCGGGCTCTGCAAATGGAGACCCAGTATGTTCCCAGCGTTCAGGCCACCGACAGCAAGGGCCAGACCTACGCGCGCATAGCTCCAACCAGGTTTCCGCGCGGGCCGCAGGGCGACTCGGCGGTCGTGCACCGCGTTACCGCCTACAAGAAGAAGGCGCTCTGGAACGCCGTGAAGGCCTGGTTCGAGGGCGGCCCGCCGGCCAGCGGCGCCATCGACCCCTCGGCGGCGGCGGTGCACAGCTTTCCCGGGCATGGGGGGGCGACCTGGAGAATCTATGGACCCTCAACGCCAAGGGAAGAAAGGGTGCGCATCGCCTGGGATTCTTTTGCGACCCCCTTCGCACCTGATTCCAGCACCTTCGGATACCGGTGGAACCACGAGCTGGTGACGAAGCAGGACACGAAAGACGGCCCGCTGGTGCAACTCCCCGAATACTATCGCCTGGTGAACGAAGACGGTAAGAAGGCCAGGTGGGTTCCGGTGCCTCCGGAGGAAGTCCCGGCTGAGACGGGGCTGGCCGCGGCACGCTTTGGTCGGCCGTCCGGGCCTCCGTCCGAACCCTACGTCACGCCCGACGATCCGGAGAGTTGCTGGAAGAAGCCCGGCCCCGTGGCCGGACCCTTCCAGGCCTATCCGGGCGACGGCAGCGTGGTCACGTATTACTGGTATCGATTCGCCGACCAGCCGGCGTTGCTCAATGCCGACCTGACGGACAAAGAGCGAGAGGTCCTGCAGGCGCGCGTGGAAAAACTCCACCGGCACTGGAAGAAAGACCGCCAATACCTCCCGCCCCCGGTTAGGGGGAAACTGGCCGATATCGATCCGGCCCTAATCGTCACCCCGCCGCCCGGCTTGGAAGCAGGCTACGTCCCCATAGCCACCCGCCAAGGCCCGAAACAATAGCCTAACCCGAACCCACGCCATTCGCAGACACAAAAGCCCGGCCGTCGGATTCGGCTATCGCCACCCCAAGCCGATAGCCCCATCCGAAACCCCGCCGTCAGCAATCGGGACCGCCACTCGTAGCATCCCAGAACGTGCACTCGACCATTCAACGCACGCCCTGCTTTTCTTTGCCCCGCCGGAACCAGCAGCGGTAAACGCAAACTGGGCCTGCCCATTTTTTTCTTGCAATCCCCTTCCTCCTGTGTAGACTCAGGCCAGCGGAACACCTTTGACGTATTGCTTCTTCGATAGCCGCAACCGGACGGCCTGTGGGTCGGTGCGCCACCGGCGACGGTGGAGTGTGTGCCTGCGTCGCCGATGACCTGCACGCACGTTCTGAACCGAGGACCACAAGCCGTACGAAGTCCCGTGGACGCCCCATGGTTGAGGTGCACAGGGGTGGTTACGGGGGATTGTATGACAACCTGGGCGCAATCGGCCACCTGTGATAAAGGGACCCATCCCGAGGATGTCGCGTGGCTGACACGAAAAGATGTGCTGAGGATCGTCTACGGAGGTTCCAATGAGTGAGTTGGCGGGCAGACTACGAGGCGGCAAGATGAGACAATCCCAGATCACCGGAGACCTGCTGAAGCAGATCGGTTTGCACCCTCCAACTGGCTGGCCGGTGCCCACGGCGTATTTGAAGTATCGATGCGCGGCGATTGTCTGTCGGAAGTCGAAACGCACGCTCTTGGCATGTGTGACGGTGTTAGTTCAATTCACGCTAGCGGTATGCTCGGGATGCGACATGCGGGACTCCTCCGAGGAAAAACCCGGTTACCTTCAGCCGCTGCCCGATCCGACGACTTCTTGGCGTGCCGCGCGAGACATGGGCGTCTCAGAAGCTATGAATAGGCTTCACATGAGCAGCCGGGCGGACGGGTGGGCAATTAGCGAGCATCTGGAGCCAAAGGTGGAGGCATGGCAGCATATGGTGTTCACCTCAGAGAGGACTCCCAGCGCGAATGATTTCTTGGAGGTCAGTGATGCGATCCACGCTGCGGCCACAAAACACCGCGTCGAGTCGACCGTGACGATTTACACATATCCGGATGAGAAGGCTACGGTGAAATATCAGACTTATGGTGAGCGACTGCGAGAGTGGCCGCCAACGCCTGCGAAGGACTTGACCGAATGCAGAGAGAATATGGCCATAGGCTGGTACTACATCTGGTCAGAAAGGCAAGGCGAAAAGACGTCAGACGATGGCAATCTTTATAAAATAGTCTCTCGTGAAGAGTCGGTAGAGTTGAGGGAGTACGATGGACGATGACCGAATGCTGAGTTGGCTGAAGTGGTTGGGGGCAGGGGCTGGCAGTCTAGTTCCAGGATACAGCTACTTCACATCTTACGAACCACCTCTCTTTCACGGTGTTGGATTGATCACAGGCGCGTTGGCGGGTGCGCTGATCGCGATCGTCCGATTGTACATTCCGAGAAGATCATCGGAGTCACCGGTGCGCGTGCCATGCATGTTTCTGGCGAGTGCGCTGATCTTCCTCATTGCCTACGTTGCCATGGTAAGGTATTGGACGGCGACTGCGCCGCAGGAGAATGCCCCCCGTTTCCAGGTCGGGTTTGGCAAGTGGGAGGCGGGGTTGACTGAACTAGGTCTTAGATATAAGAAGGGCCCCCTTGGATCGGAGTCAATTGTGGACTGGATGCTGCGGGAGACAGCATTTTGTCAGGGCGGTCCCGAGAAACTGTGGAAGACTTGGAGCATCCTCGCGGCCGGCATCATAATGATCACTGCGTATTTCATTGCTTTCGTCTGCTGGACCTGCGGATTTGCGTTGCTCGCGAAGCGCAGTGCGCGGTGTGAGACGGTACCGCACAACGCAGGGTAGTCGGGGCCTCTGTCGGTGAGCCCGATGCCGCTACGCAGATCGGCTATGTCTTAGAGCGGGACGATTTCTCTGGTTACTTGTGTATCCTTGACCGGGACTTTGCGACCCACTCTCTTTAGGGCAATACGGGGAGGGCAACATCCGGGACGGAAACGGTGTCAGGTCCATTTTCCAGGATGTGGCCACCCGGCGTGAAACCACGGACCGTCCGCCCAAGGTGCCCCTCATCGCTTTTTCTGCGCCATACAGAGCCGGTGACGAGGGGCACAATCAGAACCGCGAACCACGCGAAAAACGATCACGGCTGATACTGCCTCTGGCATGTCCTCGGCCTGCTTGTCATTGGAGGGTTTGTTGAAAGCGGGGTGCGGGGTAGGGGACCGGCCGCCGAATGCGGCTTGGTGATCGGCGGGGCTTGCCTTCGCGTAGTTTGCGTATTTTGCGGTCTAAGAACCGTAGTGCGTGGTTAGTGCCTTGTAGTCGGGTTATCAGCGTTCATCACTGTTCATCAGTGGTTGCACATGGGTCGGCCGCGACCCGGGGCCCGCCATATCTGCACTGCCACGTCGATGCATCTCGTAATCTGTCCCAAACGCTCCCAGGATGGCGATCCAAGTTGCAGTGATAGAGAAGATTAGGCCTCACGCAGAGGCGCAGAGAGCGCCAAGATTTGAGGGCGTTCATGTTGTGTTCTCCTCTGCGTCTCAGCGTCTCAGCGCGCGTACATATTTGGCTCCGGCCGCAGGCCGCGCTGGGTAGTTCGCGTATTTCGCGGTTGCCGAGCTGTGGCTCGTGACCCCGGGCCCGCAACATCCGTACGGCTACGTCGCAACGACTGGGAATCTGTCGCAAACAGTCTTGGGGTGGTGATGCAAGTTGCGGCAGAAAACAGGATTGGATCTCGCGCGGAGGCGCAGAGGCGCTGGGTTTCAAAGGGTATGGCAGTCTTGGTGCTCTCTGCGTCTCAGCGTCTCTGCGCGTGCATAGTCGGTTCCGGCCGCGGGATTGGGTTGCGACGCATCTACTCATTTACTCATCTACTCTTCTACTACTCGTTCTGCGGCGGTTTTTGCTTGACAAAGGGGCGGCATATTTGTATAATAGTGAACAACATAGGTTGAGCTGAGGTTTCTCAATGATGGATAACGCAAACTCGTCGGCTTTGGAGGGGGAAGGTGGGGCAAGCCCCACCCTACCGGCTGCGGTGAAATGCGCCGAACGAACCCAATTTCGGCAGGAGGCCTGCCATTGGAGATTTCGGATTGCGGATTCGTAGCAGTCGGTGTGTGGAGCGTTGGAGCGCGGAATGCCGAACGAACCCAATCGGGCGGGCGGGTCGCTATTGCGGATTGGGGATTCGGGGCGACAGGCGAGCAGGATGTCGGAGCTCAGATTGCCGAACGACGCCAATGTGGTGGCGATGGAAATGCACGATGGAGGGTCGGAGAGCACGGAGGTGGATGTAAATGTATTTTGAAGAAGAAGTTAGGCATCTTCCCCTGTGTCCTCAGTGTACTCTGTGGCTCTGTGGTGCAAGTGCGCCGAACGAACCCAATGTGGCGGCGACGGAAATGCACCACGGAGGCTCGGGGATCACAGAGGGAGACGTAAATGACGTGAAAGAAAAGAGTTATCTCCATTCTCGGTGTACTCTGTGTCTCGGTGGTGCAACTGCGCCGAACGAAGCCAATCGGGCGGGAGGCCCGCTATTGGGGATTGGGGATTTCGGATTGGGGATTGGGGATTCGAGGGCTGGGGGTTGGGCGTGTTGCGGAGGGAGATTTGGCGAACGAAGCCAATGTCACAACGGGAAATTTGCAGGGCGATTATTCGTCTTTCCTGTTTTGCTGGGGCGGCGTTATGCGGCCGCGGCTTGGCGTGAGGCGGCGGCGGTGGGGCGTTGCGTGGCGGCGGGCGGTTTGAGGTGGGCGTAGGCGGTGCGTGGGCGGTTTCGCTCGGTGGTGGCAGTTCTCGCTATCTGGCGGGGAGGTTGGGCTCGGCGGGGGCTTGCTGGGCGTCGAAGAGGGGGGCGAACCGGCCGGTGGGGATCCATTCGACGGTGCCGTTGAGGCGCAGGACGACGTAGCCGTCCTTGAGCAGCGAGGACGGGTGGGTCTTGAGCGAGTAGGCCAGGATGGTCTCGTCGGGGGCGCCGGGGCCGATGTAGAGGGCCCGGTAGCGGACGCTGCCCATGCGGACGGCGCCTTCCAGCTCGCCCTTGACGCTCTCGACGAAGGACTCCGGCGGCAGGGAGCCGTGCTGCTTTCGATAGTCCAGGACGCGCCGGCCGAGCTGGGTCATGGCCCGGACGGCCTCGGAACGGTTGACATAGTCCTTGAGGTGGATCATGCCGACGACGGCGGCGGCGGTCGCGGCCAGCACCAGGACCGATTCGACGAGCAGCGATTTCTGACGCTTGTTCACAGCGAGCCTCCGCTTGGCGTCGCGCTACGGCCGGACCTTCACGCGGTTGCCCTCGACCTGGAGCCGGCCCTCGGCGAACCAGCGGATGGCCTGCGGGAAGGCCAGGCACTCCTGCTCGAAGACGCGGGCGGCCAGCGAGTCCGGCGTGTCGTCGTCGGCCACCGGGCAGGTCCGCTGCACGATGATCGGCCCCCGGTCGTATTCGTTGGTGCAGAAGTGGACCGTGCAGCCGCTGACCTTGCAGCCGGCCGCCAGCACCGCCTCGTGCACGTGGTGGCCCCACATGCCCTGGCCGCCGAAGGACGGCAACAGGGCGGGGTGGATGTTCATGACGCGGTTGTCGTACTGCGGCGGGATCTTCCAGAGGCACAGCCAGCCGCCCTGGATGACGAGGTCCACCTGGGCGGCGGCGAGTTCTTTCTCCAGGTGCTGACTGAAGGCGTCGAGGTCGGCGTGGTCCTTCTTGCGGATGACCGTCACGGGCAGGCCGGCGTTCTGCGCCCGTTCGACGCCGGCGACCGTCGAGCGGGAGCTGATGACGACGGCGATCTCGGCGTTGAGGCGGCCTTCGTTGATTCGGTCGAGGATGTTGAGCATGGTCCGGCCGCCGCCGCTGATGAGGACGCCGAGCCGCAGGTGCTTCTGCTTGGGCGCCGGGCGCGGCGTCGCGGTCTTAGCGGTGTCCTCCTCAATGTCATGCCCGGCGTCGAGGGCCTGGTTGACGAGCCGGTCCGCCGCTTCATTCTTGTCCCGCGTGACGTGGCGGATGTCACACTGCGAGAATTGCGCCGTCAGCGCCGCGGCCTCTTCGAACAACGGCCTGATCAGAGAACTCCTGACCTTGTACTGGCCGTTGAGCTGTTTGACGAGCAGCTCGCTGTCGCTAAAGACGGTGACTTCGTCGGCGCCTGCTTCAGCAGCGGCCCTCAGCGCCTTGATCAGCGCGGTGTACTCGGCGACGTTGTTGGTGGCCTCGCCGAGGAAGAACCCGCGGGCCTGCAGCGGTTTCCCGCTGGCGTCTTCGAGAACGAAACCGGCCGCGGCCGGGCCCGGATTGCCCCGGCTGCCGCCGTCCGTACGTGCAATCACCTTCGTGGACAAGGGCATTCCTCCGAATGATGGTGCGAGACCGGCGTCACCGGTGGTAGTGGTGCGGCCGCAGGCGTGGACCTCGCGGCAACCTCAGCGCAGGCGCGCCCGGCACGCGCCGCGTCCGGCCTACGATTCGCTGAGCACCAGAATCCTCGTGCAGTTGGGGCAACGGATGATCTCATCGCGGGTCATGAGCACATTGACGCTTTCGGCGGGAATCCCCATGAAGCAGCCGCCGCAGCTAAACGCCGTGGACTTGCCTTCCTGTTCCTCGACCTTGACCACTGCCTCGCCGTCGTACGTCTCGGCGACGCGCTGAAAGGTCCGCAGTGCGTCGGCGGGGATATCTTTGGCGACCTGGTCCCATTCGGCCTGGATGCTTTCGATCTCCCCCTCGTGTTCGGTCGCCGCGCCCTCGGCTTTTTTCCGCGTCTTCTCCAGCTCCTGCTTCTGCTCCTCGATTTGCTGGCGGATGGTGCCGCACTCCTGCTCGTCCGCTTCGACCGCCTTCATCAGGTCCAGAATCTGGTTCTCGATCTTGGAATTGTCCGCCTTGGTGGTATTGAGTTGCGTCAGCACGGCGGCGTATTCCTTGTTCGTCTTGGCGTTGTTCAGCGAGGCCCGCAGCTTGTTGACCTCCGCATCGCGGGTCTTGAGCTCCAGCTCGAGGCGGTCGCACTGGACCTTGGTCAGTTGCGTTTCTTCCTTCTTGGCTTCGAGGGCGCTCTGGAGGGTTCGGACTTGATTTTCCTGAATGATGACGCTGCGGCGGCAACGGCCCAGCTTTGCCTTGGCCGCGCGGAGACGATTTTCAACACTCTGAAGTTTGATCAACCCATTTAGTACAGGTCCCATTTAGACTCCTCATGGTCCGTAGTACAACCACTAAACGTACCATTATGCACCGCCCGCAGCAAGCTCGCAACCAAAAACCACGACCCCTCCCCAGATTTTTCCCTGGCGGCCCTGACGGGCGCGTCGGCGGGGGCCGGACATGGCGATGTGTGGGTAGCGGCTGAGATTTTGTCGAGAAATGCGTAACGCCACGGGGCCAACCTGGACGTAACGTCAGGGAGACCCTGCGGCTCCCCGGCGATGCATGACAGAGACGATGTGACGACAGGACGAGGAGAAAACCATGACGGCAAAGGCAAGTCGTGTGTGCGAGAACGCTGCTATCTTCCTGGTGTGCTGCGGCCTGAGTGCCCGTGCTTGCGGCTTTGCCGGCGGCACCGGCGAGCCCAACGACCCCTACCAGATCGCCACCGCCGCACAGCTCACCTCCCTCGGCTCCGACCCCAACCTGCTCGACAAACACTTCATCCTCACGACGGACATCAACCTCGCCCCCAACCTCCCCGCCGGGCAGGTCTTTGAGCGAGCCGTCATTGCGCCTGAAGTCAAGGATGCGAACGACCTCTTTAGCGCCGTTCCGTTCACCGGGCGGCTCGATGGCAGGGGCCATGAGATCAAGGGACTCACCATCCGAGCCGGACGGGGACAGTTCCTGGGCCTGTTCGGGGCAATTGGTATGGGCGGTCGCATTCACGACGTGCGCCTGGAGAATGCTCTAATCGCGACGGAAGCGGACTCTCGACACATGGGGTTGCTCGCGGGCTATGCACAGCAGTGCATAATAACGAACTGCTCTGCCACGGGAAAACTGGTGACCGGGGCCCGCGCGAAATCCGTCGGCGGACTTGTCGGCGTCGTCTGGTTTGACGGCAGGATTGTCCAATGCTCGTGCGCTTGCGTTATCTTGGCAGGAGAAGCGAGCCAGGAGCTTGGTGGAATCGCGGGAAGCCACGGTGGGCAGATCAAGAATTGCCTCGCCACGGGGTCCGTCTTGGGCGGAGACGCGTGCGAGCGGGTCGGAGGGTTGGTCGGGTGCAACCGAGCCGCTTCCCCCGTGTACGAATGGAGCATCTCGCCCGGCCATGTCACGCACTCGTGCTCGACAACAGTCATCGACTGTGGGTACGGAAGCGCGTCTTTGGGCGGCCTTGTTGGTGAGGGCAGCGGGTCAAACACAATAGCGAGCTTCTGGGACGTTGAGGCAAGCGGCCTCTCCGAAAGTGCAGGTGGTGTCGCTCTGACCTCCGTCGAAATGCAAGATGCAAACACCTACATCGCGGCGGGCTGGGACCTGGTGGGCGAACGTGCTAACGGCACGACTGAATTGTGGTTTCTCGCGGAGGGTGGCGATCATCCAATCCTGGCAGTTCTCTCACCGGATTATCAGCCGCCGCGGTTGCCCGGTGAAGGAACTCTCGAAGATCCCTATCGAATCGCGACACCTGATGATCTCGGAGCTATCGCCCATCACCCTTACTTCGCCTGTTATCGACTGATGGCGGATCTTGACCTATCCGGGATTAACTGGGCAACGGCGCCGTTGGGAGTGTTCGATGGTTGCTTCGAGGGCGACGGCTTTGTCATCAGAGGCATGAGAATATGTGGCCATCAATACCTGGGATTGTTCGACACGATTGGCCGAAACGCTTGCGTGACGCACATAGTTGTCGCCGACGCAAATATCGTGGGCGATGGAGGTTCGACTTGCATTGCTGGGTTGGCAGGTAAGAATCACGGGCGCATAGTCGATTGCTACGTCGAGGGGGATTTGACTGGTGGGGACTGTCTTGGTGGACTTGTCGGCGTCAACAGGGGCACGGTAGCAGACTGTGGCGCCACAGGGCATATCCTCGCTGTGGCTCGTGCGGGGGGGCTTGCCGGACTGAACGCGGGCAGAATTGCCCGCAGCTACGCCGAGGCCCAGGTGGCCGGCGTGTCGAATTCCCTCGGTGGACTAACAGCCTCCAACGGGGGAGATATCTGCGCCTGCTATTCGCGGGGACAGATTACCGGAGAGCGACTGTGCGGGGGAGGTTTAGTGGCGGCTAACAGTGGTACGGTCTGCGATTCGTACGCGGCCGTCGATATGGTCAGTCGCAAGTTTAGCATTGAGACCGGAGGCCTGGTCGGGCTGAATGGAGGAACTGTCGTCAACTGTCATAGCGTCGGTTCTATTCTCAATCCCGCGCCGGATCCGTCATACGAAGGCGGGCTGATCGGACTGAACTCGCGCGGCTTCGCGACAGGTGCAGTCGTCAACTCCTTCTGGGATGTGGAAACAAGTGGATCGATTGTCAGCGATGGTGGAACGGCGCTGACCAGCGCCGAGATGCAGGACCCAAACACGTTTCTGGCCGCGGGCTGGGACTTCGAGGATACGTGGATAATCTGCGAGGGTCGGACCTACCCGCATCTGCGTTGGGAAGACGTCGAGTGCTCGGAGTAGCGCTGGCTCGGCACTCGGCTGGGGGTGCTGCGGCTATCCGCTGGACCACGGCATGCGCGGTCGTACCGTGAGACGGGCCGCCGGGCGCAGCGTTTCCGAGCCCAGCAGCGAGGCTTTCCATTCTCACTGGGCGGAGCATCGGGCCGGCGTGCTGGAGTTCGCTTTCGAGAGACAGCCTCCGGCGGACTGGGGGCTCTTCTTGTTCAGGGTGCCGCGTTGTTACTGAATCGTGTACGGTCGTTGCTGGACGAATGCCGCAGTTGCGTGACCGACCGTGAAGAAGAACGGCTCCTGGTCCGGGTTCTCCTGGACCACCAGGTTCTTGATTTCATCGCGGAACTTTTCGTGGTCGCCCATGAAGTTCCCGTTGTCCCAGACCTGCAAGAGTTCCCAGGTGAACAGTCCATGGTGTCCGAGGTCGGCTGAGAACTGCGGGTCTTCACATCCGGCGATGAGAATGACCGCCGCCATGACGTCGTCGCCTTCCTTCGGTGCGGCCTCGCCCCAGTCCTTGTACTGTGCCTTGTTCTGCTGGTAAGTCCCCCACATCATGTCGTATGGCATGGCGCGGCAGAGAAACAACTCTTCGGCCTCGACCGGCGCCGGCACGCGCGGTGCGGTTTCGTCCGGCGCATCCGGCGAGCGCGGCAGACGCTCGAATCGCGTGCGCAGATCGTCGCGTTGCTCAAGGGCCTTACGAAACGCCTGGGAGTCGATGATGGCCCGGCGGTCCAGCCTTGTCGGCACGCGCAGGTCCAGCGACCTCTTCTGCAACTCCGCTCTGCGCTCGGGAGAGGGGTTCTCGAAATCGCTCTTTTTGGCCTTGATGGCGGTGCCGCTGTGGCAACTGTCGCAGAAGACGAGAATGCGGACGCCTTCCTTGAACTTCATCCAGGCGCCGTAGACCTCGTCGTCGATGAGCTGGCCGTCGTAGAGGCACCAGGTCTCGTCCAGTCCATCGGCTTCGTCGCCGTTGAAGTCGGGGACCTGGCCGCCGTGCCCCGAATAGCTCACGACCAGCAAATCGCCGGACTTGAGTGTCTCGGCCAGGTCCGCCAGCTTGTCGAGCACCGCCTGTCGCGAGGCCTGCGCGGTCAGCAGCGTGGTCGATGTGAACCCCTGGTCGGCCGCGATTTTGCGCATGTCCTTCGCGTCGGGCTCGCATCCGTAGAGCTGGCCGCTCCAGCCGCCGTAGTGGGCCGGATTAACGCTATTCAGGCCGATCGCCAGGGCATAGCCCTGCGCGACCTTCTCCTCCCCGTCCTCATCGTCGCAGCCCGAGAAGAGCAGCACCAGGGCGGCGACTCCCAGGACAGCGCCGATGATACGTACCGAGTTTTTCGCAATTCTGCTCATGAGACGTCTCCTTTCGAATTGAAGCACCCCACAACAAGACCGTCCGTGCGAACCACACGCGCAGTTCGCTTCGAGACGAATGAAGACTTGACAGGGGGGCCGGCATCGTCAGGTGCGCCGACAGCCGCGCTTGACGACCCAGGCGCGCAGCGCGACCGCTGCGGTGGCATGCCTGCCCCGAGTTCCAAAGAAACCGTCGTGCAGAGACCCGCGTTGCCATTGCCGTACCCTCGGCCATGGAATCGACGATGTCTCCCCTTTGACGCGTCCCGGCGCCGTCTCAAGATGTGTGTGCGAGGTGATGTTTGCCCAAGGACCGTCCGGCCCGTTCGCGGCGCCGCCTTCCATCCTCGGCAACGCCCGGGCCCTTGCCCGATTTATTCAATCAAATTCTACGTAGCGATTCGCATCCGATTTGTCAAGCTTTTCCCCCAATCAATTCGATTGCGGCGCTGCGGTCGGCAAACGCTGGCGGATTGCGAAACGTCGGCGCCGTTTGCCATGTTGTCGCAACCCCGTAGGGGCGACCCCCCGTGGTCGCCCACCTGCGACGGTGCAGGCCGCCCGCGGCGGATTGTCGAATCATCCGGGCAGGGTTGATTCGCGTCGTCCGAGCGGTATAATCACCGTGCTATGAAGGATTTACTCAAACGACTTATTCGCGCGGATTCGACGCCGGGCAAGGGCGAGGCGGCAGCGGCCGAGGTGGTTGCGGATCGCTTTGAGCGGCACGGCGTCGAGTGTCATGTCGATCGCTGGGATGAGAAAAGGGCCAACGTTACCGCTCGCGTCGCCGGCGCCGGGGAGCAGCCCGCTCTCTTGTTTGTCTGTCATCTCGACGTCGTGGCACCGGGCGAGGAGGCGTGGGCGCACCCGCCGTTCGGGGCGGTGGAGGACGACGGCACGATTTACGGGCGGGGCACGACGGATATGAAGGGCGGCATCGCCGCGGTGGTTGCCGCCATCTGCGATCTGGTTGACGCCAAGGCCAAGCTGAAGGGCGACGTCCTCTTTGCCGCTACCGCCGGCGAGGAGACCGACAGTTGCGGGGCGATTCGCCTCATG
>Ga0272442_10008322_pt1 | contig 13175 bp, 13 predicted proteins | sample SSMForm2O_FD_200262 | JGI IMG/M metagenome (GOLD analysis project Ga0272442, IMG submission 200262) | Marine sediment archaeal communities from Little Sippewissett salt marsh, Falmouth, MA, United States - SSM-Form-2O | ecosystem: Environmental > Aquatic > Marine > Wetlands > Sediment ...
GCCTGGACCATCAGGTCATCAAGCTCTAACCGCAGCCGACCGTAGATGTCCTTGGCATCGTGAAGGTCTACCTTGCCCATGTCTGAATGTACCAACCCGTTTCCCTGATAGGCCCCCGCCTCCAGCAACAAAGTTCCGGATGAACCCAGCTCGAGCTGGCCCAGAACCCGTCCTCGAATTACGTCGCGCCCACCGAGGTCCCGCTCGCTCCACAGATCCTCGCGGACCACCCCGACATCGGCGCTAAGGGCCACCGGGCCCAGTTTGGCGCTACCCCGGCAAGCAACTTCGCCCATTCCCCGCTCGCCGCCACGCAGTGAAACCGAAACCGTCGGCCCCTCGCCGGGCTGGCGGGTGATCACGTTGACCACGCCGGCATATGCATTGGCCCCGTACAGGGAGGATCCCGGCCCGCGGATCACTTCGATGCGTTTTATCTCGTCCATGGAGAAGTGCTGCACGGTCCAGATGGGGGCGCCCAGCAACTCCCAGGTGACGTCGCGGCCGTCAACCAGGAGCAGCAGGCTGTCGGAGGCTTCGGAGGTTTTCCCGCGCAACCCGACCGCGTACCACAGGGGCTTGATCATGTAGACGTCCATGTTGGGCACCATCCGCAGGGCCTCGGGCAGCGTGCGGGCTCCGGAGGTTTCGATGTCCTCGCGGGTGATCACGGTGATGGCCGAGGGCGCCTCGGCGATGTCCTGCTCGTGCTTGGCGGCGGTGAACACCGTGTTGAGAAGCTCGCCCAGATACAGCTCGTCGAAATCGTCAAAGTCGGATAGTTCCGGCTCCGGATCTTCGGACCTGGCGGTGAACGGAAACGACAACGCCAGCAGGATAATCAGGAGGATTGTTCCCCTTGATTCTCTCCGGTTGCCGGACATGGGCCAATATTACCGCGCGCTTGCCGACTGTCAAATCAGTGACTAAACCCGGCCGGTTTCACGTCTTTAACTACTGGAAGAAATGTGTGAATTCCTGCTTGCGCTTGGTGCGATAATCTGGATACACTACCTCCGCAAGCGGAGTATCAGACGCCAGAAGTATGTGTAAAATGAGGCGATTAGACACCAGAATTCGGGCCTGGGTTACCGCGGCGGTCCTGTCGACCCTGCTGGTTTCCGGGCCGGCCGCCGGGGCCGACCAGCGCCTCCCGGTGAAAGTCCGGGTGGCGATTCTGTTCAAGACGCTCACCTACGATCTCAATCTTAAATCCCGCTGCCCGGGCGGCCTGCGCATCGGTGTGGTCGGCCGGGTGGGAAACGAGAGCAGCCTTTCCATCGCCAGGGAGACCATCGAGGAGATCAAGGCCAATTCAGGCAAGAAAGTGAAGGGCCTGGGCATCTCGGTTGAGCCGGTGATCGTGGCCGGATTGGAAGGCATCAAGAAGGCCGTCGAGGAAAAAGAAATCAACCTGCTGTATCTCTCGCCGGGAATGACCAACCTGCTGGACCCGATAATCAAGTACGCCGTCAAGAACAAGATCGTCCTGCTGACCGGCGAGAGCGAGCATGTCAAAAAGGGGGCGGCGGTGGGCGCGGTACTCCGCGACAAGAAACCCAAGATCCTGGTGCACTTGAAGTTAGCCGGCGCGCAAGGCGCCAAATTCGACGCCCGCCTGCTGCGCCTGGTCGAAGTGGTAAAATAGAATCGCTTCCTATTCGAGCTGCCTCAACCGGGCCTGGCTGGCTTCGGCCAGCTCGTCGAGCGATAAATTGTGCTTGCCGAGAAGCTCCATTTCCCTCTCGCTCCCCCCGGATTCGATACAGGCCAGGGCGTTACGGAAGGAGCGCAGCGCGGTGTCGATGTCCCCCAGACGGTGGGCGACCACCCCCAGATAGTAGTGCCCCAGAGCCAGTCCGCCGTCCAGAAACAGCAGCCGGCGCAGGTGATCGGCGGCTTCCTGGTCGTGGCCCAGGCGGTAGAGCACGATTGCAAGCAGAAACCGCGAATCTATATCGGTGGGCTGCAGCTCGGTAACCACCTGATACCAGCTCCAGGCTTCCTCCAGGGCCCCGCGGTCCAGGGCCAACTCGCCCAGAAGCACGTAAGGCTCCACCGCCTCGGGATGCTCGCCGGTCAAGCCGAACAAGATCCGGAAGGCACCGTCCCGGTCCCCGGATGCAACCATGCTCCGGGCCGCTTGTACGCTTGCATCCAGTCCGGAAGCGGGCTTGGGAGCCGACGGAGGAGTCCGCCGCATCAACCGCCCGAGATCGCGCCGGGGAGCCGGCCGCTTCGCTTGAACCGGTTTTCGCTGCGGGCGGGCGGGGGGGGTCTTGCCGTCGGGATTGCGGTAGACGAAGGCCTTCCCGGTGCTGATCAGCTCGAAACCCTCCGAGAGCTGGAACAACGACTCGCTGACTCCCAGAAACAGGTATCCGCCGGGACTCAAGACCCGGCGGAAATTCTCGATGATTCCCCGGACGGTCTCGCGGTTGAAGTAGATCAGGACGTTGCGGCAGAAGATTACGTCCCACATCCCCTCGGAAGGCAGCGGATAGGGAAACGAAACCAGATTGTGCAACTTGAACTCGACCAGCGATCTCACGTTCTCGTTCAACTGCCAGCCTCCGCCCTCGGGACTGAAAAGGGCGCGCTCCCGGTCACCCAGATCGTCCAGGTTCCGCCTTCGGTAACGAGCCTCGGCGGCCCGGGTCAGCACCTCCCGGGAAATGTCGGTCGCCAGCAGGGTTGCCCCGGCTGCGGACAGGGGACTACGCTTGAGCACCATGGCGATGGAATAAGGCTCCTCGCCGGTAGAGCATCCCGCGCTCCATATGTTTACCCGGGCCTTCCCGTCCCGTTCGCGGGCCTGTATTTCCGGAAGAACCCGCTTCTCCAGCAGCTCGAACTGCGGCCGGTCTCGGAAGAAGGAGGTTTTCTGTACAACGATCAGCGAAACCAGCTTGGCCAGCTCCTCCTCGCCCTGTTCACCCTGGATGAGCTTCAGATACTGGCCGGCCGAGGTCATCTCCAGCTGAAGAATGCGCTGAATCAGGGCGCTGCGCAGGGAAACGCCCTGTCCGGGATGATAGTCGATGCCGGCATGGTCTCGAATACGGCCGATCACTTCGGAGATCTCCGGTTGAGACAGCGAGATGTCCGACTCCAGATTGATCATGTCGTCCGGAAACCGGCCGCCCGTCTCTCGCCGTTGCCGGCTCATTATCTCTCCCCCCCGCACTGCACCAGCAGCTCGGCGATGCCGGCGATGTCCAGGACCTCGTCGACCGCGCCCATGTCGATAGCCGCCTTGGGCATGCCGAAAACCATGCTGCTGGCCTCGTCCTGGGCGATGCATAATCCGCCGGCCCGGTGAAGGTCCAGTAACCCGTCGGCGCCGTCCCGGCCCATCCCGCTCAGGACGATCCCCACCGACTTGGGCCCGCACAAACCCGCAATGGAGCCGAACATCAGGGTCCCCGAGGGGCGATGGCTGCCCACCGGCGGTTCGGACGACAACCCCACCGAAGCCGGCGACTCCATGACCAGGTGCCGGTCGCTGGGCGCCACCAGAACGCGTCCCGGCAGGATGGTGTCGCCGTCCCGCGCCTCGGTCACGTCCAGGGCCACCTCGTGATCCAGCCAGGCGGCGAAGCCGGAGGTAAAAGCCTGGGGCATGTGCTGGGTCACCAGAATGCAGGCACCGTAGTTCCGGGGCAGCATGCCCAAAATCTCCACCAGCGCCTTGGGGCCCCCGGTGGAAGAAGTGATGGCCACGATGGGCCGGTGGCCGATCAGCAAGCCCCGGCTGATCCTGGCGCTGCGGCTCCTTCTTTTCTTCGAGCGGTGAACCACCGGCACTCCCGCCAGCAGCCGCACCTTCTGGCGGAGAGTATCCGCGGTTTCGTCGTTGCCCTCGGGCTTTTCGACCATATCCAGGGCGCCGGCCGACAAAGCCTTGAAGTTCTGATCGACACCTTCCTTCACCGGCGCGGAGGTTACCACCAGAATGGGGACCGGCAGGCTGGACATGATCTCCTCGATAGTGGCGTATCCGTCCAACCCGGGCATCATGACATCCATGGTGATCAGGTCCGGCCGCAGCTTCTGGTTCAAAACGATGGCCTCCTTGCCGCTGGCGGCCTTGCCCACCACCTGGATGTCATCAGCCTGGTTCAAGAACTCGCTGAGCAGCTCGCGGCAAACCAGCGAATCGTCAACCACCAGTACTTTAATAGGTTTCCTCAACTCTTCGGACCCTCCCGGACTCTAGGGCAGGAAGCGGCGCACGGTCTCGATGAAGCTCTTGCTCTTGAACTCGCTCTTGACCACGTAGGCGTCGGCCCCCACCTCCACCCCGCGCTGCCGATCGGCCGAGCTGCCGCGGGTGGTCACCAGGATCACCGGAATGTGCGACCAGCGCTGGTCCTGCTTCACCCGCTCGGTCAGCTCAAACCCGTTGAGGTGAGGCATCTCCACGTCGGACACTATGATGTCGAATGTCATCGACCTGAGCTTCTCCATGGCTTCGCGTCCGTCGGCGGCTTCCTCTACGTGCAGACCCAGGGAAGCCAGCATGCTGCGCTCCAGCTCGCGGGTGATCAGCGAATCCTCGACCAGCAGAGCCCGGCGCACCTTCTCCTCCATGCGGGTCGCTGGCTGCACGACGCGGCTGAGCGGCCGCCCGGCGCTGGATACTATGTCGCCGGCATGCAGCACCAGGATCACGGTACCGTCCTCCAGCATGGCCGCCCCGGACACCCCGCGAATGCCGGCCAAAAACATTCCCAGGGGCTTGATGGTCAGCTCGCGCTCCCCTAACACCTCGTCGACTATCAAGGCCAGGGATCGGCCTCCGTGCTCGACCACAATGATCGGAAGCCTGCCGTCATCCTGGACCGCTCTGCCGATCTGAAGAACCTCGGCCGCCGCGGCCGCGGGTATGGTGCGGTCGTCCAGGACGATGGCCTTGCCTCCGGAAACATCCATCACCGCTTCCCGCTCCATCCGCACTACCCTATCGACGAAGGTGGCCAGGATAGCAAACGACTGCTCCGCCGCGCTGAACAGCAGCACGCGGGTTATGGCAATCGAAGTGGGCATCTCCAAGGTGAAGCAAGTCCCCCTGCCGGGCCGGGAGTCGACCCGCACCGCGCCTCCCAGCTCCTGAACCCGGGTCCAGACCACGTCCATGCCCACTCCCCGCCCGGACAGCTCGGTGGCCTGCTTGGCGGTGGAGAAGCCCGAACGGAAAATCAGCGACAGGGCGCCTTCTTCGTCCAGGTTCTCCGCCTCCATCTCGCTGATCAGGCCCTTGTTCAGGGCAGACTTCTTCACGTTCTCCACGTCGATGCCCTTGCCGTCGTCTTCCACGTCGATCAATATGCGATCGCCCACCACCCGGGCGCGCAGGACCATGCTCCCGTGAGGCGGCTTGCCCGCCTCCTGGCGTTCCTGGGGGTACTCGATCCCGTGATCCACCGCGTTGCGGATCATGTGGACCAGGACGTCGTTGAGCGTGTCCAGAACGCTGCGGTCCACCATGGTCGATCCGCCCTCTACCCGGATGGACACTTTCTTTTTCCCCTCCCGGGCGATCTCCCGCGCCGCCGACAGGTAGAGGTCGAACACGGTCGATACCGGGAGCAGGCGCAGCTCGCGCACGTGGTCGATGACCTGATCCAGCGAGGTGGCCATGCCCGAAACCCGGTCGTTGAAGTCCCGCCGCATCTGGGCCACGTCCCGGTTGAGCTTCTGGCACTGCCAGGCGGGATGCAGCTCCACCGGCAGGTTCAATTCGGCATACACGGTCTCCAGGTGGCTGATTGCCGCCGTCAGGTTGCGTATGTCCAGCAACACCCCGTCGAGCGCCGATGATATCTTGCTCAACCGCAGGTAGGAGGTGAAAAGGTCGCCGGCCATGTCGCCCAGTTGGTCAAGCTTGGCACCGCTGACCCGGATTACATTGGGCAGCATCTGCGGCCGGGGGGTCTCGGTTTCCTGGGCTCGAGCAGGTGCAGGCTCCGGAGTCGGTTTGGGAGACTCGACTGGCTTGGTTTCGGATTTCTTCTTGGGCTTGGACTTGGACCTGGGCTTGGGCTTGGGCTCAGGTGTCGCCTTCAAATCATCTTTTTTTTTACCCGGCGTGTAGGTCTGCTCCCAGGCGGAGAGCCGCTCGCGGAAATCCTCGACGTCGGGTTTCACGTCGCCTAGCACGTTGCCGGACACGGCGTCCAGAACCTCGGTGAACATGTCATAGAGCGAGGTGGCGTTGCTGAAAGTGTTATCCCGCAGGACCTTCAACTCATCTTCCAGGGCGTGGACGATCTGCCCACCCTCGGGAAAGCTCATGATCTTCAGCTCGCCCTTCAGGGTGTGGATCTCGCGCATCAGCTTCTCGATTATATCGGCGTCGCCGGGCTTGTCCTGCACCTGGGCAAACAGGTCTATCAGGGTGTTGATCCGCTCGGTGCAGATCGACCGGAACTTCTCCAGCAGGGCCTCTCTGGCTTTCTTGGTATCCACCGTGTCAGACCTCACGCTTCCTTTTTCGAGGCTATGTGTTCGCCGACCACCTCAACCATCCGCTCCACGCCCCAGGTCTTGGAGACGAACCCGTCGGCCCCGCAGTCCTTGGCCCGCTGCTCCAACTCGCCCACGTCGATGTCGGAGTACAGCAAGATGGGAATATCGGTGATGTTCCGCTCCTCCTTGAAGAACATCAGGGCGAAATCCCCGTACATCTCGGGCATGTTTACGTCGAACAGGATCAGGTCGGGCCTGAAATCCTTCAACGCGCCGTCGAGTTCTTCCCAGCGCATCAACGTCTTGACCTGGTAGCCCGCCGATTGAAGGGCGGCCGAGCTCATCAACAGGACAACTTCGCTGTCGTCAACCACGATAACCCGTTTTCCCGGCATGATTGATTACCCTCCGGCCTGCTGCTGCAGCCCCAGGAGCCTGCGCAGTGATGAAAAGAGCTGCCCCAGCAGGACTGGCTTGTCCAGAAAAAGATCTGCTCCGGCGGCGTAGGAATCCTGCCGCGCCTCTTCGCCGCCCACGCTCACCACGATCACCGGCAAGGACTGAAGCGTCTCGGTCTCGCGGATCTTCCGGATCAACTGGGCGCCGTTCATGACAGGCATGTAGTAGTCGATTATGGCCAGGTCGGCCACGCCTCCGCTGATCTGCTCCCAGGCCTCCCGGCCGTTCTCCGCCTCAATTACCTCCAGCTCCCGGCCGGCGGCCGGGCCGGTCCGGTGGAACTTGCGCACCCCGAAGCGCAGCATCTCGCGCACCAGTGGGTTATCCTCGGCGACCAGCACCCGGAAGGGAGGTTCTTGCCCGGCATCCTCGGAATCTTCCTGGTCCAGCTTCTTGACCAGCTCTTCGATCTGACGCTTCTGTTCATCGGACTTGAACTCGAAGGCCACGCCGATCCCCGCCGGTTTTTCCTCGGTGGCCTTGACCGGCGGACGCTGCCAGCGGACCTCACCGTGACAGCGGATGGGCTCTAGCAGCCCCGGAAAGGAGATGTCAAAGCTCAACTTGTCACCCACCGCGAAGTTGCGGTTGGTGGCGATGAAGATGCCGCCGTGGCTGGCGTTCTTGGCGTAGTCCGCCAGGAAGCCCTCGGAACTGTCGTATTCCACCTTCAGAATGATCTCGATACGTGCATGCCTGCGCTGGGATTTCTCGTCATTCATGACTCTGGCTCCCCCTGAAATAGGCCTCGTCGACCCGGTGGAGATCCACCACGCCGATGACTTCCTCCTGCTCGACCAGGAATCCGGTGATTGCCGTCGGTCTTATCCAGTCCTGCAAGAGCTGCGGCACCGGTTCTATCGGGTGCAGGGTTATTTCCTCGTTGGATATGGAATCCACCACGAAACCGCGTTGCCCGTTGGGAGTGTCGATCACTATGGTGCGCTTGCCCTCCTGCGGCGGGAGCTTGAGTACAGCCGCCATCTCCACCACGCGATCCTCCTCCTCTTCGTCTTCCGGACCGGCCAGCGGAGCCCAGTTGGCGTCGGCGATGTGCTGTATGGAGAACGCTTCCACTGCCAGCCGGAACTCTCCCACTCTGAACAAAATCAAGTAACTCTCACGGGGCTTGCCCACAATCTTCACCCTAGAGGGTTTTAACCTGCTCGCGGGTTTCTTCCAGGAGTTTCCGCAGATCGATGCAGTAGACCACGGTGTCTTCCATCCGGAACTGCCCGGCCAGGCACTTGAGCAGCGAATCCGTCAGGTTGCTCAAGGGCGGCTCCAGCCGGCTCTCCTCGACGGTCTCGACGCCCACGATTTGATCGGACCAGATGGCGAATGCGTTGGGCCCCACCCCGACCAGGATCATGCGGTTGCGCCGGTTGCTGATCTTGGAGGGCAGCCGGAAATAGCGAAAAAGGTCCAGAACGGGCACGATGGCCCCGCGAACGCTGATCACCCCGTCCAGCCAGTCGGGGGTGAAGGGAACCGGAGTAGCCTCCGTCTTGGTGATCACCTCCACCACCGAGGTGGGCGGCACCGCGTAGGCCTCGTGGCCGTCGCGGAACACGAAATAAAGCCGCTGCGGTTCGGCCCCGGGCGACTTGGGGGTCTCGTTGACGGTTTCATCGGTCATGGGAAATCAAGTCCCGCTGATGGTGTACTTGGCCACCAGGGCCTTGACCTGCGAGGTGATGCCGCTCAGCTCACCCACCGAATGGGTGGTGTCCCGGATGCCCTCCACCCATTTCTGCGACACCTCGGCCACCTCCCCCATCGCCGACACGATCTGCTCGGTGCCGGTGTGCTGCTGCTGGGTAGCCAGTGAGATCTGCTTGGAAGCCCGGGTGGTTTCCTCGATGGTCTCGATGATCCGTCCGAAGGCCTTCTCGGCCTCTCCGGCGCGGTCGACGCCCTCCCGGGTGGTCTTCATGCCGCTCTCGGTGGCCATCACCGTGGCGTTGGTGGCCTCGGTGACTTCGGCGATCAACTGCTTGATCTCCGCGGTGGAGCTGAAGACATTCTCGGCCAGCCGGCGCATCTCGGCGGCCACCAGCAGGAAGCCCTTGCCGGCCTGCCCGGCCTTGGTGCCCTCCAGCGCGGCGTTCAACGCCAGCAAGTCGCTGCGGTCGGCGATGTCGTTGATCAGGTCGATGATCCCGCGGATCTGCTGGACGTGGCGGTTCAGCTGGACGATGTTGTCGTTGATGGTCTTGTTGCCGCTCTCGATCGAGGCCATGCTCTGCACGAAGGTCACCAGCGAGTCGCGGCCGTCCTCGACCGCGTTGGCCGCGTCCTCGGCGGACTTGGTCACCGCCTCGGCGTTCTTGGCGATCTGCTGGGCGGTGGCGGCCAGCTCCTCCATGGTGGCGGTCACCTCGGACACCGTGGCGGCCTGCTGGGCGGCCCCGGCCTCCTGCTGCTTGGCGGTGGAAAGAATCTCCGAGGCGCGCTCGTCCATGGTGGTGGACAGGCTGTTGAACTTGGAAGTCAGCTCGCGCATCTGGGTCTGCAGTTCGTTGAACGCCGTGGCCAGCGACCCGATCTCGTCCTTGCCCGTCGACGGCAGGGGGCTCTGGCTCAAATCCCCGTCGGCCATGCGCTTGAAGGTGGAGGTCATGACCGCCAGGGGACGGACTATCCGGTAGCCCACCAGGGCGGCCAGCAGCGAGCCCAGGGCGAAGATCAAGAGAGCGAACAGGAATCCGAAACGCCAGGCGGCCCGGTCTTTCTCCAGGAAATCCGCCAGGGAGTAGTCCATCCGCAGCAGGCCGATGGATTCCTCCTCCTTGCTGATCACCTCCACCACGTTCAGCGTGTTCTTTCCGAAGAATACCCTGGCGGGCTCGCCCACCTTCGGCGCCTCCAACTGGTTGATCTCCTCGTCGTTGAGCCCCGCCAGGCGGGCTCCGGCGGCGTCCTCCACGCGGACGGCGATCAAGTCCTTGTCCTGCTTGGCCGAGGTGATGATCTCCTCGATGGGCTTGACGTCCATGGTCAGGGCGGCGGCGTCCACCGCGGTCACCAGGCTCCAGGAGAGCATTTTGGCCACGGTGTTGACCTTGGTTTTCATGCCCGATTCCAGCGCCTGCCGCTGGCTGCGGGGGAAATACCAGAGCACCGCAGCCACGGCCAGCAGGAGAATCAAGCTGGTGGCCAGGGCCATCTTCCACTTGACGGACAAGTTGCCTAGCAGCTTACCCATACGGTTCCCGGATGCACTCGTCCTTCCAAATACCCACTAAAACCGGCCCTATTTTCGCGGACCCGGCCAGGCATTGTCAAGGAAACCCGTAAAAAATCTAAAGTATCAGCCGTCCAACTGGACGAATTCGGCGGCCACATCGTAGGGGGGTTGGTCCTTCTCGACCCGGATGACCCGGATGCGCGCACGCAACGGCTCGAACACGTGGGCGAAGGCCTGGTGGGCGGCGGTGAGCACCTCGATGTCCAACAGGGTCCCCGGCGGGTAGGCGATGTCGGAGGTGAAGAGAATGCCTCCTCCGCCAATGTTCTTGCCGGTCCCCTCCTTCAGCTCTCCCTCGGGAACACTGCGGATCTTGACGTAGGTCTCGGCCGGTACGCGGGTGAATTCTCTTCTCTCTGGCATGATTTCTTCCTTGCTATTCGACGTTGTCCTGGACCCACTTGCCCAGGAACGAGTCCTTGGTGACGTAACCGTCGGCGCCGCATTCCTCGGCCAGCTCCTTCAGGCTGGATTTGTCCATTCCCGAGCAGAACACGACCTTGATGCCCTCGAACATGGCGTTGCCCTTGATGAATTTGCAGAACTGGGCCCCGTCGACGTTGGGCATGTTGATATCCAGCAGAACCAGGTGCGGGCGGGTGGACTTCTTGATGATTATCTGGCTGGCGTCTTCCGCCCGGGTGGCGGTGAGAATCTCGAATCCCTTGCCCTCCAGTTCGCTCTCGATCAACTTTATGGTTATCTCGGAGTCGTCGACGATCAGCACCCGCTTCCCGCTGCCGGGCATTATCGGTCCTGCACTCATGGGGAGCATAGTACCCAACCCGGCCCGGCTTGGCAAGGCACAGAGGATGGCATATCATCTCAGGCAATGTCGCGCGTAACCCTGGCAGCCGCGGTGGTCGTGGTAATCGCAGCGGCCGCTGCGATCTGGCTGCTGTACCCGCAAGAAACCCCGCCCCCCCGGGGTCCGGAGCCTTCAAACCCGCCTGCGGACAAACCTCAGGCGGAACCGGCGAAGGACCCCGCCGACAGGAACTTCAACCCGGGCTGGATCGGGTCGGCCTGCAAGCACGACAAGGACTGCTCCTACGACGGGGGATTCTGCCTGATGCCCGAGGAGGGGTTTCCCCGCGGATACTGCTCGGCGCGCTGCGAAAAGTTCTGTCCGGACCGCAAGGGCGACTTCTACTCGGCCACCTTCTGCATCGATGATCCCGCCTACGCCGATTCGGGCGTCTGCGTGGCGCGCTGCAACCTGCACCTGACCCCCTCGGGCTGCCGGCCCGGGTACGTGTGCACCTCGCTCCAGCGGCGCCGGGAAACCATGGTCCAGCTGGTATGCCTGCCCGACCGGGGAACCCCCCCTCCGCCCACCGGATGCACGCAGGAGCTCGACCGCCTGAAGCTGGTCTACACGCGCCCGGACCTGGCCGACGCTCCCACCCGGCCGGCCCGGCCGGGGGAGCCGCCGCCCGACCGGGGCATCTGCCAGATCGACACGCCGGTGCTGCTCAACAGCCCGATCCTCACGGTGGACTTCCGCCAGAAGGGCCAGCGGCACGCCGATCACCTGCTGGTGGCCTGCCGGATGGCCCTGGCCGTCCGGAAACTTTCTGAGCTTCTGCGCGACGCCGGGGTGGTCGAGGTGGAACACAACGGAACCTACGTCTGCCGCGGCGTGGCCGGAACCCGGTCGCTTTCCGGCCACGGCCACGCCCTGGCCATCGACGTCACCGGCTTCGAGCGCGCCCGGGGCGCCCCGGTGTCGGTCCAGGCCGATTGGAGCGGTCCCGACCCCGAACGCCGCAAGTTCCTCCGCGATCTGGTCAAGGGCATCCGCAAGGCCGGGATATTCGACGTGATCTTGACTCCGCGAAGCGACAAGCTCCACCAGGACCACCTGCACCTGGAAATCAAGCGGCAATAATCAGTCGGATTCGGTCTAGTAGCACGGGGCCAGTTTGTTGTAAAAAGTATGGCGGTTCTGTAGTACAATCTGACTGCATGAAGCCGCGGGGCCACCTCCACCTGGCGACACTTGCCTGCATTCTGCTCACCGCCGCTCCAACCGGCCCGGCGGCGGCGGGTTCCATCGAGAAAGAGGTGGAAGTTGTGCTGCTGGCGGTCTCCTACCAGAAAACCGCGAATTCGAGATACACAATTGCCATAATCCACGATGAAGGCGTCGCCGACTGGTCGCTGCGCAAGGTCTACCGGGCCATGAGGAAGAATCGCTCGCTGCGCCGCAAGGGCTTGAAGCTGAAAGCGGTGAAGATTCCCATGGACGAGCCGGACGCCCTGAGGCAAAAACTGAGCGATGCCAAGGCCAGCGCGGTGTTCATCATGGCCGGCTCCCAAATGGACAACGCCAAAAAGATCGTCAAACTGACGCGCAGGATGAAGCTCCTCTCTATCGGAGGCGAATCCGACTTCGTGGACCAGGCCGGGGCGACCCTGGGGGTGAAAAAGACCGGCCGGGGCTACAAGATCCTTATCAACCACAAGGGACGGGCCAAGGAAGGCGTGGTCTTCGACACGCGCCTGCTGCGCCTGGCCGGTAAGTAACCGTGCTTGAAGCCGGATACGCCAAGGTGGACATCGTTCCGCCGGGGGAGCTGCACCTGATCGGCACCTACGCCCGGCGTCCGCGGATCCCCGAGCGCATCCGCGACCGGCTGATGGCCCGGGCGCTTTTTTTGCGCTGCGGCGATCGGCAGGTGGTGATTATCAGCGCCGACCTGCTGTGCATCTCCGAGGAGTTGCACCTGGCGGTGGTCGACCGGCTTTCGGAGCCGGGCCCCGAATCGGTTTTCCTGGCCGCCACCCACACCCACACCTCCTACGGAGGCTTCTTCCGCTCCAACGCGGCCGAGAAGATGCTGGGGGCCCACCGGCCGGAAATCTTTGATTTCCTCACCGACCGGCTGGCCGGGCTGGTGGAGGCCGCCCGGGCCGACCTGGGGCCCGCCCGCGCCGCCTGCGCCTCCGGCGAGGTTTCCGGTCTGGTGAGCTCCCGCCGCCAGGCCTTGGG
>Ga0272442_10008326_pt1 | contig 13173 bp, 6 predicted proteins | sample SSMForm2O_FD_200262 | JGI IMG/M metagenome (GOLD analysis project Ga0272442, IMG submission 200262) | Marine sediment archaeal communities from Little Sippewissett salt marsh, Falmouth, MA, United States - SSM-Form-2O | ecosystem: Environmental > Aquatic > Marine > Wetlands > Sediment ...
CTCGGCCTCTTCCTGCTTGATTTCCTTGGGCCAGTGGGCTTCGAGGATGCTTCTTCGGACGCCGGTCTCGGCGGGCTCGAAGCACTCGGCGAGGATTTCCCAGCAGCGATCGAGCGCGTCGAACAGGGGGATATTGACCGACAGGTCCATGATGCGGTCCTCGAAGAGGTCGCCGTAGGCCAACAGCTTGCGGTCCCAGGCGGACATCTCGAAGCCCATGTCGCGTTTCTCGCGGCTCTCGCGGCAGAGGGCGTAGAGCTGGATGCAGGCGTTCATGATGGCCCGGTGGTCGTCTCTCGTCTCGCCGTTGACCTGCTGCTTGAGCCGACTGAGCGAGCCGAACGGCTCGATCCGCCCGTTGCGGAGGTAGAACTGGCCCTCGGTGATGTACCCCGTGTTGTCCGGCACGGGGTGGGTGACGTCGTCGCCGGGCATGGTCACGCAGGCCAGCACGGTCATCGAACCGGCGCCCTCGAAGTCGACGGCCTTCTCGTACCGCCGAGCGAGCTGCGTGTACAGGTCGCCCGGGTAGCCGCGGTTGGAGGGGATCTGCTCCATGATGATGGCGATCTCCTTCAGCGAGTCGGCGAAGGACGTCATGTCCGTCAGCAGGACGAGCACCTTCTTGCCCTGGAGGGCGAACTGCTCGCCGACGGCCAGGCACAGGTCCGGCACGAGCAGCGCCTCGACGATCGGGTCGGCGGCGGTGTGAATGAACAGGATCGTCCGCCCGAGCACGCCGCCTTCCTCGAAGGTGGTGCGGAACTTGAGGTAGTCGTCGTGCCGCAGGCCCATGCCGCCGAGGAGGATGATGTCGGCCTCGGCCTGGAGCCCCACGCGGGCGAGCAGCTCGTTGTACGGCTCGCCGGCGACGGAGAAGATCGGCAGCTTCTGGCTCTCGACGAGCGAGTTGAAGATGTCGATCATGGGGATGCCCGTGTGGACCATCTGGTCCGGGCGGCGCCGGCGGATCGGGTTGACGGCGGGCGTACCGATATCGACGGCGTCGGCCTCGACCGCCGGGCGATTGTCGCGGGGGCGCCCCGAGCCGTCGAAAACGCGCCCGAGCAACTCCTCGCTGAACGGCACCTGCATGGGCCGGCCGAGGAAGCGGACCTTGTCGTCCGTGCTGACGCCTTCGGTGCCCGCGAAGACCTGGAGGCTCACCCGGTCGCTCTGGAGGTGAATGACCTGCGCCAGCGAGCTGCCCCGCTCGCCGGTGATGACCGCCAGCTCGTCGTACCCGACGTCCTGGGCCGTCACCGTCACCACGTTGCCGGCGATTCGCGTGATGTGATCGTAGTATTTTCGCATCGCGTCAATGTCCCAAATGGTCTAGGAACCCGTCAGGCAACCGCTGCCGGGTCCGGTGGTTCGCCACAGAGCCACCGAGGCACAGAGGAAAGCTCGGGGTTGCGGACTCAGTCCGCTCTGCATCTCTGCATCTCTGTGTCGCATCACGAAGCGTCCTCTCCGGCCGAGACCGTCGCGGGCTCGGGCTCGGGCTTCTTGGCGCCGTGGGCGGCGATGAACTCGTCGATCTGCGAGAGGATCTTCTTGAACTCGTCGCTGGCGCTGTCGAGGTCGAGTTTCTGCTCGGCGTCGTCGCCCTTGGTCTTGGCCGGTGCCCAGGCGGCGTAGTTCCAGTTGCGAAACAGGTCGCCGATCTCGACGAGTGTCTCGCGGGCCTCGTCCTTGGTGTCGAACTGAAAGTCCAGGTTGATCACTTCGAGGACCTTGTCGTAGACGAACTGCTGGCGGTCGGCGGGCGTGGCGGCGTCGACGTCGTCGAAGGCGTTCTGCTGGAGGTAGCAGGTATCGAAGAAGTCGGCCTTGAGGGCGACGAGGAAGTCGCGGATGCTCGTGCCCTCCTCGCCGACGACGGTCATCATCTGGCGGACCTCGTTGCCCCGGCGGAGCAGTGCGCGGACCTGGTCGACCTTCTCCGCCGCGATGATCCCGGCGTACTTGCTCCAGGACTCCAGCGGGTCGATGGCGGGGTAGCGCCTCGCGTCGCTGCGGGCTCGGCTGAGGCCCTCGAACGCCCCGACCACCTTGAGCGTGCCCTGCGTGACCGGCTCCTCGAAGTTCCCGCCGGCGGGGCTGACCGACCCACCGATCGTCAGCGAGCCTTTTCGTCCGTCGCGCAGCTCGATCTGCCCGGCGCGCTCGTAGAAACCGGCGATCCGGCTTTCGAGGTAGGCGGGGAAGGCCTCCTCGCCGGGGATCTCCTCGAGGCGCCCGGAGACCTCTCGCATGGCCTGGGCCCACCGGCTGGTCGAGTCGGCCAGCAGGAGTACGTTCAGGCCCATCTGGCGGTAGTACTCGCCGAGGGTCGCGGCTGTGTAGACCGACGCCTCCCGCGCGGCGACGGGCATGGCGGACGTATTGCAGATGATGATCGTGCGTTCCATGAGGCTTCGCCCCGTGCGGGGGTCGGTCAGCTCGGGGAACTCGCGGATCATCTCGACGACCTCGCCGGCCCGCTCACCGCAGGCGGCGACGACCACCACGTCCACCTGGGCGTAGCGGCTGGTGATCTGCTGGAGGACGGTCTTGCCCGCCCCAAACGGGCCGGGGATGCAGTAGGTCCCGCCGCGGACGATGGGGAACATCGAGTCCACGATCCGCACCTGGGTGACGAGCGGCTCGACCGGCAGCAGGCGTCGGCGCGAGACGTTCAGGGGCACCTTCACGGGCCAGTCCTGCTGCATCGTCACGGGGAGCTTGGTCCCGGCGTCGTTGATGAGCGTGGCGATTTCGTCTTCGACGGTGTACTCGCCGGCCTCGGCGAGCGTGTCGAGTTTCCAGTCGCCCTTCAGGCCGAACGGGGCCATGATCTGGTGCGTGAAGATGCCCTCCGGCACGCTGCCGAGGGGATCGCCCGGGTGGACCATCGACCCGGCGGTTGCCGTCGGCGTGAACGCCCACTTCGTGGCGGTGTCCAGGCCGTGGATATACACGCCCGGCGTGAGGAAGAACCCCGTTTTCTCGGCGACCTGGGGCAGGGGGTTCTGTAGGCCGTCGTAAATCTGCCCCAGCAGCCCCGGCCCGACCGTCACCGAGAGCATCTCCTTGCGGAACTCGACGTCGTCGCCGACCTTCAGGCCTCGAGTTTCCTCGAAGACCTGGAGGTCCGCGAGGCGTCCGCGAATGCGGATGACCTCGCAGAGCAGCTTGACGCCGTCCGACCGGCAGCAGTAGCCGACGGAGTTCTTCACCACCCGCGTTTCCGTCTCGGCGATGACCATGTTTCCGTAGACTGCGACGATTCTTCCGGTCACGGCAATTCCTCTCATAGGTTCGCCGGGCCCGCGGCGGCCTCGGCAGCCGGGGCTCGCTGGGCGTCGGCGATCCGTTTCCATCGGGCAAGCAACATGAGTTTGGCCGCGTAGGCGGCCAACTCGTCGTCGGCGAAGCTGAACCACGCGTCGTGGGCCAGAAGCCAGCGCCATCGCCCCTGATCGAGCGCCTGGAGCCCCGCCAGGGGGGTGGCGGCGGCCGACCAGTCGGCCAACTCCCGCGCGAAGTCATCCGCCGGGTCGCCGAGCTCGGGCGCGACCAGGCAGGTCTGGGGGTCGAGTTCGAGGGCCTTGGCCCGTGCCGAGGCCAGGGCGTTTCGCAGGCCCACCTCGTGGCGGACCCACGCGTGGAGGAACGGGCTTCGCCGGCCGAGATCGGCCAATTGGCGGAAGTAGGCGGCCCAGACGGTATCGGTGGCCGCGTCCGCCGCCGGAACGTCGTCGGAGTCGTCCGACGGCACGAGCATCGCCGGCAGCGGTGCCTCGTCGCGAATCTGGGCGTCGGAGAGCACCGCGGGCGTGGCCTGATCGATCTCGCCGGCCAGCACCGCCTGGCGTTGGAGAAGGTCGTCGCCGAGGAACAGGGCCTCGGCCTCCGTGCGGACCTTCGGCGCGTCGGCGACGCGTTCGAGGAACTCCCGCGGCGTCAGCGGGGCCTCGTCGCCCGGGCGCCCGATCGACGGCAAGCTGGTCAGTAGGTAGTAGTTGCGGCCCGGCATGGGGGGGCTATTCCTTGTCCTTCGCCATCGCTTGGCCCAGGACTTCCCGCAGGGTCGGGCCGATCAGGTCCATCAGTGTCTCCACGACCGACTCGCGAGTGACCTCGATCGTGCTGCCGGCGACGGTGTACTCGAAGCCCGCGTCGGCCAGGACCCCCTTCAGGTCGATCGACGGGCGGACGTTCTGGACCGTCTCCTCGCCGATCTCCTTCAGCGCCCAGGAGATGAGCTTCTCCCGCATCTCCGGCGGCACGTTGATCTTGAGGACATGCTTCTTGGAGAAGTCGCCCTGGACGTAGAGCATGACGATCTCGTGCAGGAGGCGTCCGAGGAAGTCGCTGTCGGCCAGCAGGTCGCCCGCGTCGTGGGCGAGAATCGCCGACAGGCCGCGCCCGAGAGCGTCCTGGAGGCGAAGGGCCGCGTCGCGACTGGCCAGCTCGAGCTCCGTCCGCGATCGCGCGAGGGTATCCTTCGCTTGGTGGTCGGCGTCGGCGAGGATTTTCTCGGCCTTAGCGTTCGCCTCGGCCACGATCTTCTCGGCCTGGGCCTCGGCCTCTGCGTGGAGCTTGTCGGCCTGGTCCTTGCCGGCCTGGACCCCCTCGGCTTGAAGCTTCGCCACGAACGATTCGATTGTCTCAGCCATGGAAAACTCCGTATATGTTAGCGGGTCCCTGTCTTCTCTTCGTCGGCACGATGACAGCGGGTCCTACATTATTCCCTCGGGCCAATTCGGTGGCTGGCCAGAACCAGGAGGCCGGGGGTGGCTTGCAGCCAAGCGTGCGGGTTGAGGGAGGGTCAAAGCACGACACTGCGAATCAGATGCATCCTTTCAGCTTCATTGCGTATACAACGTGCTGGGCAATCTGCACCAGCGACAGTGCCGAGCAGTCGTAGACCAGATGGTGCGCCGGCTTGCGAGGATACCTCACCGCGTAGATCTTGTCCAGGTAGGCCCGCTCGCGTTCTTCGGCTCGCACGTGAAGGCGCGCTTCGGTCTCGGTGAGCCCCTCGCGGAAGGCCGTCTCCTTGACCCGCCAGTCCAGCGGGGCCTCCAGTCGGACGCTCAGGCCGTTCGGCAGGTCATAGGTGGCGCCGCCGGCGCTCTGGTCGATGAGCAGGGCCCGGCCCTGGATCGCCAGGGAGCGAATCAGCGCGGTAATACGATTGCGGATCTCGTAGCCGCTGGGGACGCGATCCTTCCGCCAGCCGCGGAAGAAGTCCAGGAACAGCCGGGGCTTGGTCCGATGCTCGCGGTCCAGCAGCTCGGCGGCCAGGTTCGTCTCCGCCGCCAGCCGGGCCAGGATCTCCTTGTGATAAATGTGCCACGTGTGTTCCGCGTCGGCCTCGTCGTTGAGAATCTCCATCAGCAGCAGGCCCAGGGAGAACCCGTAGCAGCCGTACTGCCTCGATATCGTCACGAAGGGCCCGGCGGTTTGGACCAACTTATCCTGATCCGTTTCCTTCGGGTGTTCCTGCATGTCGCCATCCAGGGGCACCTTCGCCATGGGCAGACTCCTTCCGGCGGGTCCTGCCACGCCGCGTCCGGGGCGATTCTACGAGGAAACGGGCACGAACGCCAACCCTCGCCCCGCCGCGTTCGGAGGATTTCTTCTCGGCGTCGGCCCGGGCGCTACGAGCGGTGCGGCCGCCGGGGCCCCGGCGGCTTGTCGCCCGACCGTCCAAAGATCATCCGCCCCGCCGACGTCTGGAGAACGCTCGTGACGGTGATCTCGATCTCCTCGCCAAGGTGGTTCCGCCCTTGCTCGGCCACCACCATCGTGCCGTCTTCGAGGTAGCCGACCCCCTGGCCCGGCTCCTCGCCGGCGCGGATAACCTTCACGCGCATCCGCTCGCCGGGGAGGACGACGGGCTTGAGGGCGTTGGACAGGTCGTTGATGTTGATCACGTCCACCCCGCGGACCTTGGCGACCTTGTTGAGGTTGTAGTCGTTGGTGATGATTCGCCCGTCGAGGTGTTCGGCCAGGGCGACGAGCTTTTCATCCACGGGGCGGGCGCGCTCGATGGCGGGCACATGCGCGTCGAGGATCTCGATGTCCAGTTTCTTGGACGTTTGGAGCTGATTGAGGATATCCAGGCCCCGGCGCCCGCGGTTGCGCTTGAGCTTGTCTTGCGAATCGGCGATGGCGTGCAGCTCGCCCAGGATGAAGCGGGGCACGATCACCTCCGAGTCCAGGATGCCCGTCTCGGCGATATCCGCGACCCGCCCGTCGATAATCACCGACGTGTCCAGCAGCATCGGGCGGGCGCCCTTCGTCTCCCGCGCGAACTCCACGTACGGAATCACGAAGCGGAAGTCGTCCTTCGTCTGGAGAACGAAGCTGATGCACAGGAACACCGCCGCGACGCCCAGGAAACCCTTGACCAGCGGAATCGCCGGCTGGTTGGCAATGTCGAACACCGTCACCACCATGTCCACCACGATCGTCAGCCCGTACGCGATCACCAGGCCGGCCAGCACGCCGAAGAACAGGCCGCTGAGTACTTGCAGCCGCTTGCGACGCCAGAGCATGTCCACCAGGACCAGCAGGAACGCCAATACCACCGGGGCGAGGATCGTACCCGCCGCGTAGGTGAACGTCAGCCGCATGTCCCGCGCCGCCTGGAAACCAAGGGATACCGACATCCCCAGGATAACCAGCAGGAACAGGATTCGCACGAGATGGAGCACCATGATCTGGCCGTCCTTTATGACAGGGTATGACGCGGATGAATTCAAACCCCGGCCATGATAGCACCGGCGCGCGAGCCAAGCCAGCGGCGGTTTGCCCCGCGTCAGTGTCCGTCCAACTCGTCGCAGAGCCCGGCGTAGGGGCACACTCGGCACGGCTCGCCCCGGCGTCGCTCGAACCGCCCGGTCCGGCGGCTTCGGATGAGCGCCTCGGCCAGCGCTGCCGCCCGAACCTCGACAGCCGACAGCGACGCGGCGCGGACGTCGAACCCGTGCACCCGCCCGGGGCGGAGGAAGTACAGCGCCGCCTCCGACACGGGCGCACCGCGGTGCCTGGCCGCCGCCAGGGCGTACAGAAGGAGTTGAAGCTCGTACCGCCGGGCATGCCCCGCGACCGCCTCGCCCGTCACCGCGTCCGATTTGTAGTCCACCACGTGGGCCTCGCCGGCGGCGTCGATATACAGCAGGTCGATCTGCCCACGCAACTCCGCCCGGCCGCAGTCCATCACGAAGTCCAACTCGCGAAATACCTCCCTCGCCGACGCCAGAGACCCCCACAACTCGTGCTCACGCAGCGTCGCGAGCATCTCCGCCAGCCGCCGGGCCAAGGCGTCCAGGTCGGCCGTGTCCGGCAGGGACATCTCGCCCGCCGCGCGGCGGATCAGCGACCGCGGCGCCTGCGGGGCGGTAAAGTCCAGGTGCTGCATGCACAGGTGGTACAGCGTCCCGAGCGTCGCGGCCCCGAGTTCGTGGTTCTCGTCGCCCGCCGGTTTGGCCGAGGCCGCCCTCACGGGGCCCGGCACGCGCAGCTCGTAACGCCAGCGGTAGAGCATCGGACAATGCTCGAAGTCGCCCAAAGCGGTGATGGCGATCTCGACGCGCCCGCCGGCGGCATCGAGCGGCCCGACGCACGCCGGGCCGGGGCCCGCCCGGGCCGCACGGGCCATCGCGTCGGCCAGCTCCGCGCCGCTGCCGGCCTCGGCCAGCAGCTTGTTCCCCACGGGCAGATGCCCGCTGGGCGCCGGCGGCTCGACGGGGCTGACCTGCCGAAGCGAGACGGCAAATCGCCCCTGGCCGTACGGGATCTCGGTCTTGCCCGCCTCCAGGGCGTCGCCGATGCCGAGCTGCTCGTCCAGGGCTGCCAGGTATCCGTTGGACTGCCGGAAGCCCCCGTCCCGCGCTCGCCAGTCGGCGCCCGCGAGGATGAGGTGATCCTGGTGCCGGGTGACGGCCACGTAGAGTCTGCGGATGTCCTCGGCCCGGTCCTCTTCGTCTTCCAGCCAGCGGGCCAGGCGGTGGGTGAGCGGCTCGGGCTGCTCGTTGGCGTTGTCCTCGCCGCCGGCCTGGCCGAGGTATCGGAGTGTCAGGCCCCAGTCGCCGCGGACGAGCAGCGGGCCCGTCGCGGGATGATGCCCGGCGTTGAGGTCCGGGACGACCACGACGGGGAACTGCAAGCCCTTGGCCTTGTGGATGGTCATGAGTCGGACGACGTTCTCCCTCTCGCCGGCGACGGCGGCCTGCTCGTATCGCGACTCGCTCAGGACCTGGCGGCGCGTCTCGGTGAGGAAGTCGCCCAGCGAGACCCCGTCGGCGGCCGAGGCCCGCGCCAGATCCACCACCTGCCGCACGTTGCCCAGCATCCGCCGCCCCTGGAACTGCGACAGGACGGTGGCCTCGTAGCCCGTGGCGTCCAGCAGGCGTTCGAGCAGCGCGTCCGTGGCGACGGCGTCCTTAACGCGGTGCAGGCGAGCGAGCAGGTCCACCGCGGCCGCCAGGGCCTCGGCTTGGTCGGTGTCGAGGTTTTCGACGACGCCCCCCCCCGTCAGCGACGCGAAGTATGGCGGCGAGCACGACTCGGCCAGGTGCATGAGCGTGTTGTCCGTCAGGCCGAACAGGCTGCTGCGCAGCGTGCCGAACAGGGCAATGTCGTCGAACGGGTCTTCGATGGCCGCCAGGGCGTTCAGGACGTCGAAGACCTCCTGCTGGCGGAAGAAACCCGTCCCGGCGATCACGTAGTAGGGCACGGACCGGCGTTGGAGCTCGCGTTCGTAGTCGAGGCTGTTGGTCATCCGGGCGAAGAGGATGGCCACGTCGCCCGCCCGGACGGCCCGCCAGCTCTTGGCGTCGGCGTCCCAGACGATCTGCTCTCCGTCGTCGAGCATGTCGGCGATCTGCTGGGCGACCACGGCGGCCTGGGCCCGGGACGCCCCGGCCGCGTCGAATGACCCCAGGGCACCGGGCGCCGCCAGCAGGATCTCGACCGACGCTTTCGGCGGGAGCTCCGTTCGGGCCGCCTGGATCGGCACGTAGTCCGCGCCCATCAGCCCGGAGAACACCTCATTCACGAAGGCCGTCCCCGCCCCGTGCGTTCGGAAGGAAACCGACAGGTGCTCCTGCCGCGATTCGCCCAGTAGCTCGCACAGCCGCCGGAAGACCTCCACCTGCGCCCCGCGGAAGCGGTAAATGCTCTGCTTGACGTCGCCGACGGCGAACAGCCGCCCCTGCGTCGTTCCCGCCAGGCGCGTCAGCAGGTCGATCTGGCAGGCGTCGGTGTCCTGGCACTCGTCGATCAGGAGTTGGTCGATGCCCGCGGCCAGCGCCGACCGAACGGGCTCGTTGTCGTTCACCAGGCGCCGGGCTCGTTCGAGCAGGTCGGTGAAGTCGAGCAGGCCGCGGCGGCGTTTCTCGGCGGCGTAGCGCGCGTTGGCGTCGAGGGCCAGGCCGGTCAGGGCGGCCAGCGCCTTGGCCGAGCGGTCGTCCGGCTCGTCGAGCGACTCGGCGAACGGGGCGTACCTCGCGACGGCGGCGATCAACGCCTTCGCCCGGGCCCGGACGACGCGGATGCCGTCCTTGCCCCAGCGCTTCTGGGAGCCGATGTTCCCCGGTTTGGGGTCCAGGCGTGCGAACAGCTCCGGCGGCGCGTCCGCCGGCGCGGCGAGGATCTCCCGGACGATGCCCATCTGCTCGAAGAGGAACTGCGCGAGCCGATCGGCGGGGCCCTCGGACTTCGCCGGTGCCAGGGCCTCGCACTCGGCCCGCAGGCCCACGTCCGCGCCCAGCGGCGCGAGCCATTCGCCGCGCCGGGCCCGCAGGAGCTGTCGCCAACGGTTGACCGTCCTGAGCGGGTCCGCGTAGGCCGACAGGTCGCAGGCTGTCCGCGCCGAGACGAGCTGCTCGACCAGCGAGACCACCTTCTCGAACGACCATTGCGCCAGCAGGGCGGTGGCGGGCGACTGGGCCTCGATCGCCGTCAGCACGGCCTCCTCGGCGGCCTCCGAGAGCATCCGGTCGGTCAGGATCGGGTCCGAGCAGACGGAGAAGCTCGGGTCGATGCCCGCCTCGACGGCGCGGCTGCGGAGCAGCGAATGGCAAAAGCCGTGGATTGTGGAGATGCGGGCGTCGGGCAGTTCGTCGAGCCAAGCCAGCAATTGGTCACGGTCGGCGGCGTCGGCGGTGGCACCGGCGGCGTCGGCGAGCATCCGCCGCACCCGGACGGACATTTCCAGGGCGGCCTTTTCCGTGAACGTCAGGGCCACGATCTGCTCGATGCCGCGCTCGCCGTCGCCGGCGCGGAGCAGCTCGAGGAACCGCCGGGCGAGGACGAATGTCTTGCCGCACCCCGCCCCCGAGCGCAGCACGAGGCTCTCGCCGATCCGCTCGATGGCGGCCGACCGCTGGGAGTCCGTCAGCTGCGCGTCGGAGAGCATCACGAGCCCTCCTCTGCGCCGCCCGTGGGGGGGGTCTTGACCTCCGCCCGCGCGGGCGAGTAGTGGCAGATCTGCCGAAACGGGCAGTAGCTCGGGCACGTGTGCGTGGGCAGCGCGTCGAACTGCCCGTCGGCCATTCGGGCGACGAACCGCCCGACGGTCTCCATTGCCGCTTGGCGCCGGTCCTCGTAATTGGGATCGATGGCGTACCGGGCCCGGCCGCGCCGGACGTCGATGGCGGCGAAGAGCCGGCGGGTCGCCCCCGGCGTGGTGGCGACGCGGTGGTAGGCCCCGCCGACGCAGGTCTCGCCGAGCAGCGTCTCGGCCGCCGCGGCGTACAGGGGCATCTGGAGGCTCCGTCCGGCGGCCATGTCCGCGACGGTGGGCAGCCGGCCGGTCTTGTAGTCCACAACGAGCAGGCCGGCGACGTCCTCGAAGGACACGCGGTCGACGCGGTCGATCCGCCCGCGCAGCCGCACCGGCCCGGCGGACGTCGGCACCGTCACCGGCTCGGGGCAACTGGCGGGGTCCTGAGCGCCGGCGACACCCGGGTCCGAGCCGAATGCCAGCTCGAAGTGCATCGCCTCGGGGTCCAGGATCGCGTCCCGCCCGGCGTCCAGGAGATACTGCAGGACGGCCTCGCGCATCTGGTCGAGCTGGATGCCCCACAGGACGGGGTAGGGCGGTCGGCGGGCCTCGACGTCGTCGGCCTCGGCCGAGATCGCCTCGTCCAGGGCCGCCCCCAGGGCGTCGGCGGGAACCTCCGCCACGCGGACCGGTCGGCCGAGCCGCTCGCCCAGCAGACGCATTACGCGGAAGAGCACGTTGTGGCAGAACGTCCCGCGGGTGGCCGGCTCCAGTTGCCGCTGCGGCTCGGCCAGCGGCGCGAGCTTCAGGATATACGTCGCGAAGTACCGCCACGGGCACTGGCCGTACATCTCCAGCCTCCCGGCCGAGAACACCGTCTCGCCGGGGAAGCGCCGGCCGAGTTGGGCCCGAAGGGCCGGGTCGGTGATCCGCCCGTCGAACTCGTCGCACTCGCCGCGCAGCCAGCGGCGCCGGCGTGCGCGGAGCCCCATGGCGGCACGGCGGAGCTTGCCGGGTGTCTGGGCCGCCGCCCAGGCCAAGGCCGCGCGGTCGACCGGGTCGGTCCTCGCGAACAGGCCCGAGATGCCGGCGTTGAACGCGTCGCGCCCGCTGGCCAACTCGTCGGGCGGCGGGACCATCGTTCCGGGCGAGATCGTCTCGACGGCCGAAGCCTCGATGCCGCCGACGGGCTCCAGCAGCGACAGCAGGAAGCTGCTCGGCGCCTGCGCCTGGCCCGAGGCGTCGGACTCCAGGTAGCTGACCGTCAGCGTCTTGTCGGCCCGCGAGACGGCCAGGTAGAACAGCAGCATCTCCCGCGCGGTCAGGTCGTCGCGCCCGTCGAGAGCCACCCCGCGGTCGCGCCATCGCGTGCGGTCGGCCTCGCCGATCAACGAACTCTCGGTGAACCGCCGCGGAAACCCCCGCTCGCTGACGCCCAGGAGGAAGACGTGCTCGTGGCGAAGGGCGCGGGCGTCGAGCACGTCGAGGACGTCCACGAGCGACTCGCCCCGTGCCGGCGGGCAGGTCACGGCCGAGAGGGCGTCGCGAAGGTGCCCGATCGGCGGCGGCGGGTCCTCCAGGGCCGCCAGGGCCGCCTCCAGCGTCGCCAGCGCGCGGAGGTCGCGGGCGATCAGCTCCGCCTCGCCGTGGGCCCGCGCCGCGTCGCGAAGACGCAACGTCTCGATGACCGACGCCAGGCCGGACGCCTCCGACGCCCGCTCGGCCAGGTCAAACAGCGCGCCGAGCATCTCGCCGGCCCGCTCGATGGCCTTTGCGTCGGGCGGGCGCGGGCCGGTGTCGGTGGCGTCGTCCTCCGCCGGTTGGTCCCGCCGGGCGCGGGCGGCGATCCGCTCGGCCGCCGCGGCGTACTCCTGGCGCCCGGCGAGCACGTTGCCCTCGCGGATGATCGTCTCGGCCGCCCGGACCGTTCGCTCGTCGTACTCGCCCAGCGCGGCGGGGCGGAAGTAGCGGCTGCGGATGAGCCCCAGGCAGTCGCGCCATACGAACCGGGGCCCGAGCGAGGCGACGCGCAGAACGAACCGCACGATCGGCTGGTCGCTCAGCGTGCCGGGGGCGTCGGCGACGGGGATGTCGTGCTCGCGGAAGATCCGGCGGATCGCCTCGCCGTAGGCCTCCATGCCGCGGGCGAGAACGGCGATCGTCCCGGGCCCCGCCCCCGCGCAGAGCCGGGCCTTGACGCGCCGCGCGACGGCGGCGACTTCCGCGTCGAGCCCCGGGGCCGCGATCACCGACAGCCCCGCCGGCGCCTCGCATCGCCCGGAGCGGTTGAACACGTTCTTCGCGAGCGCCCGCAGGCCGCCGCGCTGCGCGCCGGCGGGCAGCTCGATCTCCGCGAGCCGCTCGCCGAACCGCCGGCGGATCGCCCGAAGCGTCCGGCGCGTCCAGTGCCACATCCGCCCCCGCCCGTCGTCAGCGACGGCCAGCGTGACCACCACGCGCCCAAGCCGCTCGGCCAGCACCGAGAGGATCTCCAACTGCGTGGGCGTGAAGTCGGTGAACCCGTCGGCGACGACGGCGTCGAGGCCGTCGGCGCCGGGCAGGGGCTTCCCGGGCCCAGCCGACCGCAGGCAGTCGCGCGCCAGCCAGGCCTGGCCCTCGACGTCGTGAGCGCCGCGGGCCTGGAGCTCCTGCTGGTAGCGGCGGTAGAC
>Ga0272442_10008327_pt1 | contig 13172 bp, 10 predicted proteins | sample SSMForm2O_FD_200262 | JGI IMG/M metagenome (GOLD analysis project Ga0272442, IMG submission 200262) | Marine sediment archaeal communities from Little Sippewissett salt marsh, Falmouth, MA, United States - SSM-Form-2O | ecosystem: Environmental > Aquatic > Marine > Wetlands > Sediment ...
TAACCCGCAGCACCCGATGAGACTTTTTGCTTCACTATCTCTCATATTTCTGGCTCAGCGCAAATTGGACAAATATCATCTTGGATTAAGCGACCTGTTCGCGGTTTTCCATCCAATCCGGCAGAGGAGAACCGGTTGCTAAACTGTAAACCGTTTCAGGTGCGATGTCTATTTCGTTATCCCAGGTAAGAACGCCCAGCTCATGATGAATGTGAACACGTTTAAAGAGGGCCGGATCACGAAGCTTAGAAAAAACACCTCCCTTCTCGATAAATGGTTTACAGTCAAGAACACCGGATTTTCCATCATCAAAGGTAAGCCGTAATTCATAATTATCCAGGATTTGTATGTCGGTGATATCGTGGTACATTGCTGAGTCCTTAATTGAGTGGCTCAATTTTATTCGGGACTTGTCTTTCCTTGGCACGATTCCAATTTTGTAGTAATTCCTCTTGATGCAAAGACGCCCACTCAATAACCAGGCCAAGGGCGCGAGGAGGCAACTTCCCTTCAAGAATGCTTAACGTATGAATGTTTATAGAAACCTTATAGCTACCATATCGTGCATGAAAATGTGGTGGATTGTGGTCGTCATAAAACATGGCGATGATAATGCCATAAAAACGAGATATTTCAGGCACATTAGACTCCTTTTTAAAACATAATGCTTAGAGCATTATACCATAATCAGCAATATTTACCAGATGTAACGCGCTGAACTCAAGAGCCGAGTACGGGATCCCTTGGATTCAGATGTCCAAACTAATCCTTCTTTGTTAAGACGATCAATATCATTAATCAATAAAAGTCGAAGTGTTTCATCGTTGGTTACTACATCATCTATGCGTTTACGGATTTTCTTTAAAAAGGCCTTACCTCTTTTCTTGAGATACGATGGATTTGAGAATGCAGAAGCCGTCTCTGATGAGGACTTTTTCACACCAAAGAACTCAAACTCAACGAATTCCATTAGCAAGCAATAGTGGAATCTATCTTTTTGCATACTGACGCTTCGAAGAAGCTACAATATTGTTTTATCGCTAATATTCACTATGATAAACAGGTATTCATCTGTTGCCAATATAAATGTAACATAAATGGATCAGCGTTTTCGTGGAAATGATATATGCCGGGTAAGGTGTACATTGGAATAGCGGGTTGGTCGTATCCGGATTGGAAGGGGATTGTTTATACCGATTCCAAAATCGATCAGCTTGAGTATGTCAGCCGGTTTGTTGATTGCGTTGAGATTAACAGCACTTTCTATCGGCCGCCTTATGAGAAGATGACGAAGTCTTGGCTGGAGAGGACGTCCAAAAAAGCGGATTTTTTCTTCACGGCTAAGCTGCATCAGGATTTTACGCATCGCGGTAAAATGGATGCTGAGACGGTGAAGTATTTCTATAAGGGTTTCGGGCCATTTTTAAAGGCAGGGAAATTAAAGCATCTGTTGGCCCAGTTTCGGTATGATTTTGCCGACAGCGAGGATAGCCGACGGCAATTGAGACGGATCGTGGACAATTTCTCCGATGTGTTCAATTTAGCCGTAGAAGTTAGGCATAAATCATGGCAAGAAAAAGAGGCGTTGAAGTTTCTCGAAGAGCTCGGCGTTTCGGTCTGCAATCTCGACTATCCGACGACGTGGAATTCATTTAATTTGCAGCATTGCACGGTCGGCCAATCCGGCTACTTCAGAATGCACGGCAGAAATAAAGAGAAATGGTTCAGCAAGTCCGGTAGAGATGAAACCTACGATTATTACTATAACAACGACGAATTGACCGGCATTAAGAAGAGAATTGAGGCATTAGCCGAGGCTTTTGAATTTTTAACGGTCATCGCTAATAATCACTATCGAGGCGCTGAATTGGCTAATGCCATTGAACTGAAGGTTTTGATCACCGGGCAGAAGCAACCCGTGCCGGAAGGGCTTTTGAAGACGTATCCGAATCTGGAGGCCATTGCCCTGAATACGGCTGAAAAATCCCCGGACAAGCTCTGGGGCTAAGAAGGCGAAATTTCAATTCTTGCTTTTTATATCACATTGGCTAAAATGCGCGTTTTATGATTGGAAAAGTAGGCTTTTTCACGGAGTACACAAATGATTAAGGTGCTTATCACAGACAAACTGGCCCAGGAAGGTATCGATCTGCTCAACTCGACGGAAGGCGTCGAGGCCGTGGTCAAGACCGGCATCAGTGAAGACGAGCTTGCTCAGATTATCGGCGAGCATGACGGCCTGATTATCCGAAGCGGCACGAAAGTGACGGCCAAGGTCCTCAGTAATCCGGGGAAACTCAAGGGGATCGCCCGGGCCGGCGTCGGCGTCGATAATATCGACATCCCGGAAGCCACGCGCAAAGGTATCCTCGTGATGAACACGCCCGGCGGCAATACACTCAGCGCCGCCGAGCATACGATGGCGTTGATGCTTTCGATGAGCCGCAACGTCGTCCCGGCGTGCAATAGTCTCAAAGGCGGGGCCTGGGATAGAAAAAAATACATGGGCAACCAATTGAATAATAAAATCCTCGGTCTGATCGGCCTTGGCCGGATCGGGATGGCCGTCGCGACGATGGCCAAAGGATTCAATATGAAAATCTTAGGCTACGATCCCCTCGCCGCTCCGCCCAATGCCGAAAAAATGGGCATCCAGATATGCGATAACCTGGAGGATATTTTCAAACAGGCCGATTACATCAGCGTCCACGTGCCGAGGAACGAGCAAACGTTAAATATGATCGACGCCAAGCAGATCGAGATGATGAAGCCCTCCGTGCGGCTCGTTAATTGTGCACGTGGCGGGATTATCAATGAAGATGCGATTTATGATGCCCTCGCCCGGAACCGCATCGCCGGTGCGGCTTTGGACGTGTATCCCAAAGAGCCGCCGGAGAATACACGTTTTACCGAATTCGAGCAATGCATTGCTACGCCGCACCTGGGTGCCAGCACGGAGGAAGCTCAAATCGAGGTGGCTGTCGAGGCGGCCCAAATCCTCGTTGACGCCATCCAAGGCGGGCCGGTCAGAAACGCCCTGAACGCCCCATCCACTGCGGGCGCTGTACCACCGATTGTCTGCCAATATGCCGAACTGGCTCAACGGATTGGTACGGTACTCAGCACGATTGCGCCGGGGCAAATCAAAAATGTTCAGGTCCAGTATCGCGGATCCATCGCCGAACTGCCGACCGAACCGGTAACTCTCAGCTTCTCCATCGGACTGCTCCAGAAGCATTTTGAGATGCCGTTGAACATGGTCAACACACCCGTTCTGGCCAAGGAACGCGGCATCAGCATCGACGAGACGAAAAATCCCGAAGTCAAAGATGTCGCCGCGAGCTTCAGCGCGAAAGTCGAAACGGACAAGGTGACGCGCACCGTGACCGGCTCTGTCTTCGGCGGATCACGGCTGCGTATCATCGAGATCGACGGCTTCACGATCGAAGTCACCCCGCAGGGCACCGCGCTGGTCATATTCAACGACGATAAGCCCGGTGTCATCGGCGCCGTCGGCACGGTCTGCGGCAGACACGAGATCAATATTTGCACGATGGGCGTGGGGCAGAAATCGGAAGTGCAGAAAGCGATGCTCGCCGTCAGCCTGGACAAGGAACCCGACGCCAGAGCCGTCGAAGAACTCGCCGAGCTCGAGTTCGTGAATGAAATTTACGTCTGCAAACTGGACTGATGGACAAGAGCAAACACAAGGTCGCCGGAAGACAAATCAAATCGATCACTTACTGGAGCATCGCGGCCAATATCGGTCTGTCATTCGTCAAAACCGGGATCGGTCTGTTTGCAGGTTCACTGGCGCTGCTCGCGGACGGACTTCATTCCTTGTCCGACGTCGCCACGGATGCGGCTATCCTTCTGGGCCTGCGTCTGGGTGCAAAGGCGCCTGATCAGAGTCATCCATACGGCCACGGACGCGCGGAAACATTTTCCGCCGGACTCGTCGCATTTGTTCTGCTTCTGGTGGGCGGAGCCATGATTTACTACGCCACACTGTCCATCACCAGAGACGAAACAACCGTCCTGCGCTTTGAAGTGCTGATGGCCTCCGTCATTTCCATCGCCGCCAAAGAATGGCTCTACCGGGCCACACGCAAGGTCGCGATTCAATCGCACAGTCCCGCCCTGTACGCCAACGCCTGGCATCACCGTAGTGATGCATTGAGTTCAGTCGCCGTAGCGATCGGATTCATCACTCTAAGATTCGGTTTCGATCATGGCGACCAGGTCGCCGCGATAGCCGTCGGTCTGATGATCATCTGGGTCGGGATCAAGGTCATGGGCGATGCGCTGCGCGAACTGACGGAGAGCGCCGTGGATTCGGAGACCCGTGAACGGATTGAGCATATCATCAATTCCAATGCATCGATACGCCAATGGCACAAACTTCGAACGCGCACGGTCGGCAGAGAGATTTTTCTTGATTTGCACATCCTTGTCGATCCGGGCTTGAATATAACGGCCGCCCACGAAATTGCCGAGGGCCTGGAAAATGCTCTGGACGAACAGATCGCCCGACCGATCAATATCACGGTCCATATCGAGCCGGACATTCCCGAACTCAGGAAATAGACACCCATCCAGGACCGGACGCCATCTCAGAGAAATTTTCTCCGGATACCTTTAGAGTTTATCCTCAGCAATTGAAGGCTTTACAAATACACGCCGGATAAGTACACTATTGTTTTTCCTAAACAGAATGTTTACTTGAGAAGGCCAATACAATGAGTCTTGAGAACTTTTTTAATCCGCAATCCGTGGCTATCGTTGGCGCCTCGCACACCAAAGGCAAGGTCGGTTACGAAATCCTCAAGAATATGATGGATGCCGGCTACTCCGGCAAGCTCTTCCCGGTCAATCCCAGGCCCCAGCCGATCGAAGGGCTGGAATGCTACCCCGATCTCAAATCCATCGGACAGAAACCCGATCTTGTGATCGTCATCGTACCGGCCAAGATCGTGCCTTCGATTATGCAGCAATGTGTGGACGTGGGGGCGAAATCGGTCATCATCATCACGGCGGGATTTAAAGAAATCGGCAAAGCGGGAGACGCCCTCGAAAAAGAGATTATCAAAATCGCCCGGAAAGCGGGCATACGGATCATCGGCCCGAACTGTCTCGGCGTTATCGCTCCAGTGAACAAAGTGAACGCCAGCTTCGGCGGCGCGCTTCCGGCCATCGGAGCGATCGGGTACCTGTCTCAATCGGGCGCCCTGCTGACGGCCATTCTGGATATGGCCAACGCGAACGATATCGGATTCAGCAAACTCGTCAGCATCGGCAACAAGGCGGATGTGGATGAATTGGACGTGATTAAAGCCTTGGCGGAGGATAAAGACACAAAAGTCATTGCCGGCTACCTCGAAAGCATCGCCCACGGCAATCAATTTGTCCGGCAGGCCGAGCGGATTTCCCACGACAAACCCATCCTGTTGATCAAATCCGGAGGAACCGACGCCGGCGCGAAAGCCGCCTCCTCTCATACGGGAAGCCTCGCCGGGCAGGAAGTTGCTTATGAATCCGCCTTTGCGCGAGCGGGTATCATTCGGTGCAACTCGATCAAGCAGCAGTTCGACTACGCCCAGGCCTTTGCCTATCAGCCGCTCGCCGCCGGGCCGCGCGTCGCCGTGATCACTAATGCGGGTGGCCCGGGCATCATGGCCGCCGACGCAATCGAACAAATCGGCCTGACCTTCGCAAACCTCGCGGATGAGACCATCGAAAAGCTGACTTCCAAGCTCCCACCGGCAGCGAATTGTCACAATCCGGTCGATGTTCTGGGCGACGCCCTTGCCGACCGCTACGAGTTTGCTCTCAATGTGGTAATCGGCGATCCCAACGTGGATATCATCCTGGTGCTCCTGACGCCGCAGGCGATGACCGAACCGGCGGCAACCGCCGAGGCCATCGTACGATTATCACGGGAAAAACCCACCAAACCGATTCTGACGTGCTTCCTCGGGGCCGAAAAGGTCGAAGAAGGCGTGAAAATCCTGCGGCGGAGCAATATGCCTCACATCGACGCCGTCGAAAGTGCCGTCGAAGCGGCTAAAGTGATGGCCGACTACGCCCGATGGCGACGCCAGCCCAAACGGGTCGTCAAGCTCTTCCCCGTGAACCGCCGGAAGGTAGAAAACATCATTGAAAGACACTTGCGCCACGGGACGCGCGAAGTCGCGGAGAACGAATCAAAGGAAATCCTCGAAGCCTATGGCTTCGTCACGCCTAAAGGCTCCATCGCAACGACCGCCGACCAAGCGGCCGGCATCGCCGAGCAACTCGGATTCCCCGTCGTGCTGAAGATTTGGTCGCCGGACATTTTGCATAAATCGGATGTGGACGGCGTTCAGATCGGCCTGACCAGCACCAAAGCGGTCAAAGATGCTTTCGATCTGATGATGTATCGGATCCCGAAGAAACTCCCCAACGCCGATATTCTTGGCGTACTGGTCCAGGAAATGTGCCGGGGCGGAAAGGAAGTCATTCTCGGCATGCAGCGCGATCCGCATTTCGGTCCGCTGATGATGTTCGGCATGGGCGGAACGATGGTCGAGGTGCTCAAGGACGTATCCTTCTATCTGGCGCCGCTGACGGGTGAAGAAGCCAAGCAAATGTTGATCAGGACCAAGACCTATCAAATGCTCAAGGGCGTTCGCGGCCAGGAAGGCGTGGACATTGATGCCATTGCAGAAGGCTTGCAGCGACTCTCACAACTCGTGACCGAATTTGAGCAGATTCAGGAGTTGGACATCAATCCGTATCTGGTCGGCCCGGAGGGGACAACGCCCATCGCCGTCGATGCCCGAATTAGTGTGGAAAAAGTTTAGAAAGAGACGTGGTTATGCAGGAATTTGATTGGAAACAACGTTATAAAGACAAGATCAAAAACGCGCCGGCGGCGATGAAGCTCCTCAAGCCCGGCAATAGCATCTTCATCGGCACCGGCTGCGCCCAACCCCAGCACCTGGTCAACGCCCTGGTCGAGCACTCCAGCAAGATTTACGACGCCCACATCATTCATCTGCTGACAATGGGCACGGCACCCTACGCCGACGAGAGGTTCCGCGAAAAATTCAAGATGAACAGCTTCTTCATCGCCGACAACGTCCGGGACGCCTTTGCCAAAGGGATCGGAGACTATACCCCCATCTTCCTGTCCGAGATACCGAACGAATTCGAGAGTGGAAGAATTCCCGTGGACGTCGCCTTAATCAGCGTAACCCCACCGGATGTGAACGGTCTGTGCAGTCTCGGCGTCTCCGTCGATATCGTCAAATCCGCCGCGTCCAACGCCAAGTACGTCATCGCCCAGGTCAACACGCATATGCCCCGAACCTACGGAGATTGTTTCGTCCACGTGAATGCCATCGACGTCCTGGTCCCTCATGACGAAGATATCATCGAGATTCCAGTCCCCGAATCGGACGAGACGCTACACCGGATCGGCCAGAATATCGCCCGGCTCGTCGAGGACGGCAGCACGATCGAGTGCGGCATCGGACGCATCCCGCAGGCCCTCGCGGAATGCCTCAAAGACAAAAAGGACCTCGGCGTCCACACGGAAATGTTCAGCGACTGGATCATCGACCTGATCGAGTGCGGGGCGATCACGTGCGCGAAAAAGACCCTCAATCGCGGCAAGATCATTGCAAGCTTCTGCATGGGCTCGAAGCGGCTCTACGAGTATATCGACAACAATCCGCTTTTCGAGTTTTATCCCACCGAGTACGTCAACGACGTGCTGATCATCAGCCAGCACGAGAAGATGGTGGGCATTAACGTCGGACTGGAAATCGACTTAACGGGCCAAGTCTGCTCGGACTCGTTAGGCTATCGATTCTATAGCGGCATCGGCGGCCAGGTCGATTTCATTCGCGGCGCCGCGCGCAGCCGAGGGGGAAAAGCGATTATCGCCATGCCCTCCACGGCCAGGAACGAACAAATCTCCCGGATCGTACCGCGCCTGACCGAAGGCGCCGGCGTCGTGACCACGCGTGGCGACGTCCACTACGTCGTGACCGAATACGGCATCGCCTACCTGCACGGCAAAAGCATTCGGGAACGGGTGCTGGACCTGATTCATATTGCCCATCCGAAATTCAGAAAAGAACTCATCCAGGCGGCAAAGACCCAAAACTACATCTATGAAGACCAGATCGAGATGGCCTGGGATCAGGTGGCCTATCCGGAAGAGCTCGAGCGGTACGAAACCTTGCGGGACGGCACGGAAATCTTCTTCCGACCCATCAAACCCACCGACGAGCCGGCCCTTTCGGAAATGATGTACTCGCTGAGCGAACAATCGGTCCGGACGCGTTATATGACCCATACGATGGCGTTTCCGCATCGAGACATCCAGCGGGTCACGAATATCGACTACCGTCAGGACGTCGCCATTGTCGGTGTCGTGCCGGGCGTTTCGGATGAGGAAATCGTTGCCATCGCCCAGTATTTCCTCGATCCCAAAAGCCAATCGGCGGAAGTGGCCTTCGTTGTGCAGGATGAATGGCAGCGTAAGGGCATGGGGACGTTCCTTCTGGATTACCTCACGCAAATCGCCATACACCGCGGCGTCAAGACGTTCTGGGCCAAAGTGTTGCCGAACAACGAGCCGATGCTCACGATTTTCCATAACTCCGGCTACAAGATCAACACCACCTTTGACGGCGACGCCTACCACATCACCTACGATCTGGCGAAAGACGAAGCGTAAGGAGCGAGTGACTTTGGCGGCGAAAAAGCCTGTATTCATATACTCAAAGGAGCTGGAGAAGTACGCTTATCCGTCGGAGCATCCCTTCAATACGATCCGGGCCAAGCGCGTCCGGGAAACGGTTAACTCGATGGGCCTGCTTTCGGGAAGCGACGCGAGCGAAGTCGCACCGAAACCCGCCGAACGAATGGTGCTCAAAAAGCTTCACACCGCTCGTTATCTGCACGCATTACAAATCGCCTCGCGGGGACGCTGGACCCCCGAAGCGCTCGCGATGGGAATCGGAACCGACGATTGTCCCATCTTCAAGGGGCTGTACGAATACACGGTATTAGCCACCGGAGGGACGCTGGTCGGAGCAGAGATGATCCTGTCGGGCAAAACCGATATCGCCTTCAATCCTTCCGGAGGGTATCACCACGCCCACCCGGAACGCGCGAGCGGTTTTTGTTATATCAACGATGTGGCGCTGGCCTGCATGGTGCTGGCTGAACAGGGAAAACGCGTTTTTTATCTCGACGTGGACGTCCATAACGGCGACGGCGTCGCCCACACCTTCTACGACCGCTCGGATGTGTTGACCGTGTCCTTTCATCAGAATCCGAAGACGCTCTTTCCCGGCACCGGATTCGAGGATGAAATCGGTAACGGTCCTGGAGAGGGTTACTGCGTGAATGTCCCTCTACCGGTGGGAACGTACGACAAAGCCTACCTCAAAGCCTTCAAAGCCATCGCCCTGCCGCTGATCGCCGCGTATGAGCCGGATGTCTTCGTCTTTGAATTAGGCGCCGATGCCCTCGCGGGTGATCCGCTCGCCCATTTGCAATTGACGAATAATACTTACGTCGAGATCATCAATTATCTTTTAGGTTTCGATAAGCCGATCCTCACAACGGGCGGGGGCGGGTACCATGTCGAGAACACCGTCCGGGCCTGGGCGCTGGCCTGGAGCGTTTTTTGCGGCGCCGACGACGGCGACGACATGCACCTCGCCGCCATCGGCGGCGTTCTGCTCGAAAGCACCGAATGGCAAGGCGGCCTGCGGGACAGAGCGCTGGCCGTCACCGAATCCCAGCGTAAAACCGTCATGCCCGCGATAGAAACCACCATCGAAAAAATCAAAACCAACATCTTCCCCATCCACGGCCTTCAGTTTATATGACGGGATTGCATTGACTATCCGAGTATAATGGACAAAGCGTTGTGAACATTAGAAAAATATCACTATTTATATTGCTCTTGATGCTCATAATAACCTTGTCCTGCGCTCATTCAAAAAAATCTCCCTCGAAGGTGACACAATGGCCCAACAAAGTAAAAGTGGCTGCGGTTCAAATTTGCGGCTATGACAAATGGCTGAAAATCAAGGATGGCTGCCATCCTGTTGAATCCGTTGTGAAATATATTGAAAGAGCGGCGGCTGAAGGTGTGCAACTCATTGTTTTCCCTGAATACCATTTGGGCCGAATCTCCGTACCGGGACCGCAGACCCGGCAAATATCCAAAGTGGCGGCAGAGAATCGTATGTATGTCCTTGTGGGCTGTTGGGAGGTCTTTGAGGACGAATCGTTTTCGAGTGCGGCATTGCTGTTCGGTCGGGAAGGCGACATTGTCGGCAAATACTACAAGACACACGCTGCGGTGGATACCTATGACGAACAACCCGCCTATTCGAAGCCTCCGTCTGGAAAAGATAAACAATGGTTCATCAAAAATGATCCGGAATGGATCATGAGGAGAGGAAATAATTTGCCTGTCTTCGACCTGGATTTCGGCCGGATCGGGATCCTGATTTGCTATGACGGTTATTTTCCGGAAACCTACAGGATTCTTTCTCTCAAAGGCGCTGAAATCATCGTTTGGATCAACGGGCGGGGAGGAAGTATCCAGGATTATTACGTCAAGACCTTTATGGAACAAAACCTTGTCTCCATGATATGCACCAATCAGGACTATGGGGCGGGGACCATGCTTGCCCAATACCCGAATAGAATTAGTGCGATCTGCCGGCAAACGGGAGAGGATTATATTACCGCGGAATTTGATCTAAAACGGCTTCGCCTCGCCCGGAAGAACAGCAGGAACTTTCAGCAAAGAAGGCCGGACCTTTACAAAGAGATAATCCAATCCCATCCGATCTGGGAAGATTACACGGACATCAAAAAATAATGTTGATTGTTGCCGGGCCGCGAATTAGCGAGGTTTCTCCGTTTCGTGCAAATAGGGGAAGCGCTCCCAGCACCATCGCCAATCCTTGTTGATATCCGGGCCGGGCTGCAGCGTGTCGATGGGCAAATCTCTGATAAAGATCCTCCACGTTTCGCTATGAACCCACTTATGTTTTTCCGCGTGACCGTCGGCGAAGCCAAACGTGGCCGACTTGGTGTGGAACGTGGCGAGTGCGTCCGTCCATCGCGTGTCGATCCAGGGCGCGAAGCTCCAGCCGCCATGATCGTAGTTGAAGTTGGGGTTTTGGAATTCGGTTTCGACGAAAACATATTTTAGGCTGGTCTGCGTGATCTCTTGAAGCTTCTTGGGGAAGTGCTTGTGACGGGCCTCCGTCCAGGAATGAAATCCTTTTCGGGCCGCCGAGAGGACATCCGGGATGATGTAACTGCGATAAAACCGCAAATGCTCCTGAGCCCCTGTCTGATACCGGTTGTCGCCGGGACAGTGGTACATCTCGGGATCGCGTATATAGGGATACAAAGCGCCGCGTTTGATGCCGCGAATGCGATCCTCAAACAGCGGGGTGCCGCTGATGTACGCCCCGGCCGCGTTTATCGGGGGCAAGACCCACATCGGGCTGTCAAGCCCCGTCTGGTTGACATGGCCCCGGACGAGCCGGCTGTCGTTATCGTCGGCGTACATTGTATAGGCCAGCACGAGGGACCGCTCGTTGGCCAGGCAATTTGCCCCGCGCCCCAGTTCCCGGGCGGCCCGAAGGGCGGGCATCAGAATGCCCATCAGCACCGCGATCACGGCGATAACGACGAGGAGTTCGATGAGCGTGAAGCCTTTTCGGTCGCGCATGAGAATGCCCCTTGTATCTTAAAAAGATAGTTCACAATTCGTCTGTATGCCACACACCCAGATTATACCATATCCTCAAATGCAATTGAAGGCCTGGCCGCAAAGAATTCAGATAAAGCCTAACCAAATTTTCTTCAAGTTTCGTAGCGAAGTATCCGTTTAAATACATATGAAAAACGCAAGGAAGACTGTGTCGTCGCGACATCGCAAGACTGAGCGTGCGGGGTCTGTTGTTTCCGGACGCGGCCGACAATTGTCTTCAAAAAATGAGATGATTCATCCTTATCTTTGCTGGCTGGGAATACTTTTATCCTTTGGCTTATCCCTGGCCCTGTTCCGTTCGGGGCGGCTAGACATGCAAAAATACTTCTACGCCCCCACCCTGCTCCTGATCGGTTTTTACACCTTGTATTATATCCTGACCGACAAACAGCGCTATCAACGTCGGACCGTTCGCCAGGTTATACCGAAAGCCATCGGAAAGTACATCTTTTGGGGACTGATCATCTTTGGCGTATCCAGGTTTTACGCCGCTCATCCGATGTATAAAGAGTTCACGCCAAACACTCGAAAATTCTTTGGCGACTTTCTTTTTCTCTTTTTGATCCTCGGACTGCCCTACTTCTTTCTCGCCGAGAAGTTTCGCTATTGCACGGACAATGTTTTAGGCGATCCCTACCTAAGGGTTCTCTCGTTGCTCAGACATCTCAAGAACAGAGAATTCAGAAAGATCGGCCGACGACTTATCAAAAAGTCGTACAAACGCCTCTACCTGATGGCCATCATAAGGATTCACTATGTCCCCATCATGGTGGAGCAGGTTTACGTGGGGCTCAATACCATGACCACACTTCTTGATCGGGCGAATTTCCAATGGAATTTTGCCACCAGCGCCCTCGTCGCTACGCCGCTTGTATGGGCGATCGATGCCAACAACGGCGCCTTAGGCTATTTCTGGGAGTCATGGTTTACAAAGAGCCGCTTTCGCGAAATCGATCCGCATCCCCTGCATTGGATTGTCGTTCTTCTGTGCTATACCCCGTTTTTCGGCCTGGCCGTGAAGTTCATGCCCTTTCCCTCCATGGAGGCGAACGCCGCACCGCTACTCAGCAGTCCTTCCTTCAATCTCGGCATCGAGATCGTCCTGCTGACTTCGCTCGCACTTTACGTTCTCAGCGGCAGTGCTTTGAGTTTCTCAACATCGAATTTGTGCTACAAAAAGATTCAGACCAAAGGCCCCTATGCCATTGTCCGTCACCCGGCAACGTCCTTCAAGCTGATCTATTTTTTCTTAGCGTTTTTCCGTTACCGGGGGGCCTACACCATTGCCGGCGTCCTCTCATATCTCACCTGGACGATCATCTATATCTGCAGAGCACTCGTGGAAGAACGGTTCCTAAAGAAGTTCTCC
>Ga0272442_10008328_pt1 | contig 13167 bp, 11 predicted proteins | sample SSMForm2O_FD_200262 | JGI IMG/M metagenome (GOLD analysis project Ga0272442, IMG submission 200262) | Marine sediment archaeal communities from Little Sippewissett salt marsh, Falmouth, MA, United States - SSM-Form-2O | ecosystem: Environmental > Aquatic > Marine > Wetlands > Sediment ...
CTTGCACCAAAGTTAGATGTTGTTGTCTTAGTAAGCGGCGATGGTGATTTTACTGAATTAGTTGAACATTCGAAGAGTCTAGGTTGCAGGGTTGAAGTTATTGCATTTGGAAAATCAACTTCTCATAAATTGATTGAATCTGCAAACTTTTTTATGGACATTGATAGTGAGCCCAGATACTTGCTTAAAAAATGAAGAAAAGAAAACAAGTCTAATTGATTTAGACAAGTTTCGTTAATGATTTATTAGGATTATTTCGTTTTTTTTTAATAGCTGCTTTAATGAACCCATTGAATAGTGGAGCAGGTTTAATTGGTCGAGATTTAAATTCAGGATGAGCTTGAGTTGCTACAAAGAACGGATGATCAGGTATTTCTAAAAATTCCATGAGTATTCCATCTGGCGAATGACCAGAAAAAACTAAGCCTCCATCCTCAAGGATTTTTACGAAATCAGGGTTTACTTCGTAACGATGTCGATGGCGCTCTTCGACAGTATCTGCGCCATATAATTCATGAACTTTTGTCCCTTCTTTGAGAACTGCAGGATATGATCCCAGTCTCATGGTTGCCCCATATCGAGATTCCTGTAAAATATTAACTTGTTCCGGGATGAAATCTATAACAGGATATTTGTTGTCTTTAATTACTTCTTTTGAGTGGGCTTCAGAGAGATCACAGACGTTTTGCGCATATTCGACAACTGCTAATTGCATTCCAAGGCAAAGCCCAAGATAGGGGATGTGATTTTTTCGAGTATATTCAATGGTATCAATCTTTCCTTGGATGCCGGATAAACCAAATCCACCAGGGACAATTACACCATCAATATGATCAAGCGTTGATAACTTAGTTGGATTCTCTTCAAATTCTTTCGAATCAATCCAATGTATGTTTGGAATTAAATTATTGTTCCATGAAGCATGTTTGACTGCTTCAATAACAGAAATATATGAATCAGATAGCTGACTGGTTCCAATGTCAAAATATTTTCCAACAATTCCGATGGTAATACTTTCATCCAGGCTTCGAATTTTTGTAATGAACTCCTTCCAGGGTTTGACGTCTTCTGCATCTTTTCTCAATCTCATTTTTCGAAGTATTTTCTTACATAATTGTTGTTCTTCGAATAAGAGAGGAACGGCATACACATAATCAATATTTGAATCGCTGATAACATCTTCTTGTTTTACATTACAAAACAATCCGATTTTTTCTTTTCGTATGGTATCAAGGGGATCATCTGCCCGGGCAACAATGAAATCTGGTTGAATACCAATCTCTCGTAATAATTTTACAGAATGTTGAGTTGGTTTTGTTTTTGCTTCCCCCAGTGCATCGAGAACAGGTACATAGGTAACATGGATAAAAAGAACTTTGTCTCCTTCAAGTTTCATCTGACGAACAGCTTCTAAAAACAAAACATTTTCATAGTCTCCTACGGTCCCTCCGATTTCAACTAAGATGAAATCGTAGTTTTTATCTTTTGCAGGCCTTCGAATACGATTTTTGATTTCATTGGTTACATGGGGAATTGGTTGGACGGTTTTCCCTAAATATTTTCCTTTACGTTCCTTTTCAATGACGGCGCCATACACTTGGCCTGTTGTGATATTATGATGTTTTGGAATATTGATATCAAGAAATCGTTCATAGTGACCTAGATCCTGGTCGATTTCTCCCCCATCTTCTGTTACCCATACTTCACCATGTTCGGTCGGTCTGAGAGTGCCTGCGTCACAGTTAATGTATGGATCGATTTTCATCGCGGTTACATTGTACCCATGCATTTGTAGTATTTTTCCAACTGATGCAGTAGTTATTCCCTTCCCTAGTCCAGAAACAACTCCTCCTGTCACAATAATATAATTTGCCATTGTAAAATCAACGGAATATGGTAATGATGCTTGACATTAAAATGGTTTGTGTTTCAAATGAAAAAAAACCAGTAAATTAGAGACAATATTTTTTTAAAGAAGAGAAAATAATAAAAGAAAGAAAGAGTAAAAATCAACTTTGATTGGTTTTTTGGATTTTCTGATTTAGTTTGTTGACAAAGTGATTTCTATGGATGAGACGTTTGAACTTCGTCCTTCTTCGTTGGTAATACTTTCCGTTCCGATTTGAATGTCTTTAATAACGGCATCTTTGACGAATCTGTTTCGAACGATTTCAGCAGTATCCACTGCTCTACTTATTGCTCTACCTCGTGCTTTTATATAGACACTGTCTGATCCGCCATTGAATTGGGTTACAACGGCAAGAACGTAGCTCATTGGTGGTTTGTTTCCTACAAAAATTGTGTTTTCATCGGCTGTTTCATTTCTTGGCATATCTCTATACCTCCCTAGTATATCTATTGTTCAATTGTTTGTTACTTAAGGATTGCCAACTGGATAGCTCTAAATAAAACTTTCGCCGAGAGATACTATTAGCAGCTAGCAGATTCATATGAGTATCATTCTTAATGTTGTTTAAGAATACAAATTAATTTTGTGTATATATCTTCTGGATTTTTTCCTAAAATTCGAATCATTGGTTCTTTTCCAATTCCGCCCTTGTCGTAGATGATATCTGGACACGTCTCTGATTGTTCTATTGCTGTCTTTGTTCCCCATTCCATTGTTGACGAAACATCTTTTGGTTCATATGTCCGGTCAAATGATGAGATGCGATATGATGTTTGTTCGCAGAGTGAAAGGTTTTTTGGAGAATATTTAATGTTCATTGCACAACGAATGTCTGGATTGGTTTTCATTACTGCTAAGATGATTGATGCAATATGTTTGGAAGAACCAAATTGAAGCGTTCCACACCGTTGTGCTTTGGTCGTTGAACGAATTATCCGCCCGTTTAATGCACAGATATCTTCTTTTGATTTTGCATGTTGTAAAGCATATCCTATGTTCATTCCCACTTCAGGGATAAATGATAGAGGTAACATATCTAAAATATCTTGAAGAAATCTTGATAGGGTCATCCAGACATCTACATGATCAGAAGTTGGTAATGAATAAGGCGCATTGTTTGCTATTTTTGAAGTTATTTGTAATACATCAGATCCTTTTCCCAGATGATATCCCGTATTAATCATATTCCATACCATTGCTTTTGCTAGGATAAAGGAAAACTCAACATCATATTCTTTTGAAAGAAGACCGGTGAGTAATGCAGAGAAGGTACACCCTGATCCATGAGCTTTTTTTTGTGGAATTCTTGGTAAGGATCTAAAGATGAATTGTTCACCATCATAATACAAGTCATTTGCTTGTTTTTCTTTTTGATGGCCACCTTTTATAATGACATATTTTGCTCCCATTGTATGGATTTTTTTTGCCGCATTTTTCATATCATCTGTTGAATTAATTGATGAATTTGTCAATGCTTCTGCTTCAGGGATGTTAGGTGTTATGATGGTTGATACGGGTAGAAGGGTGTTTTTTATTTCTTCAGTTAGATTTGTTGTGGAAAGCGTATCACCACTGGTGGCAACAAGAACTGGATCAACGACTAAAGTCCATTTATGTTTTTTTGCTTCAGCAGCAATAATTCTTGCAATTTCCGGTTGATACAGCAAACCGGTCTTTACGAAATGAATAGGAATGTCTTCCACGATATGATCTATTTGTTGCTTAATGTCCCCTGGAGGAAGCGGTATGATTTTTTTTACGGTTTGCGTGTTCTGCACAGTAATGCATGTAAGGATCGACACTCCATGAACATCAAGAGCAGTAAATGCTTTGAGGTCTGCTTGAATCCCGGCTCCCGCCGAGGGATCAGATCCTCCGATGGTCATTGCAATTGTTGGTTTCATCTTAAAAAAGGATATAGGGGGGTGTTTTAAACGTATTGATTGAGGGTTTTCAGTTTGATATTTTGTCAGTACAGTTTTAAATATGCTGGTTTACCAAGATTAGTGTAGTGAGATGTATGAGGAAGTACGATAGAGGATTGAATAATCACTTGGAACTGATTGATTTAAAACCGCAATATGAACAAAAATATGTTTCTTATTTGAAACGACGGTATGGAGTTAAAAGAGCGAAATTATTCACACAATCAATGCCGTCATAACCACATATATTTTTTTTCTTATTCGTTTTTATTGAATTGCCGAGTTGTTTTTAATAGAATTATTTTTTAAAAAGATGCTAAACGTCGCAATAAGGCTTGCTATGGAAAGAAAGAGGAATGGAATCCAGATGCCGAAGACATCTGAGAGAAATCCGCTGATGTATAATAAGATGGTTCCTCCTCCAAGTTGAAGCGTGAAAATAAACCCAAACGTTTTTGCTTCGTTTGATTCATGTGTATTCTCAGAGATGTATGAAAAGAGTATGGGAAAGGTAAGAAATGTTGCCACTCCAAGTAAAGATACGATAAGAGGAATTATCCAAATAAGAGGGTTAACGATTAGGATGAGGTTCATGATTGCAATGGTGAGATAACAGAGGGTGATAATTTTTTTCCTTCCGATTTTGGCATGCATATGTCCATAGAAGAAGGAAGCAATTGTTCCCGTGCCAATCCAAATGGATACAATGAGGCCAATGAGGGATAATGAAAGAGCTGTTTTTTCGTCAAGATATAATGGGAGGTAGGTTATGGTAGCACCCCATGTTGCTCCACTAATGATGAGCATTGGTGCAAAATAACGAAGATTGGATATGATTTCTCTGTATTCCTTAATTTTTTCAGAAAATGGTTTTGGATCTGTTGAAGCTTTCCGCTTCAGGTGTAGTTTTGGTATCTTAGCAGTTAACAGTATGCTGATCAGAATAGAAATTATGCCAAGTACTACCCAGATGTAAAAAGGATACCTCCATCCAAATGTTTCTGCAATGAATAATGTCGAAGCAATAGCAATAAAAACACCAAGATCCCCAAATGCACTTTGAGTGCCCATTGCCCAATCAAGACGATCTTTTTTAAAACGTCTGGAAATCAATCCAATACCAAGTGGATGAAAAAAGCTTGCTGAAACTCTTAGGAAAATAAATAAAACAAATAAGCTTAGAAATCCTTTAATAGTGGGAAAGAGTAGGAGTGACAATACAAGTAGAATTATTCCTATAGTAAGTAATGTTCTGAAATTTTTTTTATCTGAACTCGATCCGATGAGAAATTGCGATATAAGACTTATTGCAAGGCCAGTTCCCGTGATGAATCCTATCTGGGAATAGGATAGATTAAATAATGTTCTAAAAATGGGAAATAATAACGGTACGAGTGAGATAACACCATCATTAAACAGATGAAAAAGAGAGACCATTGAGAGGATTCTTATGTTATCTTTCATTAGAGAAAGTCACCAAGGCAGTTTAGTTCACGCATCCATTTTTACTATTTAATGATATATGACGGAAAAAGATATGATTTACGGTTTGTTTGTAAACATGTTTTTAATCCGAATTAATCGTTCTACTGGATTGTCATAACGTTGTTTCATTTGTTCATAACGATCTTGGTTTTGTTCAAACCATGTTTCGAATTTGAGCACGTCTACATACATCTCTGGAAATTCCTTTAACATGAGTTGTTTTCGACGATGGAGTGCTTCAGAGTCTTGGTCATCAAATGCATTGAAGTATAAGGTAAGAACATGTTTAGCTCTCTTGAGTTCGATTTCAAAATCGGGATTATTCCTCCGTTCTTGTTGTAATCGTTTTTTTGCTTGCTTTTCTTGGATTTCTTTGTACACATCTTTTTTGATAATTGTTTCCTGTTCCTGTTCCATCCGAGAAATAATCGCGTTTTGAACAAGTTTTGATAAGCTGATATCATGTTTATAAAGAAACGCATCCATATATTTTGGAATGCTAATATTCTTACGAATATGAGTGTGGAGGTCCTCTGGAGAGAGCTGATTATAAACTGGTGTTTTATCTTTTTTTCTTCCCATATCACACCACTGTTTTGTTACACAATACATTGTGTAATTTAAGAGTTTCCCCGTAAAATTTTTTTATAACGTCATAAAATAAAAAAGAGAAAAGAATAGTATTAAATCATCCAAGTTGAAGACTTGGATCACCAACTAAAATAAATTCTTCTAGAGTGATACATTCAGTGCCCACTTCATTCAAATAATCTGTTTGACATTGAGTGAATAATTCTCCAAGTCTAGCTCCTGGTTCGTATGCTTGATAAAAATGGGTGTTTAGAAATCCCGCACCCCAATGTGCTCCATCTTCATCTACACCAGTGAATGCTACACGGGTAGAACCAATGGATGCAATGCACCCGCCATTTGATTTTTTAACGAGTTCCCAGGATATAGTGGGATAAAAATTGTCCATTTCATACTCAATTCCATAAAGGAATGAAAACAGTCTAGTTAGTGGTGCAGGGTACCATTCAAGAAGTTCTTCAATAGTAAAATCAAGTTTTGTGGTAGAACAGGCATCAAAGAAGACAACCGGAAGTTTATCACCATTGAACACCCCAACTAGATAGGGAGAAAAGTATTCAATACGACCTTCTACATCTGGAGGGGAAGTTCCGAATCCTTGCTCGTATCCGTGACCTGAGTAACTAATAAAACCGGCTCCTTTGGTGAGTTCGTTATTGATCTTTAATGGGTGAAATGTTCCTAGCGACGTCCATAATTTCACAGTTTCAAATCCATAGGCTTGCATCGTATCTGCTATTTGTTGGGTGACTACTTCTCCTTCGATAACCCCATGTCCGGGAAAGGTATCTCCAGCCATGAGAATGATTTTTTTATACCATGAGGATGAAGCAGCATTGGTTTCATATGTTATGATTTTATCAACGATTCTTTCTACTTCTTTTTCTGTTCGACAAGGAATTCTGCCAACATGAATATCGGGGTATAAATCAACTGAATCGATTAATCCATCATCCCAGTTATATTCACTAAATTTATCATCGTTATTTGAATCCCAACTTGAAAAACTCCCATCACTTTCAAAAACATCAGCATAATAGAGATCAGTGATTATGGCTTCATCATGGTAAAATCTGATTGCTGCCTCTCTCATTGGAGTTTTATCAACATTACCAAGTAATAATACGTAAGTTAATCCTTCAGTTTTTGCTGAATCATACAAATAATATTTCACTTGTTCCGCATGATCTCTTCCTTCGAATTGCTGATAAATTGAATCAAGCGAGGTATAAACTGTTGATAATCCAAGATCATTTTTATGATCAACTAATCGTTGTGCCTCATCAGCAAACTCAGTTGGCCCGATGATTACTAAGTTATTTTCATTTGAATTTTGCATAATTGCTGTTCCTGGCGTATAGGTTACTTCAATGCTAATTTCTTCACTAAATAAAATTGTGTTAGATTGTGGAATGTATTGGATTGGATACCAGGAGAGGGTAAGAATATTACAGAGTGAATCTTGTATAAGTCCAGCTGCGATCTTTGATTCAACTTGACTTTCAGGATAAGGGCTGGTTGAAGAGTAAATGTCTTTGTCCGCTTTGAGTTCTTTTACTTGTAAATTAGGATTAGTCGGAGTGGGATACGCTACTGGAATGATACTTGTTTCAAATGCTGTTGACTCTGTTTGTTTTGTTGTATAAGCAAATGATTCAATGTGTGAACCAAATGGTAATGGTATGGTTTTACTTATCTTTGGAAGCTTTGGATGAGTAGGAAGAATTGTAGAACCTGTTGCTTCTGGAATGTCTAACGTGAGATATTCATTTTTTTCTGAAATTGAATAAGAACTTGCAGTTAAGGTAAACGAAAAGGTTTCCGTTTGAGGTTCATCAGTTGCAAGCGTACTAACAGTAATCATACTACTGCTTAATAGTACAAAGAGTATTGTTGCAATTATTTGTTTTTTCATAGTTTGTCCCCTTTTTATTATGTAGAAATTACTATTTAAATATTATAATCGGAATGCTGAATATTTTTCAATTTTCATCTTCTTTTTTTATTGCATTGTAAAAAAAATCTACAACGCAATATACACTATATTATACCTAAACACACTATATAAATTTTGCAGTTACCTTTATATGTATTACTAGGTTCATCAGAATACATATTCTACTGTTACCAATCCATTTAATTGGGGAGATGATTATGGAAATTATTGAGGAGAAACCAGAAAAAACTATTTTGTTACTGGGAAATGAAGCAATCACTCGAGGAGCTATTGAAGCAGGAGTTGATGTGGCTACAACCTACCCAGGCACGCCTTCATCTGAAATTGCTGATACTTTTTCACATATTGCGAAATATTTGAAGAAAAAAAAGATAAAACCTTCGTTTTACTTTCAATATTCGGTCAATGAAAAAGTTGCGTTAGAAGTAGCTGCTGCCGCATCATTTTCAAAGCTTCGCAGTCTGACTTGTATGAAACATGTTGGATTAAATGTGGCTAGTGATGCCTTCATGACCTATCTTTATGTAGGGTGCAAAGGAGGTCATGTGATCATATCTGCTGATGATCCTGCATGTCATTCGTCTCAAAATGAACAAGATAATAGATATTTTGCCATCTTTGCCAGTTGTCCCATGTTAGAACCTACCACTCCACAGGAAGCAAAGGAGATGACTCGTATTGGATTTGACCTTTCTGAAGAATTAAAATCTCCTATTCTCTTACGAACGACCACTCGATTAAATCATGCTCGAGGACCAGTTACTTTAAAGAAACCAAAATCATCAAAGGGTAAAGGCTTTTTTGAAAAAGATCCTGATTTAGTCACGGTCCCTGCTACTGCACGAAAAAAACATCCTGAACTATTAGAAAAAATGAAGAAAGCAGCAGAGATGTCAGATAAATCCCCATTTAATGAATTCATTCAAATTGGAGAAAAAACTAAAATGGGTATTTTAACATCAGGTGTTTCCTATAATTATGTGAAGGAAGCAGCTGAGGAACTCAGCTTAGACGTCACCATTTTAAAACTGGGGATGACCCATCCGATTCCACCAAAAATGACCAAGAAACTTCTTACCGATTGTGATACTGTTGTGGTTGTTGAGGAATTAGAACCGATTTTAGAAGATCAAATTCATAAAATAGCTCATGAACAAGGTATTAATGTGAGCATCCTTGGAAAATCAACAGGTCATTTTTCTCGATTATACGAATACAATCCTGATATTGTAACTACGGTTCTTGCTAAGATTTTTGATAAAAAGGTTCCGTTTCCAGCATCAAAAAAGACGTCGATTGAATTACCAAGTAGACCTCCAGCGTTATGTCCGGGTTGCCCTCACCGAGCAACCTATTACGCAGTGAAACAAGTTGCACCGAAAGGTACGGTGTATCCAACGGATATTGGTTGTTACACGCTAGGAAAAGCACCGCCTCTTAAAATGGCGGATTTATTGTTATGCATGGGTTCAAATGCAGGCACTGCTTGTGGACTTGCGATTTCAACAGATCAAAAAATCATTTCGTATATGGGTGATTCCACCTTTTTCCACTCAGGTATTCCACCAGTCATTAATGCTGTGCATCATAATCATGATGTGGTTATTACCGTTCTTGATAATCGAACCACGGCCATGACCGGTCATCAACCAAATCCAGGAACTGAAACCGATGGTATGGGTGAGGACGCAAGACGTATTCTTGTTGAGGATGTGGTGAAAGGATGCGGTGTTGAACATATTGAGATAGTCAACCCAAATAATGTGAAAAAAACGAGTGAAGCGTTCAAACGAGCATTAGATTTCAAAGGAACTTCCGTTGTGGTCAGTAAAGCACCATGTATTTTACTACGGAATCGAGATTTGCGAAGAGCAGGCAGGGTTGTTCCCACGTTTGAAATTGATCAAGAAAAATGTACGCAATGTGAAACCTGTTTGAATGATTTTGGCTGCCCTGCATTTTATAAAAAAGAGGACGGACGTATTTTCATTGATGAACAACAATGTAATGGATGTGGAAATTGCCTTCAAGTTTGTCCTAAGAAGGCAATTAAAGTTCGAAAGGAGGATGCATAAATGAAGACGAGCATTGTTTTAACTGGTGTTGGCGGTCAAGGAGTGATCACTGCAACAAATATTCTAGGCAAAGCAGCGGTTAACGCTGGAGTACAAGTCTATGCTTCAGAAGTTCACGGTATGGCACAACGAGGAGGATCAGTGTATTGTACGGTGCGAATGGGAGATGTTTCTAGCCCCCTTATTGCCAGTGGAACTGCTGATGTCATCGTGAGTACTGAACCTATTGAAGCCCTTCGTTACATTCAATATGCTAATAAGAAGACAAAGGTGATTACGGATACGAATCCGGTTGTTCCGTTTACGGTTAATGTCGGAGGAGAAGCATACCCCCCTCTTGAAACAGTCTATAAGGAAATTTCTGCTCATGCTGAACTGATAACCCTAGATGCATTACAACTTGCTAAAGATGCTGGTGCGCGTATCACAAAAAACATCGTTCTTCTTGGAGCGCTTGCTGCAACCGGGTTATTGCCCTTTGACTCCAACATATTATTAGAAACCATTTTTGCTAATGTTCCACCGAAATTCAAATTGATTAATGAGAAAGCGTTTACTGGAGGAATGAACGCCGTAAGCAAAAAATAAGGCTTTTTCTTTCATTTCTTTTTATAATGAAATCAGAGCGATTACTAGTTTATACGTTACTTGTCTTTGCCAGTTTATCTTGGGCAGGAAGTTTTATTGCAGTGAGATTGACGTATCAAGAGATTTCCCCATTCATGCTTGGTTTCCTTCGATTTGTAATTGCTACCCCAGTCATGTTTCTGATATTATTATTTTTCAAAAAACCATTGTTTTTATCAATTAAAAAACTGCCACAACTCATTGTCCTTGCTTTGACGGGTGTTACACTTCTATATATGTTTCAATTTACCGGTGTTTCTTTAACCAATGCATCTACAGGAGGGGTCTTGATTAATACTAACGTATTGTTCATTTCTCTTTTTTCTGCTCTATTTTTACATGAACGATTTACGAAATTGAAACTCGTTGGAATAGTCATTTCTTTTATTGGAGTAATTTTTGTGTTCCTCGGTCAAATGAGCAATGAAACAATAGCATATTCAGAATCGTTTCTTCTTGGTAGTATTCTTGTTATTCTTTCTGCTCTTTGTTGGGCAGTCTATTCTATTGTTGGAAAAAACCTTCTTGAAAAAGAAGATCCACTTGTTGTCAATGCTCATGCATTTTTGTTAGGTACGCTCTTTTTCATTCCTTTCGTTTATTCTGATATGAGTGCTGTGGTATCAAATATCTCGACATCAGGCATTATTGCTGTGCTTTATTTAGGTCTTTTCTGTAGTGTATTTGCCTATATTGCCTGGTATTTTGCATTATCAAAAAGTGAGGCAGCAGAATCAGCTGTTTTTCTCAATCTGATCCCTTTATTTACCATTCTATTATCTATGTTCATAGGAGAATTTCCAACACCATTATTTCTACTTGGGGCTGGATTTATTGTTGCAGGATTACTCCTTGTACAAAAAACAAAATTGCATAATAATTTAATTAAAAAGTGAATCATAGTAAATAGAATCATCATATATTTTAAGTAACAGAAACGTAGTTGTTTAGGTGAATTATGTATTGTGTTGATTGCGGAAAAGAAAAACCTATCTTTAAAGAAGGGTCATGCCTTGAATGCTATTTAAAAAATCACCAATTTAGTCAGGGGCCAGAGGTCTTTCAGATTCCCTTTTGTAATTATTGTGGGGCATACAAATATAAAAACAATTGGAAAAACCAGTCTTTTGATGAAGTAGTAAAACGATACATTAAAAATGCTTTTTCATTTGATTCTGATTTAAAACATATAAACATATCATTAGATTGTCAGGGAAAAGAGGAAACCATTTTCTGTAAAGTTACGATAAAAGGAACAATTGAAAATGAAGATATTAGTGAAGATAAATTCGTTGAGATCCGTGTGAAACCAAACGTATGTGACGTCTGTTCAAAACAATTTGGCGGATATCACGAAGCAATACTTCAGATAAGAACATCTGAAAAAAAAATGAGCGAGCATCAAAAAGATACGATTGAACAATTTTTGAATAATCTTATTTCCTCGATGCAGGAAAAAGGAAATCGAGGATTATTTGTTACAGATATAAATTATGAAAAAACGGGTATCGATTTTCTACTAAGTGATAAACAAGCAGCCGCAACCATCATCAAAAAAGCTCAGGAGGAATTATCTGGTGAGATCACGGTTTCTTCAAGTAATGTTGGGATGAAAGATGGAAAACAGGTATATCGAATGACGTATTTACTTCGATTACCCAGTTTTAGGAAACATAGCATCCTTGCAAAAGATAATGATCTTTTTTTTGTTCTTTCATTATCAAATAATATGGTTCATGTTCTTGATTTAAAAACATGGAACAAACATACCTTTCAATTAAAAGATATAGAGCCAATCAATAGTTATGATTATGAAGAATTCGTCCAACAAATGATAGTAGTTAGTCAAAATGAAGAAGAAGTTCAGGTAATGGATAAAAAAACGTATGTAATCACGGTAATAAAAAAACCGAAAAAAATGACTTTTTCTTTAGAGCAGATTCCAATTATTAGATTTGAAGATTCGTTATTTCTTCTTCCAGAATTAAACAAGAAATAAATAACAAATGATATATATCTTCATTAACTTTCTGAGGTGGAAAAGTATTTATTACTAATTTGGAGGAAAGAGTATGGCAGATGAAAAAAAATCATCAATGAATATGGATGAAAATATTGCAAGCGCTTTGGCATACGTGCTATTTTGGCTAACAGGAATTATATTTTTTGTAATTGAAAAAGAAAATAAAACAGTGAGATTTCATGCAATGCAATCAATCTTGACATTTATTCCATTACAAATAATTGCATGGATTGTAGGCTGGATAGGAGCACCAAGTGCAAGCTGGAGCTATACGGGGTATTATTCATATAATCCAGGTATTCCAGCGTTATTATGGCTTTCTTGGATTATTTGGGCTTTAACTATTATCCTGTGGCTTATTCTTATGATTAAAGCATATCAAGGAGAAAAATTCAAACTCCCTATTGTAGGAGATATTGCAGAGAAGCAATTGAAATAATCAAATCTTCTCTTTCTTTTTTTCTTTTTTATTTTCATTTAGGTATATCAATAAGATTAGAGATCACATGAAAAATAAAAAAAATTATAAGTGATTGATTATTAGGGAATTATCATGACAAATACAATAAAAGAAC
>Ga0272442_10008330_pt1 | contig 13165 bp, 9 predicted proteins | sample SSMForm2O_FD_200262 | JGI IMG/M metagenome (GOLD analysis project Ga0272442, IMG submission 200262) | Marine sediment archaeal communities from Little Sippewissett salt marsh, Falmouth, MA, United States - SSM-Form-2O | ecosystem: Environmental > Aquatic > Marine > Wetlands > Sediment ...
ACCCCTCCTCACGGACAGCGGCGGGTTCCAGGTGTTCTCGCTCGCTCAACTGTCGAAGGTGACGGACGACGGGGTGCGATTTCGGTCGCACATCGACGGCGGCGAACTCTTCATCGGGCCGGAGCGGGCCATGGCCATCCAGGAGGCGCTCGGCTCGGACATCATGATGTGCCTCGACGAATGCGTGCCCTACCCGTGTGCCCGCGACCGCGCCGAGCGGGCGATGGAGCGCACCATCGATTGGGCGGCGAGGTGCCTCGATGCCCGCTCGAACGAAATGGGCCTGTTTGGCATCGTGCAGGGCGGCACGTTCGGCGACCTGCGGGCAAAATGCGCACAAACACTGGCGCAAATGCCCTTTGACGGGTATGCTATCGGGGGCGTCAGCGTGGGCGAAGGCCCGCTGCTGATGGACGAGATCGTCGCGGCCACCGCCCCGCAGCTCCCCCCGGGGAAGCCGCGGTACCTGATGGGGGTGGGGCCGCCGGACGATTTGCTGCGGTCGATCGGCAGCGGGATCGACCTGTTCGACTGCGTGATGCCCACGCGCAACGCCCGCGGTGCCTGTGCCTTCACGCGGCGCGGGAAGGTCCGGCTCCGCAACGCGGAGCACGCGGAGAGCGTGTTACCGCTCGACGATGCGTGCGGCTGCCGGGCGTGCCGGACGGTGTCGCGGGGCACCCTCCGCCATTTGTTCCTGGCGGGCGAGATGGCCGCGGCGATCTGGGTGTCGCTGCACAACCTGACGTTTTACCAGGGCCTGATGCGGTGTGCGCGTCAGGCGATTCTGGAGGACCGATTCAGCGAGTTCCGGACGGACGCCCTCGCGCCCATGGTCGGGTGACCCCGGTGCCCGAGCGCGGCCGTCCCCAACGGAGTGGAACCGACCATGTTCTCGACCATCCATTCGATCCTCACCCTTGCCGCGGCCAAGACCGCCGAGGTGACCTCGCCGGCCGCCAAGGTCGTGACGGGCGCGGCCCGCCGGGTGGCCAGCTCCCCGCCGGGCCAAGGCGCCCCGCAGCAGCCCCAGGCGCCCTGTGGCGGCCGGGACATGTTCACGGGGTTCTTCATCCCCCTGATCATCGTCTTCGTCATCATGTACATCTTCATCATCTCGCCCCAGCGCAAGAAGGAGAAGCACCGCCGGGAGATGCTCGACTCGCTGGGCAAGGGCGACAACGCGGTCACCATCGGGGGCATTCACGGCACCGTCTGGCAGGTGAAGGATGAGGAGATCGTGCTGAAGATCGACGGCGACATCAAGATGACCTTCTCGCGGGGCGCCATCGCCCGCGTGGTCAAGAAAGAGGAATCCGGCTCAGACACGGCCGGCTCCTAGCACCAGATCGCCCGGCGCTCGCTGAGAGCGTCTGGGATAGACAGAGGATTCCGCGTAGATGATCAAGAAGATAGTCGAATTCCCGTTTCGGATGGCCGGGTGGCTATTCAAGGACACGTACGGCCGCGTGGCGTCCGTCCTCCTCCTCACCGTTCTGGTGTGCCTGGTCAACTACCCGATGCAGGACACCAAGGTCGGGGTGTGGGAGGTCGAGGACACCCTGAAGGAGGAGTTCAGCAAGGCCGAGTCTCAGGCGGCCGCCGGCAAAGGCGCCCCCTCCGACGTGCAGACCGGTGCGGGGATCATCGACCGCACCGCGATCGAGAGCCGCACCGTCCTCAGCCGCGAGGTCGAAGAGCCCTGGGCGTTCTACACCCTCCCGTTCCACCCGGTCGTCGAGCGCGAAGACGAGGTTATCGAGGAGACCTGGGACCCGTCTCGCAAGAACAAGATCAAGCACCGCCGGATCACGCGGATTTCGAAGGGACTGACCCTCGGCCTCGACCTGCGGGGCGGCATCGAGCTGGTCTACAAGGTGGTCAAGCCCGAGGACGAGGAGACGACGCCGCTTAAGGCCCAGGACATCGCCGAGGTCATTCGGCGGCGGATCGACGCCTACGGGATGCGCGAGCCGCGCGTGCAGCCGATGGGCGACGACCGCATCCTCATCCAGATCCCCGGCTCCGACGCCAGCGACGTCGCCCGGGTCCGCAACGTCATCACCCGCGTCGGCCGCCTCGAATTCCGCCTCGTCGCCGACGAGGCCAACAACAAGACCACGCTGGAGGACGCCCGGAACCGGCCGAAGGATGACCCGCCTCCCGGGTGGCACTGGTATACGCTCTCCAAAGAGAACCGCAAGACGGGGAAGATGGAGCCCGAAGACCTCCTCATCAACGACGACATCGGCCTGACCGGCGAAGCCATTGAGCGGGTCGGCATCGGGCGCGACCGGGAGACCGGGAAACCCACCGTGACCCTGACCTTCAAGGACCGGGAAGCGTTCTGGAAGCTGACCAAGGCCAACGTCGATCGCCGCCTGGCCATCCTTCTCGATGACGTGCGGTCGAAGGACGGCAAGACGCTCTTCAAGACCGGCCGGGTCCATTCGGCCCCGTCGATCACCAAGGGGATCTACGGCCCGGGCGAGATCCGGGGCGGATTCACGTTGAAGAGCGCCGAGGACCTGAAATACGTGCTCCAGTCCGGCAGCCTCAAGTGGCCGCTGGAAATGGAGAGCGAGCGGTCGGTCGGCCCCTACCAGGGGGTCAAGGCCATCCGCGAGGGTCAGCAGGCCATCGTCATCGGGTTCCTGGCCGTCGTCCTGTTCATTCTCGTCTACTATCTCAAGGCGGGGGTGGTGGCAGACTTCGCCCTGCTGCTCAACCTTCTGACCCTGGTCGCCGCGCTGTCGCTCCGAAACGCCACGCTCACCCTGCCCGGCATCGCGGGGATCATGCTCACCATCGGCATGTCGATCGACGCCAACGTCCTGATCTTCGAGCGCGTCCGCGAAGAACTGAAGAAGATGACCGACAAGCCCCTTCTGAAGTGCCTGCGCGACGGCCACCGGAAGGCGCTGGTCACCATCGTCGACGCGAACCTGACCACGCTGATCACGGCGATGATCCTGCATCTGTTCGGAACCGGGCCGGTCAAGGGCTTCGCCACGACGCTCTCCTACGGCATCGTGATCAGCATGTTCACGGCCGTGGTGGTGACGCGGATCGTGTTCGAGGCGCTGATCAAGGCCGGGCTGGTCAAGAAGCTGCGGATGTTCGAGATGCTGAAGCGCCCCAACATCCCGTTCATCGCCATGCGGAAGGCGTGGCTGGCCGCGTCCATGGTGCTGGTCATCGCCGGCCTGGTCTACTTTTTCACCGGCCCGGGCCGGCGGCTTGGCATCGAGTTCAGCTCGGGCACGCGGGTGGAGGTCAACCTGAAAAAGAAAGTCGAGAGCGCGGAGTTCGTCCGCGAAATCATCAACCAGGCCGGCTACGAGGACGTCGAGGTTCAGGAGATCGGCCGCGTCGCCGGAGCGGGCGCCTCCACGTTCGCGATCCGAATCGGCTACACCCCGGTGGCCCGAATCCTGAGCTCGGGCCCGGTTGACGCGGCCGCACACCCCGATCTCGCCAACGGGGCCGAGGTGGTCGTCGAGACCGACCGCGCCGTCAATCCCGCCCGGATGGCGGGGCGCCTGGCCCGGGTCAAGTCGAAGAACTGCGTGGTCGAGGAAGTCGCGGGCAAGGAAGGACTGTACACCTACGCCGTGCGGAACCCGGACCGGACGGTGGAATCGGCGGACACGCTGGAGTCCAATGTGCGGGCGGTGTTCGGCGACGAGCGGATTAAGGGAGACATCCGCGACCAGTTCGAGACGGCGGGCGATCTCCTGGCCGAGGAGGGCATCCGCGAGCTGTCCGAGCCCGGCGCGCCGAAGCTCGAGATCCTCGTCGCCCTGACGAAGCCGACCTCTCCCGACCATCTTGAGAAGACGTTGACACCGGTCCACGCGACGGTCGAGGCGGTCGAGGCGCTCGAGGACGGCAAGGCCGCGACGTTCAAGGTCGCCGCCGATGGCGGCTCGCTCCCCAGGATCAAGCAGCTGATCAAGGAAGCCAAGTACGAGGACGACCGCACCAAGATGGCCACCCTCGAGCCGTTCGCCAGCGTCCAGAAGATCTACCCCTCGGTGGCGCGCGAGCTCGGGGTCCGGGCGGCCACCGCCCTGTTCCTCGCCTTGCTCGCCATTGTCGCCTACATCTGGTTCCGGTTCGAGTTCCGATTCGGCCTCGCCGCGGTCGCCGCGCTGGTCCACGACGTCGCCATCACCCTCGGGGCGCTGGCCCTGTTCCAGTACGAAATCAGCCTGACCGTCATCGCCGCCCTGCTGACCATCATCGGCTACTCGCTGAACGACACCATTGTGGTCTTCGACCGCATCCGGGAAAACCGGCGAACGGTCCGCAAAACTCCGTTCCCCGACATCGTCAACCTGAGCATCAACCAGACCCTGGGGCGGACGATTCTGACCTCGTTGACCACGCTCCTCGCCGTCCTCTCGCTGTTCCTGTTCGGCGGCGCGGCGATCGAAGCGTTTGCGTTCACCCTGCTGGTCGGCGTTATCGTCGGGACCTACTCGTCCGTCTTCATCGCCAGCCCGGTGCTGCTGATGACCGGCGAGCAGGGCGCCCTGCGCGGGCCTCTGAGCGCCAGCTCGGCCCGAATCGCACGGCCGCTCGAAGGCCTCCGGACGCCGCGATAGACCGTTTCTGCGGCACAGCCAGTCCCCGATGGGGATGGGAGAGGAAGCAATGCGGACTTGTCGGCTGGCGTGGTTCTGGCGGGTAGGTATCCTTTGTGGCGCCCTGAGCTTGGCTGGGTGCGGATCGATCGGAGAGTGGTTCCGGGCCGAGCCGGAGAGCATCCGGCAGTGGCGCCGCGCCGAAGAGCTGTTCGAGGACGAACGGTACTCCGAGGCCGCCGTCGCCTACCGCAGCTGGCTGGCCGACTACCACGACACCCACGACGTTCTCCAGCCGGACGTGATGTACAAGCTGGCGGAGTGCCACCGTCTGAGGCGCGACACCGATTCGGCCATCCGCGTGTACAAGAGGCTGATCGAGTTGCACGGCGACTCGCCGGAGCCCAAGGTCAAGGAGCTGATCGAGACCGTGGTCAAACCGATGCTCGACCGCATCACGCCAAAGACCAAGACGAAGTAGTCCGCGCCGGCCGCGGCGCCGACGCGTCGCTTTCCACAGCGGCTCGGCCGCCCGGGTGAACCGCGCATGAGCCGAAGACACCCATACCAGGGAGCTCCCCGCGCCCGCCATCCTGCCTGGCTGTGCGGCCTGCTGGCCCTCTGCATGGCGAGCCCCTCGCACATCGGGCTCGCCCGCGCCGAAGCGCCGCTCGCTGCCAAGGTCCAACGCCTCATCGCCTCCGCCGGACTGAACCGCGCGGCCGTCGGCGTGTCGGTGATCGAGGTCCACAGCGGCCGGATCCTGTGCGGCATCGGCGAGACCCGCCCCATGACCCCCGCCTCGAACCTCAAGCTCATCACCACCGGCGCCGCGCTGGTCCTGCTGGGCGAGGACTTCCAGTTCACCACGTCCGTCTACGCCGAGGGTCCGGTCGACGCGCAAGGCATCCTCAACGGCAACCTCGTCGTCATGGCCGGCGGGGACCCGTGCATCGGCGGGCGGGGGCGCGGCGGAAAGGCCGCCGTCTTCGACGCATGGGCGGCCCGGATCGCCCGAACGGTCTCCGCGGTGCGCGGCGACTTGGTGATCGACGGCACCGTCTTCGACCGGCAGACGATCCATCCCTCCTGGCCCAAGGATCAGCTCGGGCGCTGGTACTGCGCCCCGGTGTCCGCGTTCGCCCTTCGCCAGAATTGCGTCGACGTACAGGTCCGCCCCGGCGCCCGGCCGGGCGAGACCCCGCACGTCGCCTTCGACCCGCCCACCCGGTACTTCAAAGTGGACAACCGCTGCACGACGGTCGCCTCGGGGCGGGCCCGAGCCTATGTCTCCCGCCTGCCCGCCAGCGACACCATTGTGGTCACCGGCAAGCTCACCCCGCAGAGCGCCGGAGCCGGCTCCCCGATCGCCGTCAAGCACCCGGCCCTCTACGCGGCCACCGTGCTCCGAGAGCGGCTGGCCCGGGCGGGGGTCCGGATCAGCGGGCGGCTGGTCCGCGCCGAGCGCCGCTCGGACACCCGGCGGATGACCCGCCTGGCCGCCACCTCGCACCCGCTGCTGGACGCGGTGCGGGCGGCCAACAAGCGGAGCCACAATTTCTACGCCGAGATGATCCTGAAAACCCTGGGACGGAGCGTCTCCGTCCCTGCGTCGTTCGCCGACGGCGTCCGGGCCATCGAGAAGCTGCTCCGGTCGCTGGGGATCAAGCCGGGCACCTTCACCATCGAGGACGGTTCCGGCCTGTCCCGAAAGAACGCCGTGTCCGCCCTGCAGTTCACGTGCTTCCTGCGGTACATGGCCAAGGCCAAGAGCGCCAAGGCATTCATCGGGTCGCTGCCCGCCTCGGGCGTCGACGGCACCCTCCGGGGACGGATGGCCCGGCCCCCCTACAAAGGCAAGGTCCGCGCCAAGACCGGCCACGTGCGCGGGGTCAGCGCCCTCTCCGGGTACGTCGACACCGGCGGCAAGCTGCTCGCCTTCAGCATCCTGGTGAACGGTAAGGGGCTCCGCTCCCACGCGGCGGACGGACTCCAGGACGCCATCTGCCGCCTCCTGGTGGACTCCGCACCGTGAAGATCGAGCGCACCGGCGATTCTCTCTCCGTGAGCTGCCCGGCCAAGGTCAACCTGTTCCTCGAGATCCACGGCCGGCGCCCCGACGGATACCACGAGATCGAGACGGTCATGCAGGCTGTGACTGTTTACGACACCATCGCCCTGCAGCCACGCGCCGACGGAGCCATCGTGCTCCGCTGCTCCGATCCGACGGTCCCGGCCGGCCCCGACAACCTGGCACACCGGGCGGCCGACCTGCTGCGGCGCGAAGTCGGACTGCCGGCGGGGGTGTCGATCGCCCTGGACAAGCAGATCCCTTCCGGCGCGGGCCTGGGCGGCGGGAGCAGCGACGCAGCCGGTGTCCTTGCCGGGCTGAACGAGCTGTTCGAACTGGGCCTTGACAAGCCCCGGCTCGGGGGCCTGGCCGCCCGGCTTGGGTCCGATGTCGCCTTTTTCGGGTATGGAGGGACGGCCCTGTGCACGGGCCGCGGCGAGCGGGTTACCCCCATCCCTGCGGACTTGGAGGCGCACTACGTGATCTGTTGTCCGCCCCGGCCGCTCTCGACCGCACAGGTGTACGAGAATCTGTCAAGATTGGGCTTGACATCCGCAGAGCGCAGCGCTAGCGTGATAATGGATTTCCTTGCGCGGGGGGACTTCGGCTCGGCCTGTCAGAGCCTGTTCAACAGGCTGGACGAAGTGGCCGTTTCACTCTCCCCCGAGGTGAGGGAAGTCAAGGAATTGTTGACGAGACGGGCCTCAACTGCGGCCCTCGTATCCGGCAGCGGATCAGCGGTTTACGTTCTGCTCGACTCCGGTGCGCGGGCGGCCGAGGTTGCTGGGTGCATGTCTCGCGTCGGGGTCGGTCGGGTCTTTGTCGCACGGCCGGAGCCGATCTCGAACGGGGCTTAGCAGCATTTCCCGGCCGGTTTCGCTCCGAGCGGAATCGCCCGACGAACGGTTGGCGCGGTCAGGCCTGTGGCGGAGCGATCCCCGCCGGGCCCGGCCGATGTGCCGCCCGGCGACAGGAGGGCCAGCAAGTGGAAATCACCGAGGCGAAAGTCAAGCTGGTGTCGGACAAGGCGGACAAGTTGAAGGCGTTTTGCACCATCACCATCGACCGTGAGTTCGTCGTCCGAGACATCAAGATCATCAAGGGCACCAAGGGCTGCTTCGTCGCCATGCCCAGCCGCAAGCTGATGGACCGATGCCCGTCGTGCGGCAGCAAGAACCACCTGCGGGCGGCATACTGCAACGAGTGCGGCGGCGCCTTGCGGCAGAATCGGGTGTCGCACGACCCCGAGGGGCGCGCCAAGCTGCACGCCGACATCGCCCACCCGATCAACTCGGGCTGCCGCGAGAAGCTCCAGCACCGCATCATCCAGGCGTACGAGGCGGAGCTGGAGGCATCCCGCAAACCCGGCTATGTGCCCGCGTCGGACGATGACGTCTTGGATAGCTTTGCCGCCGAGCGGCCGACGCCGGCAGCGGACGCCCCGGAGCCGATCGTCGCAAAGACCACGCGCGAGCCCGAGGCACAGGACACGGAAAACGCCCTGCCGGAACTGGAGGCCGACACGGCCGCTCCCGAAGACGCGACGGCGCCGCCCGACGCCGCTCCGGGGCCTCCGAACGCGGCCGAAAACGACGACGCCGACTCGTTCGCCAGCGGCATATTGTAGTCGCCCGCCAGAGAGCACCGGCCCGGCGCCGGAGCTCGGCGGCGGGCATTCGCCTTGTGCGCTGCGGCGCCCCGCGCCCGGCGCGCTTGTTTTTGTGGAGAGGATGCCGTGAGAACCGGTGCACAACTACTGATTGACTCGCTCAGCGACATCGGGATCGAGGTCTTGTTCGGCATCCCCGGCGGGGTGGTCATTCCCATCTTCGACGTGTTGTACGACTCGAAGCTCAAAGCGGTCCTGATGCGCCACGAGCAGGCCGCGGCGCATGCCGCCGACGGCTACGCCCGGGCCAGCGGGAAGCTCGGCTGCTGCCTGGCGACCTCCGGCCCCGGCGCTACCAACCTGGTCACCGGGATCGCCACGGCGAACTTCGACTCCGTGCCCATCCTCGCCATCACCGGCCAAGTGCGCCGCGACCTCATCGGGAACGACGCGTTTCAGGAGGCCGACATCACCGGCATCACGCGCGGGATCACCAAGTACAACTATCTGGTCCGCGACGCCCACGACCTGCCGCGCATCGTGCACGAGGCGGCCCACATCGCCACCACCGGCCGGTGCGGCCCCGTCCTCATCGACATCCCCGTCGACGTCAGCACCAGCCAGGTGGAAGGGGCGCCCTCCGCCGAGTTCGATCTGCCCGGGTATCGGCCCAACCTGGAAGGCAACCCCCGCCAGATCGAGCGAGCGGCGGAGATGATCAACGCCTCGGAGCGGCCGGTCCTCTACGCGGGCGGCGGGGTCGTTGCCGCCGGGGCGGCCACCGAGCTCCGTGCCTTGGCCGACGCGGGCAAGATTCCGGTCACCACCACGCTAATGGGGCTGGGCGCGTTCCCCGAAGACCACGAGCTCGCGCTGCGGATGCTCGGCATGCACGGGACACCGGTCGCCAACTTCGCGGTGATGAGCTCCGATCTCCTCATCGCCGTCGGGGCCCGGTTTGACGACCGCATCACCGGAAAGATCACCGAGTTCGCCACCAGCGCCAAGGTGATCCACGTCGATATCGACCCCTCGTCCATCGGCAAGAACATCCAGGTCGACCTGCCCGTGGTCGGCGACGCCCAGCAAATCCTGTCCAAGCTGGGCCCGTTGGTCGAGCACCGCGAGCGCGGAGACTGGTGGGCCCAGATCAACGACTGGAAGGCGAACCGCCGGCTCGCCTACAAGCAGGACGGCGGTCTCAAGCCGCAGTGCATCATCGAGCAGATCCGCGAGATCACGAACGGCGACGCGATCATCTGCACCGAGGTCGGTCAGAACCAGATGTGGGCGGCCCAGTGGTTCACCTACAAGCGGCCGCGCCAGTTCATCAGCTCCGGCGGTCTGGGGACGATGGGCTACGGGTTCCCCGCGGCCATCGGCGCCCAGTACGCCATGCCCGGCTCGGCCGTCTTTGACATCGCCGGCGACGGCAGCATCCAGATGAACATCCAGGAGCTGGCCACGGTCGCCCGCGAGAACCTCCCGGTTAAGATCGCCATCATGAACAACGGCTACCTCGGCATGGTGCGACAGTGGCAGGAGCACTTCTACAACCGCCGCTACTCGCACACCGAGCTGACCGGCAACCCCGACTTCGTCAAGCTCGCCGAGGCATACGGCGTGGCCGGCATCGCCGTGGAGACGCCCGACGCGGTCCGCCCGGCGCTGGAGAAGGCGCTGAGCATCGACGGGCCGGTGGTGCTCGACCTCCGCATCGACCGCGAGGAGAACGTCTTTCCCATCGTTCCGCCGGGCGAGCGGCTCGACAAGATGATCGACTTGGCATAAGGAGGCATCTGTTGAAACACGTCATTTCGGCGCTGGTCCAGAACCAGGTCGGCGTGCTCTCGCACGTCGCGGGGCTGTTCTCGGCGCGCGGCTACAACATCGACAGCATGAACGTCGGCGAAACGGAAGACCCGGCGGTCTCGCGGATGACCATCGTGCTCGATGGTGACGACGCGATCATCGAGCAGGTCGTCAAGCAGCTCCGCAAGCTGATCAGCGTGGTCAAGGTCCAGGAGCTCAGCCAGGGGCAGTTCGTCGAGCGCGACCTGATGCTCATCAAGGTGGCCACGCCGGCCGGCCGGCGCGGGGAAGTGATCGACCTGGTCGAGGTCTTCCGGGGCAAGGTGGTGGACATCAGCCCGCGGGACATGGTCATCGAGCTCTCCGGCCCCGAAGCCAAGATCGACGCGTTCATCTCCCTCTGCCGCCCCTACGGCATCAAGGAGACGGTGCGGTCCGGCCGCATCGCCGTGTTCCGGGGCGTCAAAGAGGAAGCGGGCAAGCCAGGTCCAGCGTAATCTGTTTGCCGAGGTGGCACGGCGGCGCGCCCGCCGGGTGGGGCGAAGTTGAGAGTCGCTCCCGGCTCCGCCGGCACCGGGATGTCCCGCGGGCCGCGGGAGGAATCGAGTGAAGCCCGTTCGGCTTTCCGCCCACGCCCGCGGCTATGCAGAGAGCAGAGAGTTCACGGCACACGAGGTCGAGGAGGCGATCCGCTCGGCCGACTGGTAGTCTGCGGTTCTGGGTCGCACCCAGTGCGTCCGTGATTTCACTTTCGGCCGGGAATGGAACGGCGTATACTACGAAACAAAACGGGTGCGCCCCGCTTTCGCTGAGGAGGCCGACGGCATCGCGGCGGACTATGATGCCGAGGGGCGTCTCGCCGGTATTGAGATCCTGGACCCGGTCAAGCGGTTCGGAGACAGCAACACCCTTCGGCAGGTGATCCTCGAGGGCGTGGGGCCCGTGTCTCAGTGAACCCGACGGCCGGGCTCTACCCCGGCAATCTTCGCAAGGAGGACAACGGATGGCAAGAATTGATTTCGGCGGCGCGAAGGAAGAAGTGGTGACGCGGAAAGAGTTCCCCGTTGCCAAGGCGCGGCGGGTGCTCAAGGACGAAGTGGTCGCCGTCCTCGGGTACGGCGTCCAGGGCCCGGCCCAGGCGCTGAACATGAAAGACAACGGCATCACCGTCATCGTTGGCCAGGCCAAGCGGTTCAAGAAGGACTGGGACCGCGCCGTCGGGGACGGCTGGAAGCCCGGCAAGACCCTGTTCGACCTCGAGGAGGCGGCGACGCGCGGCACCCTCATCCAGATGCTCGTCTCCGACGCCGCCCAAAAGGCCATCTGGCCCGCCGTCAAGAAGTGCCTGAACCCCGGCGACGCACTGTACTTCTCGCACGGCTTCTCCATCGTCTACAAGGACCAGACCGGCGTGATCCCGCCAAAGGACGTGGACGTGATCATGGTCGCGCCCAAAGGCTCGGGAACCTCCGTCCGCCGCAACTTCCTCTCCGGCGCCGGCATCAACGCCAGCTTCGCCGTCGAGCAGGACGCCACCGGCCGCGCCCGCGAGCGCTGCATCGCGCTCGGCATCGCCATTGGCTCCGGATACCTCTTCCCCACCACGTTCGAGAAAGAGGTCCACAGCGACCTGACCGGCGAGCGCGGCGTGCTGATGGGCGCCCTCACCGGCATCATGGAAGCCCAGTACCAGGTGCTGCGCAGCCACGGCCACAGCCCCAGCGAAGCGTTCAACGAAACCGTCGAGGAGCTGACCGAGAGCCTCATCAAGCTCGTCAGCGAGAACGGGATGGACTGGATGTACGCCAACTGCTCGGCCACGGCCCAGCGCGGCGCGCTCGACTGGAAGCCCAAGTTCAAGAAGGCCGTCCTGCCGGTGTTCCGCGAGCTCTACAAGCGGGTCGCGGCGGGCGTCGAGACGAAACGCGTGCTCAGCGCCTGCGGCAAGCCCAACTACCAGGAGCAGCTTGCCAAGGAGCTGGCCCGGATGCGGGACTCCGAGATGTGGCGGGCCGGCAAGGCCACCCGGGCGCTCCGGCCCAAGGACAAGGCGAAGAAGGCCGTGTCCCGCGCCAAGGGCACCGCCGGGCGCAAGGCGAACTGACGCGCCGGCTTGGGCCGGATCGCGGACCCCGTACACCAGCAACCTCGAGGAGGGATTGTGGCCAAGTTCTACTACCAGAGAGACGGCAACCTGCGATACCTGACGAAGAAGACCGTCGCCGTCATCGGCTACGGCAACCAGGGCCGCGCCCACGCGCTTAACCTGCGCGACAGCGGTGTCGATGTCCTCGTCGGCCAGCGAAAGGGCACTGGCTGGCGGCACGCCGTCCGAGACGGGTTCAAGCCCGTCTCCATCCGCGAGGCGGCCGGGCGCGGCGACGTCGTCGCCCTGATGCTGCCCGACGAGGTGATGGCCGACGTCTACACGAAGCGCATCGAGCCGGGCATCGAGCCGGGGGATGTCCTCGCCTTCTGCCACGGGTTCAACGTGCATTTCAGCCTCATCGAGCCGCCCGACGACGTCGACGTCATCATGATCGCGCCCAAGGGCCCGGGCCGGCATGTACGCTCCGAGTACGTTGCGGGGAGCGGTCTGGCGGGCCTGGTCGCCGTGCACCAGGACGCGTCCGGCACGGCGCTCAAGATCGCCCTCGCGTACGCAAAGGCCATCGGCTGCCTGCGGCGGTGCTGCATCGAGACGACGTTCGCCGAGGAGTGCGAGGCCGACCTGTTCGGCGAGCAGGTCGTCCTCTGCGGCGGTGTGTCGGCGCTGATCAAGGCGGCGTTCGACGCGCTGGTCAAGGCGGGCACCCAGCCCGAGATCGCCTACTTCGAGGTGATGCACGAGCTGTCGCTGATCGTCGAGCTACTCGCCGAGGGCGGCCTGACCCACATGCGCCGGCGGATCAGCAACACCGCCGCGTACGGCGACCTGACCCGCGGGCCGCGGATGATCGGCGGCGCCGCGCGCCAGGAGATGAAGAAGATCCTCGCCGAGATCCGGAGCGGCGCGTTCGCGAAGGAATGGATCCGCGAGACGCACCGCGGCGGCCGCAAATTCAAAGCGCTCGAAAAGCAGGA
>Ga0272442_10008331_pt1 | contig 13162 bp, 9 predicted proteins | sample SSMForm2O_FD_200262 | JGI IMG/M metagenome (GOLD analysis project Ga0272442, IMG submission 200262) | Marine sediment archaeal communities from Little Sippewissett salt marsh, Falmouth, MA, United States - SSM-Form-2O | ecosystem: Environmental > Aquatic > Marine > Wetlands > Sediment ...
CCAGGAGAACAGTGCTCGACGCAGAGCCATTGAGGAAGTATTATTGCGTTACGGATTACTTGAAAACCATGGGGATGTGTCAACCAATTACAGTGCCGGAATGTGGACAAATTAATTGGGCGCTACAAGAAAAAAGCAAAATATTGTTCAGAAAATTGTAGGAATGCAATGAGTCAAAGGGAATGGAGAAAAAGACAAAAAAGTGACAAGAAAAATATCAACAGAAAACCCGAAAAAGCAAAATAAGAATGAATTTACAAAATCATCCTTTGTCATCTGTTTTTCTTTCGCCTTAAAGGCAATATATCCGCCTCTCTCTGCTCAAGTGCCTTGCGGAGGTCTTCGATTCCCAGAGGTGCGTAATGTTGTTCTGTTACTCGAATGTCTGAATGTCTCAGCAGCTTGCTGGCAACATGAAGTCCTGCACGCTTAGCAACGTGCAGCCCGAATGTCCTTCGAATATCGTGAATCGTTACATGTTGGATCTTTGCTTCCTCCTGCACCTTCTTCCATGGCCGCTTGAGATCCCACCTTGGTTTTTCTTCATCGTTTCCGGCTACAATGAATTCGCTCGCTTTGGGGAGCTTCTTAATCATGGCAACTGTCGTCTTGGGCAGAGGAATGACTTGCGGCCTTCCGCTCTTTGTTGACGGAATCCGCCATAGACCATCTTTCAGATCAACATCTTCCCAGCGAGCATGAAGAACTTCAGACAGCCTTGCTCCTGTTGTAACCAGCAGATGGAAGCCAGCTTTTGCGAATATGTCCTCTAAATTATCAATCGCCTCCAGCAAACGCTTGAATTCATCGTCATTCAATATCTGCTGCCTTGGTGGGTTGTTCGGGAAGGAGCGAATTTTCATCGCTGGATTGCCTTCGATCTTGTCCACACGCCATGCTGCCTGAAGGCACGCCCGCACTGACGCCAGCCATCTATTGGCCGTTGTCTTGCTCTTTTCCTTGGCAAGATGCTGAAACATCTTATCCACATCACTGGTAGTAACGTCTCGAAGAAGCTTGGAACCCCATCTTTCCTGAGCCAATTTCAGATACCGCTCATCTTCCCGAGCAGACTTCTTCCTCAACCTTACTTCTTCCAGATATTCTTCTGACCATTTTTTGAAGGTGGGAGCCTTCCTGTCCTCCTGACGTAACTGCAAAGGATCCTTGCCACCCAAAACTTCCGCAAGCAGCATCTCCGCCTTCTTTCGAGCCTGATCAGCGGTGATAACACCAAATGCACCTATGGCCATTCTTCGTCTGCGTCCTTTCTGTCCAAACTCGATGAAGAAGCTCTTTTTCCCGGACGGATAGACTCGGATTCCAAAACCGTTCACCCTTGAATCAAAGTACAGTTCGCCCTTTGGGTTAGTTGCTTCAGGAAGGCCATCTATGACCTTTTTCGTGAGCTTTACCGGAGGCATTAAAATTACTCCTAAATCCGTAATCAGCAGGTCGTTTTCCGTCGTACCACCGTCGTACCGAGGTCGAAAAAAGGCCGCCGTCGTACCACCGTAGTACGGCGAGTTCAACTGCCGTAGTACCTTAATCAACGCAGTTACCCCTTGATATTATAAATTATTTTGATTTTTATCAACACAACTAATCAGCAGGTCAACGCTGCGACTTCGGATTCGTAATCAGCAGGTCAGCGGTTCAAGTCCGCTCGCTGGCTCCGGAAATATCTGGGAATTATTGTCGAATTCAGCGTGTTTCTACAGCCACATTGTAAATTTGCAGGAAATATACGTTTCCGGATCACGAAAATGGCTCCCGGATCACGGAGATGGCCTTCCGGATCACGGAGATGGCCTCCCGGATCACGGATTTGGCCTCCCGGATCACGGAGATGGCCTTCCGGATCACCGAGATGGCCTCCCGGATCACGAAATAGGCCTCCGGATCACGGATTTGGCTTCCCGTAACGTTACGGAAACGATTTTTCGTGATCCGGAAAAGGCGTAATTATTGCGCTAACGCCCGCTCTTGCGATTCGGGCGCGTTGGCAGTAGTATTTCTGATACAGCAAGCGAGGAGCAGACAATGTTAAGTAAATTCTCCTTAATGAATATTCTTCTGTGCGGTCTTTTGCTCTACTCCGCCCAGGCCTTCAGCCAGGAGGACGAAGAGGTGGACGAGGAAAAGGTGGCGTATGCCAAAGCCGTCGTTGCCGGTCACGAGGCCATGCTGAAGAATGAATACACCGAAGCCGTCAGCGCGTATTCCGAGGCAAAAGAGCTGGATCCCGGCAATGCAGACTCGTTCTATTTCCTGGCATGCGCGCACATGGCCGCCGGAGACATTGAAAAGGCCGAAGAGGATTTTAAAACAGCCATCAACGTCGCGGGCTCCAAGCGCGACGACGTGCACGCAAAATGCCTCTTCAACCTGGCGTATCTCGAAGAGTCGAAGAAAGCGTGGGAAAATGCCAAAAAGGCATGGGACGCCTACATAGCCTTTGCAGGTTCACACCAGGACATTCCCGTGTACGTTGAAAACGCAAAGGCCAGAATCAAGGCCATCGACGACGCAAAGGCCCTTGACGAAAAATACCAGGCCGTGCGCAAACGAATAGCCGACCGCGAAGCCCTCAACAAGAAGTAATTATTTTAATAGTTACCTGAACAGAGCCCGCACTCAGGGATTGTGCTTTTTGATGTACTCGTCCCTCAGTCTCTTGATGTGTTTCGGATGGGCCATGACGAAAGTGCACCTGTCATGCCCCATGCCGCGGCACGTAATCTCCTCGGCGGCGAGATCGATTCCAAAGCTTATCTCGCACCAGCCGCAGCTGTAGCCCGCGTTCATGTGGCACACGGGCGCGTCGCATTCAATACCCTCGTCCAGGAACGCGTCCGCCTCGAATGAATATGGATGGTTGTACACGAGGAAGTAATCCTCGTTGGGCTGTGGGTTGCTTTCCGGCAGGATCTCAACAAAGGCCCATCCCACGTGCGCGAAGTGAACGGGCCCGAGGGACAGCTTCATTATCGGATCCTCGAGGTCGAACCTGTCGTGGAAATTTTTCGCATCGCGTTTTCCAAGGGCTTTTCCAAGGCGGTAGGCCACGCGCCATGCCCCGGCATCGCCGAAGTTCTTTTTCAGCTCCTCGTGCAGCTCGATACTTATGGACTCGGTGCGGACCATGATATAGCGCATGTCGCTGATCTTGATCTCGCCCTTTTGAGGGGATCTCTTAAGGTCTTCGAATACCGGCCCCAGCATTTTCTCCGCCTTCTTGAAAGACTCCTCAAACGCCTGTGGAGAGCTGACGAGTTTGGGTTTTTCACTGCTGCTCATTATTTACCACCCAAGTTTCCAAATGTTCGTTTCTTGAAACAATATAAATTAAATGAAATATTCTTTACAGCAAAAAAGTAAATAAAATGGCGGAAGAAAAACACAGGAAAACGGTTCAGCTTACGCGCGCGGTAAAGGGCGCGGGGTGAGCGTCCAAGATCGGTCCAGGGGACCTGGACCTGGCGCTCTGCGGACTTGATACGGGGCATGATCCAAATCTGATCGTGGGCCTTGAAAAGGGCGACGACGCCGGAGTTTACCGCATTTCCGACGATGTCGCCCTGATCCAGACCCTCGATTTCTTCACTCCCATAGTAAATGACCCCTTTGTTTTCGGACAGATCGCCGCGGCAAACGCACTCAGCGATGTCTACGCCATGGGCGGCCGGGCACTGTGCGCCATGAACATCGTATGCTTTCCCGTAAAAAAAATGGACATTTCCATTTTACAGGACGTGCTCAGGGGTGGCCTGGACAGGATCACGGAAGCGGACGCAACTCTCGCAGGCGGTCACAGCATCGAGGACGACGAGATCAAGTACGGACTCAGTGTCACGGGAATCGTTCATCCCGACAGGGTCATTACGAACAGGGGAACGCGCAGGGGCGACGCCCTGATCATTACAAAAAGAATCGGTACGGGCATTGTGGGCACTGCCATCAAAGCGGGTGATGCAGACGCTGAGGCCGAGGAAGAAATTATCGAATCCATGATCGTGCTCAACAGGGCACCGGCCGAGGCCATGGCCCGTTTTGACGTTCACGCATGCACGGATGTCACGGGCTTCGGCCTTCTGGGACATGCTTCGGAGATGATCGAGGACACAGACGTCGGCATGCGCATCTTCTCATCAGAAATACCCCTGTTTTCCGGGGTTCTGGATCACTTCAGCAACGGCCTTGCACCCGGTGGACTTTTCAGAAACAGGGATTTCAGGAAGCACATGATTGACTGTGACTCTTCCGTCCCTGACGACGTGTATCACCTCATGTTCGATCCCCAGACATCGGGCGGGCTCCTTATCGCCTGCTCAAAAGATGATGCCGACAACCTCGTCCAGGAGATCAGGAAAAGGGGAGCAGCATCCGCAGCTATAATTGGAGAGGTCATCCAGAGCCCTGCTGGCCGTATACTGATCGAATAGCGATCTCCAACCACTTGATATCAAAAGTATTTTTTGCACGTTTGACTTGCCCGCCCAAATAAGGTTTAGGTTTTATGACATTTGTGTGAATTTATGATGACGAAACAGTTAAGCGACCACGGCAGCGGACGGAAATACAAAGATTAAGAACTGAAACTCCTTTATGCAGCAGGCGTTTTACATCATCGGCGGACTCGGACTTTTCCTTTTCGGTATGAAGGTAATGAGCGAGGGACTGCAGCTTGTGGCCGGGGAGCGCATGCGCGTAATCCTGCGCCGCATGACGGGCAATCGAATTGCAGGAACAATAACGGGATTGACGATTACGGCCATCATCCAGTCATCCTCGGCTACTACAGTTATGGTCGTCAGTCTGGTTAACGCGGGTCTGATATCACTGTATCAATCTATTGGTGTAATGTTCGGCGCCGATGTCGGAACTACAATGACGGCATGGATCGTCACGTTGTTCGGATTTAATATAAAAATTTCGACATTTGCTTTGCCTGCAATAGGGCTCGGATTTTTCGTTAAGCTCATTCTGAGAGGTCGGGGTTCCCACTGGGGGGACGTGATAATGGGGTTCGGCCTTCTGTTTCTGGGCCTGTATTTCCTTAAACTCGCGGTGCCCGATGCCGCTTCGTCGCCGGAAATACATGAGTGGATCTGCAGGTACAACGCTTCTACCTTTGGGGGAACAATTCTGGTCCTTCTTGTAGGAACTGCTGTTACCGCCCTTATCCAGTCTTCGAGCGCTACTACGGCTATCGTTCTCGTTATGGCAAGTACAGGACTCCTGGATATGAGGACGGCCATGGTGCTTTTTCTCGGGGCGAATATCGGAACTACCACTACGGCCCTTATCGCCTCTATAGGAGCAAGCAGGGATGCACGGCGTGCAGCCTTAGCCCACCTGCTCTTCAAGGTAATCGGAGCTTTATGGGTACTTTCAGTTCTTGATACCTTCGGAAAATTTGTTGACCTTCTCTGGCCTGGCTCCCCTGAAAAGGATTACACGTCCATGCTGTTTCACCTTGCAGTGTTTCACACGACTTTTAACCTGATAAATACCATAATATTCCTGCCGTTCGTAAAACAGTTCGCTTCTCTTGTTCAGAAAATTATCCCCCGCCAGGAGGAAGAGGAGATGCTTCCGCATCTCAGATTCATCGACAGCCATCTTCTGAATACGCCGACCCTGGGTCTTGCCAGCGCGAGACTTGAGATTCAGCGCATGGTGAAACTTGTCAGGGAAATGTTCAATATCACCATGGACGTCTTCATGAAAAAGAACGCAAAGACGGATTCAGTAACCCAAAGCATAAAAGAAAGAGAACAGATAGTTGACATGCTGGAAAAGGAAATTACTGATTTCCTGGCACAGGTATCGAGGAGCACCGTTTCCCACGCCATGGCAAAGGAGATAGCCGGCCTTATAACGGCCACTTCGGATCTTGAACGAATAGGCGATCACTGTGAAAATCTGCTGAAGCTTATTTTAAGGAAAAAAGAAAGCAACCTGTCCTTTACTGAAAATGCAGGTATTGAAATCAGAAAAATTTCTGACGAAGTCAGGAATTTTCTTTCACTTCTTGAAAAACACATCGCACCCAAGACGGGGCAGAACATCATGAAGCTGGCGGGCGATATCGAGAAGGAAATCAATGCAATGAGATCGCAGATGAGGGACAGCCACATCCGCCGGCTTAACGAGAGCACCTGCAATGTGGATGCGGGGCTCATATTCCTGGATATGGTTACGAGTTTCGAGAAAATCGGCGACCACTCTTACAACGTGGCTGAAGTCATTTCTGGCCTCAGATAGCGTCATTTAACAGTATTACAGGCCGGGGCTTCGTCAACTTTGTAACAATTGTGATAATTCTTTTGCTTAAGCTTGAAAAATATGAAGAAAAGTTCATATGAGTCTCAAGGAGAATAAGCATGCTAAGCACGGGCGCGGTAATTTCTGTTCTGGGGGGTCTGGGACTTTTCCTTTACGGCATGAAGGTGATGAGCGAAAGTCTGCAGAAAGTTGCGGGGTACAGACTCAGAATCGCCCTTAAGAAAATCACAAACAATCGCTTTTCAGGAATACTTACCGGATTCATGGTAACGAGCGCCATTCAGTCGTCGAGTGCCACTACAGTAATGCTCGTGAGCTTTGTGAATGCAGGCCTGATGGACCTGACACAATCTATTGGCGTAATTATGGGTGCCAATATCGGGACAACGGTAACTGGCTGGATTGTTGCCATTCTCGGTTTCAAAATAAAGATAACGGCTTTTGCGCTTCCTGCCATTGCACTAGGATTCTTCATCAGATTTCTCGGAAAACAGCGGCTGACGGACTGGGGTGAGAGTTTACTCGGTTTCGGTCTTCTTTTTCTCGGGCTGACACTGATGAAGGATGCGCTTGGTGATCTCAGGAAATCTCAGGAAATCTTCAATCTTATGGGCAGATTCAGGGCAGAAGGTCTCTTTTCCACTATTGCCGTTGTCTTCGTCGGCACTATCGTAACATTTGTAATACAGTCTTCGAGCGCCACAATGGCCCTTACCATGACGCTTGCAGGACAGGGACTGATTGATTTTCCAACATGTGCCGCTCTGATACTGGGCGAAAACATAGGAACAACGATTACGGCGAACATTGCCGCCATCGGGGCGTCAACGGCAGCGAAGAGGAGTGCACGGGCGCATATGGTTTTCAATGTAATCGGCGTAATCTGGATGATGGTTTTTTTCGGGTATTTTCTGAAATTCGTAGACTATTTAGTTCCCGGTGACGTATTTTCTCAAGACATCAAGATTGCATCGAGTGCAGTTCCGGATCACATGGCTGCATTCCACTCGCTTTTCAATATCATAAATACAGCTCTTTTTATTCCCCTTGTCGGCATTCTGGGATGGATTGCCACTAGAATGGTGAAACCACCCGCGATAAAAGAAGAAAACCGGCTTGTATATATTTCGTCAGGACTCGTAAGCACGCCTCCAATGGCTATCGAGGCAAGTAAACGTGAGCTGCAGAGAATGGCAAGTACAGTACACGAAATGCTGAATGAAGTTATGAGGCTGTTCAATACGCCTGAACCTAAAGCCGCAGACTATGAGAAGTACAAAGAAAAGATTACAAAACTCGAAACCCTGACCGATAACCTTGAAAAGGGCATCTCCCATTTTCTGGTCAACGTCATCCGGAACACTACGTCTGAGGCACAAAGTGAAGAAATCGCCGAGATTATGAACGCCACGAGCAACCTGGAGCGCATCGGCGATCATTGCGAGTCATTGCTGAAGCTGACCATGAGAATGGAAGAAAAAGAGCTGAAATTTACTCAGGAGGCGGTTTCGGAAATTGATGACATTGCGGATCGGGCCCGGTCTTTTCTTGCCCTGATAGAGAAAAAGATAATCCTGAGAAGATCAGATATCATGGAAAAGGCGGATAATTTTGAAAATGATATCAACTGCCTCAGAACTAAAATGCGCAAGTCCCACGTAGACAGGCTTAACGAAGGATCATGTAACGTTGATGCCGGGCTCATTTTCATCGACATGCTGACGAGCTTCGAGAAGATCGGCGATCACGCCTACAATATCGCCCAGTTCATTTCCGGAGTCAGGTAGGCCGGACTTTTTCAGACCTCCCACCATGGAACCGCATATACATCATCATGTACCTTCTCTATCGTATCCGTGGAACAGACAATAAAGCCCGTACCTGTATCAGAGCTGGAACAGTATTGCCTGAAGGACATGATGCCCGAGCAATCCCCTTTTGAAGGATGGCTTTTCATCTTGATCTCAACCGGATGCAGCACTCCGTTCATTTCGAGAATAAGGTCTACCTCGGTCCCTGAATATGACCTGAAATGATACATGGCGGGTTTCATCGGCCAGGTATCAACCTGCTTGAGAATTTCCAGGAAAACAAAGGTTTCAAAAAGACGCCCTCCAAGCGGGTGCTGCATCAGCACGTCAGGCGTCATTATCCGCTGCAGGTAGCAGGCAAAACCAGTATCGGCGAAATATCCCTTTGATTTACCCGAGATTCTTTTCACAACGTTTCTGGAAAAAGCAGGCACCTGATGCCACTGAAAAGTTGATGTGGCGATTTCCGTCCATGCAAGAGCCGTCTTCCTGTCGATTCCCAGTTCACGTCCGAGCTGATTATGGTTGATTTCCTGGCCTGTGAGCGCAGCGAGAAGACCGAAAAAACGACCAAACGTCTGCAGCGATCCGATCCCGGATACTGCGCGGACATCCCTTTCAATATAGGTTCTCAGGTATGATTCAAAAAAGGACGCATAAAGATGATGTGGAAGTGACAACAGTCCCGGAAAACCGCCTTTCCATATGAAGGGAAAAACGGGCCTGAACGCTGAGCATATAAATTTAACTGGATCAAAGCCGGGTTCGTGAAAAAAATCACGGAAAAAACCGTTTCCAGGGGTCCTGGCCTGTTCCCTGGAACTCATGGGATGCAGGTTGATTACGGCTACTCTTCCGGCGAGTGATTCGGATATGGACTTCATCACAGAAAGATGCTGCGACCCTGTAAGGATGAAAAGGCCCGCCTCCTGCCGGATGTCTACGTAGCGTTTTATTGCGGCGAGCAGTTCAGGCGCGTACTGGATTTCGTCCAGAAACAGCGGTAACGACTTGTTCTGTAAAAAGAAATCGGGATCCTCCCTGGCATTTCCCATATCCTGCACAGGATCAAAGACCACGGTCGAAAGATTCTGGATCGGAAGGTGATGAACTAGTGTGCTTTTGCCCGTCTGTCTTGCTCCAAGAAGAGCGATTACGGGAAAATGCCTGAAAAGCTCCATAAGTTTGGACTCTATATGACGAGTATAATATTCCATAGATTGAATTATAGGACTTTAAGTCCCATAATTCAATATTATTTTCTGTAAATTTGATTAATAACTTTAATTATGGGAATTTAATACATAATATTATATTAATCATGAGGCGGTTGCTCAAGCCACCGCTACCTCAACGCGTTGAACCACCTGACGGAATTGTCCGCCAGCCAGATGTCCATGGGATTGTGAGCGTCGCTCAAAAGAAGTGAGCCGTTGTCCGGCAGCATGATCTCGTGGGAGAGGATCTGGTTTGAAGCAGTAATCTCCGCCTCAAAAGCGGTATCGTCAGCGATATGACCGGGCCAGGAGGAAAACCGCATGCTTTTTGAAGAAGCGAAGAAATACACGTCCCCGTAAGTCGCACTCTCACTTTCCGGATTGACGTATCTGGAAAAAACCCTGACATCATGAAACAGGCTATCGAGCGTTTTCTTTACCGATGCCGTGGCTCTGCCCTCGCTGCCGCGGCAGCCTGACAGCAGGTTAAGGGCAAGTATTCCGTCCCGGTTCAGTATGGACTTCATCTCAAAAAGGCTCTCGGCCGAGTAAAGGTAATACGGCGGCGCGTCCTTCACGATGGCGTTGCAGATAATTATGTCGTAACGCCCCGAATAAGTGCGGACATAGGGCCTCGCGTCGGCCACAATCATTTTCATGCAGGCCTCGTTGTCGCCTTCGGAAATCAGGGCCCTTGTGACAGAACCGTCCTTAATGCACCTGGAATTCCTGACCGGCGGAAGGTTGAGGAAATGATCGCAGGCGGCCCTGACCACATCGGGATGGATTTCCACGACATCCACCTCAAGGCCGGACTGTGCAAGTGACAGGGGCAGCATTCCGCCGCCCAGGCCGAGGACGAGTATTTTCTGTGCAGACGGCATCAGGCGGCGAACCATGTGGAAATCGTATGCAAACGCATTCCAGCTTTTCCCCGGATCCGGTCCCGTTGTGGAGTTACCGCTTCGATTACGGAGTTCCATTATCGTCTGATCCCGGCCGTCTATCATAAGAAAACGGGCCCTGTGCAGGTTACCCGCGGAATCACGCAGGTTGCCGTCCGCAACTTCCACCCTTCCTATTACGCTGTTCGAAGACCACAGAACTTTTTTGTTGTCGTAAATTGTATAGAAGCGCCCGGGCCCGATCAGAAGATTCATCATAACCAGCAGCACGGCCGGCAAAACGGACAGAATGAAATACAGTGGCCTGAAGAATTTTCTGAACACGACTGTCCAGGCAAGTCCGAGTATTATGAGGACTATGCCCATTAACATCAGCAGAAGCGTCGTCGACATGTATTCCAGCAGGAAAAAGCCCGTTGCAAGCCCGCCCGCAAGTGATCCCAGCGTGGCCGTGGCGTAAAGCCTGCCGGCATCATTTCCAACGCGGGCGGCATCGAAGTGGACGCAGGCGAGAACGGACGGAGTCACAGCACCCAGTATGGTAAGCGGAGGCATGAGGAGAACAACGGCTGCAGTAAGAGAACCGAGCTTAAGGCCCATTTCATAGGCCATGGAAACAACTCCGCTTCCCAGAACCGTAGTCAGGAGCAGGCATAATCCTCCCGTGATCAGTATTCCGATTATTGAACGGCCCCTGCTGCGATCGGCCAGTTTCCCTCCGATATGATAACCGGCTCCAAGGCCTCCCATGGTTGCGGCCAGAAGTGAACTCCAGACGTAAAGACCTGTCCCGAAAAACGGGGCAAGTATCCTTGAACCGACTATCTCCAGCGAGAGAACTGTGGCACCTACCCAGAAAGCCGTGAAGTAGGTGATGAAAAGTCCCCTGCCGTCGAGTCTTTTTCGCTTCATCTCAGTGGAAGTCGGCTCTGTAGCGTCATGCGTCATCTGGTGGCCGGCCATCATACTATGAGGTTGGAAAAGATCAAATTCGCCGGACGCGGCCGCAGGATGCGGTATCACGGCAAGTGTCAGTCCTTTGAACGAATCCGTAGAAGTTCCTCCACGGCGCGTATGAGCGAAGGATTAAGGTTTCCGTCCGAAGCCGTCCTGCGAAGCTCGTCCGGCCTGAGCCGTGAGATCAGACGCAGGGACACGTCAAGCGGTGTCAGCGGGTTTCTCACCAGCGCAATGCATACCCTGTACCTCAGAAGCCATTTCGATGAACAGGCCACTTCCTTGAGTATCCGGGGACGGGAATCCCTCGATGCCGCTATTCTTACGACGTCCTCCTCTGTCAGGCGAGGATTGGAAAGCAGTATCCTCATAACCGAGGGATCAGGATCCCTGGCCGCCAGTGAAATCATGTGTCTTGAAGGATTACGTGCCAGGCTCTTTCTCTCTCCCAGCGTCATGGTTCTATCGTCGGAATAGGGCGGAAGTCTCTCCATATCCTCCTGCCCGGTAGCGCTTTCGTCACGGGCGGCCAGAAACCTGAGCGAAAGCCTGAGATCTTTTTGAAGAGCCATACTGCGCGTTTTCTTCAGATGATCCTGTGGCCATAAATCCCTGTTTACCGCATCCGTTATCGCGATCAGGACTTCTGCAAGATCGCTCTGTCTTGACTGCGGCGTTTCTTTTAAAATCATCTCAACCGCTTCGGCCGCTCTCGCAGCGCTTGCGCGGGTGAGAATGGATACGGCTTTTGCAGAAGCGTATGCGGGATCTCTGAGTGCGGATATGTTCTGCCGGAGTTTTTCTACAAGGTCATTGTTCCCCTGATCCGTCATTGTTATCAGGGAACGGCCTCGGCTCTGAGTACGGTGACTTCAATCTTCGAACCGGAATCATATCCTACTGGAACCGGATGAACTACAACGGCAAAATTTGTCTCGCCCCCCCTGTCGAGAACCTTGTTTACCGGAATTACGCTATCAGCCATGCGGGAGAGTTCCGAAGACGACGCATTGCGCAGTGGCGTTCCGACGGGGGGCTTGAGCAGCGGAGATGCCTTTTCCTTTATAAGGGCGGAAACACTGTTGTTAATCAACACCTTCAGCCAGATGCCCTTTCTCGGTCCCTCTGCATCACTCATCAGCATGCCTTCCACTACCAGGAATTTCCCGCCCTCATCAGGCTCTACCAGGTACACGGACGTTACCGTTGCATCCATGCCTCTGAGCAGTTCCATGCCCGGGGCATTCTGTTCCTGGCTGAAGGCGTGCGATACCTGTTCGGGAAGTTTTCCAAGAGACAGGCTCCAGTTATTTCGCCAGGCAACAAAGACTCCAAGTATGATTACGACAAAGAATATGAAGACGAAAAGCTGACCCATGCGTTTTGCAAGAGGACTGCTCTCCTCGATTGCGAACTGTTCCAGGTCAAAAGGATCCTCCAGCTCCCAGGCCTGCGGTGAACGCTCCGCCGGCGGCTGCGAGGCATAAGGCACGCCCGCCTGCGCAACAGGCCAGGTATTGTTTGCGTATGCCTGTGATTGCTGCGCATTTTCAATTACCGCTGCTGCGTTCAGACTGCCAGCCTGCGCAGGTGGATGATCCACGACGGCTTCAGGGACCGCGCCCTGTGCCACGGCGCTCTGTCCGGCCGTCGGCTCCGCCTGCTGCGTCTGGACTTCAACCGGAATATCCTGAGAGTGCGCGCTGCTTTCCGGTTCAGGATCGAGGGCCTCCTTCTGCTCAGGAGGCTGGTAAGTTTCAAGAACGTTCTGAATTACGTCGCTCCGCGGCTCATCAGGGTTCAGCCCTGACGCCCGTATTGCACTTGATACAGGATCAGGAGACCCGGATGCATCAGCTTCCTGTCCTTCATCCGTTACCTCTGCAGCTGTCTCGGACTGAACTTCCGCTTCTTCATCCGTAATGTGGTCGTACTTGGAAGGATCCAGGGAGGGTCTTTTTCCTTCCTCCTTCTTTTCCCG
>Ga0272442_10008332_pt1 | contig 13162 bp, 11 predicted proteins | sample SSMForm2O_FD_200262 | JGI IMG/M metagenome (GOLD analysis project Ga0272442, IMG submission 200262) | Marine sediment archaeal communities from Little Sippewissett salt marsh, Falmouth, MA, United States - SSM-Form-2O | ecosystem: Environmental > Aquatic > Marine > Wetlands > Sediment ...
TCTGCTTCTTTCCTGAGAGCCTCACACTCGGCGAAAGAATCGTGGAGGCGCTTCGAGCGGAAGGCGTGCCGTGTGGGACGAGAGGGACAACAGGAGGACACGACTGGCATTGCTATGCCTTCATGTACCCGGTGACGTTACAGGGAGCCCCCACCGATGTGAACTGTCCCTATGCCTGCCCTGTCTACGAACAACGCGGCGGATCGGTCAGCTATGCCCGAGGGGACTGTCCTGTGGCGGACGATCTCTTCGACAGGGTCGTGGCCATCCCGCTCAATCAATGGTACACGGCCAAGGACTGCCGCCAGATCGCCAACGGCATCAACAAGGTGTTGGGCGCCTACTGCACGAGGAGTTCGGAAGGCACCCCCTGGTTAGGCTAACCCGGTCAACTCAACGGGTTCTCCCAACGGAGGCCTGGGAAACGAGCGAAATCCGCGTCAGTGGTACACAAAACCAGGCCGTGTTCGATGGCAAGCGCGGCCAGGTGCGCGTCCGGGACCAGGTTCGGCTTCATGCCAGCCATGGTCAGCAAGGGGGCCAATGCAGCTTGGTGTCGGTCCGTTGGCCCAGGCACCCACACCGCGCTGCAGCCGAGCCATTCCTCGACCTGGGTCCACGCTTCCGCTATGGGTTCAGGCTCAGCGAACACGCGGGGATTGGAGACGATCCGCACGAAGGCAAGGAGGCTTGCCCACGGCATGCCCACAGGAGCGGCTCCATTGAGTGTCCTGTCCAGCCAGTCGCGCGCGGGGACGTGGCGGGGGAAGGACGCAACGTGAGCGTACAGAAGGAGGTTGGCGTCAACCAGCCTCACCGGAAATCCTCGCCCTCGGCAACCGCGAGCACATCGGCGATGTCATCCACGTTGCTCAGCAGACATTTCCCGAGGGACACGCTACGCGTCTTGAAAGGCTGCGTAGGCGTCCGTGGAGGACGCGTCCGCTTGAGCCCCTCGCGCAGGAGTTCGTTGACCACCGATTTCAGGCTCCGCTTTTGGGTTTCCCTCAATCGCTGGAGCTGTACAGCGATGTCATCGTCGATGGTGAGCGTGGTCCTCATAACATCATAACACTAACATTTTGATGTATTGATGTCAACGACTCGATCGCGAGGAATGCCCTCTGATCGTCATCGGATCCGCGTTCCCAACCGAGATCGCGCAAAACACGAAATGGCAACTGGCTCTTGACTTCGTTCCATAATGCCGGTATAGTCGGCATATATCATGATAATTGCCAACTACACCGGCAAATTAGTGTAGACAGGACATTGCCATGGACGTGGTTAGACGACTGGACCTGGCGGATCTAGTGAAAAGGAAGTCTTGCTTCCTGTTTGGCCCCCGTCAGACAGGCAAATCCTTCGCGATTCGGCAGCGTCTCGCCGACTACCGCTGCTACAACCTCCTGAAAACGGACGTCTTCCTCAAGCTGAGCCGCGAACCTCAGCGACTTCGACAGGAGATCGATGACGGTGAGGAAATCGTTGTCATCGACGAGATCCAAAAGCTCCCCATGCTTCTCGATGAAGTCCAGCTCCTCATCGAGGAGAAAGGCATACGGTTCCTCTTGACAGGTTCCAGCGCTCGAAAGCTCCGACGGACAGGCGTCAACCTGCTGGGCGGACGCGCCAGAGAGAAACGCATGCATCCCTTCATCTGCAGCGAACTCCAGGATCGGTTCGATCTCGTGAGAGCTCTCAATGTGGGCACCCTTCCCTCGATCTATCTTTCAGATGAGCCGGTCGAAGACCTGGAGGCCTACGTGGGCACCTATCTCACGGAGGAGATCGCCGCAGAAGCTGTGGTCAGGAATGTGCCGGCTTTCAGCCGTTTCCTGACCGTTGCCGGCCTGTGCAACGGTCAGATTCTCAATTACAGCAACATCGCCAGCGACGCCGAAGTGCCGAGATCCACTGTCCAGGAGTACTTCCAGATTCTCCGCGACACCCTCCTCGGCGACGACCTTCCGGCTTGGAGAGAGACGACCAGGCGCAAACCGATCACCACATCGAAGTTCTTCCTCTTCGATATTGGCGTGGCCAGGCATCTGCAGAATAGAACAGGACTTCGAGAAGGTTCTCCAGAATTCGGAGAAGCCTTCGAGGGGTACCTGCACCACGAACTGAGAACCTACTGCGACTACAGTGGCAAAAAGGCTCTTCATTACTGGCGCTCCAGCTCAGGCTTCGGAGTGGACTTCATCTTGGACAATCGAACCGCTATCGAAGCGAAGGCCAAGAGGACGATCTCGGACAGGGATCTCAGGGGACTGAAGGCGCTGAGGGAAGAAAACCTCCTACCCCAGCACATCCTCGTCTGCCTGGATGACGCTCCGCGGGAAAAGGACGGTGTGACCATCCTGCCCTGGGATCTTTTCCTGGAGCGGCTGTGGGGTGGGGAGTATGGTTGATTTCCGCCCAAAGGGTGTAGAATGGGGCCAACCCAATGATAAAGGAAAGGAAGGGGGAACTTTGGCTGCGACGAATGATGTGACCAATATGGCGCTCTTTTGTGACTTCGAGAACATCGCTTTGGGCGTGAGAGACGCCAAGTACGCGAAATTCGACATCAATCCTGTTCTGGAAAGACTTCTCCTCAAGGGAAGCATCGTGGTGAAGAAGGCGTACGCGGACTGGGGACGATACAAGGATTTCAAGCCTGGAATGCATGGGGCCGCCTTTGAGCTGATCGACATCCCCCACGTCCGTCAGTCGGGCAAGAATTCCGCCGACATTCGGATGGTCGTGGACGCCTTGGATCTTTGTTACACCAAGTCCCACGTGGACGCCTTCGTGGTGATCAGCGGAGATTCCGATTTCTCTCCCCTGGTGAGCAAACTGAGGGAGAACAACAAGGTGGTCATCGGCGTAGGGGTCAAGAGCTCCACGTCCGACCTGCTCATGTCCAACTGCGACGAGTTCATCTTCTACGACGACCTGGTCCACACGGAGAAGGAAGACAAGGCCAGGAGGCAGCAGGAACGCAGAAAGAAGTCCACCAAGACCCAGAAGGGCAAGGCTGGAGAGGAAGAAGAGAGGATCCTGACGGCCATCGATCTCGTGGTGGATACCGTGGACGCCCTCTTCGCGGAACGCGGGGAGGACGAGAGGATCTGGGCCTCGCTGGTGAAACAGACCCTCAAGCGCCGAAGACCAGGCTTCACCGAATCCACGTACGGCTTCCGCTCCTTCGGCCAGCTCCTCGAGGAGGCGGAAAAGCGGGGATACCTGGAACTCGAACGCAGGGAAAAATCAGGCGGCTACATCATCACAGGGGTCTGCTAGCCCCTACCCCCAGTACTGCTGGAGGATCTCTTCCATCTGCTTGAGGTCGTGGGTGCCGCCCCGGGCGCCTCGCAGGATCACGCGGTCCCGCGTCCAGTGCTCCCTGTACCAGTTACAGGTCTCGAAGGTGTCTTCGATCTCGGCCATCCGTTCCTTGAGCTCCTTGCGCAGCCTCTTCAAGACGCGGCGGGAAGACTTCTCCTGAGAGAGGTCCCTCAACTGGTAAGGATCCTCCTGATTGTCGAAGAGCAGTTCCCTGCGGTCCACTCGATAGACGGCGTAGGTGAACCGGGCATCCCGCAGCGCCCGCCATTCGTGTCCGTCCTCCCACGCGGCGCAGGCTCCGGTGTTCTGAAGGAACGCGGATCTCTCTTCCCCTTTGCTTTTTCCCAAAGCCGCGTCCGACAGATCCACCCCTTCCACCTCCGAAGGGACAGGGATCCCCAACAAACCGAGCAAGGTCGGCATGATGTCTGGACTCCCCAAACAAGCGTCGGAGGCGGTTCCCGGCGCGATATGTCCCGGCCAGCGTAGAAGAAAAGGAATACGGCAGGCCTCCTCGTAGAAGATATTCTTGGCCCGACGTCCGTGGGCTCCAAACATCTCTCCATGGTCCGAGGTGAAAACCACGAGCGTGTTGTCAGCCAGTCCCTGCTTGTCCAACGCATCCAAAATCCGTCCGATGTTCCGGTCCATGCTCGCGTTCATGGCGAAGTAGCCTCGTCTCCACGCCTCCAAACGCGCTCTATCCTCCTCTTTGATTCGTGCCCAACCATCCGCGTAGGGGTCGTTTTCAGGGGAATAGTTCAGCGGATGCGGAAAAGAGATGTCCTCAAACCGTTTCCAGTCCTCTTCTGGCACGTTGTCCGGTCCCCAAGGGTCATGGGGCGTTCCATAGGAGAGGAAAAGCGCGAAAGGCTCCTCTCCTTGCCCTGCATCCTGGAGAAACCGAAGCGCCAGATCGGTTTGAACGTCAGGCTCATACCCTTCCACCGTGACCCTGTCAGGGGTGTCCTCGAAATAATAGGCGTCATAGTACTGGTGATTGAAGTTGTAGCCTGCCCAGGTCCCGTCAAATCCCAGTCTGTAAGGCCCCGGCGGGACAAAGCCGTTTTTTGGATCCCTGTGGTTCCCCAACTGGTTGGCCCAAAGATGCCACTTGCCGATGTACCCAGTACGGTATCCTGCGTCCGTGAGACAGTGTCCCAAACAACGATGGTCGGGACTCAGCCTCAGCTCGTTGATCACCATCCCTGTGCTGGTCGTGTGCTTCCCGGTGAAGAGCGTCGCCCTGAAAGCGGAGCAGACAGGCATCGCGGAAACAGCCTGTCCAAAACTTATCCCCTTCTCCGCCAGCTCATCAATCCTGGGTGTATGGGCTCTTGTCTCCCCGGCATAACCGCAGGACTGCACCCGAAGCTGATCCGCCAGGAGAAAGACGATGTTCGGCCCTTTTTCCCGCACCTTCCCGGATGAACTCGCCTTCGCGTTCCCCTGCACAGCCCACGAAGCCGCAGCAGCGCCTCCTGTCTTGAGAAAGTCTCTCCTGGTCACGGGAAAAGGATCCTCGGGCATGAAAGCACCTCCGCTGACGTCTTCGTGCACTGCCAGTGAACCCGATCCACAAGCGGCCTTGGCTCCAGGAGACAGAGGGGCTGTTCTCGAACGGTTTGGAGGCACTCCCACAAGGAATGAGCAATTCCGTCTCTGGGAGTGGCTTCTCGTCGATGGTGCGCCATATTGAGTTACTCAAACGCACCGAGACGGAAGTGAGAGGACAGCCCCTCTGTCTCTCTGCGTTAAGGCCAGGTGTCTGTGTTGGGTCCACTGAAGCCTTACACGGTTTCGAACAAATCCATGGTAGCATATGCCTATCACCGTTCTGGTACGCTACGCCCTGGGAGGAGTCAGCCATGAAAAGAAATCCCAACAACCTGCCGACAGCCTTCACATCCGTGGAAGAATTGGAAGAATTTCTCTCCCGTCCCAGAGAGGATGTGATGGAAGCATTGAGGCAACTTTCAGGGGATCTCTTGATCCTAGGCGTCGGCGGCAAGATGGGCCCCACCCTGGCGATGCTGGCCCAACGATGCGTGACGGATGCGGGACTCAAAAACAAGGTGATCGGGGTGGATCTTTTTCCTGACAGGCAGGTGGAAGGGCGTTTGCAGAAGGCCGGGGTCCAGACCCTCCACTGTGATGTGACCGATCCTAAGGCATTGGAGGAACTCCCTGATGTCGACAACTTGATTTTCATGGTCGGCATGAAGTTCGGAACCACAGGAAAGGAACCCGCCACATGGGCCATCAATTCCTTTGTCCCTGGGCTGGTGGCTCGGCGATTTGCAGGGACGAGGACCGTTGTCTTCTCGAGCGGAAATGTCTATCCGATGGTCCCTGTACTGTCCGGAGGATGCCTGGAAAGGACACCGCCAGCCCCCTTGGGAGAGTATGCACAGAGCGTTTTGGGACGGGAAAGAAACTTCGCGTATTTCGCCAACCAGTCGAAGAGTCCCGTCCTATTCTTCCGGCTCAACTACTCGGTAGAAATGCGGTACGGTGTTCTCTGGGACATCGCTCAAAAGGTTTGGAACGATCAGCCAGTCAACGTATCCATGGGACACGCCAACGTGCTCTGGCAAGGGGACGCCAACGCGTACGCTCTCCGTTGTCTGGCCCTGGCTGAGTCCCCTCCCCGCATCCTCAACGTGACAGGACCTGAAACGCTGTGCGTGAGACAAGTGGCGCATCTGTTCGGGACACGCATGAAGAGGGACGTCCTCATTGAGGGCGAGGAACAATCCACCGCTCTTTTGAGCAACGCGCAGGAAGCCTTTCGCCTGCTGGGCTATCCCACCATGCCTGCAAGCCGCGTCATCCAATGGTTGGCTTCGTGGGTGAGCGCAGGAGGCGAGTCCCTCGGGAAACCCACCAAATTTCAGGTCAGGGACGGCAAATTCTGAGGACCACGAAAACGAGGATCAGCCTATGACTTGGAGAGAGACGCTCAAGCAAGGAACCGTGATTCCAGCTTCTCCTTTGGCCCTAAAAAAGGACAGGTCTTTCGATGAAGCGAGGCAACGCGCTCTAATCCGCTATTATGCGGCAGCAGGCGCCGGGGGACTGGCCGTGGGGGTGCACACCACGCAGTTCGCCATCCATGATCCGGCGGTGGGACTCTACGAAGAGGTGCTAGATCTGGCATCTCAGACCGTGGACGAGGCTGCTGTGGAAGGCTTCGTCAAAGTCGCGGGTCTCGTGGGAGACACAGCGCAAGCAACCAAGGAAGCGGAACGGGCCCAGTCCCTGGGATATCACTGCGGGCTCTTGAGTCTGGGGGCGCTCAAGGACGCTTCGGTGGACGAGATCGTCTCGCACTGCGAAGAAGTGTCTAGACATATTCCGCTCTTTGGCTTCTACCTTCAGACCGCGGTGGGGGGAAGACTCTTGCCGTACGAGTTCTGGCGGCGATTCGCCGAGATCGAGAACGTGGCGGCCATCAAGATGGCGCCGTTCAATAGGTACCACACCTTGGACGTGGTGAGGGCTATCGCGGATTCAGGCCGTAGCGACGAGATTGCTCTCTACACGGGCAACGACGACAACATCGTCCTGGACCTTCTGACTACTTACCGTTTCTCCAACGAGCCGGACGCCCCGCGTCTTCCAATCGTGGGGGGACTTTTGGGGCATTGGGCCGTGTGGACCCAAAACGCGGTCCGAATCTTGCAGAGGTGCAAGGAAGTTCGGGATACGGAAGCGGTTCCAACGGAACTGCTCACCTTGAACGCTCAAGTGACGGATGCCAACGCCGCCTTCTTTGACGCGGCTCACGGCTTTGCCGGCTGCATCGCAGGCATTCACGAGGTCCTGCGCAGACAAGGACTGATGTCAGGAAATTGGTGTTTGGATCCAAAAGAGGGCCTCTCCCCGGGACAAGAGCAAGAGATCGACAGGGTGTACAGGGCTTATCCCCACCTTCAAGACGATGCCTTTGTGGAGAAACATCTGGAGACCTGGCTTTCATGAGGAGTCCCTCTTGGTGTCCTCTGTGGAAAAGACATTGAAGCCAGGTTCGCCGCTCTTGACGAAACGAGTCGTTCGTGGTTCAGTGTGGGAGGTCTATTGGAAAGGACGGATGAAAACGTGTCTGGAAAACTAAAGCAGTCTGTTTCTCGCTGGTGTTATGGAAAGCTGAGCCTGGACGAGCTCTGCCAAGAGGCGTCGAAGATGGGGCTTAAGGCGATTGATCTGTTGAGCGTAGACGAGATCGAAATCCCTGAAAAACACGGACTCGTCTGTTCCATGGCCAATGGGCCAGGCTCCATACCGAAGGGCTGGAATCGCCCAGAAAACCACAAAGAGCTGACGGAAAAGGCCAAGGACCTCCTCCCGAGGATCGCTCGCACGCAATGTCCCAACATGATCGTCTTTTCGGGCAACAGGGAGGGTCTCTCCGACGAAGAAGGCATCGAGAACTGCGTTCAGGGACTCAAGGGAATCATGCCTCTTGCGGAACAGCACAAGGTCACCGTCATCCTGGAACTGCTGAACAGCAAGAGGGACCACAAAGACTACCAGTGCGATCGGACCGCCTGGGGAGCGGAGGTGGTCCGGGCGGTAGGATCCGAACGACTGAAACTCCTATACGACATCTACCACATGCAGATCATGGAGGGGGACGTCATCGCCACGATTCAAGAGTTTGAGGACTGTATCGGACACTACCACACCGGTGGCGTTCCCGGGAGACATGAAATTGATTCCTCTCAGGAACTCAACTACACCCGAATCTGCGAAGTCATCGTTGAAACAGGGTTCGATGGTTTTTTGGCTCATGAGTTCACCCCCACCCGCGAGAATCCTCTCACTTCCCTTCGCCAAGCCTTCGAGATCTGTGATGTTTGAGAAAGACAGCGTGAAATCCAGCTTTGAGCCGAAGACCCCAGTGCTATCCCTTCTTTTGTTTCTTCTTTCTGGGACGGGTCTTCCCAAACGTACCGCGCCAGATTTTGCCCTTCTTGGACCTTCGGTCGCCTTTCCCCACGTTCGCTCCTTTCTGAGAGCTGTGCTTCACGAAAACAGGCTATCCTTCCGATGGACTGATCTTAATGGGCTACAGCCAAGCAGGTCAAGGGAGACCGTTCTCTTGAGCTTCCTTCTATGTCTTTTCCTGCTGGTAGGGTGCTCGGCAAGACAGAAGGCGATGAGGGCCCTGCGGGGGACGGAAAAAGCGTTGAATGCGGCTGACCAGGCCGTGCTAACTGGAAACATCGAGGACGCAAAACAGCTCTACCAAAGAGCGGAAAAAGCACTCCTGCAAAAACAAAGTCTCTTTGAATCCTCTCCTGTTCCCCTCAGACAGAAAGCCGAGTCCCTACGGGAAGCACTTCAGTTGAGAAGAGAGGCATGGGAGAGCCCTGAAGGAGCTCTTCGAGCTAGCTTTGCGCTGGCTGGCGACGAAGAAACCGAGGATTTGGCCTTCTTCTTCTGGGACTTCGAAGCGATGAGCGAGCTCATTCTGGGCGTGGAGACCTGGCAACAACTCCCGATCGAAGCCCGAGAACAGGTGCCGTCGTTAAGCGAGCAACTGCTGCGCCATTTCACGTCGCACAACCGTTCGCTTTTCCAGAACATCCAGATACACGTGAAAAAAAAGACCATCCAAGGCAACAAGGCGCGCATGAACTGTTCCCTGCTCTACGGCAAAACACGCTTGGATGGAGACGTGTTCTTGCTGAAACGCGACGCCTATTGGAAGGTGTTGGACGTCGATATGAACATGCTTCAGATCAGCCGTCTGCTGGGCGACGTTTTCCGTTCCGTAGACGCAGTTCGCCCGCTAGAAGAGGCGCTCCTTGCCGAGAACATCTCCGAGATACTCGTGCAGGCGAGCCAAATGGCTTTGGACGAATCCGAGATGGCGTTTTCTGAAGGCGGGAATGTGGTGACCCTTGTGGTGGATTCTGTCTTGGAGCTGGATAACGGCCAGACGCTTCCCATGTACAGCGGCCGAATGGTCGAGGTCTTGGAAGAGTCCAGAAAGATAGGCGAAACAAAACAGGTCCGTATCCGTGCCCTTGGCGTAGTGAGGGAAGACGGAACGGAAGGGGACGGATCCGAAGGGGTTGCCGGCTCGACCATCGGCTGGATCTCGGAAGAAGCGCTGCCGCTACCCACAGAGGAAGACGTCTGGGCCCTTCAGTGAGATACACGGTATCTGAGAGGCGTTTCTTCCCCTGAAAGCGCTCTCAATGCCCCCAAGGCCAATGCTCTCATCTCCAGCGAACCCGGGAAGACCAAGACAGGCGCCAACCGTCCAATCCGTTCGCGAACCCCGTTGACCACAAAAGAACTTCGGGCCAGACCGCCTGTCAGAACGATCGCCTCTATGTCGCAGCCTGCAGCCACGTATTGGGATCCGATCTCCTTGGCAATCTGATAAATCATGCCGTTCACGACCAACCTGGCTTGTTCGTCCCCTTCGGCAATCCGTTGCTCGATTCGTTCCATGCGGTGTTCACCCAGATAGGAACGAAGTCCCCCTTCCTGGGTAAGCCGTCTGATCAACTCTTCCTGGTTCCTTCCCTCTCTATGAGAAAGGTCGATCACCTCTCCCATGGGAAGATGTCCCGTACGCTGGGGGGTATAAGGCCCCCCGCCCAGCAAGGCGATGTTGTTGTCCACGATGCGCCCCCGGCGAACCGCCGCCACGGTGATCCCTCCTCCCAGGTGCGCCACCACCAAGGAGATATCCCGCAGGGAACGTCCCACATGCAAAGCTGCTTCCCTGGCTGCGGCCTTGACGCTCAACGCGTGGGCTGTGCTGCGACGGACGATTCCATCATAGCCGGACAGCTCCGCTTCTGGAGAAAACTCGTCGACAACGACTGGATCCACCACGTAGCAGGGAATGTCCAAAGCCTTTGCCAGGTATGCCCCCAGGGGAATCCCCCAATTGGACGGGTGCTCCTTCTCAGGATCCTCTGTCACCCCTCGAACCATCTCCTCGTTGATGAGAATTCCCGCTTCCGTCGACTCTGCTAGAAGATAGGTACCTGATCTAAGCTTCTCGGGCGGTCTCGGAAGAAAACCTCCCCGAACCGAGACCGCGTGAATGTCGTCGACACAGCTCTGCCCTACGCGCTTCAAGACCTGTTCGCAGGTTTCTCTCAAGATTCGATCTCTGTCCGAAGGGGGGCAGGGACTGGGTAAAATGGAGGGCATTTCCTCGTCGAGAACAGCCGCTTCCCCTCGGAATACGGCCATTTTCAGAGAGGTGGAACCTGGGTTGACCACGAGGATACGCTTCTTCGTTCCCACCTTGGATTGAGACACCGTTTTCCTCTCCGCCAAGGTTTCTTTCAAACTGTCCGCATACACAGCGCACAATGCGATCCCCAAAAGACGGGTCTCCAATGTATCGGACCTAGAGAGCATGGCGACAGGGATCGAAAAGCCAGTTCCCATGTCGGTGAGGACACATTCCCCTCGCTTGCAGAGAGCCATCAAGGCCTTGTAAAAGACATTGGCAGTGTCGATTCCGGGACAAATCAACACATCGGCGCGGCCGGCGACTTCTTGGGCGCCTTGGACTCGATCCAATCCCTTGGCTAGCACCGACTCAGGATCTGTGGCAAGGTCCAAAGACAGAGGACCGTAGACCTCTGCGTCTCCCCAGTCCCGTTCCGTCAAACGAGCCGCCATCCAGGTGGACGGCAGCGAAGGGATCTGTTTCTCGTTGGCTGAAAGCAATGCCACACGCGGTTTGGGAAGTCCCAACACGCAATGGGCCACGTGGATCGCATTCTTCACCAGATCCGCCAGTCGGCCGAAGTTGCACACCGTGGTGATTCCGGCATCGGTCAACAACATGGGCCTGTTCCCGAAAAGCTCTGACTGAAACAAGGAAACCACGCTCACCGTAGGGGTCCATGCCATGGGGAGGAGCGCCTTGATCACCAAGTGGGTGGGGGGACTCCCCTTCACGACCGCATCCACCCGCCCAGAACGCACCACACGGTCCAATTCCGTTGCGATCTCTTGATCGCTCTCAACGTGGATCCTGTCCTCTTCAGGAAGATCGATTGAGACTTGAGAAAGGGCTTTCTCCATGCCTTCGGCCCTCCCCACCAAAACGGCCCGGCTCATGAGACCCTTTTCCCTCGCCCATTGGACAAGTTGCAGTTCATCGATCCGGTCAGCCCCGGCAATCACCACGCGAAGAGGAGGTCTCTTCTGGGCCAGATGGAGCAGATCGGAGATGTTTTCTAGGGGTGGTTTCCTGGACAATGCGCCTTCCTTACAGGAAATGTGTTGGTTTCTTCGCCGGAACAGACCCACATTGTACACATTCCGGGCGCTGCTTCTCACCTGCCGTTCCCAAAGCCTTTCAAACCGAGTTCTTGTTGCGGAAAAAGACAGCCGCCATTCTCTCGAAGCCCCCCCCAGGAAAAAACACCCAGCCCCTTGACAAAACCGCCTCCATGCCATATATTGGCCAGAAAGAGACAATAAAGGACTTTATTAGACATGCATTCTCTTTTTACTACAAAACAGGACAATCCTTCCACGCCTGGCCCTGATTCTGGTACAGAAGTGTGGACCCTAAGCCAAGTAGCCGACTTTCTCAAGATCTCTGAGAAAAGCGTCACCCGCCTGCTACAACAGAAACAAATCCCAGGGGTCAAGGTAGGGGGACAATGGCGTTTCTTGCGCCAAGCCGTAGAGGACTGGTTCGCTTCTCGGATGTCCGCGACCGAAGAAGACGACAAGGAACCGCTCATCACGGCCATAGAAAGCCAAGATACGGCCATCCCAGTGTCCAGGCTTCTCTCGCCCGACAATATTCTGCCTGAACTGAAGCCAGGTCCCAAGGAAGTCGTTCTGCGACGATTGTGTCGTCTCCTTCAGGAAGAAGGAGCGGTTTCCTCGGGAGAGGCTTTGCTTGAAAAGGTGATGGCAAGAGAGCGGATGGCATCCACAGCCCTTCCAGGGGGACTGGCCCTTCCTCATCCCCGAGAACCTGACGCCCCTTTCATCTTGAAGCCCTCCCTGGCTTTGGGGATCTGTCCAAAGGGAACCGAGTTTGGTGCCCCGGACGGACAGCCAACACACGTCTTTTTCCTGATATGCGTCAACTCCTTGGTAACCCATGTCAGGCTCCTTGGCAGGCTATCCCTCTTGCTCAGGACAGAGGGTCTATTGGAAGGAATTCAACGCGCGCGCGATGCCCAAGAGATTCATTCCATGATCATTCAAAGGGACTTACAAGCGACAATGGGTGTCTAACTGGATTTGAACGGGAGAAACGGTGATGAACGTTCACGAACTTCTACGAGACGAATGCATAGAGACGAGAATTTCCGTCCAGGATAAGACCGCCCTTTTGCAAAGGATCGCTGAACTCGCCTCGCACTGCCCTTCTCTGGCATCGGTTTCCAAGGAAACGCTTTTCGAAGCACTGGAGAACAGGGAGGGCCTGGGATCCACAGGCTTCGGACAGGGCATCGCCATCCCTCATTGTCGACTGGACGCCGTGACTGAATTTGTGGTGGGACTCCTCACCATACCCGCCGGCGTGGATTTCGATGCGATCGATGACGAACCGGTGAAGCTGGTTCTCTTCATCGTGGGTCCCAAAACTGAATCCTCGGAACACATCAGGCTGTTGTCCACGCTCTCTCATCTCCTCAGGAAAGCAGGCGTGAAGGATCAAATCATCGACGCAACCACGCCCTTGGCGGCCAAAGAGCAATTGCTGACCGGCACCCCTTCCGGAACCGCTCAGGATCCTAGCAGCGGACATCATCTCTTCCAGGTTCTCGTGCAAAATGAAGACAAGTTCCTGGACATTCTCGAAGTCTTCGCGGGC
>Ga0272442_10008333_pt1 | contig 13160 bp, 11 predicted proteins | sample SSMForm2O_FD_200262 | JGI IMG/M metagenome (GOLD analysis project Ga0272442, IMG submission 200262) | Marine sediment archaeal communities from Little Sippewissett salt marsh, Falmouth, MA, United States - SSM-Form-2O | ecosystem: Environmental > Aquatic > Marine > Wetlands > Sediment ...
TCCTATCTTGCCGAGCTGCTGCTCAATAAAAACTACGAGGTTCACGGCATCATCAGGAGGGCGTCCAGCTTCAACACGCAGCGTGTTGATCATCTGTACCAGGACCCGCACGACCCGGAGCGCGTGTTTTTTCTGCACTACGGGGACCTGACCGACGGATCGAACATTTCGCGATTGATTGAAAAAATCGATCCGGACGAGATTTACAATCTCGGAGCCCAGAGTCATGTCAGAGTGTCCTTTGACGTGCCCGAATACACTGCGCAGGTGGATGCCATGGGAACCATCCGGCTCCTGGACGCCATCAAGGACGCACGAATCGAAACGCGCTTCTACCAGGCGTCCACCAGCGAGATGTACGGCCGGGTTGATGAAGTCCCGCAGAACGAGAACACGCGTTTTTATCCCCGCAGCCCGTATGCCGCGGCCAAGCTCTATGCGCACTGGGTCACGGTCAATTACCGTGAGGCATACGGAATCCACGCATCCAGCGGCATTCTTTTTAACCACGAGAGCGAAAGACGCGGCGAGACCTTTGTCACGCGCAAGATAACGAGGGCAGTGGGGCGCATAAAGCACGGGCTGCAGGAGAAACTTTACCTGGGAAACCTGGATGCAAAGCGCGACTGGGGCTATGCGCCAGAGTACGTTCAGGGCATGTGGCTCATGCTGCAGCAGGATGAGCCTGATGATTATGTCCTCGCAACCGGCGAGACCCATTCGGTCGAGGAGTTCTGCCGTGCGGCATTCGGACACGCGGGTATTGCAATTGATTTCGAGGGAGAGGGGCTCGAAAGAAAAGGACTTGAGGAAAAGGGAAGGGTGCTTGTGGAAGTTGATCCACGTTATTTCAGACCTGCCGAAGTGGACCTGCTGCAGGGGGATGCGTCAAAGGCGAAGAAGAAGCTTGGGTGGTCGCCGGAGGTGTCTTTTTCAGAGCTTGTAAGGAAGATGGTGGATTTTGATCTTTAAATATGAGGACTTTGTGCCTTGATTTCCCGCCGGGAAATTACACTTAAAATACAGGAACGTATTCAGGTGCTTCTGGCTTCGCAGACCCGCCGGCGTCTTGCTAGCGGTGCTTTGTGGGGTGGAGTAGCGGTGGCGGGGTCCAGGGGGCTTACAGTTGTGGCCTCCTTCTTTATCGCGCGCATACTGGGCAAAGTGGGCTTCGGTGAGTACGGCATGGTAAACAGCACTGCAGCCATGGTAAGCAGTATGGCCGGAATGGGCATCGGGCTCACGGTTACCAAGTATGTTGCTGAATTCAAGAAAACGGATCCTGAGCGGGCGGGACGCATACTTGCGCTGTCGACAATTGTAACGATTGCGAGTGCTTTCATATACGCAGCCGCTTTTATTGCGCTTGCTTCATGGCTGGCCGAAAATACCCTTGCAGCCCCTCACCTTGCGCCTCTTATCCAGATAAGCGCAATTTCCGTATCGCTTGGAGTAATCAACAGCGTGCAGATAAGTTCTTTTGCAGGGCTTGAGGCGTTTCGAACAAGCGCTTTTGTTAGAATGGGATGCGGTGTTGCACAAACCATCATGGTGATAACGGGTGCCTGGCAATGGGGGCTAAAGGGCGCGGTAGCGGCAATGGCGGCCGCAGTATTTATGACAGTACTGGTAACGCGCGTTGCCGTAACCCGTGAATGGAAAAGATTCAACCTGAGACTGAACTGGCGCGATGCTGCATCTGAGTGGCGCGTGCTCGTTAATTTCAGCCTGCCCACATTCTTAACAATACTTCTGATTGGTCCCGTATCATGGGCGTGCAGCGCCTTTCTGGCAAACCAGCCCGACGGATATGCCGAGCTGGGAGTATTCAACGCAGCGACACAGTGGCAGGGGGCTGTTCAAATGCTGCCCGGGCTTGTAGGTACGGCGATGATTCCTGTTATGTCGGAGAAATACGGAGCAGGGGATGTGTCCGGAAGCCTGCGTGTGATGTGGCGCATGATAAAGCTGATTGCCTGCATAGTCGTACCGACAGCTTTGATACTTTCTGTCCTAAGCCCGTGGATAATGAAGGGGTATGGCGATTCGTTTGCCAGTGAGTACTGGACCATGGTTATTCTTGTCGCAGCCGGTGTGCTTGGCTCACTTATGGCGCCGTTTACGCAGTTTATTACGGCTGCCGGCAAGATGTGGCTGGGACTGTTTTTCCATGCTGGATGGCTGGTGTTCATGCTGTCGGGCAGCTGGCTGCTGGCTCCTTCCGGAGCAGCAGGCTTGGCCGGGGCCCGCTTGTTTGCGGTTTTTATATATATTGTTATTTATATGGTCTATTTTTACTTTAAGAGATTTGTTACGCAGTAAAAAATATGACTGAAAATCTCAAAGAAAAAGAACCACAACACACAAAAATCAAGGTGCAGCTTCTAAGTAGCAATACCCTGGACAGATGTCCTTCGTGCAAAGGAGAATATATAGATAGGATAGGGACTCTTCCGACTGTTTTTCGATTTCTGGATCAGAAACATGACTACCCTGGTAATAAGTGTGATTTGGTCAGATGCCGTAACTGTAATCTATTATTCAAAAATCCCTGTCTTTCTATCGATACAATGTATAATTTGTATGATATGTATTACTCAGAATCCGCTTGGGAAGGAGACTGGGATACAAGAAATGATTTCCGGCAGATAGCAGATGTTATTTGTTCTCTGGATATTTCTGATATGAAGATTCTGGACATAGGATGTTATTCAGGATCATTGTTGCTTTTTCTGCGATCCGCCTGTTTCGATGGCGACAGATTTCAACTCTTCGGGATAGAACCATCAAGAAAAGCCGCGGCAGTTGCTGAAAAGAAAGGTATTAAAATAATAGGTAAATCTTTATGGGATATTGATTCCGTTACTGTTGAGAAGTTTGACATCATAATAATGACAGATGTTTTCGAGCATATCCTTGACAGCAACCGGATGTTCAAGGCCCTTTCGGGGGCATTATCGAATAAGGGATATATAATAATAACAACAGGAGCATACGACAGTGTACCGTTCAGAATGGCCCGGAATCGATACTATTACGCGACCACACCGGAACATGTATCGTTTTTAACAAAAGAGCACGCTATGTGGCTCGCAGAAACAAACGGTTTTTCTCTGGATTATGCATTAATCAGACATAGGATTAAAAAGCAGAGTACAACAAAGATGGCAATTGTCAGCCTGCTGTTCTTATTCTTAAATCAGTTACCTTCAGGGATGTTTCGTATTAATTTAACTTTTTTAAAAAAATTCGCAGAATTAAGGGGTAGAGGTATACAAAATATATTCAACCATCCAGACCATGTGATGGCTGTATTCAGGAGAGTCTAATAACAGACATATAGTCCTCAAATTAAAAAAGAATGTGGACAGTTTAGGAAGCTATGTATGAAAGCTTACATAAAAACTGATTAAAATTTCATCACATGCAAACGTAGTATAACATGTTACAAATATTGCATTTAAAAGTATGGCCACTGAGGTGATATTGATAGTTGTCGAAACGCGAACAGTTGAGGGTTACCAATCGAGGCGTTTCAACATACGCCTGAAATGGCGAGAGTACAGTAATGTCTGAGAAATTTGGCGCAGGTGATAGATTATCTAATATCTATTTCCCTTGCATACAGAAAGGGAGGTCATATTAATGGACATTGACAGGATAAGATTTATGTATGACCTTTTCGTTGGAACAATGACTAGAAGAAATGCATGTCCAGTATGCGGAATATTATCAAATGATATTGTAGGTCGAAAGCACACCATCTGTTTTTTGCGTCGTTGTACTAACTGTTCTTTGTTATACAGAACGCCTATCGATAAGATTGGGTTTGGAGCCAAGTATTATCAAGATGATTACCACGAGAGTATGACGACAGAATTACCAGACAAAGCCCAATTGGAGAAATATAAATCTAATAGATTTATAAATATGGGGAAAAATATTGATCCAATAATAGATATATTGGAAATGGCAGAGCTGGAGAATAATTCCTTAGTTCTTGATTTTGGTTGTTCTTGGGGATATAGCGCGTGGCAATTCAAGACGCGAGGTTACCATTGTAAAGGCTACGAAATATCCCTTCCGCGTGCAAAATATGCAAGAGATGTTTTGGGTATTGAATTAGTATCCCATGTCGAAGACCTAAAGGGAGAAATAGACCTATTTTTCTCTTCTCACGTGCTGGAGCATGTTCCCAATCCGCTGGATACATTATCTCTTGCCATAGATGTAGTTCGTCCAGGTGGATTGGTGTTATTTATTACACCGAACGGTTCATTTAACTACAGAACAAAGGCTCCGAATAACTGGTATAGTTTATGGGGGAGAAAACATCCTTTCGCGTTGGATGAGCTGTTTTATCAGAAACATTTGGTAGACCACGACTATTTTATAACTAGTACCTTTTTGAAAGATACTGTTGACAAATATATTATGAATGGAGGGCAGTCTATTGAAAATGTTGATGGGCCAGTACTCTATTGTCTAATAAAACGAAAATGATGGAAGATATGAAAAACATTCTTTCAACAGGTCAGGTAAGACTCCATTTGATATAAAGTGAGCAAAGGCATAACTCCCCAGAACAAATCCAGACTGGCCTTTTTATTCGGCCTGGGTTCAATGACACAGATAAGAATAATCGGGGCCATGGGAATAACAGAGGCTGTTTGCGTTTTTTTGTCGCCCTTTGTTTTTGTAAATATATGGCCGAAGCTAAGTAGAACAAAAGGCAGAAAGATACTGCTGTTCATGTTGCTGTGGTTTTTGTCAGCGGTTTTAACTGACATATATCGTAAATCTTCATGGGATGATGCTCTGCGTGGCATATTTGTTCTGCCTTTTCTGTTCGGTGTGTTTGTGATTGCATTCGCGCTTTTGTGGGATGATCTTATGCGGATCAGGTGGATGGTCATGGGAATGGCTGTTTCAGGCATAATCTCAATATATTATTTCAGAACACAATCGCTAATCGGCAGGGCTGCAGAAACAGGCATGCCGGTTGAAGAAATAATTGATTTTAAAATGGTATATGCTGGCGTTTTAATGTTGATCATTGGAGTGATAACAGTGTTTCTTCATTCACGGCGTCCGATGTTAGTAGTTTTTATTCTGCTGGGGGCGAGCTTTATATATCTTCTTCAGGGTTACAGAAACGGTTTTCTGACTCTTCTCTTATGCGCCGGAGGTGCATGGCTGTCGACAAACAGGTTTTTTGCACTCAGAAAACTGCAGGAAAACGCCTTGCTGCTGGTTTCTATTGCTGCGATTGGTGGTATCATGGCAATGGAGATTTATACATACTCAGTGCAGAGAGGATGGCTTGGGGAAAGTGAACTTGCCAAATATGAAGACCAGACGGATTCAAGCATAGGTTTACTTGAAGGCAGGGCCCAGTTCATTGCATCCATGTTTGCAATCAGAGACTCACCAATACTGGGGCATGGGTCATGGGCTGTTGACAGGAAAGGCTATGGCGCTGACATGTTCAGGTATATTGATGATAAAGACAAGATGGAGCGGTACAACAGTCTGGCAATGAAAAAAGCCCCATGGATCCCTACACATTCGCATTTATGGCAGGCATGGGTGTGGCACGGATTTCTGGGAGGTATGTTCTGGATTTACATCTTCGTGTTGATAGTGCAATACCTGAAAACGGGTCTTCATCTGTGCCGTCCGCTGATCGCATATAATCTGTTGTTGTTTATCGGGGCGTCGTGGGATCTTTTCTTTTCGCCTTTCAGCCAGAGGCCGCGCTGGGCAATGGTCTTTACCATAATCGCGGTAACTCTTACGGAGGTAGAGCGACGTAAGCGCGTAGCAAAATTAAAAGGAGAGTCAGATATAAACTCACCATGGTCAGGAATTTGGCATCTGTGAACAGTGTCTGCCTCTGTAATGGCGTATGTTCATCGGTATTTGATTCCAGCAGATGAAAAAGCAGGAATATAATCTGAAGATTAATCCGGAGCATGTATGAAGAAAATCGGAGTTGATATTATTCAACCTCTGGTACCCTCATATCGAAAGCTTCTGTTCGAGAGGTTGTCGGAAGATCCGGACCTGCTCGTTTCCATACAGTGTGGAGACAGCAATTTCAAGGGGCAGAAGAGTGTAAACATGGATATTGAGAATTATTTTCACGATAAAAACAATATACCCATAATGGGTTCTTCGCTTATCTGGCAGACCGGCCTTAAACTGATAAACGCCAGAGGCAGAGGTGACGTGCTGGTAGTTTGCGGGGATGTTCATTATGTCAGCAATATCCCTCTTATTGCATCAGCCCGCAGGAGGGGCGTAGGCATTGTATGGTGGGGGCATGCCAGAACCGCTGGTGCAAAACCTTGGCGCATCCGCCTCAGGCTGGAAGTGTCCAGAAGACTGTCAGACTGTTTTCTGGCATATACCGGCACAGGAATAGAGACGCTTGAGGAATATGGATATGATCGAAAAAGGCTTTTTGCGACCGGAAACAGCATTGACCTCAGTGCAATTGACAGGGCCAGGAAATCATGGGACGAGCCCGACTTGCATTCCTTTCGTAAAAAAGAATTTCCAGAAGGTACCAGGGTCCTCCTGTTCTGCAGCCTGCTGACAAAAAAAACGAAGCTCGATATGGCAATCCGTGCAATTTCGTCTTTGAAGGATGAGCGCATAGCGCTGGTTGTTATTGGTGACGGTCCCATGCGCGATGACTATGAGAGGCTGTCAGAAAAATGCGGGCTGAAGGAAAGGGTTCGCTGGCTTGGAGAGATACGGGAGCAGGAAATCCTGGCTCCGTGGTTTTTATCAGCCGATGCTTTTATCTATCCCGGGGCAATAGGCCTGAGCCTTTTGCATGCGTTTGCTTATGGTCTGCCCGTAATAACACATGGAAATGCCGCAAATCAGATGCCCGAATTCGAGGCAATGGTTCCTGGCTTCAATGGTGTTACCTTCCGGGAGAACGATGTGAATGATCTATCGAGGACCATAAGTGAACTGCTGAATGATAAGGACAGACTGGTGAGTATTGGAAAGAACGCCATGGCCACCGTCCACGATAAGTATACGATGGACAGTATGGTCAGCAATTTCAAGCAGTGCATTGTGGCGTGTTCCCGAGCATTCTGAGAGATCAGGCACAGATGGATGCGTAAGGCATTGAAAGATTGGTACGAGATACCCTTCTGCGATACGCACGGCGTGTTTTATGACAAAACCGGGCGCATGGGATCCAGACCGGACGAACTGGCCGGTGGAGATGTGAGAATCGATGAAAAGGCTCTCTTCAGTGTCCTTCAGTTCGGTGCGATAATACCTCCTCTGTCTCCGTGGAAAGAAATACGCAGACTCATTCCGGGATATCGTTACAGGGGCAGCAGCCTGGACGGTCCTGTTGAGATTGATAGAGCCGCTCGTTCAGCGGGTATGACCCCTGAGCAGCAGGCCGATGAGATTGAGCGCCTGACAGACCATGCCATTAGACGGTCGACAGATGACAATGAAGATCCGGTACTGCTTTTCAGTGGCGGAGTCGACTCCGGGCTTATTGCAAGCAGACTGGCCGCCCTCGGATACGACAACAGTCTGCTTCTGAATTACAGCTTTGGAGAAAATGATCCGGAATCCCTGCTGGCACAAGCAATGGCAAAACACCTCGGGCTTCGTTTTGAAAGGGTCTTTGCACAAAGAGATCTCTGCGCATGCCTGGATGAACCCGGGAGCATATACCCTCAACCATTCGGGGATTCATCCACTCCGCCGGCATCGAATCTGGCTTATGCGACGGTGGAGAGACTCGATGGTAAAAGAAGCCTGATACTCGACGGCACTGGTGCGGACGGAGCTTTTGGTCTGGTAAACAAGATTGCCGTGTGGAATCGAATGGTTCAGATACCCCGGGCTGCCAGGTCTGCAGCATCTGCATTTTATAACAGGTTTTTCTGGCATAGGCCGGGAAAACCTGAGTATCTTCTGAGAATTTTCCAACGCTCCGTGGATATGCCGTTTGTATCAGCAGTGCTGGCACAGAATCCCCTGGCCGGGTTTTTTTACAGAAAAATCTGGGCCAGAGAAGTTTATGAACTGCTGGAAGACTGGGTCGGGGGATGGGCCGGTGACTCCTCTTACCATCGGGTTGTTGCGGTGGATCTGGCCATGATCTGCTCGAACATATTTGCCCAGAAAGCGCAGCCGATCCTGGAATCAAACGGGCATGAGGTGGCATATCCATTTCTTCAGAATGAGATGTTGTCAACAGCCATGGCATCCATTTTCAACTGGAAAATGAGAACGCCCAAGGAGCCTCTGAAACAATCGCTTTCCAGATACGTCCCCCGGCAGATGGTATATCGACCCAAGAGCGCTTTTGTGGATACCGGGTTTGAGGTATTTTACAGAAATAAATTCATTGAATATCTCAGGTCTGCTGCTGACAACTCAAGTCCGATTGCATTTGCTCTGCACAGAAAACCCTTAATTGAAGCTTGTGACCTTTTATATCATAAAAAAAAGCTGCCCGGTCAGACGCTTAGCTGTCTGTGGGCTGTTACATTCACTGATCGCTGGTATCGTACGGCCCGGAGGCGTTCCAGATGAATGAAATATCCGTAAATCAATGTCTGCCAGGGCCGGCCGCGGTCTGTTATCGGTTCGGATGGAAGGTTGGGTCTTGAACGTACTTTTTTCAATCGCGAGTTTCTATCCAAGCCAGCAGGGCGGGCCGTGTAATTCTGTATATGCGCTGGCAAAGGGACTGGTCAGGGCGGGTCATGAGGTGCGCGTGGTGACTACGAGTTTCGATATATCTCCTGATTCCGGGATAGCTTTTGATAGGTGGAATGATATAGACGGAATTGAGATCTATTACATAGGTCTGCCTGAGACAAAACGGCGTGCTGTCATTTATCTGTATTTAACGAGCATATCACCGCTGGTGAATAAGGTCTTCAAGCTGAAACCATGCGATGTGGTGCATTCCACGATGCTTTTTACCATGTTACCGCATATGGGGGCGGCTTATGCAAAGGACAGGCAGATTCCATTAGTCTGGTCTCCTCGAGGGTCCATGCTGCCTTATACTCTCAACAGGGGGACGCTGAAGAAAAAGATGTTTCTCTCCGTGCCGTGGATAAAAAAAGGATTGACCGGATGCCACTTTCACGCCACCTCGGATGAAGAAGAATCATTTATAAAAGAATTTATGGATCGATATACCGGGGAGTCCATGCATGACCGGATTCATAACATACCCAATTTGGCCGGTGACGAGATTTTTACTCCGGGCAATGATGAGTCTCCATATCCTTTCAGGTATATTCTGCATCTCGGACGGGTGCATCCGAAGAAGAATATTGAGAATCTTATAGAGGCATTCGCTCTCGCAAAAATGGCCCCGGACACAAGGCTGGTGATTGCCGGCTGGACCGGTGAGGATGCGTCCTATACGAGAATGCTTAAATACAGAGTTCAAAAACTCCAACTCGGACAAAGGGTTGTGTTTACTGAGAAAAGAGTCGAAGGCATAGACAAAGCAACGCTTTATAAACATGCCGAGGTCTTTGTCCTGCCGTCTCTGTCAGAGAATTTCGGCATGGTAGTTGTTGAATCTCTTGCACAGGGAACACCCGTCATTGCATCGAATACAACCCCATGGCAGGTGCTGGAAGAAAAAGGTGCCGGATACTGGGTTGGCAATGACGTACATAGTCTGGCCGGTACAATAAGCAGGTATTATGAATTAACATCCAATGAACGCGATTTGATGCGTAAAAACGCTGTAAATTTATCACAGGACTTCCGATCGGAGAGAATGGTTGACAGATATGTTTCCATGTATGAGGCGGTGGTGAAATGAACGAAAAAGACTCCAGGCTTCCGGTTTCCGTCATAGTGCTGACATTCAACGAGGAAAAGCATATCTTACGGTGTCTTTCGTCAGTGAAGAATATAGCATCGGAAATGTTTGTGGTTGATTGTGACTCCAGCGATAAGACAAAGGATATTGCCGAGTCGTCAGGCGCTATGGTCGTCAAACGGTCATGGCCCGGCAATCAGGCGGCACAGATGAACTGGGCGCTTGAGAATCTGCCAATCAGAACTGAATGGGTAATGCGTCTGGATGCCGATGAATATCTGACCGATAAGCTGGCGGCAGAGATCAGATCACGACTGCCGGAGATGACGGACAGGACAAGCGGAATTTATTTCAATCGCAGAGTCTATTTCATGGGACGATGGATAAGGCACGGCGGTTACTATCCCATTTCTCTGCTGCGTCTGTGGCGAAACAGTAAGGCGGTATGCGAGCAGCGATGGATGGATGAACACATGGTTATTCTGGAAGGGACATCGGCAGAATTTGATAATGACATTGTCGATGATAATCTGAATGACCTGACATGGTGGACGGAGAAACACAACAGCTATGCGTCAAGGGAAGCGGTTGAATTGCTTGCTCTCCGTCACAGGCTCATGGTGTCTACTGGTATCGATACTATGAGGGGTGCCAGTCAGGAAAAGACCAAAAGACGACTTAAAGAGAATTATTATGCCAGGCTTCCACTTTTCATTAGAGCGTTCATATACTGGAACTATAGATACTTACTTAAGCTGGGTCTCCTTGATGGCCCGGAGGGATTCATTTTTCATTTTCTCCAGGGGCTCTGGTACAGGTTTCTCGTGGATGCAAAAATATATCAGGTCGAGCGCTATGCGGACAGGAATAAAACCGGGATCAGGGATGCTGTCAGGGAAGTGCTCGGAATTGAAGTGTGACTGAATGAAACAGGGCAGGGTAGATCTATCAACTTTCGACAACGGGTGGTACCGGCCGGGCGGATTGATCAGGCGTGCAATGTGGTTTCTGGCAGGACGGTTGTTTGTAAATACCTACCTGCCACTGCCTGTGAGCGTAAAGAGATTCATTCTTCGCCTTTTCGGTGCGAAAATAGGGCAAGGGGTTGTTATCAAGCCCAAAGTCAACATCAAGTATCCGTGGTTTCTTAAGGTGGGTGATAATGTCTGGATAGGCGAATGCGCCTGGATAGACAATCTGGGGAGAGTTTCAATAGGAGACAACTGCGTGCTCTCCCAGTCATGCATGCTCCTGTGCGGCAGTCATGACTACAAAAAAAGCAGCTTTGATCTCATCGTAGGCGATATAGTTCTTCATGAAGGAGTGTGGATAGGTGCAAAGGCTGTGGTGTGTCCCTCTGTGACAGCGAAAAGCCACGCGGTTCTCACGGCTGGTTCGACAGCAACAAAGGATCTTGAAGAATATGCAGTGTACAAGGGGAATCCAGCCGTAAAAGTCAGAGATAGAATAATTGAACATTAACAATGATGTTTAATAATTATTCAAAAGGCATTTCATGAGCAAACACCTTTTTATAACGGGTATGTCCAGGTCCGGGACAACGTGGATTTCTGACAGATTGAACAGTCTTAACAAGGTCATTGTCATTGGAGAAACCGCGTTCTGGGGAAGGCTTTATCTTGAGCCGGAAGACAGGAAGGCATATTCGGAAAAAGAAGCTTCCATTGCGTTCGATTCTCTTTGTGAGCGGGCGGACAGGATTGGACTGAATTATAAAAGATTGAATGTAGAAGAACTTCAGAAAGAAAAAGAGAAGGTTCTGGGATCGCTGCGTTATCCCGTTACACCATGTTGTTTATACGATGCATTTATCGATACGGTGAATGCAGTGGAAGGTACTGAAGCGTGTATTGAAAAAACACCCCATCATATCAACTGGATAGATCGAATAATCGAGTCATGCCCGGAATCAAGAATAATTGTCATGAAGAGGGAGCCGTACGGTTTCATGCTTTCTTACAAGCATCAGGGAGACAGAAAGCCCGAAAGAACAAGGAAGGCTTTCAAGAGAAGATATCATCCTGCAGCATGCGCGATTGTATGGCGAGGATACATGCGTTCAATCAGGAAATATTCTGAAAGGTACCCTGATTCATTGCTTGTAATTGATAATGAGGAGATTGCGAAAGATCCGGTGCATACGGTAAAGAAAAGTGCTGAATTCCTGAATATTCCTGTTGAGGGTGAATTAATTTCGGCCACGGATCGTATCAACAGCAGCTTTCAACAGGGAAGCAGAAAAAAGCTGTCCGGCGCGGACGTTTTCTGGATGAATCTGCTGGCGGCAAAAGAGATTGTTTATTACGGGATACGGGAACAAAAGGTATCATACGACATCAGTGTTGTTAAATCATTCCTTGATCTGCCAGCATGGGCCGTCATTAATATGATTGATATGAAACGCATTGTTAAAGGATCGTTGTTCAAATATCTCATGAACTGGATGAAATAGCCGGGTTGTCAATCAGCCATCGCCCAGAATAAATGCATAAACTGAGCATTATTACGGTTGCGCTCAACAATAAGCTTACGATCGAACACTGCATAAACAGCGTAAGAGAACAGCGTGGTGTTGATGATGTCGAGCACGTCATTATCGATGGATGTTCCAGTGACGGGACCATGGAAATCGCAAGGCGCTGCTGCATGGACGGGACATGCATGGTTTCAGAACCCGACAGCGGTATCTATGATGCCATGAACAAGGGCATCAGCAGGGCGACGGGCGACATAATCGGCATACTGAACGCCGACGACTTTTATGCCGCGGATGATATACTGGCTGATGTTAAAAGAGTTTTCATGGATGAAGATGTTGATTCCTGTTACGGAGACCTGCTTTATGTGGATGCTGTTGATACGGACAGGGTGGTGAGATACTGGAAGTCGGGCGCGTATAATCCACGCAGGTTTTACCGGGGATGGATGCCGCCGCATCCCACTTTTTTTGTACGAAAAGAAATATACGATAAATACGGACTGTTTAATCTTGAACTCGGCACTGCAGCCGATTACGAGATTATGCTGAGATTTCTGCTTAAAAAACGTATCACAACCGCTTATATTCCACGTGTGATGGTAAAGATGAGAACGGGCGGTGCGAGCAACATCTCGATAAGAACAAGGCTGAAGGCCAACAGGATGGACAGAAAGGCATGGCGCATAAACGGACTCAGACCATATCCATGGACACTGGCCCTGAAACCTTTACGCAAAACAGCGCAGTGGATAATGAAACCATGATATTGAATGACGATCACTTGAGAGGATAAGAAATGGTATCCATTATCGTATC
>Ga0272442_10008334_pt1 | contig 13159 bp, 14 predicted proteins | sample SSMForm2O_FD_200262 | JGI IMG/M metagenome (GOLD analysis project Ga0272442, IMG submission 200262) | Marine sediment archaeal communities from Little Sippewissett salt marsh, Falmouth, MA, United States - SSM-Form-2O | ecosystem: Environmental > Aquatic > Marine > Wetlands > Sediment ...
CCGCTTGTTCTCGTCCCGCTAGCCATTCTCGATTTGCTCTGCATTCATCCCTTTGATGATGGCAATGGACGCACGTCAAGACTGCTGACACTCCTGCTCCTCTATCAACAGGGATACACCGTGGGGCGCTATATCAGTCTGGAGCGTATCTTCGAGCAGACGAAGCAAAGCTACTATGACACGCTAGAGCGCTGTTCTCAGGGATGGCACCAGGCAAAGCATGATGCCTTCCCATGGATCAACTACTTCTGGGGGGTACTGCTTGCCTCCTACAAAGAGTACGAGGCTCGTGTCGGCACGCTGCGAAGCGGGCGCGGTGCAAAGGGACACCAGGTGCGTCAAGCCGTCGAGCGCAAGCTCTTGCCCTTCCGCGCATCCGATATTGCTGCCGAATGTCCGGGAGTTAGTCACGAATGGGTCCGGCGGGTGCTTCGAGAGATGCGCAACGAGGGATTGATCGAATTCAGGGGAAAGGGACCCGGAGCTCGCTGGCATAAGAAGAGCAAGTGACGAGCGTGCCAAGTCGTTTGCAGGCCTTCGTCACCACCCGGCAGAAGCGCTCGATAATCCGGCTTCTGCCCCCTGTCGGGACAGTTTTCGTCAGCCCGACAGGCCCTCGGCACGGACAAGTTTCGGATCTCACGAAGACCCCGAAACTTGTGTCGGCTCCCTAGCGCCGCTTCACGCATTGCGCCCATCAGTGTGCTCCTGTCACCAACTGCCAAGAGCCCAACCAACGCGAGTTTCGCAGGCGGCGAAACTCGCCTGCGCCGGGAGCGGACATATCCGCCCGGCGCAATCCCCTCCCCCTTCATGACGGGGGAGGTCGGGTGGGGGTGCCATTCGACTTGCGCCCCGCTATGCTCTCGCCACTGACTTTCCCGAACCTAGAACATAGAACGTAGAACGCAACACGTAGAACGCATCATGTTGAACGTAGAACGTAGAACGGCTTCATCCCCCCGCAGAGAGCAGCACCTGAAACATCCCGATATCGTGCGCATAGGCCGCGAACCCCTCGCGTTCGTAGAACGGTTCCGTCCCCTTGACCGCAAACACGCCGAGAAACGCCTTGTCCGGCGCCGTTTCGCGCGCCCAGCCGACCAACGCCGACAAGATGGCAGCGCCGATCCCCTGCCCTTGGTGGTCCGGATCCACCGCGACATCCTGGACATAGAAGAAGATCGCCCCGTCGCCGACGATCCGCCCCATCCCTACCGCAACCCCGTTCACCTCGGCGACCACAGCGTAGAGCGATCGCGGCAACGCCTGCTCCGCCGCGGAGAAGTTCATCACATCCTCCCACCCCACTGCGCGGCAAAGCCGTCGATACTCCTCCAACGTCGGAATCCGCGGAACCACCGTATGGCTCATACCCCAAAGCATGCCGCCGCCCGCAACCCATCGCAACCGCATGACCCGGTTCACCGCTTCACGCATTGCACCGGTTGGTTTGCCTTTGCCACAGACCGGCAGAAGCATGGACCGATCCAGCTTCTGCCCCCTGCCTTTCCCGAACGCAGAACGTAGAACCTCGAACGTAGTCCCTAAGCAGAACGCAGCACGTAGCACGTAGAACGTAGAACGTTAGCCCCCCGTTTGCCCCACCGCACCCGTCGTCGTAGAATCCATCTGAGATCATAAATTCATAGATCAGAGAGGAGAAGAAACGCTATAGCACGATTACCGACACCTCTTGCTTCCCGAATGGAGTGCGGCGTCTCCTACGGCAGCCCCTGGCCGCGAAGAGCAGCGGCGGAATCCACGGCTCTGAAGAAACGCTGTGGCTGGCAGTGCAAGGGTAGCATGGCGTTCGGTCTCGCACTTCAGGCCCCAGGAAACGATGTTCTGAAAGGACTGGAATTCGATGTGTAGTGCAAACAAGTCACCTCTTCCGGAAGAGCGAGAGGGCGGGATTGTGCAACAGCCTGTTTCACAATTCGATCGGACCTCACAATCGTACATCGAGCTTCTCGATTCCCTCAAGTCCCGCATTCAGCAGGCACGAACCAAGGCGGCTCTGTCAGTCAACCGAGAGCTTGTGCTTCTCTACTGGACAGTCGGCTATCAGATTGTCGAAACCCAGAATCGCGAAGGATGGGGGACTTCCATGATCGACCGCCTTGCCGCCGATCTGAGGTCTTCTCTGCCTACCAGCCGAGGACTCTCACCGCGCAACCTGTGGCGAATGCGTGCGTTCTATCTGGCGTATCCGGTGTCTGAAGAAAGTCTGCCACAGATTGCGGCAGATCTTCCGGGTAGATTTCTGCCACAAGCTGTGGCAGAGATTCCCTGGCGGCACAACCTGCGGCTCATCCAGAAGGTCAAAGACCCACAGCAGCGGCCTCACGGAAACGACCGGAGCTGTATGACGCACAAGATCAGATCGATGATGCGCAGTGGGATGAACTGATTCAGGGTCTGGAGAAGCAGCTCAAGACAGAGCGTCGAGTCGAGCCAGTGTTCACGCTTCGGTGGTCTATCACATAGGGAGGAATTGTGAAATCGGCACGAATAGAAATTGCGCGTTCCACCTGTCATCGAACAGCAGAAGCAGTCGCCGCTGACAACATCCATTCGTGCTTTGTCACAGACCCGTCTGGAAGTCCGAATCGCAATAGAAACGTCCCGCCGGAGCGGGACGTCGAGCCAGCGATGCTATCGCTGGCGGAGCTTTGCGTCAGTATACAGCTGCCGTGGCGGGCAATGCAACCACACAACGGGATGAGGAACTCAGCAAGGACACCCCATGTCCGTTGAGCGTGTCATCGTTTACATTGATGGTTTCAACCTGTACTACGGGATGCGAAGCAAGCGCTGGCAGCGCTACTTCTGGCTGAACGTCCAACTGCTGGCTCAACACCTGCTCAAGCCCGGACAATCTTTGATCGGCACGAAGTACTTCACGAGCAGAGTCTCCTCTACACCGCGTGATCCGAAGAAGAGCAACCGTCAGAACCGGTACCTCGAGGCACTTGGAACGCTGGCGAGCGTGGACATCTTCTACGGCCACTACTTGGAGAAGACGGTCAACTGCTTCAGGTGTGGAGCCAAGTGGCAACTGCCTGAGGAGAAGATGACCGACGTGAACATCGCAGTGGAGATGATGGTCGATGCGTTTCAGGATCGATGGGATGCCGCTCTTCTGATCTCTGGAGATAGCGACCTGACTGCACCCATCATGAACATCCGGCACTCGTTCCCGACAAAGCGCGTTGTTGTCGCGTTCCCCCCGGATAGGCATTCCGCCCAGTTGAAGAAGTCAGCCCACGCGTACTTCACGATTGGAAGGCGCAACCTTTCGATCAGTCAGTTCCCCGATGCCGTTCGCAAGGAAGATGGGTTCGAATTGGCTCGCCCTGTGGAGTGGAGATAAGCACGTGTCCATCGCCAGGACAGTAGTGCGGACAAGGCAACGAGCGCTATACGGGGGACAGGATCAGATCGATGATGCGCAGTGGGATGAACTGATTCAGGGTCTGGAGAAGCAGCTCAAGACAGAGCATCGAGCCGAGCCAGTGTTCACGCTTCGTTGGTCCATGATCTGGGTTTGGGAGGCCGCATGTGCTAACCAGAAGCGAAGAAGACACCAAGCGCCGAGCCAGCCGTACAGGCCCAGCCCATGCATTGCTGAAGGCTGATCTCGTGCGCGAGAAGGATCTTGAGCAGCTTCTACCCCTGTCGGGACGCCCATTTTCATCCCGACAGGAACCCATCCCCCTCTCCCCTGGTGGGAGAGGGCTGGGGTGAGAGGGGGGGGGCGGGGGGTGCCCTTCGACTTGCGCCCATCATGCTCACGCCCCCGCCTTTCCCGAACGTAGAACCTCGAACGTAGAACGTAGCACGTAGCAAGTTGAACGCAGAACGCATCAAGTTGAACGCAGCACGTAGAACCTCGAACGTAGTACCTAGGTAGAACGCAGCACGCAGCACGTAGAACGTAGCACGTAGAACGTAGAACGTCTCTCCCCCCATTTGCCCCACCACGAGCCTCGCCGTAGAATCCGTCAAGGATCATAGATTCATGCACCAGAGAGGATGTAGGACGGTGTGACAGGCAACGCGACAGGCTATGTCACGGAATAGACGACGCTCCAGAGCATTGCTCTAGGGGCGTTTTGGTCTGTGGAGGGAGAGTCAGTGTCAGGCGGCATCTATCTCGTTGGTGAAGATGACGAACTCGTCGAGATGACAGAGCAACCGTACGACTCCGAAGCCATACTCCAGGAGCTCCTTGCGAAGTACCCAAACCTTCTTGCCGGAGACCAAATGGACTCTGACTCTCCGCGCCGCTGGCTGCTCGTTCGTCGAGAAATGGGTGTCCCAAGCCAAGAGCTGGAGAGCGGCCGCTGGTCTGTCGATCATCTCTTCCTCGATCAGGATGGGATTCCTACGCTGATCGAAGTCAAGCGCAGTTCCGACACGCGGCTGCGGCGTGAAGTGGTTGGCCAATTGCTCGAGTATGCGGCGAACTCCATGTCGTACTGGCCGGTTGAGGCAATCAAGGCGGAGTTCGAGGGACGCTGTGAGAAAGAGGACCTCGATCCATACATTGAACTGACGGACTCTGTCGTGTTGGATGGCGACCCAGATGCGTACTGGCAACGCGTAGAGACAAACTTAAGAGCGGGAAGGCTTCGCCTGGTCTTCGTCGCCGATGTCATCCCCCGCGAGCTGAGGAAGATCGTTGAGTTCCTCAACGAACAGATGACACAGACGGATGTCTTCGCGGTGGAAGTGAAGCAATACACAGGCGAAGGGCACCGTTCTCTCGTCCCCCGAATCATTGGACAGACGGAGAGAAAGCGCACTTCGAAGGCCTCGAGCGAGCGCTGGACAGAAACCGCATTCATGCGTTGTACTGAAGAGACCGGATCGGCTGCCGATGCCGAAACCGCAAGACACCTCCTCGAATGGGCAAGGAGCCGAGATCTGCACATCTATTGGGGAAGCGGAAGACGGGGCTCATTCGTTCCATCGTTCTTGCACGGCGCCCGCAAGCATCAGCTGTTTGCCGTGTGGTGCAACAGCTCAAGTGTCGAACTCTATTTCCGCTACTACCGGAACAAGCCACCGTTCACATCAGAAGAACGTCGGATCGAGATCGTCCAGAAGCTCAACAGGATCGAGGGAGTGGATCTGGGAGATGATGCAGCCCGCAGGCTTCCCACGATCCCGCTTTCCGTGCTGCTGACAGATGCGGGGTTCCATAGCTTCGTCGATACCATGGAATGGATGATTGAGGAGATCCGGAAGACATGACCGCAAAGAAAAGCAACGGCGCAACACTCGGATTCGAAGAAACCCTCTGGCAAGCAGCGGACAAGATGCGCGGGCATATGGACCCGTCGGAGTACAAGCACGTCGCGCTGGGGCTCATCTTCCTGAAATACATCTCCGATGCGTTCGAGGAACGCCGCGAGGAGATCCGCGCCGAGCTAACCGATCCAAACAGCGCCTGGCACACGGCCGAGCCCGGCCACCTTGAACGCGAGCTCGAAGACCGCGACGCGTACGCCATGAAGAACGTCTTCTGGGTTCCCAAGCAGGCGCGCTGGACCTTCCTCCAAGAGCAGGCCAAGCAGCCGGAGATCGGCAAGCTCATCGACGACGCCATGGTCGCCATCGAGCGGGAGAACCCATCCCTCAAGGGCGTCCTGCCCAAGGACTACGCCCGTCCGGCGCTCGACAAGCAGCGGCTGGGTGAGCTAGTCGACCTCATCGGCACCATCGGCCTGGGAGACGCGGAAAACCGCTCCAAGGACATCCTCGGCCGGGTGTACGAGTACTTCCTCAGTGAGTTCGCCAGCAAGGAAGGAAAGAAGGGCGGCGAGTTCTACACGCCCCGCTGCATCGTCAAGCTCCTCGTCGAGATGATCGAACCGTACGAAGGCCGCGTCTACGACCCCTGCTGCGGATCAAGCGGGATGTTCGTGCAGAGCGAGGAGTTCATCCGCGCCCACGGCGGCAAGATCGGCGAGCTCTCCATCTACGGCCAGGAATCGAACCCGACCACCTGGAAGCTCGCCAAGATGAACCTCGCCATTCGCGGCATCGAAGCCAATCTTGGCGGAGAGAACGCCGACAGCTTCCACAACGACCTGCACAAGACGCTGAAGACCGACTTCCTCCTCGCCAATCCGCCCTTCAATGACTCTGACTGGGGCGGCGATCGGCTGCGTGAGGACGTCCGCTGGGCCTACGGCGTCCCGCCGACAGGCAACGCCAACTTCGCGTGGGTGCAGCACTTCATTCACCATCTCGCGCCGAGTGGCATAGCCGGATTCGTCCTCGCCAACGGCTCGATGAGTTCGAATCAGTCCGGCGAAGGAGACATCCGCAAGGCGATCGTCGAAGCCGATCTCGTCGATTGCATGATCGCGCTGCCAGGGCAGCTCTTCTACGGAACGCAGATTCCCGCCTGTCTCTGGTTCGCCACGCGCGACAAGACAGGTACGCCGACCAAGGGAGGCCAGAAGCTGCGCGATCGAAAGGGCGAGACGCTGTTCATCGACGCGCGACAGATGGGCTCGATGGTCGATCGTACGCATCGTGAGCTGACGAACGAAAACATCGCCAAGATCGCTGGGACCTACCACGCATGGCGTGGCGAGACCGAGGAGACGTATGAGGACGTCTCTGGATACAGCAAAGGCGCTACGCTTGAGCACATCCGCGAGCACAGTCACGTCCTGACACCAGGTCGCTACGTGGGCGCACCCGAAGCCGAAGAAGACGATGAGCCATTTGAGGAGAAAATGACGCGACTGACATCTGAGCTCTCCGAGCACTTTGCCGAGTCGAAGCGTCTGGAAGACGAAATCCGGAAGAACCTGAAGGGGTTGGGATTTGATGTGTAGCGAGGAGGTTCGCAGTGGCTGAGCTGAAGGTCTTTGTGAGTTCGGTTCAGAAGGAATTAGAGGATGAGCGACTGCTCGTCCAGAACCTCATTCTCACAGATCCATTCCTTCAACAACACTGCACTGCCGTCCTCTACGAATTCGAGCCCGCTTCTCCCGAAGATGCCCTGGAAGAGTGTCTCAAGCTGGTCGGCGAATGCCAGATCTATCTCTTGATGATCGGAACAGAGTACGGGCATGAGGTTAATGGTCTCTCAATCACACATCAGGAGTATCACCGTGCGAAGGAGAAGAAGGTACCGGTCCTGGCGTTCATCCGCGGTCCGTCCACGTTGGCGAGAGAGGCTGGAACCAAGAAGTTGCTTGAGGAGCTGAAGGCGGACAACTTCAAGCGAAAGCGATTCGGAAACATCATCGAATTGCAGAAGGAGGTCCGTGCTGCGCTCGTCAAGCTTCTCGATAAGCAGTTCGGAGTATCTCCTACCACCGACGAGAACGAGATTGCTGACCATACGATCGAAGCCACATCGACATTCGAATCCCAGCACCTGCAACATGTGCCCATCACGGAGCTAGATCTCGACATCGGCCGAGAATTGATTCTTTCCACGAAGGAAGAATCGGAATCAGATGCGCTTTCTGATCGAGATGTTCTCCGAGAGCTTGCGCTCCGCGGCCTCATCGTGCGCGATCCGGAACACTCGGAGCATTTCTCCACGGCTGCCGGACTTGTGTTCTTGGGTCGAGATCCATCCGCCGTTCTCCCCCATTGTCGAGTGAGTGCAGACGCTTATCGCGGCAAGGAGCTTGATGGCGACCCGAGCGATCAAGAGGACATCCGAGGTCCCATGCCCTCGGTTGTCGAGAGGGCTGTTGCCTTTATCGATCGGAATACGCGACATCCCATGCGCGTTGTCGGACTGAATCGTGTGCGTCTGGATGAGTACCCGACGGAAGCTATCCGGGAAGCCGTAGTGAACGCGCTTGCACACCGTAACTACGAAGATGGTGGACGTCGCATCATGGTCGAAGTCTTCGCAGATCGGATCGTGATTTCAAGCCCCGGGAATCCACCCAACCCAATCACCCTGGCGAAGCTAAGGAAAGGATCATACAAACCCTGTTCACGGAATCCCGTGATCGCTCAATGCCTTTCGTATTTCCACCGGATCGAAGAGCGCGGGAGCGGCTTCCGTCGCATGCGTGATGCGATGCTGGATCACGGGCTCGAGAAGCCAAAGCTTGGCACGAATACCGGGTACTTCCAAGTCTCATTGGTTGGCCCCGGAGACGATCTCGAACGCTTGAGGATTCCAGCGGGAGCCGTTGAGCAGATCGTGTCTCCATCGATTGAGGCTCAGATGAACAATCGGCAGAGGAAGATCGTGCGGCATGTACTAGAGGAAGGTTCAGTTGCACGTCGTTGGTGTGTAGAGGAATTTGGCGTGGCAAATGATACGGCTGGCCGTGACTTGAAGGGACTTGTTGATCTGGGCGTGCTCGCTAGAACGGGCAGCGGTAGGAGCACGAAGTATGTAGTTTCGGAGTCCAATGAACCTTCCTAATCGACCGATATTCGACCGATGTTCTCTGATATTCGACCGATGGCGGAGCGGGGTGGTCAGTCCGTGTGGGAGCTGATGAGCCGAACGCGGCGGCTGATAAGAAGTCGGGCTGTTCAGAACTCGGCTAACGGAGGCAATTACCGACCGACATTCGACCGATCTGTGGCCTTGAATCGACCGATGACCATGGCGACTAGCAGCACCCGGACGACGAAGAGTCCGACAATCATAAACAGGATAAACAGGACAAACACGATGAGGACGATCCAGAAGAACCTGAAGGGGATGGGGTTCGATGTGTGAGTACGAACACGTTCGTGAAGCAGTGCTTCGGGGCATCCAGCAATTCTACGCCGATCACGGGTTGCTACTGGAGATCGACGCGAATGAGCGATCTGTCACACACTGGCTGGCGAACTGCTTGCAGCCTGAGTTTCCGCAGTGGGATATTGACTGTGAGTACAACAGAAAAGGCGAGTTGCCGAAGGAGCTCAAGGCCTCGGCGGAGACTGTTGCCGTGCAGGATACAGATGCCCGCACTGTGTTCCCAGACATCATCGTGCACAGGCGCAAACGCCCCGAGAACATTCTGATAGCGGAAATCAAGAAGGCAGGCAGCAGGGTGGGGCCAGAGAAGGACTTGGCGAAACTTGTAGACTTCGGGCACGAAGGCGATTACGCCTACAAGTTCGGGATATTCGCGGTCCTAGGAATCGGGCAGTTCCTCATGCAATGGTTCGCCGCCGGGGAGCCAACTCATCGAGAACTGCTGTCCATTCGTGATGGGCAGCTTGCGGTACAGCAAACACCACATCGAGCGCTTGCTGATATGTCTTCCAGGGTTGAAGAAGTGCTTGAGAGGATGGGATTCGATGCCTAATCTCTCCGAAATCGCGCTGGCCATAGTCGATTGCGAACACAAGACAGCCCCCACGCAATCATCTGGAATTCCATCCATCCGCACCACGAATATCACGAACGGCCGCTTGGATCTCGAGTTGGCGAAACGTGTATCTGAAGAGACTTATCGGGAGTGGACAGCCCGAATGGAACCGCAAGAGGGTGACCTCATCCTGGCTCGAGAAGCACCGGTTGGCGAGGTTGGGATCGTCCCAGCCAATACGCGTGTTTGCTTGGGACAGAGAACTGTGCTCGTGCGCCCGAACTCGGAGAAGGCAGTGCCGCGGTACCTTCTGTACCTGTTGCTCACTCCCGAGATCCAGCATGAACTCAAGGCACGGTCTGAAGGCTCGACTACGCCGCACTTGAACGTCGGGGACATCAGAGAATTCGTGCTCCCGGAGCTGCCCGGACTTCCTGACCAGCGCCGCATAGCGCATATCCTCGGGACGTTGGACGACAAGATCGAGCTGAATCGGCGGATGAATCGAACGCTGGAGGCGATCGCCTGGGCGATCTTCAAGAGCTGGTTCGTCGACTTCGATCCCGTACATGCCAAAGCCGAAGGCCGCGAACCCGCCGGCATGAACGCCGAGACTGCCGCCCTCTTCCCCGACAGCTTCCAAGACTCCCCCCTCGGCAAGATCCCGAATGGGTGGGAGATCGTAGAGCTGAACGACCTTCTCAAGCTGAACAGGGAGTCGATCAAGCCCCAGGAGTGTTCAACGGAGGAGTTCGATCACTACAGCATCCCCGCTTACGACTCTGGCAGTCCAGTCCGAGAAGTTGGGCACGAGATACGAAGCTCGAAACACCAGGTTCCATCATCAGCCGTGCTGATCTCGAAACTCAATCCTCACATCCCGCGTGTTTGGTTCCCCAACGTCGCAGAGGAACGACGCTCGATCTGCTCAACCGAGTTCCTTGTATGCACTCCTCAAGAGGGCATCTCCCGCGAGTATCTCTATAGCTTGCTCTCCTCGTCGGCCTTCCTCGATCAGTTCGCCCAGATGGTCACAGGGACCACGGGGAGCCACCAGCGAGTGCGCCCCAAAGCATTCACAGCGATGAAGGTGGTGAACCCGTCTCCGGAGCTTCTTGCCACATTCACCCGGAGCACGGAGCCACTGTTCGCCAGATGTGCATCTGCTGCGGCGGAATCGGGCGATCTCGCGACAACTCGTGATGTGCTTCTCCCCAGGCTCTTGTCGGGCAGCTTGCGAGTCGGCTCAAGCCGTCTCGCTGAGGTACTAAGCGATGAAGCGTGAGGCGAAGCTTCTACTCCAGCGAGCTTGTGACTCGCTTGTGCTGAGCATTGAGTTCTTCAATCGGCCGCATGATCGTGGGCGGATCAACACAACGTTGATCCTTCTCGACCATTCCTTCGAGATGCTGCTGAAGGCGGCAATCCTCCACCGCGGAGGAAAGATCCGAGAGAAGGGCGCCAACGAGACTATTGGATTCGATGCTTGTGTACGGCGCGCCCTGAGCACCGGTGACATCAGATTCCTCGAAGATGAGCAGGCACTTGTTCTTCAGACAATCAACGGCCTGCGAGATGCGGCGCAGCATCATTTCATCGAGATCACTGAGGGACAGCTGTATGTCCATGCTCAGGCCGGGGTCACGTTATTCCGAGATCTCCTCAAGGACGTCTTCGATCAGGATCTGGCCGAGCACCTACCGTGTCGGGTTCTGCCGCTTGCCACAACTCCCCCAACTGACCTTGAAACGCTATTCGACGGCGAGATTGAGGAGATACGCAAACTGCTTGGGCCGGGACGACGGAGACAGATCGAAGCGAACGCTCGACTGCGGCCACTGGCCATTCTCGATTCCGCGATCAGGGGTGAGAAGGGCCAGCCGAGCGCCAGACGACTTGGGCAGATCGGAAAGGAGCTGAAAGGCGGCAAGAACTGGCAGGATCTGTTCGAAGGAGTCGCGGCTATCGAGATCGCCTCTGACGGGTCTGGCCACGCCTTGTCTCTCCGGTTCACGAAGAAGGAAGGGATACCAATACATGTTGTCCCTGAGGGGACACCCGGGGCATCGGTCGTCGCGATGAGAAGAGTGAGTGAGCTTGGGTACTACAACCTCGGAGCCAAGCAGCTTGCCAAGAACTTAGGATTGACGACTCCCAAGCTCCTCGCAGTCGTATGGCACCTAGGAATCCAAGAGAAGCCAGAATGCTACAAGGAGTTTCGAATCGGGGGATCGGTTCACAAGAGATACTCCCAGCAAGCCATAGCAGAAATCCAGGCAGGACTAGAGGATGTCAGTGTGGCTGACATCTGGAGAAGGTGGAAGGCACAGCGATGATCGAGATTCAGCAGAACCTCTTCGTGGGGCATCAGGGTGACTACGAGTGTCAGGTCAAGGGCAAGGAGGGTTGGGCCGTCCTCCATGCCTGCAAGGAGCCCTATCACAGGCAACTTCTGGGGTACACAGGACGAGGGGCACCGAAGGATCATCCGGAGTACTACTTCGCGGAGCGAGGCGATCGGCTCTACCTCAATCTTGTCGATGCGCCGAACCCTGACTACGTTCCGGAAGAGATCATCGATAAGGCCATCGCCTTCATTCACGCGAAGCTCTCCGAAGGCTTGAAGGTCCTCGTCCACTGCAACCAGGGTGAGTCCCGAGGTCCCGGAATCGGGCTCCTGTACCTGTTGAGCCACACTGACGTGCTGCCGAAGGCATCACTCGACGATGCCCTGATCACCTTCCGGAAGATCTACCCCGCCTTCCGCCCGAGCACCGGGATCGAGGGCTTCATCGAAGCGCACTGGGCGGAGTACACATACAAAGAGGAGAGCCAATCATGACCTCGGGTGGCTCGTCGAACTCGATCCCCGAGAATGTGCGCAGGGATATCTTCGACTTCCTGCGGGTGCATCATGTTGCATGGGCGGGCCGCCTGGAGGAAACGGATTTCCTTTCAAGGCTGTATGACCTCGAAGAGCTCCCATCTACCGACTACCGATTCAAGTCGATGGCAAGCGACATCTGGCAGCATCGGGTCAACAATCCAATGGATTGGGATGATGATTGGATCTACAGCGACTCCCGCCTGGATCTGTATCGGTGTCCAGACGAAGAGTTCCTTGGCTTCCTATGCGAGATGGTTCATCCGATTGCCCGTCCAAGCTCCGACGAGGTCGAAGCTTTGGTGGCATTCTTCAACGAATGCCTCGCAAGGAGTGGTTGGCAACTGATCTCCGAAAGCCAACTCGCTGGTCGGCCGGTCTTCTCAGGGCAGCAGCTGCTACCTTCGGCAACCGTCGCGCTTGAGAGTTCGCACGACGTTTCTGGAACGCTCGATGCTGAGTATGTAACTCGGCAGGTGACCCGAATGCAGAGCTCAATTCAATCGGATCCGGAACTGTCAATTGGGACGGCCAAGGAGTTCGTTGAGACCATCTGCAAGACGGTGCTAGACGCACTGGAGATTCCCTATGGCAAGAAAGCCAATCTGCTGGATCTCGTGAAGGCTGTGCGGTCAGAGCTCAAGCTGCTGCCTGAGAACATCGACGACAAGGCCAAGGGCTCAAAGACTGTGAAACGCATCCTCAGCAATCTTGGCACCGCCGCACAGGGCATTGCTGAACTACGGGGGCTGTATGGAACGGGTCACGGGAAGCCTGCCGCCTCTGGCGGCATCCAGCCACGACACGCGCGGTTGGCTGTGGGAGCAGCAACGACACTTGGCGTCTTCCTCTTCGAGACCTACCAGGAGAGGATCAGTAGCGGAGGCACGAAGTGACGAACAGCCGAGTCTATGAATCTGACGTAGAGAAGCTTGCCCTTGACTGGCTCGAGGAGCTGGATTGGTCC
>Ga0272442_10008335_pt1 | contig 13159 bp, 16 predicted proteins | sample SSMForm2O_FD_200262 | JGI IMG/M metagenome (GOLD analysis project Ga0272442, IMG submission 200262) | Marine sediment archaeal communities from Little Sippewissett salt marsh, Falmouth, MA, United States - SSM-Form-2O | ecosystem: Environmental > Aquatic > Marine > Wetlands > Sediment ...
AACGCTGAAATCCACAAGCCCCAACCCTTTAATCACCTTGACCGCAGGTTTACGCCTGTCAGTAAGCACACATTTCTTACAAAGCGCCAAGGCACCTGCACTTCTCCCCACAATAACTTTGTCGTACTTGCGCAGCAAAGGGTCAACACTCTTGCTTTTCAAGCGCTCAATCAAAACTGTTGTTAGACCACCCGTCAAGTAAATCAAATCAGAACACTCAACTTTTCTGTTAATCTCCTCGAAACTGTCGCCGTAATCCACAAAGTCAACAGTGCTTGCGCCGAGATTCCTGAAATAGTTAAACAGCCTGTGCCTGCGCTTATACGTCTTGTCAAATGACGCTCGCGCCCACGGAAAAACCACAACACGAGGCGACTCGGCCGCTTCGCGGAAAGCAAACTCATTGATTTCTCTTGAATCCTGCTTCACCACGCTTTCTCCGCCTAAAAAATACAGTTTCGCCATAGAAGTAATAACTCTGTCCGCTTACTTTAAGGCACCGCGCCTAACTCCAACTGTTTTCCAGTTTTTCTTCACGAAAACCTTTATGCCTTTTCTCACAGAGAAAACATGCAGGTGCCCAGCTTGACCGAAGCAGACGAATACGACGAAATCTTCGCCGCGTTAAAACATCCAGTACGCCGCCAAATCATGCTTTTCCTAGAAGAACACGGCGAAGCATCCTTTACGCAAATTCAGAACGCAGTCGGTATAGAAGACACAGGCTTGATGAGTTACCATCTGAAAGAGCTTGCGCCTCTTGTTGAGCAGTCAGAGCGCGGCAGGTACCGTCTTTCCGAGGTGGGGCAAGCTGGAGTAGAGCTTTTCCAGAGGGTTGAGCGGGAACGGCACGGGACACGCGTTACTGTTCGCAGTGAGATCGAGAAGTGGCTGGGTGAAACAATTGTTAAAGGTGTGCTGTTAGCGCTTTTATTGGGGTTCACGTGGAGTGTCTCAGTTACCATTGATATCCTTTTGTCGGTTCAGAGTTTTATTGGGGTTTCACTGCTTCATTTGGTGGGCATGTTTATGGTTAGCTTTTTTGGGATGGTTTTCGGCGTCGCCCTGTTCTCAGCGTATTACAGGCATTACCACTCCAAAGACACCAAAGAAAACATTAAGTACACAACGATTTTCGCCACAACGATTACCATAACATCTAGCTTGGTGTTTTATCAAATCTACCTCTTCAGTCACGGAGGTATAGGATTGACTGGCAACGGTATTCCGTGGCAGTTTGGGGTCTTGCGAGCCGTCTTTTTCATGGCTAGCGCTCCGGCTGTGGGGTATGCAATTAGCAAAGCTAGAAGAAGGCGTTGAACTGGTTTCACGGTTTTTCTTCCACAAGTGCCAAATACTGCATCAGAGTCGGCGTTGAGTTCTCGTCCAGCGAGTAAATTGTTTTTAAGCCCTCTTTTGTTTGCAGAACGAATTGTGTCTTTCCTACGCGTTTCATCTGCCACGTCAAAGCCTGAGACGTTATCGAAACCTCGCCTGCTAATTCGCCGTGGGACAACTGCTTCTTGTCCAGAAGCGCCTCCAGGATTCTTCTGGCGGTCTTATGTCGCAGCAGGGAAATCGTGAGCATTTCTTTCCGCGAGAACTTCTTGGCTGGGAAGAACCGTTTGTATCTGCCGTCGCGAATAAACGACACCAGCCCCGCTTTAATGAGAACGCCCAAGTGGTACTGTGCCAAGCCAACTGGAATGCTTAGACCCGCACAGACGCCTCTGAACTGGACGCCGGGGTTGCCCTCAATGTAATTGTAGATTTGCGTGCGCGTGCCGTTGTTAAAAGGCGTTTGGCTGTTAGCGCCGATGTTGACGCCGAAGGAAGTGGGAAGAGCCAGCAAATAATATGGGTTGGTTGTGGCTGTCTGAAAGTTCTTTTGCTGCTGTAACAATGCCGCGAAAGAGACTAAGACTATTGTGGCTAACGCGAACGCGATTACTGCTCTTTTCAGCGTTGGTTGCATCATTTTCCGCCTGTTACAGCCTTAAGCGGTTCTAGTTTTTAACAGTATTCGTAAACGAATGTACTAACCGCACCACTCCTAGTACGTTGCAACAGATTTAGCATCCCGAAAGCCCCACTAACAGAGATTTTTAACGATACCCCCAATGGGTTTCTACATCCAGCTTCTATTTGGATCCTAATAGTTAATGTATGCAGAAAAGAGGGAGGGGGGTCTACCCGTAATGGTGCTTTTCACGCCCAAAACTTAATCTCTGCAAGTGGCACGTCTAGCGCTACTTTGATGTGGATTAGAAGCCAACAATATTTTTATGTCAGTCTCAACCTAGTCAATCTTGCTGGGGTGGCCGAATGGTTCAGGCGGTAGCCTGCAGAGCTGCTCTATATGGGTTCAATTCCCATCCCCAGCTCCATAACTGAACCCTATACTCTTGACGGAGTTACTATTATGTCTCATAATCCTTGCTATATTCAAGAATAACTTTGTCCTTGATTGCGATAGTGCAGAGTTGATGATTTTTCTTAATTTTACCCTGATCATGCATTAAAACTCTATATTCGTATTTTGCTATAAGGTCTCCAACCGTGTACTCAGCTTCCTTATAATAGCGGTCTGATCGATGAGACATCGTTGCATGATATTTGTCTGAATACTTTAGTATCTTCGCTGGTTTATTTTGCTGTTTATATTTCCAGACTGCGTTATGTGAATAATTGGGCACTATTTCGTTTTCTGGGAGTATGAACCCGTTATCGTACAGTACTTTTGCAACTTGGGGTAATCCTTTATGAAGTTCGAACATGGAGCATATTATGGCAAAATCGGTTTTACCGATAACGTTCTCGTCTCTGAATTCCATTAATTTTTTCATACAATCATAAGCTGTATCAGAATCTTCAAATTCAAGCGTTGTAAAAAACCCAAGTTTAATCGATTTCACACTAACCACCTATCTGCCTTGAAAGTCTTCAGATTAAAAATTTGCGCTATTAAATTCTGTTTTCCTTGTTGGAAGACTCTTCGCAGCAACATGACTTCATTTCGTCAATGTCGTAGAATGTTCTTATGAAAGTGTCTAAGTGGGTTTCCAAGTTTTTTCGCCCTTTTTCTGTTAGGCTGTAACGCTTGTTCTCGTCTATTGAAAGGAGTTCTGCTTCTTTCATGTGCTTCAGGACGGGGTAGATTGTACCAGGACTTGGTTTTTTGCCCTTCCGTTTTTCTAGTTCTAAAGCTATTTCTGCCCCCGTCATGCTTTCTTTGCTGACCAGCCATAGTACGAGAAAGGATAAGAAACCTTTTGATCGGCAATGTGTCATACGTATTCATTTCGGTTAATCGATATTAAGTTTTTTTGAAGTTTTTATCGGTTTACCGATACGCTTATATGTTTTTTATCGGTTATCCAATATCGCAAAACCAATACTCGTGTTGGAGGTGAAAACATGCACCATGAAGAAAACATGTACTGTTGCACTAGCCACGGACACCACGGAAGACTCTTCTTAACAAAGGAAGAAAAACTAAAGAAATTAACAGAATACAAAAACTGGCTAGAAAACGAAAGCAAAGGCGTCGAAGAAGCCATCGCAAAGTTAAAGGCAAACTAACCCAAACAACTTCCGCTGAACCATAACGCGCCCCGACACCACTTTTTTATTAAAACAAAGTCAGCCCTTTCCAAGAGAAGATGTAAGTAATTCTAAGCAACACCAGCTTGCAACCGAATTAGAAGAAAACGAATTATATATTCCCACTTAGCAACCTATGGCTATCCGTTGAATGGTGCAGTTACAGATGGGGCGAATGAGAAAAGGAGCTGCTCAAATCAGGTTTGAAATCTTAGAGTTCCTGTTCTTCAACGCCAAGCCACAACTGCGCACGAAAGTTTGGCGAAAATCCACAAACCTCTCTTACGACGACTTCCTGAAGCACTTGGCTTTTCTGGTAGAAAAAAAGTTAGTGAAAGAAACCGAGGAAGGAGGCTGCGCGTTAACAGGGGAGGGGAGAAGCATCTACCTTGAACTGCGAAAATCATTGCCCTCTATTCTGTGAAGCGGAATTCACCTTTGGTGCACTATCTATATGAACAACGGGAAAAAAGAAAGGGAATGAAAAGAAATGGGTGAAGAAAAAACCGAGACGGCATACCCAGTTAAGTCTCTTCATGACTTCTTGTTCGAGTTAGATATGGAATGGAGCAAATTCAGAAACGGCACACTCATAGGCCTAATTTCTTCAGGCTTCCTGTTTGTAGTTGTCATGTGGCTAATTCTAATCATGAGACGTTTGGACCTTGGAGTTGGTGCTCTCCTGTTTTTAGCTGTGGCAAGTGTGTTCCTCGCGTACAGCATATACGCCATGTATTCCCAGTACCAGTTCTTCAACAAGTGGGAACGGCGAATAGGGTTGCTTCTCCACCTTGAAGAAGAGATACTTGCGGGAAAACTCGACAGCCCCTCCTCCTAGTGTACACCTTTGGTGCACATCAAAAGTGCGGCTTCTTTTTTAAACACTTGACCAAAAAGGTAAACATTGAAGTAACCGCGGAGGTGAAAAATGAAATGTTTACCATAAAAAAGAAGCAAAAACTGCTCATCACGGCAACAACAGCATTAGCGCTTGTCTTCGTTGCATCGCTTCCACACGCTTACGCTTCAGTCCCGTCTGCCACAACCACGGAACCCCAGTCAAGTCGAATAAGAATGTTAATAGCTAAAGGTTTCGCCGTGGATAGAACCAGTAGTCAAGTGGTGATAACCCATGCAGGTTTTGCCCTAGCTTTAGAAGCTACAGAAGTTAACAAGACAATCATGAAATTCAATGTTGTAGGCGGCACAGTTAGAATAAACGAAACAGACTACGTGATGACAGAAGGAAACGGGGCGGTCATCCGCGATAAACGCGGATTTCTTCTGCAGGCACAAGGCACAAGCCCTGATGGGCAGTCTGTCACTTTAAAGCTGGCAGGACGATACTTCTGGATGTGGGGACGCCTGTATGTAGCCAGAGTATTAGGTTCGCTACAAACTGAAAATGCCAAGACTCAGTTACTGTTGCGTTCAGTGATAAGAGTTTAACCCAGGTTCATTTCACTCGAATGGGCGCTAGCTAATGCCCTTTTTTATTTTAAATTGAATTGTTGTCGCTTTTAACTAGTTTCACATGGCTGAGAACAATTTTCTCTTCTTCAACAGCTTTTTGCATAAGGTCTTTAACGGCGTGACTCATTTTGCCCGAATAGTATGGTCTTACGATCTTCTCGGCAAACTCGGTGAGTAAAGTCGCCGAAAAATCGTGCAGGGTCAAATCCACCCAGAGGTCATTTTCAGTGGCTAAAACTACAACTTTCTTTTTCATATACAATCACAGTTTTACGGTCTTAGACGCAGAATCCTAAAAAAGCAAGCGTTATACCGACTGCTCAGCACAGGGGAGAGCTGAGTTAAAGTAATCCCTTTTTAGAGGGGCAGTACATGGTCGTTCAGGAAGCACTCTGAAGGCAAGTCATCTGCGATTTACTCTTGTTGATACCCAACAACAGTTATTTCAGTGCCATTTTCCGCGGTGCTATTCTGCTGAACGGGGTCCGCAGTTTCACCGCTTGCATGTTTTTCTTCCGCCGTTTGCGAACCTGCTGATTTCCCTTGTAGCTCATTCAATTTTTTCTCCAAATCACCCTTCCGGGATTCAAGACCACCTAAAGCCGACCTTTTCGTTTCAATCTCTGCTTTCAACTGTTCAATAATTTTTGCTTCCAGCGTCCTCAAATCACTTTCTAGCATTTTCTCGGTTTGAGACAACGAAGCTAGCTCATTCTCCAATTCGCGTCTCTTTATCTGCAGCTCACTAAGCGTGATTGTTTCGCTCATTATGTTTTCACTAACTTCCAAGATAGCCGGAAAGAAAAATAATTAGTTTATGAAGAGGAAATTAGGATTGGAAGCATTGATTCCCAGTGAGTTCTATATGCAGTATATTTGTAATCCAAGAGTACTGTTGGTGCTTGTTGCAAATAGAGGTTTACTGAAACTTTTTTATATTTTTGAAACGGACGCTAAGTCGGTCATATTTTTTTAGATGTGACCCCGTCAATAACCATTACTTTTTCTTCGTTTGTCTTCAAGTTCTTGAAAAGGAGCTTAAATCGGGGGGTGTAAATCACTGACCGGTCAGTTATTTCAAAGACTTCTTCCACAATTCTGCTTACGTCTTTTGGGTGCTCAGCTATTCTTCCCCGGACAAAATTCACATCCACGTTTTCAGAGAGTTCTTCTATCTTAAATTCCGAAATTACTTTCTCGGGTTTCTTCTCAGAAGGCGCAGATGGAAGATGATCCACCGTTGCATCACTGCCCTTCTTGTCCAGTATTAGAAATGCTTTTGCTTCTTTGATGAGCCGCTCTTCCCCATTCAACTTTATAATTCTGCTTGACTTTGAAGTTTCAGGCATGAATTTATGGTTTAATAGCACAACTTCCCTAACCCTTTCATCAACTTTAAAAACGTAAGTGCATTTACGATAATAGTCAAGGAAGTATTTTCCGCTTATTACTATGTATGGTTCATAGTATTTGTCCAATGAAATAAACTGAATTTCGTCTGACTTTGGCTTGAATAAACCAAATCTGGTGAAAAGTTGTTGTTTGAGTTTTTCGCCAGAAACTCTTATCACTGTGGGGTCAATGTTTGCTTCATAAACAATAGTTTTTCTCTCAACAATGTTTTCTTTTATGCTTGGAGTTTCGGCTGAGATAACAACTGGTTCAGCATTCACTGTTTCTGTCAATATTAACGCCTCTGTCTTTTTTCACGAACCACGCTAATAACTATTATGAACTCGGAAACTGAATCAGAGTTAAACAACTTCTCGTTTCTCGTAAAGTTTGAAAACTCACAGATGCGAACGAGCGCATACTTTCACTTCTATGCTCATGTATATTTAATAAGTGACGATTCCATACCCACCAGTTAGAGGATCCTGAAACAGCGCCAACTGCGGCGGGTAGAAAGTAAAAAGCACAAAGGCGAGACCCAACAAAATTAAAGCAACCAACGAAACCATGTCCAAGTTGTAGGGCAACGTTTTGCCAGTCAGCAATCTATAGCTTACTAACTGCCCGACTATAACGGCTATGATGAACGAGAGAATGTCTATGACCAATATGCTTTCGCCGAGAACAGTTGTGTACGAATAGAAGATAACCATAATTATGATGGGAATTAGGTAGATGCTGATGGTTTTGGCAAACAGTAAATTGCTTGTTGTCTTCTTCAAGTATTTGAATTCTATAAGAGCAAATACTATTGCTGGCCAGAAACCTAGTTTAAGATGCTCCCAGACGCTCTCGTTAACTGCTGAAAACACGCCTACAACTGCCTGACTGCCTGACCACTCAAAAGTAAAATGCAATATACTACCCAAAATAATTATGAAAACAATTCCAGCCAATTCAAAAAGCAGAATACGCCTTCTTTCGACCATTGCAGTCACTAAGTTTAGGTTAAACAACGCTTCATATAAAGATCTGTCTCCTCTGTGCAAAAGAGTTGGATTCTTCCCGGATTTTCAGGTCTTGTTCTTTAAAGCTTAATTCATACGGTTAATTCATAACCATTTTAATGTTAACCGTGGAAATATCTTGCTTACTCAGTTGAATAGAAGCAGTTGATGTTTATGGCTAAGGTCACGGTTGAGTCAGCAAATAAAGTTTACATTGACCTCTGTAAGGATGAAACAATAAAAGTTCTGCATGTTGATGACGAAGCTGGATTCTTAGCTGTTGCAAAACAATGTTTAGAAGAGCAGAGCAAATTCCAAGTTGACACGGCGCTGTCCGCTAAGGAAGCCCTTGCAAAGTTAAAGCGTTCAGAGTATGACGCGGTCGTATGTGATTATCAGATGCCTGAGAAAAACGGTTTGGAACTTTTGAGAGAGTTAAGACAGCAAGGAAACGATACTCCTTTCATATTGTTCACGTGTAAAGGCAAAGAGGAAATCGCCATTGAAGCCTTGAATTCTGGCGTATACCGCTACATTGGAAAGGAAGGCAACGCTGAAACAACGTACGAAGAGTTGAAACACAGCATCTGCGACGCGGTGAAGGGACAAAGAGCAGAAAAACTTTTGAAAAAAGCTGAAAACCGTCTTAGTCAAATTACTGAGAACATGCAAGACTTGCTCTTGTTACTCGACGAGAACTTGGTGATTAAGTATGCAAGCGCGTCATACAAAGCGGTTGTAGGGTATGCACCAAGCGAAATTATGGGAAAACAGGTGTACGATTTTGTTCATCCAGATGACCTAGCAAAAGTGATTGAAACCACCAAGAAGGCTTTCAAAGATAATTCCATAGGAAGGTTTGAAGCCCGTGTCAGACACGCTGACGGGAGTTACGTGTTGTTAGATGGCATTGGAAAACTCTTAGTTGATGAAAAGGGCAAGATAAATGGGGCAGTGATGACTTCTCGAGACATCACGGAACGTAGAAAAATAGAACAGAGTTTAAGAGAGTCTGAGGAAAAATATCGTGAGCTGTTTGACGAAGCCTTGGACGCTATCTTTGTTGCTGACGCTGAAACAGGAATTCTCGTAGATTGCAACCGGGCAGCAACAGAGTTAACTGGCAAGACAAAATCAGAATTAATTGGCACTCATCAACGGTTCCTTCATCCAGAATCAGAGCGTAAAGGAAAATTTAGCGATTCATTCGCGGAACACCGCAATGATGAAGAAGGGCATATAATCGATTCGCAGATAGTCACAAAAAATGGCGAAATCATTGATGTTGTGGTAAAAGGCAGCCTTGTTGAAGTTAATGACAAGAAACTGCTGCAAGGAATATTTAGAGATGTAACAAAACGCAAAAAAGTGGAAGAAAAAATACGTTTCCAAGCGCGTTTGTTAAATTCTATGGGTCAAGCCGTCACAGCTGCAGACATCAACGGGACAGTTATATACTGGAACCGCGCGGCAGAACAGCTTTACGGCTGGACAACGACAGAAGTGATAGGCTGCAACATAATGGAAATCCTTCTTCAAGATATCGTTCAAGAAGATATGCAAGGGGTTCTCAGTCATCTAAGCGGCAACAAAACTTGGACGGGTGAAGCCATCCTAAAACGTCGAGATGGCGGGGCTTTGTCAGTAATCATAACAACTTCACCTATTACTAACGATGAGGGGGAGATAATTGGCATTCTCGGCGTTTCAACAGATATAACTGAGCAAAAGTGGATGCAAGAAGTGCTCAATGAAGCAATCGAAAAAGTGGTAGAGCTTAACGAAAAACTGCACGTAGTTGAAAGCTTAACCAGACACGATATCCGAAACAAGCTATCCGCATTAAACGGCAGAATCTTTCTGCTTAAGAAACGGCTCAAAGACAACACAGAAGCCTTATCGCAGCTTAAAGAGATGGAGATAGCTTCTCAGCAAATTCTGAGAATCATGGAGTTCGAGAAAAACTATGTGCAAGTGGGTTCAGAAGAACTGAAAAACATTGATGTGAAAAGATACGTCACCGAAGCAGCCTTGCTTTTCTCAGACCTGAAAGGCGCAAAGCTAATCAACGAGTGCAGTGGGTTGACAGTGCTTGCAGATTCCATGCTGAGACAACTAATTTACAACATGATGGATAACACGTTGAAGTACGGCGAGAAAACCCGCAGAATCAGAGTACACTACAAGGAAGAGGAAGACCAGCTGAAACTGATTTATGAAGATGACGGAGTTGGAATATCTGATGAAGAAAAGAGCAAACTTTTCCAAGAAGGATACGGGAAAGGCACAGGCTTTGGACTTTATCTGATAAAAAGAATATGCGAAGGCTACGGCTGGAAGATACAGGAAACCGGTGAACACGGCAAAGGCGTACAGTTCACGATGACAATACCGAAAAACGCCAAAGACGGCACAAAACTCTACGAAATAAACTAACTATGTTCTGGCGTGCTCGCAAGAGAACTTACCTTTGTGAGCGCCTTTTCGAAAAAGGGCTTCAGCTATTCGCAGCTCTTGGACAGTGTTGATGTTCACAGCAACTTCTTTTCGGTCTAACACGCAAATTTCCTCATCCAATTCTTCCTCGTCAATCCTGCGCCCATCAATCACGTTAATCCCAGCAGGAACCACACGCTTGCCGTTCAATTCAAACCCGTACTTTCCACTTAACCCGAGCCGCTTCTTTGTTTCCATAGAAACCACCACACTCAAAGCAGGTTTCCCACATCGTTCATAATACCCCACAATATCATCGATGACCTCAGCCGTTATCAATGGAAAGTCAGCGCCAATAGCCAAGACCGTCTGCAACTTCAAAGCCCTAACAGCGTACCCCATGTCAGAAACATACTCTTTCCCCGGGGTTCTGATAACTGAAACTTGAAACTTGGGCAGCAGCTTGGCGGTTTTAGGAGTGTAATCGCTAACCGCAACCACAACAGAGTCAACTTTTTTAGCGTTCTTCAACGCCGAAAGGACATGCGCGATGACGGGGTTCCCGCCGACCTTAAGCAGAGGCTTCTCTGCTGAAAGCGCCATTCGAGAGCCTTTTCCGCCAGCCATGACAAGTGCTGTTACAGCCATCTTATCATCGCCAACAAAGTGATTAGTGAAACCATGCGAGTAAGCTCGTTTGTCGCGCCTAGTACGTCGCCTGTTACGCCCTTGAAGTGCCTGTGGGAGATTCCCACCATGATAAGGCTTGCCAGTATAGCTGCCAACACGGTTACCGCGCCTGCTAACCACAGCAGAGGCAAGGCAATTCCAAAAGAGATAACTAAGGCAACAATCAAGCGGGCAATGCCTTTCTTCCCGTGCATTGCCTCCAAGAAGGAGGAGCTCATTCCCTTGTGAACGGCTTTTCCAGCCCAAGCGCCAACTACCATGGAAAGTTTCGCTGAAACCTCCACCACCACCAAACCTTGAACGATTATACCCGTGTCTAATTCAGCAATAGAGAACGCTGTAATCAAGAAAGTCATAATCCCCAACGATAAGCCGCCCGCGCCAGTCAATTGGTCATGCATAATTTCGATTTTTCTTTCCGGCGAACCATGAGCCATGACGCCGTCTCCGAAATCCAGCAAGCCATCAGTGTGATGAAGCCCAGTTATCAGCAGCAAAAAGCCCAGCACTAAGGCTCCGACGACTAAACTGGGCAGGAAGGGGGAAATCGCCCAACCGCACAGCCCGGCCAGTAACCCGATAAAAGCGCCTATCAAAGGAAAAAGAAACATGCATTTTGCAGTGTCGGTTAACATGTCTTGATCCATGCTTACTGGGATAGTTGTTAGAAAAGAAAAGAGGTTCTTAATCTCCTTAAGCATCCAGCCTCATCACTTTGTTTCCATTAACGCAGCATAGTTTTTCTCAATCTCTTTAAGCAGTATGTCCTTAGTTACAGCTCCGCTTAATTTAGTCATCGCAGCTATGGAAGCGCCTCCAGCGCCCACGCCTTCTTTTACAATGCCTTTCTCGTAAGCTTCCAGACCTGAAAAACGAGACTGTGAAAAGTCTATGTCAGCTGCCAACACGGGTACATCGGCAATCTGGGCAACTATACCGCAGATATCGGATGAGCTGTCGTTTGCTACCCATCTTGTGGTGCCAATCGCCACGTTACATAGGACGTCTGGGTTCAAAACGTTTACAACCGCTAACACCGAGGTCATCTGAGTCCCGCCAGCCATCAAAACAGGAACCTGCGCGGCAGCGCCAATGACTAATCCTGCGAAAGCAGGCATCATGGGATCGCCTAGGCAGGAGATGGCTTTAACTGGGTTTTTCGCTAAACTGCCGAACCGTTCGCCTGAAGCTGTTAATCCTGCTTGGACTGTTTCAGTTTTTAATCCGTGTGGGTTTTCTGGCAGGCTGCTACTGACTTTTCCTTCAGCTTTTACACCCATTGCTGAAAGGACGCCCAGTGCTGTTGTGGTGCCGCCGGGTATGCTTTCACCTATTACAAGGTAATCCGCAGTTTTAGCCAACTGTTCGCCTGCTAAAGTAGCTCTTTGGATAACTCCTTCAACGTTGTCCACTGCGCTGCCCGTTCTGATGTCCTTGCCGGGGTTTCCGCCCAAATCCAAGAACGGAATTTGAGGTTTCACTTTCAATCCGCCGCTGGCAACAAGCACAGGTATGTCCGCAAGCCTCAAAGCTGACATGGTTATCAACGCTGGCGTGGGAATCCCGTCGGGAGTCACTGGTACACCGTTGATGCACTTGCATTTTCCAAGCAGAAGCAGTTCCGCGTCAGCTGGCGGCGTGTAATCAGTGAACTCTGGATTTTCTCCAGCCGCAGATATTCCTTGAATCTTAGCGGTTTCCGTCGTGGCGATTGTACAGACGAAAAGTGGTTTCTTTCCTTCCAGCTCTTTCATGAAAGCTTCTGCTTTGAATTCGTTGTGGGCTAACAGCACATCGAAGACTTTTTTCATTTGCCTGAGTTAACTCCCTTTCGGCTTAACCTCGAAACGTTTGATTACTAAACGTCCATGACTATTCAGCTTTGTCTTTTCGCTTTCAAGAATTTCAATTCGCTGTTTCTTGAATAGTGGACCGTCAGTTACGAACGTGTGGAATTCACCGTGCTCGCCACAGGGGTCTACCGTGCCAAGCTTGAGCAAGTCATCAAAGAATTTCCTGTTAATTTCTCTTCCAAGCCAGTCCATTCCCAGCAAGTCAAGTTTTACTCTGACTAAGGTTGCTTTGAATCCTTCGCTTATGAATTCGTCTAGAATCTGCTTTGTGTCACGGTGCCACAGAGGCCTCACAGGAGTTAAACCTACTTCTTTGCAGATGCGGTCTAGCCAGCCTGCCTCATGCAAGGCAACGTCGAATACGTCTCCAGTAACAATGCCTTCAACGCCCTCAGTTTTCATCTTCAGTAACGCCTTCTTGAAATCCTGCTCGTAAGTCTCGGCGGTAGTCGTCCACTTCACTATCGGAATCCCGATGGCCTCCGATTGCGCGTCCAGCATGTCGGAACGTATCAGGTGGAAATTTGATACGTTCGGGTCAGACATCATGATTAGAAGATTTGAAACGTCATGACTTTCTTGAATAGCTTTATAGCATGCAAAGCAGCTGTCTTTGCCGCCACTCCACGAAGCAACAACTTTCATACAGTTTTTTCCTCCTTACCTTTTTCACCTTTGCCCCTTATTTTAGTTTCTTCAGGTTTT
>Ga0272442_10008336_pt1 | contig 13159 bp, 9 predicted proteins | sample SSMForm2O_FD_200262 | JGI IMG/M metagenome (GOLD analysis project Ga0272442, IMG submission 200262) | Marine sediment archaeal communities from Little Sippewissett salt marsh, Falmouth, MA, United States - SSM-Form-2O | ecosystem: Environmental > Aquatic > Marine > Wetlands > Sediment ...
GGACAGTTCAACAAGAATGACGCTGAAGCTGACCTTGTCCTAAATGGGATGGTTAGCGTGTTGTCATTTTTGGGCCTTTCCGCAACAGAAACTAATTAGAATGATTCTTGGCTGAGAGATTCTTTGATAGTGATGTGTGGAGATTACTTATGGCAAAATTTTTCCAAAAGGCATCAGTCCAGACGGGTTTTGTTGTGGGTATTTTGGGTCTTATTGGAACTGGTCTATATATCTGGAATGATCGTTCTCAATTGAAACAAGATAATACTAACTACATCACCGAGATCAGTGAACTAAAACAGGAAAATCAAAAATTGACAGCAGAAGTCCAACGATTAGAAACACAACTAACACCGTTCAAGACTTTTGCATTAGAGAAATATACCGGAGCAGATGAAGAAGTATTAAGAAAATCGGCTGACGAGCTTCATGAATTGAAGGATCGTATGCATGCTTTTAAGAAACCTATAGCATCAGCCATCGCTAATGTCGAGGTTACTATTAAATCTGAAGAACAAGTAAACACCAGATATGTTACTCAGGGAGGGTATCTTGCTTTTGTCAAAAACCGTCAGTCGCTATTGTTTATCTCCAATACACAATCATACGCTCGACAAACAGGGAAAGGTGAAGTTGTCTACAAAGTAGATTTGCAGATGCACGATAAATTATCGGTTATTGGAAAACCAGTTGAGATTCTTCAGGAATCGGATTTGATTCAGATCAAGTTCAACATGATTCCCAATAACAGCCATGTGATTACAGGCAAAGCATCTGTTGTTATCAACGGAGACATGAGATTTGAGTTTGAAATATTACCGCAAGATATGAAAAACGATTCGATAATTGTTCGTGATATTGAGCAAGAATTTCATAAGGTACGTGAGACCAGGAATCGAAATCCCTAAACGGGAGAAATACAATAATGTAGAAGGAAATTTAACAAATGGCAAAATCAGAAACCAAAGATAAATGTTTCATCATAATGCCCATCACAACTCCAGATCATCTTGTACAGCGGTATAACGGTGATGAGGATCACTTTATCCACGTCTTGGAATGCCTATTCATGCCAGCGGTAGAAGAAGCAGGTTTTACACCAATATCTCCAAAAGCAACAGGCTCAAATATTATACACGCCGATATTATCAAACAGTTGTCTGAAAGCGAACTCGTGCTTTGTGATATGTCCATTCTTAATCCCAACGTATTTTATGAATTTGGAATCAGAACAGCACTCGATAAACCGGTTGCACTCGTCGTCGATGACAAAACCCAAACTATTCCTTTCGATACGGGTATTATTAACTTCCACAAGTATGATAGTTCATTAGCTCCTTGGTTACTCGAAGAACAAAAGCAGAAATTGGCAACGCATGTACAAGATGCCTATAAGAAAAGTAATAATCAAAATGCTCTCTGGAAATACTTCGGTGTGGCCCAAACAGGAAAATTCAAACCCGAAGATGTAGAACTTGGTGAGAAGATGGATCTATTGATGAAGAAAGTTGATATGATTGAAACGGAGCAAACAACAAGTACCTCCCCCTTGGACGCTCTTAAAAAGTCTTTAGGTGTATTGGAAGAGTTTGCAGAATTTGTTGCTCGTTTAGAAAGAGAAGGTTACATTTTCGATACACGAAAAGTAATGAAGTTTTTGTCCAATAGTCCGATGGTTGGTAAGGGCCGCCTTCGGTTAGACCCATACTATTTTCGTATAGTCAACATCCTTGAGGAAAAAGGTTTATGTCGTAAAAGCCGCGGGGAGAGTCGAGGTCAGCCCTTATGAAGTAGGCAGACATAGGAGGCAGACATAGGAGGCAGACATAGGGTCAGAGTACCAGGATAAAATCAATAGAAAAATAAAAAATAGGGCCGACATAGGGCCAGCCCTTAGGAAGTAAGTTTCGGTTGAATTAGCGGCATCTTTTCTATTTCTTCTTTTGCTTTCGCCGGCTGGGATGATTTGCACATATTGAATTGAGGCGGTGCAAGAATTCCGGGCAGGCACAGGGACCTGCCCCTACATAGGCGGTCCCAGGGACTCCTCACGGAGGACGCCCTCGCCACGTTTGTTATGCTTATAAAGCAAAAGAAAAAGGCCGGGGGGTGAGGCCCGGCCTTGGGTGGGTTCGGATGGGTATTTTCGAATAAGGCTATTTCGGCAGATCGTCCGGGGCGACGTCTTTGACGCTCGGGTCGCCATAGATGACGCGATAATTTTCAGGATGTGACGCCTATTTCCCCCTGTCTGCATTACAATGTTTCACTTCCGCTCCTCAATACAGAACAGATGCGTCAGACCTCTTATATAGATCCTGTCACCCACGAAAGCCGGCGTCGCGTAGGCATCTTCCCCTATCGAGGAAGCTCCGAGCAGTTCGAACTCATCATCCATCTTAAAAATTTGCATTCTCCCGTTAAGATCGATGATGTAAACACGATCATTCACGAGGATGGGAGAGCTATAGAAGCCAACATCAAATTCATGTTCCCAGAAGACTTTCCCCGTTTTCGCATCGAGACAACTGACGACTCCAAATCCTGTTGGCAGAATGAGAAAATCTTCGTTGGCAAGAGGACTGGCGGCATCGGGTAGGGTCTCGTCCCATTGCCAGAGGATCTTCGGTCCAGAACCGTGATCGCGGATATCAATGGCTGAAGCGGCTGCACTTTCATTAGCAACACATACAACGCCATCCGCATAGGCCGCTGAGGGAGCGACTTCCCCACCGAGACATTCCACATGCCAGAGAAGCTTACCGGATTTCGGATCATAGCTATCCACGGCTTTACTATTGGTCAGGATGAGTTCCATTCTCCCCTTGTTGTCGATGAGGATGGGAGATGACCATGAAATGACGCTGCGTTTGACACGCCAGGCAGGATGGCCCGACGCCAGATCAAATGCCAGAAGTTGTGAGTTATCCGTCTGATCGTACTGAACGAACAGCCTATTCCTGTGACTTATCAGCGAGGACGCATGACCGTAATGGTTCTTGGGAATTCCGAGATGTTTAGCCCAGATTCGCTCTCCCTTCATATTCACACAAACGAGTTCACCGGTTGCAAATAGGGCCGCCACATAGCGACCGTTTGTTGTCGCGGTTGGCGCTGCGAATCCGGTCTCGTCCAGCACATTGGGTAGCAAGCCATTGTGAGGATGCCCGGGAATACCATTCACATCATGCTGCCAGAGCAACTTACCTGTGTCCGTTTCAAAACAATAAATCTGGCGGGTTGAATCATCAGCACCGGTGAGGAACAGCCGATTTTCCCAAATGACGGGCGAACTCATACCGTGCTTGGGTATCTTGGTCTTCCAGAGAATATTTCTGCCCTCTTTTGCACTCCAGTTCAGGGGTGGATTGGCATGAGCGGCGTGTCCGTTGGCGCCAGGCCCCCGGAAACTGGTCCAGTTCTTTCGTATGTGTTCCGAAGAAGCAAAATCGCTTGCGATGCCCGTATCAGCAAGCTGATCCGTTTTGGACTGGGCAGCGGCGTGTATGATAAGTGATAGGAATACCCATCCGATGCCGCCGGCAATCATCCATTGTCCGGCCCGGACCTTCAGAGAAATAGTCATCATCAGCCATCTTTCATTCAGCGACTTTGACGCACTTCAACTGGCTGTGGTCTCGGATAAGGAGTTTGCCATCGGAAAGTGCCAGGGGCGCCCAGTTCTGGGTCGAACCTCCGACTCGTGCGGCTATCCCTTCGCTGTCTGTTCCTGCTTCTGAGAGCAACTCTGCTTTTGCAAGCTGCTTAAAGGCCGACGGGTCCGGTTCAATCAGATACAATGAGTTGGCTCCATCAGTGGCCAAAATCAAACCGTCGGCCAGTATCATACTGCCTTTATTGAAATCAGGTGAACGTTTTGTTTTCCACATGATTTTGCCATCCAGGCTCATACACGTCAGGCCGTCACGCCGCCTGTTCGTTCCGTACTGAGCGTAGAAATAACCGTTATGGAGTATCGGCGGTTTGGTTTGATCGCCATATTCCTCGGTCGTAAAGAGTTCTGTTGCGGCGTAGCTGCCATCGGCCTTCTTCTCGACCTTTATCATCGTTGCGCCGAGTTCGTATCCACCCACAACAAGCACTTTGTTGTCACCGGCATCAACCGCACTCGGTACCGAAATATGACATTCCCACTGCTTGTACTCCCAAAGGATTTTTCCCGTAAGGGGTTCTATTCCAACAATATTACCCAGAGTTTGAGGCAATCCTCTGTTTCCAAAAGGATTAGTGGATGAAATAACCATTACAATATGGTCTTTTCCGTCTATTTTCACCACTGAAGGACTGGCATATGATTCATTGCCAAGATTGGGTGTTTTCCATTTCACGTCACCTGTGCGTTTGTCATAGGCCACGACGCCGGCCTCAGGAGCTTGCGAGGCAACAATAAGCAAATCGCCGTAAACCAATGGGCACTGCGTAATGGCCCAGATGGGAAAACTGCCGGCTTCGCGTGATCCAAATCTAAATCCCCCTGACGCGCTGCTTGCCGGTTTACCACCAAAATCCGTCCACACGTTCTTATTCCAGACGGGCTTGTGTGTGTTTATGTTAATGCAATAAACGTCGCCGTTGTGGCCGCACGAATAGACATGATGGCCGTCAACGATCGGCACGCTTCGCGAGCCGGGAAACATCACCTCACCGGGAGCATCATAGGCAGAATTCCAGAGTTCTTTACCATTGGAAAGGTCAAAACACCGAAGATTATCACCCACCTTGTCATCTCTATCGAGCAAATAGGCCTTGCCGTCCTTGACAACAGGTCCGCCAAAACCTCTGCCCACAGCAACCGTCCATAGCACTTCCGGCCCATTCTCAGGCCAGGAGCGTAACAGACCCTTCTGGTCGGATGTACTATTTCTGTTAGGGCCAAGATATTGCGGCCAATCGGCCCAACTGCTGCCGGTCGCTATCATGAAAACTGCTGTTATCAGCATTGCTTTAGCCTTCATTTTGTTCACTCCTAATAAATGATAATATGGAACGTCCGATGTAAACGCTGAGCAAGCAAGATTATGGATTATGTACGACATCAACAATCTCACCGACATCCATCAAATTATTACTTTCTTGCACGAAGCCATTTGGGACATCCGGGGTAATACCATGTCTTGGATTTCGTATAAGATTCGCAGCTTCTTTCACCAAAGTGATACCCCAGGCGGATCAACAAACTCTGGACACTCTCTGTGTTAGCTTCTGAATGTGAAAGACGTTTGGAGAATTCGTTTTATTTCATAATTAAATCAGATTTTTACCATTGGTTTTGAGGGGTATACGTCAGGACGTGCGGTTTGCCTTGCAAGGTCGGAAGTGCTGCGTTACCAGAGTACATAACAGCCTCCCCCGTTTCGCTTGTATGAATGATAACAGATGGGAGTATTCCCAGTCAAGTTTGTGAGTTTTCTAATTCGGAATTCGGGGGATATCTTATCTATTTCTTCTTTTGCTTTCGCCGGCTGGGGTGATGTGCGCGTGTTGAATTGAGGCGGTGCAAGAAGCATTTATGAAATTTGAAAGCTCCCGGAGATTTGTCATCCCTTCGACGGGCTCGGGCAGGCTCTGCGCAAAGCGAAGGATCTGGGATACGAGTAAGCGTTAGAGATTCTTCACTGCGCTGCGCTTCGTTCAGAATGACAACCACTGCGCGAGAATTCATCATAATTTGTACAAGAAGGGGATAATATTCAGCTTTTTCCGCGTGTGCAAAATTCTTTTGCACACCCTACCGAATTCCATAGCGATGCAAGTCTAACCAATTCGATTGCCCAAGTGTATGGTCATATACAAACGGGATTGCAGTGAAGCCGGAGTGTGATTACAATGTTAAATCCTGGCAATATACACTATTAGGAGAACAATATGTCGGTTCAGTGTCGTCGTTGTGAAGATCAAGGTGAAATGGCTGTCCGGTGCAGGGATTTGCGGTTAAGGCACATTCTGCGATTCTTTGCACTCACCGGTGTTATTATGCTCGCCTTTGGTGCGATGTCCGCCGATGCGAAACTCCCCGAGATCGCGAATGTCTTTCCGGATTTCCCCGGTAATGCGCCCAAAGTCATCACCGGCGAAGGATTTGACCCAAGTGCCACTGAAATATGGACATGGGCGCCCGAATCCGATGAGTCGGCTGAGAAAGAGGCACTGCGTCATATCGAGACCGGTCTGCCGGCATTGCCGACAACGCCCCCTGAAGGGGCCCGGCGCACCCATCCAATCGATGCGGAGGCCCAGGTCCTGGTTGCCCGGCTCAAGGGATCGGTGTTGTGGATCAAGACGGGCGAAGGATTATCTAAACCTCTCCTCTTCAATGTGGCTCAGCCGTTTTGGGTTAGCGAATCCCGGGCAACGGCGGGATCGCTGGTCTATGTCTTTGGCTTTGGATTACGGCCTAAATATGCAGGTGTGACTGTGGCCCTCAAGGGGGAAGCAGGGACTTTCTTTCCGCGTGCGATCGTCGAAGCCCGGTCGCTGCGTACCAAGGACGAGCGGCTGGTGTACTTCGAGATTCCCAGAGACCTCCGTACCGGCGCCTACGTTGTCTATCTGCACAACTCCAACGGGGGGGCCTGGGGCTGGCGTAAGGCGGGCGACCTGGAAATTGTCGAGACCTCTTCGCGGCCGGAGCGTGTCTTTGATGTGCGCCATTTCGGAGCCCGGGGAGACGGTCTGGCCAATGACCGTGACGCCATCGGCCGGGCGCTTGATGCGGCGCGTAAGGCGGGAGGAGGTGTGGTCTTCTTTGTCCCGGGTACCTATCTCACGGATGAGACGATTCGGGTTCCTTCGGAGGTCACGCTTAGGGGCGCTAACAGAGAGAACTGTGTTCTGAAAGGGTTTGGTGAGGCGTTGCAGGCGTCGCGCATGGTTTGGAATCTGCCGCTCGCGCCGCCCACCGCCGTCGTACGATTGCGCGACACGACAAAGATCGAATCACTGACAATCCAGGGGGCCACCTGGAAGGGAGAAGGGGGCTATGCCCTGGTCGATGCCGTGCCCGGTGAGATGGTGTTTCCTGAGGGCGGCCTCGTTCAAGATGTGAGCATCGTGGATTGCCGTCTGCAGGCCAACGACGAAGACCCTCGCTCGCGACGACCCCTGTACAGATCTGCTTTTCATATCGGGCCTCTATCACGTCACGTCAAGCTTTTGAGCAACGAGATCTTCGGATCGGTTAACTGCAGGAAGTCAACGCGTGCCGAGATCATCGACAACACGTTTCACGGCGGCGCTACGAGTGACGTGGTCACCTTGAGCGGCAAACTTTCGCAGAGTTTGATCGACGACAACCGGCTGACGGACACGCCCGGGCGCATCTGTCTGGGCATGGGCTGGCATAACTACATCCGCTACAACGAGATCCACCAGGCCTTCCGCAGCACCTGGGAGAACGCCGAAGAGCTGTACCTTGTCCACGGCGGTGTGAGGCAGGGCAAAACGATTGGGTTCGCGACCCGTGGAACGGCCAAGTCGTTAGTGGACACGCGTCAGCATTGGCAGCCGGGGTTTCATCAGAATTCCGCCGTGCTGATTATCTCGGGACGCGGCTTCGGCCAGTACCGTCGGGTCATCGACAATTCCGTTGACACGTTGAAGCTGGAACGTCCCTGGAACGTCGAGCCCGATGCGACCACGGAATACGTCGTGTCTCGCATGTTTATCGAGAACGCTTTCTTCGCCAACCTGAACAACACGCCGGGCCGGCTGTCCCTCTGGTTGGATTGCGTCGCCAATGTAGTGGAAATGCACCGGGACGACCACGCCAAGGGTATGGACCTGTGGGGTGAGGATGGCAGCCAGGTCGATGAAAACGGCGTTGGCAAGGACCTCACGCGCTTCTATCCCGCTTACTACAATATGTTCTCCAGGAACTGGATGGACGGCAGTGCCCTGTGGTTGGGCACGCCGGGTGCAAAAACCAACAACGCCCATCGAGGCTACCCCAATTTCGGAAACATTGTCACCGGCAACCGGATTCGTCAGGCGCACACCTATCGCACGGGTTTCAACTGGTCCAAGCCGCATGTCACGGCCGGCATCAGCGTGGGCGGCGGTACCGGCCGGGCCGGGACGTCGCATACGATCGTGGACGACAACTTCTTGGCCTCCACTTACACGGGGATTGCGGTGGACGAGATGGCGTGCAAGACCTTTCTGTTGCGCAACGAATTCGACCACGTGGATGAGCCGATTGACGACCGGGGCGCGCGTACCGTGATCAAGGAGAATCGACTCAGCGGACCGCGCGGCAAACGCGGTGCCGCCATTGCCGATGTACGGAGTGACCGGGAATTACCCGTCTGGCAACCCCAGTCCTGGAAAGCGGCGCCCACCGAAACCATATCACCGCTGTTTCATAAGGTCGAGGCCCTGAAGGCCCTTGTGTCCGATCCGCAGTACTGCATTTATCCGACGAATGTCGATAGTGTTGAATGCGAAGCGCAGTGTCAGAATCATCTACGGCAGCTATTTACACTCCTGCAGGCCTATGAGACCCGGAACGGGCATTTACCCAAGGCCGCGTTCTTCCCGAAGTCTCCGTTGCACAGTGCCGACAGCTTATGTGTGCTTCTGGGGGCCAAGGCGACCAAGCTACTGGTTTGTCCCACCTGCAGCCCGGAACTGAGGCAACTGGGGCTCAACTACGCCTGGAATGAAAAGGTCAGTGGACGCCGGCTTTCGGATCTCACCCCTGACACCTGGCTGCTGATGGACTGTGTGGGATCGCATTACTGGATGGTGGACAATCACCACTGCGGCCATCGCGGTAAGGTTAACGTGCTCTACGCCGATGGAACGGTGGGGCAAATCATCCCCTATTCAACAGATGACTGGCAACCGAGTCCTTCGGGAATGTGGAAAGACTGGGCCAGAGAATGATGAAGATGACTGTTTTCATCGGGAGTATCGCTTTTTGGGCGGCCACCTTATGTGCCGCTGAACCCCATACCAACGCGGCAACACCGATTGTCGCGCTGGATGATCTATGGGAGGACGATCCGTTCTATTCCGCCGTTCCCGATGCCCTGGTGCTGCTGAATCCCATTACCGATCTCAGCACAAAATGGGGCAACAGTCTGGGCGAGAAGGCCATGCCGTTGTCTCCCTTACACCATGTTTCGGCCCGGACGCCGCCTACCCTTCTGATCCATGGGGACTCCGATCTGTGTGTGAACATTAGAGCATTCACGGGTTTTTCATCGGAGAATGACCAAACTGAACCGGCCATGCAAGCTTGTCGTGTTCGAGGGAGCCGGCCATGCGTTTGCCGTATTCAAATATGGTCCGGATCATTTCGTCGAAAGGGCCATTATTGAAATCGACAACTTCCTCGTGACTGGGGGCTGGCTGCGCGGGAAGCCAAAGCTTGGTAATTAACTTCGAGCACCTGATAAAATGACCCTGTTGCATTCATATACAATTGGAATGTGCAAAGAAAAGGCCGGGGGGTGAGGCCCGGCCTTGGGTGGGTTTGAATGGGTATTTTCGAATAAGGTTATTTCGGCAGGTCGTTCGGGGCGACGTCCTTGACGCTTAGGGCTCCGCCAGCCATTGTTCCGGCCATGTATGCCATTGCGCAAAACGGGATTAGTTCTTACCAGCAAGCTTCTCGAATTCGTCTTTGTCCAGGGCGCTTATTGTTGTGCTGCGCTCCATGACGGATTTGATGTCCTGTTGGTCTCCCAGCGTCACCTTGGATACGGTCAACTCGCCCATCGCGACCTTTCTGACCCATCTCGAGTCGAGCTCGATGTGCAGGTCCCCCCAGTAATGCGCTGCTCCGACGGTCTTGATTTCCATATCCGGCGTGGGATTAATACGGAATTTGAACGAGCTGTCTCCTGAATCAAATCCCACGATGGCACACGCCACATCGTCTACCGTGCTCAGGCCCTTGTATTCCAGCGTCACCTCGCCGTTTTTGAAATACGAGCCTTCGGAAATGTTGCCGGACAGTTGCAGAGTCGGCTTGGAAAATGCAGATTCGTGGACGATTTTCTGTCCGATTCTTTCCAAATCCTGGATGCCTTTCTTCGTCATTGTCCTTTGGGCGAACTGGTTACAGAAGGCATGAAAATCAATGAACATATTGTACATACCGTAGGCCCCCTCCGGCGGCAGGGCGTTACCTTCGTCGTCTTTGAGGCCCTGGAATCTCCCATGGTCGATGCCATAAACCAGACCTCCATGATTAAAACTGCCGTCCTCGGCCCGCTTGAGCAGATAGGACCATCCATTAAGCGCGGGGATGTGTACTTCTCGTTCGTTCTCTTTTTGGATTACAAGCTTCGCGCAGGTGTATCGATAGCCATCCCGAGCGGACTGACCGGCCGGCACGCACGTAAGAAGCAGTCTTACTGTGATCGGGACTGTGCGGGTACCATCCTCACCAAGATAGACGACCTTCGTCTCCATGCAGTAATAGCGTGACTCCATCGATCGCTCAGCCGCCAGGGTGTACGTGCTTTGAAGGGTTGATGCGGTCGCTGATTGCGTTGCGATCTCTTCATTTTCTGATGCTGTGTTTGTTGGATTGAAGACTGTTGCCGCCGATGCTGATTGTTCTTTCTGCTCGGTTCGCCAGGCGGACATCGTGAGTAACAGAATCACAGCAGTTATGGCAATATAGACTTTTCTTGACATTTTGGCTTTCCTTTCATACTTAAATTTACTGACTTTTTGCGGGTTCCATATCATCAATCTTTCGCCAGTTCTTTGATGGCTCGTTCCGCCCACCTGGCGTTTATCTCATAATTGTTGATCCCATTTTCCATCGCTAATCTTCCGGTGGCTGGAATGATCCCCTTGATCTGATCCTGGTATTGTCTCAGCGAGCACACGTGGGATTTAGTTTCCGCCAGGAACTCCTCCAGAAACTTGAGCGTGCATTCTCGGCCAAGGACTTCGTCCATGAATGCGAAACGCAGTATGAGATTGTCCATGCGCCAAATCACATCGTCTTGGGTGACGGTTTGCAGAAGGTGCTGTCTGAGCGCGTCCAGCCCTTTGGCCGTGATTCGGTAAATCCTTCGTGGACGAAGCGCTTTATTGTGATCGATGCTACCGCGAATCCATCCGTTCTTTTCGATCCGTTTCAGAGCGGGGTAGATGGCGCCCGGGCTGGAGCTGAAATGACCCATCGGCGTGGTTGAGAAAACCTTTCGCAGGTCGTAGCCGGAACGAGGTTTCTGGGTGATCAAGCCCAATATGGCTAATGAAAGCGTCGATATCGTCGTGTTTTCATTAATAATACTAAACGTTATAATACGAATCGTAATAAAGTCTCGTAAGAAAAGGCCGGGCAGGATTGACCCGGCCTCTTTAATTAATACCATAATTGTTACTTCGGAAGGTTCTCCGCCGCGACGTCTTTGACGCTCAGGTCGCCGTAGATCACGCGGTAGGTTGGCGAACCGTCCGGCAGATACCAGAAGATCGCCTTGTCCGCTTCGCCAACTTTTGCGCCGTTGCCCACATAGTGCCTATCTTTAAGGCCCATGTAGAACAACATTCCTTTGCCCAATGTCATTCCCTTTTGAGCCCCTTCTTCATCCGAAACTTCCAGCTTACCAATTCCTTCTTCGATTTGAGGAAGCATTTTCGTAAATTCCGTCATGCCTATAACCTCAGGGAAATTGCCGTCCAGCAGAACTTCCGCCCAGAAGCGTAAGCTCTCAACGAGGTCCTGCTCAGTGGGTGTCCCCATGTCGAATTCTTCCTTCCTGTACTCCACCAGCTTATATCCATCCGGCACATCCATACTGACCAGAGGCTCTAACTCTTCTACAGGAATATTAAACTGGAAGTTTTTGAAGACAATAGATAACCGTTCTGATTGACCCTCGATGCGTACAGGCAAAGCCGTTTCTGCATCGGCCCAGATCGTAAGATCCCGGGCCAAAAACCCGACAACTTTTCGCCCGTCAATTTCTTTTTCACCGATTTTTTCGGCTTCGAAATCAGGATTGTTCTGGATATCGGTAATCATATCCAGGAGAAAAACAAGGTAGTTTTGTGTCATATCCTGAACCTGGCCTTGTATGTCCGAATAGACCGCGATGTTCCCCTCGGTGTGGAGCGTGAGCATCTTTGCACTTTCTGTGTCAAAAATGTTGACGATATGCTCCTGGGTGGAAACAACCCTTCTGATTCGCTGATCCACAATGACATCATGGATGACCGGGTCTGTTTCTTCATCGACGGCAGGACCCATGTTCGCAATCACATCCACAATCAAAGTGCGTGCATTGAGGAGAGGCTTGATCACATCGGCGAAGGTTACGTTGCTGCCGAATGGATTCACGAATATCACTGTTGCAATAATGAATACCGCGGCTGCGGCGGCTATTTTTGTCATGGGACTTTTCATAATGGTTCTCCTTGTTTTAAGGGCTTCGGTCGCCTTGGCGGCGGCTTTGAGCCTTATATTCTGTTCGCGTACGATTTGGTTCATAACACCGTTTTCCAGATCGCTTTGGCCTACGGTCTTGCCGTTGCGAACGAGGCGCTCCTGCAAGCCGGTCAGCGCATCGGCTTCCCTTTGGCAGGCCGGACAGTCTTTAAGGTGTTCCGCGACCGTCTGTTTTTGGGAGTCGTCCAAAAGCCCTTCGACGTATGCGACCAACAGTTCTTTACATTCTGTGCAGTTCATCGTGACACCTCATAAACTTGAAGCCTGCTCCTGCTGTTCGAGTGCATCCCGCAGCATGGCATAGGCCCGTGATAATGTTTTTGTAACGGTTCCCAACGGCATGTCGAGCTGCTCGGCGATCTGGTTACAGGAATGGCCGCCATAGTAGCGGAGCAGAATGATCTTCCTGTAGGCCTCGGGCAGCTCGGCAATGGCCGTTTCGAGAGCATAATCCTGTGAGAGTTCGGTCCGGGGTGCTTCTTCCGCGAACGAGCGGACGATTTGACGCCGGCGCTGGAGCTGTTCTTTTCTGTACTGCTCTTTCGCAACGAGATCGGCGATCCCCAGCAGCCAGGAAAAGAACGAACCGGGCTTTTTGAGCTTGCCTATGTTGAAATACGCTCGAACGAGGGTTTCCTGTGCGGCCTCTTCCGCCCGGTCTTTGTCGCCCAATTTGCCGGCCAGATTGGCTAAAAGAGGGGCCTGATAACGCCGCACCAGATA
>Ga0272442_10008340_pt1 | contig 13154 bp, 11 predicted proteins | sample SSMForm2O_FD_200262 | JGI IMG/M metagenome (GOLD analysis project Ga0272442, IMG submission 200262) | Marine sediment archaeal communities from Little Sippewissett salt marsh, Falmouth, MA, United States - SSM-Form-2O | ecosystem: Environmental > Aquatic > Marine > Wetlands > Sediment ...
ATCAGCTCGAATGCTCTTGGAAAAGCATCTCTCCCCCGCGCCTTCTCCTTGGCCCAGAACTTCCCCAATCCTTTCAATCCTTCTACCACAATTACATATACCATACCTGAAGGGGGTCCTGTCTGGGTCAGCCTGAATGTATTTAATACTCGCGGGTCTCTGGTCCGCAGGCTTATAGATAAATTGCAAGCACTCGGTACCTATACTGTAGCATGGGATGGAACGGACAGCTCAGGCCATAAGGTTGCCAGCGGTGTGTATTTTTATCGCATGCAGGCGGGCGAGTTTGTACAAACTAGAAAGATGGTACTTTTAAAATAGGAGATAAAAAGAATATTGACACTTATATTAATCTCATCCCCCGAAAACGAGTTCGGAAATTATGAGAGAAAGTCAAGATTAGTACTCAATGCCAAAATGCTATCTATCTAGTCAGTTATTTCCTGCACTAAATTTCTGCTATTAATTTTAAATAGTCAACTACACCCCGCCATTTTTAAGAATTCCTTTTTGATCTATTTTCTTTGTAAAACCGAGTAAAAATTTAAAAAATAATATTGAGGACAAGTTATAATCAAAATAAAAAATGTTTTCTATCATTAGCAAAACCTTGTTAAACACGTCTGAGACGAGTAAACTTAAACTTTAGTGCTGAGGCAATAGAAAACTTGGTGAAGTATATAGATATAATCATATTTTGTAATCGTAATGATGAATCGAAAGAAATCGATCAAAAGAGGGATAACTAATCTTCCCCAAAATGCACTGAAGGCTACCAGCGGTGATAAATTTTGTCCAGGAGCTTATGCGTCATTTTCGAAAATCTTATGCATCATTTAACACCTACGGGTGATTTTTACCTGAACTCTTGAAACAAAGCCCACCGGTCAATCATACCCCACGTTTGTCCACCCAGATAGGGCTTGACCAGGCAAGCTGGCCGTTGGTCTGGGTCACCCGGACATAGTACCAGTTGTCCCGGCTGCCGGTGTCCTCGTCGCGGAATGAGAAAGAGGTCGTGGCTTTCGCCAGCGGTACTGCCCGGTGAATGATCAACGATTCATCAGGGAAGGGCCCGGTGAACACTACCTCGTTGCTTTCCAGAAGCTCGGAAAGCTTCCTGCCCACTCTCTGCGTGCCGGGTCGGGCGATATCCAGCATGATTTCCGTATCCGGGCCGCCCTGTATTTTGAGCACCACAGCGTTGGTGGCCCGCTCGGCCAGGGCCTGGAGCCGTGATGTATAGGCCTGGAGCTTGAATCCGCCTGAGTTTTTGCCGCTGATCAGGTTGCGCCGTTTCTCGTCCAGGGGACCGGACTGGAAACAGGGCTGAACCTCGATCAGCTTCCCGCCGTTAAGGCGCACATCGATCTCCCAATCGCAGGTTCTGGGCATTCCAAGAGCCGCCCAGGGACCCCAGCCAAATTCCAGACGAACCAGCACAGGCTGCGACCAGAGCGATGAGCCGGGCTTGTTGTCAATCGGGAAATCACGGTGGATCACCCGGTTGTTTTTCAACACCTCCACCTTATCCACCGTGTCCCATCCTTCAACCGATACTGCAATATCGCGCTGGGCGCTGAAAGGCAACTCCCGGCCCATCACCTGAGAGTTGAGCCAGAAATCGAGCCGGATCCTGTCTCCGGTCACGCCGTAGGCCCGCCTGTTTCTCAATGCTGCGAAAAGGGATTCCCGGGTGAGCTGCTCGGCCAGGATCACCGCCAGCCCTTCACCGTATGCGCCGGGGCAGCCCAGATGGTCATCCGTGGAGGCCAGCACTCCCACCCTGTGCCCGGCAGCCAGCACGGCCTGAAGGGTGTTCGGAGTGGAGCGGCCTCCCATGGAATGCCGGATATAGTCCAGAGGACCCTCGTCGCTTTCCGCGTTTCCGTGCTCGGAATATATCTCCAGAAATCTGCTGACACGCTTGTCCCAGTGCTCCGGGTTGGCGCCCCTGCGGCCCTGAAGGTAACCCGGATGATGCGGGATGAGCAGAGCCCGCTTTTCGAAAGCGAACTGCTGAATCTCCTGCAGGCTGTCGTAATGGGTCAGCGGTGAATCCTCTGTAGGAAATATTATGCAATAGTCGCCGAACTGAGAGGAATGCCACTCGTATCCCGGAAAGGTGACAAACCTGCCTGGGGTGTGATAACGCTCGTTCAAAGCCTGGACCTCAGGCCAGTGCCTGCGGGTTTTCTCGAACCCGTCAAGCCATTTGTTCTGTTTGTTCTGTGTCATGATCTGCACATCATGCCAGTGGGAATGCGGGGTGAAACAGAGAAAATCGAGATGGCTGGCCCCGATCTCGTAAAGCCGCTCTACAGAACCCTGGGCGTAACCGATATTGCAGTGATTGTGAAGATCGCCGAAATAGTGGTTGTAATCTCTCTGCGGGGGGGGCGTGGTTTCTGTTTCCCGGCCGGGGGCGCAGGAAGTATTTCCCAACAGGCCTCCTGCGGCAAGTATGCCGCCCAGCCGGGTCAGCCATCCCCGGCGATCCATCTGGTTTTCCATATCTGTTTTCCTTTCAATTGAATGAAATTCCCGATTGAACGAGCCGTTCAGGATGAACAATCGAATATGCCGTGTCGTGAAATTATAATCTAACAGAAGAAACAGGACAAAAAAAGAGGGTGGAAGATCAGTTCAGCTTCCATCCCTCGCTATGATCCGTCTGCAGTGGCGGCAACCTGGTCAATCTGATTCCGGGAGAGCTTTCCCTTACTTCTCTATCTCAGGGAAAAGAGGTTGAATCTTGTCCGTCCGGGTCATGTAAACCGGGCATATTTCACAATTTCCGGCACAGAATATTTGATCGCTGTTTTTTTCTTTGAATTCGAAACAGCGGCTGTGCGGTTTCTTATAAGCAGGACAGGAGGTTGTATCCTGACAGTTAAAAATTACCCAGCATGGAGCGAGATTGAGCAGCATTTTAATTCCAGCCAGAGTCAGGCCCCTTTCGTGGATCAGTTTTTTTGTCTGGAGGATCCGTCCGATCTCGAAAGCGCCATACATCCTCTGGTTACTGGTTTCCCCGCGAACAGGTTTCACAAGGCCTTCCTTTTCGTATTCACGAATCCGCTTGATCGAAAGACCGACCATTTGTGCCACCTGCCCGATTTTCATATACATTTTCCCGGCTCCGGATGACGGTTGGAAAATTAGGATGCTTAACAGTAGTTCTCCAAGAGTTTGATAGAATTCGGTAAACAACGGTCATGACCGTGTTCTGGCGCAGTTTTTCCTGAATCCTAATTAAAATTAGGGGTATTAAAAATAAAGTCAAGGTTTAAACATTTTTTTCTGGCCAAATTCGATTATGCGCTTGACCGGGTTAAACATGAGGCAGGGGTCAGAAACGTATCGATAACGAAATCCGCCTGTCCAGAGACACCTGGAAATTGCGCTCGAAGCGGTAGAGGTGGGCGCTGACATAGGAATCGATCATGCTCAGCAGAAGGGTTGTCAGGCCGTAGGCCAGGTAATCCCCGCCCTTTTGCTGGGCGTTTTTTATCCGGGCATTGAGCGTCACCCTTTCGGGGTCGTCCACCGGCCAGTCGCTGCCGTGCTGGTTCTCCAGCTCGCTCAATCGGTCTCTCAGCCTGTTGCGGTCGCGGTAATTGACAATCGCTCCGGCAAAGAAGGCGGTTTCCAGAACCGCTGCCAGGCTGCCCCGCACTTTGTGGCCCGTATAGAACTGGCCCCACCCCGGCAGGGCCAGGCTTCGAAGTACCGCACCGCCGGGTGATTTGACTTTTTCCCGTACGCTGTCCTGCGGCGCGGCCTTAGCCGAATCCATGAAACCCGGGGGAAGCTGGTCCTCCAGGGCGCTCTCGTCATCGGGCCCCTGGGCCGCTGCTGCCGTAGCTGACAGGGAAAAGGCGGGTAAGAGCAAGATAAAAATCAGAGACAGCCTTGACTTCCTGAAACCGGCTTGTATGTTAAAGTAGGGAGTGTTCATGCATGCTATCGAGTCAAAACTGGTGATAACCCTGGCGCTGCTCTCGGCCTGCGCTCTGGCAGCCGCTGCCTCCACAGCTCTGGCTGAAAGCAGGATTTCCCTTCAGTCCCCGGGCAAACTGCACCGTTATTACACCTACGGCGGGCCGCAATTCAAGGCGGACCAGCGCAGTTTCCGCTTTACCGGCTCGCGCAAGGTTTTCGAATCCAGGAGTTTCTTTGGCTCGAATTTCTACGGCCAGCGCACCACCCGGACTGACCGCACCTGGTTCAGGGGAAGCCGTATCCGGGCCAACCTGCCCGCCTCCTCCCGCACCCCGGTCAGAAAGTCTTATGGCCGGCAGTCGAGGTACAGCCACCGGGAAAAGATTGTCTCCTACCGGAATTATCGCGCCAACCGGCCGGGGGCCGGAGGTTATACCATCGGCAAACGCTGAGACCACCCCGAAACGGGCGTTACGGATAACAAATCTATACATAGAGACTTATAATTACAAGGAATCCCTCCCTGCGCAGGAGCGATTTTTTCATACCAGGCCGATAATGCAAAAGGTTATCTCTGCAAGCCGCCGCACCGATATACCCGCTTTCTATATAGACTGGTTCCTCCACCGCCTCAATCCATACAACGGCACAGTCCGCAATGTCGCTGTATCGAAACGCTCGGTCGGTGCCGTTGTTTTCTGGTCGAAAAATTTCGCTCCACTGCTGAAAAGACTGAAAGAGTTGTCAGGCTGGCCCGCTGTTTTTAATTTTACACTCAACAGCGGGGACCCTCTGCTCGAGCCCGGTGTGCCTTCCCTGGATGAGCGGAAAGAGCAGATGCGCGCCCTGGTGTCAATCTACGGTACAGGGGCCGTGCGCTGGAGGTTCGATCCGGTGGTGTTCTACAGTGCCGATGGGGTGGAGAGAAACAACCTGGGCTCTTTCCAGGCCCTGCTCGAGTTTGCCGGCGGTGTGGGGATCAAGAGCTGCACGATTTCTTTCATGGACCTCTACCGGAAAATAGCCAGGCGCGAAAAACATTTGCCGGGTTTCCGCTTTCTCTATCCGGATACAGCGCGCCTGGTCGAAACCGCCGCCTGGATGGCCGAGCTCGCTGCCGGCTGTGGAATCAGGCTTTTTACCTGCTGCGAGGCCGGAGTCGGCAGGGCGCAGATAGAGAACCTGGTCCCGGGCCGCTGTATTGACCACGATCTTATCAGCCGGCTTTACGGGGCGGATTTGAGCGGAAAACAGGACACGGGCCAGCGCAAAACTGCCGGATGTCTCTGCCAGGAAAGTGTGGATGTGGGCAGCTATGGCGAGCAGCCATGTCTCTGCGGCTGTCTTTACTGTTATGCGAACCCGGTTGTGAAACCGAAAAGGAGCCTGAAGTGAACCGATGGATCGACTTGAGAAGCGACACTGTGACAAGGCCCACTGAGCCGATGCGCAAAGCGATGTATCAGGCGGAGGTGGGGGATGATGTTTACTCCGAAGACCCGACTGTCAATGCTCTGGAGCAAAAGGCAGCGGAGATTTTCGCCCGGGAAGCCGCCCTGTTCGTGCCCACCGGCTCGATGGGGAACGCTGTCTGCCTGGATGTGCTCACCCGGCCGGGTTCGGAGGTGATCTGCGACCGCCTGAGCCATGTGTATAACTACGAGCTTTCCTCGATGGCCGTGCTTTCCGGCCTGACCCCGCGGGTGGTGGACGGACCCCAGGGCGTGCCGCTTGCCGGGCAGATCGAGCAGGCGATCCACCCATCGATCTATTACGTGGCGCCCACAGGCTGTATCAGCCTGGAAAATACCGCCAATATCGCCGGCGGCAGGATTTTCCCTGAAGAGAGGATGAAAGAGATCGTGGAACTCGCCCGCAGCCGCGGCATTCCGGTGCATCTGGACGGGGCGCGGATATTCAATGCCGCCGTGGCCCTGGACAGGCCCGTTGCCGAATTGACCGCAGGAGCGGATAATGTGATGTTCTGTCTTTCAAAGGGATTGGGCGCGCCTGTGGGATCGATTGTGGTTGGCTCCGCCGGGTTTATTAAAGAGGCTCGTAGGGTGCGCAAGCTGTTTGGCGGAGGCATGCGCCAGGTGGGAATCCTGGCCGCTGCCGGTATTTACGCCCTGGACAACCACGTGGCTCGGCTCGCCGAGGACCACGCCAACGCCCGCAGGCTGGCCGGGGCGCTGGCGCAGATCGACGGCATCGAGATAGATACCGAAACCGTGGATACGAATATAATCATGGTCGGCACCGGGGCTCCGGCCCCGGCAGCGGATGAGCTCTGCAAGAGACTCGAAAGCCTCTCAGTAAGAGTGGATCCGCTGGGGCCCGATCTCACCCGGCTGGTGACTCACCTGGATGTGTCCGGCCAGGATGTTGACCGGGCGATAGAGGCTTTCCGGGCCGCCGTAAAATAAACTGAGCAGCAGACTCCCGGCAGAATGGCTTAAGACTGGGGATTGCCGCTCGATCCATCTTTTGCGGTTTTTATCTTGATATCACCGCGAGAGGTTGTCAGCTCGATTCTCGGACCGCCGTCAGCCATCCGGCCCTCGAGCCTGCTCTTGCCCACCTCTCCGACCACCATCAGCGGAATCTCGCTCGCTATTTTTCCACTGCTGGCTTGTGCGGAGATATCTGCTCCCATTTCGCCAGGCAGGCAGAGATCGATGTCGCCGCGGGAATTTCTAAGCCGGCAATCCTCTGCGGGCGCTGAGCAGAACTCCACTTCGATATGGCTCCTGCTGTTATCGGCCTTTATTTTCCCCTCCAGCCCGGCGACCTTTATATGGCCTCTGCTGTTGCAGGTTTCGAGCGCTCCGTTGAAGTTTTTCAGCTCAATAGGGCCGCGGGAGTTGACCAGGCGGCTGTCTCCAGAGGCATCCACTACGTTGATCGGGCCTCTCGAGTTATTGACTTCCAGCTTTCCGTCAATCCGTGCCAGGGTTACCGGGCCCCTTGAATTATGCACCGTGGCAGAGCCGCTCACTCCCTCCACTGTTACCGGCCCCCGGGAATTATATGCCTCCACCCGGCCGGATATCGAGCGGATTTCCACTCTCCCCCTGCTGTCTTTTATGCAGGGATTGAAATCCTGGGGCACTGAAACTGTAAACGTGAGGTAATCGGCAGATTTGAGCCCGAAACGATGTGTGGTCGATCTGGACAGGCCGAAAAATCTCGACCGTGTCTCTTTTTCATATAAGGCCTCGACCCTGATTTCCAGGCTCTCCCCGCTCTGCTCGAATGTGAGTTTATAGTGCTTCTCGATATCCCCCCCGCATTCGGCCCGGAGCTGGACATCGTTGCGGGAGGAGCCTTCGAGCACGATATGGCAGCGTTCGCCGCTGAAATTCAAGGTTCCTCCAGGTCCGACAGAAAAGCTTTTCCGGAGAGTTTCGGCGCTGAATGCAGTGGAAAAAACCAGGACTGAGATGACAAAGACAAGGCTGGAAATCTTGGTGGCAGTTGTTTTCATGCTCTTCTCCAAATTTGGATTAATTATAGCGGATCAGTAAAACAGGCGTTCAATAGAAAATCGGATTGGTTTGGCAACTGTTGCGTATGCCTGGTCATCCGATTTTCTGTGATCTTTTCAAGGAATAAAGAACTAAGCTGCCGGCAGTTCAGTCAGTTTCGCTTATCCGGATGCCGCCGCCGGAGGTTTTCAGGCTCACCAGCGGGCCGCCGCTGCCGATGTTGCCCTCTAAGAGGCCCCTGCCTATTTCTCCTTGCACCGTGACAGTGACCGGGATATCCGTGTGAACTTTTCCTCCGGAAGCCTTGGCATAAATCGTGACATTGGATTCGCGGGGCAGCGAGATATCAATACCGCCGCCGGATGTTTTCAGGGTGCAGTCGCCAGAAGGGGAGCTTAGCAGTTCGGCTGAAATACCGCCGCCGCTGGTGTGGGCCGTGAGATTTCCTTTCAGCCCGGCAATTGAAATGCTGCCGCCACTGGTTTTTGTATCCAGTGCGCCGCGGCAGCTCTCGACATTGATTCTTCCGCCGCTGGTCCTGAGACTTCCGTCACCGGTAAGATCCACTGCGGTTACGCTGCCGCCGGAGGTTTTGGCCTCGAACGGCCCTTCGATCCCGCTCAGCTTGATACTTCCGCCGGAGGTTCGTACCGAGAGTGAGCCCGCGATCCCCTCGCAGGTGATCGATCCGCCGGAGGTGTGGCCGGCAACAGAACCTGTGATCCGCTTGCAGGTCAACGAACCCCCGGAAGTATGGATGTCAACCGTACCGGTAATCGTGCTGGTGCGGATACTTCCCCCGCTGGTCCTCACCTGCGGGTTGAAATTTTCCGGCACGGAAACGGTGAATTTCAGACCCTTGCCGCGGAAAGTCTGGATCAGCCCGAAAAACCGGGACTCCTTTTTTCTCTCGGCTGTGATAATCAGCTTGTTGCCTTCCTGCTCGAAAGAAAGCTTGTAGTATTCCTCTATATCTTTTTTCGACTCGACCCTCACGTGCACGTTGCTGCGGGAGGAGCCTTCCACAGTGACACTGCTTCCGGACACGGTCATTTCCATAGATCCGCCGGGTCCTACAGGAAAGCTTTTTTCAATGGTTTTGGCGCAGAACAGATTGGCTGAAGGGAAACTGAGAAAGACAAGGGTGCCGACAAGAACATGTAACAGTTGTTTAATCATTACTCACCTCTTTGGTTGAATTGGCAGAAAAAGAGCGGAAAAATCCCCATACTCTGTCTGACGCCGGTAACCGGGAACTGGTTTCATATTTTTCAATCCGGGGCGGAATTTGAATCGGGGCACTTGCCGGAGAAGATAAACAATATTAATTTGATGGCTTAACCTCGCGAGAAACTTTCCTGAAAATGCGGAGAGGTGTCCGAGTGGTTGAAGGAGCCGGTCTCGAAAACCGGTGACGGTTCACGCCGTCCCAGGGTTCGAATCCCTGCCTCTCCGCCATAAATAGCTAAAGGCCTAAACTCTAAGAGGTTAGGCCTTTATTATTCTTGCGGTTTTAAGTTGTCCTCGCCCGAAAAAATTGAAACAGAGAGGTCCTCATGCGGAGCAATATGCCTTTTGTCGTGTTTATTTGTTCTTTAACATCTGCGCTATGTTTGAGTTTTCCATACCGAGTGGCCCGGGGTTCGGACAATACCAGCAGTTCTGGCCCGGCTTCGAATGTGCGGCCTGCTCCTCCCCGGAACCTGTCAGCCATACAGCATGGCTTGGGAGTATTGTTGCGCTGGGAAGCGCCCGAGCCCGCAAACGAAATAACAACGTACCGGATATACAGGCTCAGGGGCAGCAACGACAGTTTTTTACCTATGGCAACTTGCCCGGCGGGGCAGTTTTCCTACCTGGTCGAAAAGCTCGAGCCGAGAAGGACATATTACTTTACTGTGACAAGTGAAACCGGCTCGGGCCTGGAAAGCGACAGCCTTTCACCGGTAATACAGGTAAAGAAGGCTCGGGACGGGGAACTGGAAATTAAAAGAACTCTGGAGACGGGAACGGGCTGGGATAATATACCGCCCGAGGCTCCAGGAAATTTCAGCGGGAAAAGAGTGGCCCCCGGCAAATATCTGCTCGAGTGGAGCGCATCCCAATCAGCAGATGTACTTTATTACCAAATATACTACTCGGCTACTTCACCTCCGCCAATCGGGCCGGAGAACCTGATCGCCAAACTTCGGCAGGGGGCGGTTTCTTTCATGCATATCAGCACCCCAAAAGCCGGCGGCGCATACTATGCCATTATTGCGGTGGACAGGCAGGACAACTTGAGCAGCCCTGCTCTCCATATAGAACAATAATCTGAAAGAAAGCGAACAGAGCCCTGTTTAATTAGGTTGTTTGGGGCTGATTACCTATTCCGCCTGATCAAGAAGTTTGGCAGCAAGCACATTGCAGTACTCCTCGATAGCCGTATAGCCGGACTCCATCACTTTGGCGCAGTCGGCCTTATCCTCCGGATTCAATCGCTTTGATAGTTCCCATTCATCCGGCATGCCGTCATCGTCCGAATCTATCGGTGCAGATAAAGGCTTCAACCCGGCCAGCAGGCCCCCGGCCGGTTCCGAGCGCCCCCATGAGCCTGTGCCGGTAGCCACTTCTCTCACCGTGCGCAAACTCACCTGGTCGCGCGGGAAACAACCCGCACCTGCAAGGACGAGCTTATAGGCCTCCCTGGGATCATGGGTCTTTACCCTGGCAACCGTGTATTCACTCCCGGCCCGGACTCCCCTGTCGGCGTATCTTTTCAGCCCTTGCAGCTTGGCGGCTTCGGCCCAGGGGTCCTGTATCATCCCCAGACCGTCGATGAAGTTGTCCCTCAGGTAGTAAGACACCCCTTTCACAAAACAGAAGGGAAAGATCTGGGGATCGCTGGGGCCGCGCTTGTAATAATTGCCGATAATGTTGAAACCGAGGTTGTTGGGCGGATGACCCTCGTGCGACAGACCATCGCGGAAGTTGTAGAAAACATTATTGCGGATATCGGCCGGTCCGTTAGCCACGGCGGGGTTGCGGCGCCGGTGGTGGGTGAACAGGTTATGATGGATGGAAATCCTGGTGCCGCCCGGGCCGCTGAGCAGGCCGACGTTGTGAGGGCGGCCGTCCGGGTAGCCGACCGGGTCGGATTCCTCGAGGGCACACCACTGCACCGTGATGTCTCTGGTATTGTAGAGTCCCATGTTTTCATCACTGCCCCAGGAAAGCGAAATGTGGTCGAGAATGCAGCCCGCCACATTGTTGAAAGAGACTGCATCCTGGTTGAAACCCGTGTGCGGCCCCGGTCTGACGCGAAGGAAACGGACTGCGATATCTTCCAGCTCCGGCCCCGGCCTGGTGGTCATGGGGCCCCGTACGGTTATCCCCGCCCCTGGAGCTGTCTGCCCCATGATGGTTAGCCGCCCGTACCTGATTTCCACCGGTCCCTGGATTACACCGCTCACCTCGAATACCACGATACGCGGTCCCTCGGCACTTACCGCTTCCTGAAGGCTGCCCGGCCCCACCGCGTTCAGGTTCGTCACCTTAATCACCCGGCCTCCTCTGCCGCCGGGGGTGAAAGCGCCGTACCCCTCCGCCCCGGGGAATGCGGGTGGCGCTGGCTGTTCAATTCGGCTTCCCTCCGGTCCGCATGCCAGGCACGCCAGTAAGATCAGCACGGCAGTTCCAAATCGGCAACTGGAATTTTGTATCAAGGCGACTCCATTGTTTAATTGTATGTTGAAAGAACATGCTGGACAGCTGTCGTTCGAAATTAAGGTCTAGTCTTGAATAAAAGCAACTGTTTTTTCACCACTCATTATCCGGGATGCTGAAATCCGCGCTGTACCATGAGATCTCCGCTGGACTATAACAATTCATGGATAAGTTCCGATCAGCGGGCAGACTCAGATACTTGTGCTCTATCAAGATTGATGCTACTGTTTAAAAATTATTATTGCTGACATTTAGGAAAACAGGTTAATGGAAAAGTAGGGAGAGGCACACATATGCTGAATGAAATGGAAGCTCAGAAAAAATATTTTTTCCCGGTGGTTATTATCTTTCTTACAGCTAGTGTTGCAGGATGCGCCGGTTCGGGAAAAGAACCGGTGGAGAACAACCTGTCAAGCGCGGAGGAGAATGTGTCTTTTATGACTGTGGAAGAGCTGATGCAGGAACCTAAAATCGACGCGCACGCTCATTTCATGGCTTTGGCAGAGGAAGATGAAGAGAAGTTCATTGCCGCATTGAACAAACACAATATGACCTGGCTGACTATCTGCACCGCGGGCACGGATTGGGAGAACCTGCAGAAGCAGATCAGCCTGGCCCGCCATCTTCATGACAGCTACCCCGGGCGGGTCGAGTGGGCCGTTTCTTTCAACCTGGAAAATTGGGATTCACCCACGTGGCAGCAGCAGGCGATCGAAACCATCGCCGCAGGGGAAAAGCAAGGGGCACTGGCTGTGAAGGTCTGGAAGGAGTTCGGCATGGTGCTCAAGGACAGCGACGGCAGCTACGTTATGGTGGACGATCCGCGGCTGACACCCGTGTTCGACTACATAGAGTCGCGCGGGCTGACCGTGGTGGCCCATATCGGCGAGCCTTACAATTGCTGGCTGCCGGTGGACTCCATGACCAACCAGCGCTCAGTCGATTACTATAGCCAGAACCCCCAGTACCACGGGTACCTGCATCCCGAGGTGCCCGGTTACTGGGAGCAGATCGCCTCGCGAGACAGCCTGCTGGCCAGGTATCCGGGCCTGCGCGTGGTGGGCGCCCACCTGGGCAGCCTGGAATGGAACCTGGACGAGCTGGCGAGCCGCCTTGACCGGTACCCCAATTTTGCTGTTGATATGGCCGAGAGAATTTACAACCTTCAGGAACACGAACGGGATCAGGTGCGCGATTTTATTATCAAGTACCAGGACCGCCTGCTGTACGGCACGGACCTGGTGTCCGGCTGGGGTGACAAAGGCGCGGAAGGCGACCTGGAGAAACTCGAGCGCACTTATCTCTCGGACTACCGTTATTTTGCCACGGATGAGCAGGTGGAAGTCCACTGGATCAGCCCGACCACCGTGGTGCAGGGGCTTGCCCTTCCTGCCCCGGTGCTGAAAAAGATTTTTTACGAAAACGCCAGAAAGTGGTACCCGGGGCTATAGATTATCGCTGATCTTTCCATTAAAGCTTCATACTGTGTATAACGCAGAGATTGGGTCGATGACCTGCCCCTCCGCACCCCCCAATGTAAGGCTTTTGAGCGTCTGTTTTCTGACACGCATCTGTGGCGTTTTTAGAATGACCTTTAAGTAGCAAGCGGATTACAACACGGGCTGCGGGTAAGGGGCTAATTTGTACCTTGGGACCAATTCCCTTATTCAGCCTAAACAAGATAGCTTTCACGAAAATTGTCTGCCATTGCTTTGAGCTTCTCGCCACGGTTTTTTGCCACTTACCTTTTCTTCTTGAAAAAAACTTGCCAAAATCTCTCGCGTTCGTAAATTGTAGAACATCGCATTTGTTATTTCTAAGAATCCCGGTCTGCGGTTGACACTCTCAAATAAGCTACGGTTTCGGCTCCCCGGCTTGCTCAATAACCATGTGTTCTCTCATAATTAGTGGTACAGTTATTGGGGGGCAGATCAGTTTGACATAGGTATCTCATAATTTCAATATTGAAACAACAATTAAAACATTCAAAAGTGCATTGCGACACACCGAATAACC
>Ga0272442_10008341_pt1 | contig 13154 bp, 13 predicted proteins | sample SSMForm2O_FD_200262 | JGI IMG/M metagenome (GOLD analysis project Ga0272442, IMG submission 200262) | Marine sediment archaeal communities from Little Sippewissett salt marsh, Falmouth, MA, United States - SSM-Form-2O | ecosystem: Environmental > Aquatic > Marine > Wetlands > Sediment ...
GCCTGGCTCGATATTGTACGAGCGAGAGATAATGGAAATGTTTGGGATCAATGTTGAGGGAATCCCGGACGCTAGAAAATTGTTCCTCCCAGAGGATTACTCTGGAAAGCCGCCAATGCTTCATGAGGAATACGAGAAAAAATAAGGGTGTTTGAATTGACCGAGCAAAAAGAATACAGGGTAAAAATCCCGATCGGGCCCGCGCACCCCGCGCTGGAGGAGCCAGTGCGCTTCATACTAGAAGTAGAAGGAGAGAACGTGGTGACCGCGGACTTCAAACTCGGTTTCGCTCACAGGGGAATCGAAAAACTAGCGGAGAAAAGGGATTACACTCAAACAATTTATTTGATGGAGAGAGTGTGCGGGATTTGCTCTCAGTGCCACTCATCGGCTTACACTCTGGGAGTGGAAGCGATTGCTAAAGCAGAGATTCCCGAGCGCGCTGAGTACCTCCGCGTTGTCTTAGCAGAGCTTGAGAGGATTCACAGCCACTTGCTCTGGGCGGGCATTGCTGGAGAGGAAATCGGCTTTAACACTCTCATGATGTACTCGTGGAAGCAAAGAGAGTTCGTGATGGAAGCGCTCGAGCGGCTTACTGGCAACAGGGTTAATTACTCGCAAAACGCGATTGGCGGGCTGAGAAACGACTTCAGGAAAGAGGACCTTGATTTCACGCTAAAGCAAATGGACAAGATCCAGGAAGCAGTCGATTACCTTGTAAAGGTTTTCACGAAAGACCCGCTCGTTCACGAGAGGGCTGTTGGGGTTGGAATGCTCACTAACGCGGATGCAGTGAAGAGCTGTGCAATCGGCCCAACTGGCAGAGCTTCCGGAGTCGCAACTGATGCTAGAAAAGATGACCCTTACATGGCGTATGATAAGCTGGACTGGGACATGATAGTAGTAAAAGAAGGGGATGTTGCAGCGAGGGCTGCAGCGCGCGTTCTAGAAGTCGGGGAAAGCGTGAAAATTATTAGGCAAGCAATAAAAGAGCTCCCGGACGGCCCTGTGTTCAAGCAACCCGGCGCTATTCCCGCTGGCGAGACCATTAGCAGGGTTGAAGCGCCGCGGGGCGAGGACGCGCACTACGTTAAAACCGGGAACGGGAACAAGGTGTTCAGGGAAAGGCCGAGGGCGCCCACTGAAGCAAACTTCCATGCTATCCCGTACATGCTAAAGGACGCTAAGCTGGCTGACGTTCCAATCATTGTAGCGAGCATTGACCCGTGCATGAGCTGCTGCGACCGCGTGGCAGTAATTGAAAACGGGCGGCAGAGAATTGTTACAGCAAAAGAAATGAGGAAGATGAAATGAATTACTACCCAGTGCTAGTAGCATTCGCAGCGCTTTCAGCCGCTTTCGGATTCGGTTTCTTCTACGCCGGAGTAGACCGAAAGCTCTTCGCTAGAATGCAGAACAGGCGCGGGCCACCAATACTACAGCCTCTTTACGATGCACTCAAGCTATTGTTCGCAAAGGAAACACTAGTGCCGGAGAGCGCTTCAAGCGTCCTCTTCGTCCTGGCACCGTACATTACTTTCGCTTCACTAGTGACCGCGGTCCTACTACTCCCATTAGGAGGGGTTTCAGCTTTCCCAATAACCGGTGACGTGATAGTCCTAATCTATGTTATAGTCCTGTCAGCAGTAGGAATTGTCTTAGGCGCTTCCGCTTCTGGCTCGCCCTTTGCCGCAGTAGGCGCTTCAAGAGAAATCACGCTTTTGATTGCTGTCAAACTGCCGCTCGCGCTAGCGGTCCTAACCGCCGCCGTGGCTGTTAACTCGTTCTCGCTAACTGCGATTTACGATGCTCCCTTCATGCTATTGCCTTTCGGGGCTGCAGCATTCTTCCTAGTGGCCCTAGCTGAACTGGGTAAGACACCATTTGACATTGCAGAAGCAGAACAGGAGATCGCGGAAGGAGTGTACACTGAGTACTCTGGCAGGCTGCTTGGCTTGTTCAAGGTCTCTGAAGTACTCAAGTTCTACGTGCTATCAAACTTGTTCGTCGTATTGTTCGTTCCATTGCCCGCTGCTTGGGGGTTGGTGGAGAAAGCAGTCCTTCAACTGGTTCTGGCTTTCTTGTTCGTAATCGTGATAACCCTGGCAAGAGCTGTTACCGCCAGGTACAGGATTGAGCAGGCGGCAAGGTTTTACTTGTATTTCGTTGCGTTGCTCGCGCTAGCGCAAATGATTTTGGTGTACTTATGAAGCTGATTCCAAAGATGATTGGCGATGTTCTCGCAAACGTTTTCCGAAAGCCATTCACCACGGACTACCCCAAGACCCAGCCAAAAGTAGGAGACAATTTCAGGGGGGAAGTAAAGGTGAACAGCAACTGCATTAGCTGCGGAGCGTGCGCTCGCGCTTGCCCGGCTGACGCTATCAAAATCACTGAAGAGTACATTGAGGTTTACCCGTTGAGGTGCATTGGGTGCGCGAGGTGCCAGGAAGTGTGCCCAGTGAACGCCATTCACTTGACAAAAACATTTGACCACGTGAAATCAAGCCGCGAGGACACTTTCAAGCTCGTTTACGAGCTCGCCAAGTGCACTGCCTGCGGAAAAGTGCTTGGGAACAAGCAAAAATTTGTTTACATGGCTGAAAAAACAAAAAAGCCTTTAGAAGAATTCCTGGTTTGCCCGCAGTGCAAGGCCGCGGCAGCCAAAAAATGAGGGTGATGTGATGCACGAGTTGGACAGGGCACAGAGGTTTACTGCTGAACTGCATTCAAAGTCAAAAGAAGCTAAGAAAGTAAAGCTAAAACTAGCTGCTCACGAGCAGCATGACAAGGAGGAGTTCGAGCAAATCGTGAAATCGCTCTTGCTTGAAACGCCTTTGAAAGACGTCGAGCTCGAGATAGAGCTCGTGAGCTACAAGTACAAGTGCAACGTTTGTGGTTTGGAGGATGAAGTGCCTTTCAAGCCAATCCGCTGTTCCGAGTGCAGCTCTCCAGACATTGAGGTAGCACCTGATTTTGAGATAATCGAAATAGAATAAGCTACTTAAACCCGCACAAAGCATATTGTGGGTGGGGATTAACATGATTTCTTTGAAAGAGGGAAAATACCTGGTAAAGCTTGCTAGGAAGTCTATTCTAAACTATTTTGAGGAGGGAACGCCAGTTTATGTCACAGACGCTCCTTGGGAGCTCATGGAAAAATCAGGCGCGTTTGTCACGCTTCACAGCCACCCATCTCACGACCTCAGGGGCTGCATTGGCCTTCCCCTGCCACACAAGCCGCTCGCCCAAGCAGTCGCGGAAATGGCTTGCGCAGCGGCTTTCGAGGACCCTCGTTTCCAGCACATGCGCAAAAAGGAAGAGATGGACGAAGTGGTTGTTGAGGTCAGTGTTATGACAGTGCCTAAAGCCATTGAAGGCCCGAAAGAACAACTCCCCAAAAAAATAAAGATTGGCAGGGACGGGCTAATAATAGAGTACGGGGGCTACGGCGGCCTCTTGTTGCCCCAAGTGCCAGTTGAGCAGGGATGGGGCGTTGAAGAGTACTTGCAAAACATTTGCTACAAAGCAGGCTTGACTCGAGAGACCTGGAAGCAGCCGGACGCAGTTATCAAGACTTTCCAAGCACAAGTTTTCCTGGAAAAAGAGCCGAACGGAGAGGTAGAGGAGAAAGAGCTCGGTGACGAGGAATGGCAAAGCTGAAGCGCGCTCTAGGCCTCTGGGAAGCAACTCTAACAGGCGTCGGGGTCATCCTAGGCGCTGGAATCTACGCGCTTATTGGAGAGGCAACAGGGCTAGCTGGGAACAGCACTTGGCTCGCGTTCATTATTGCCTCAATTGTAGCTGGTTTGACTGGGTTGAGTTACGCGGAGCTTTCCTCAATGCTGCCCAAGGCTGGGGCGGAGTACGTTTACACTAAGAAGGCTTTCGGTGACCTCACTTCTTTCACGGTTGGCTGGCTGTTGATAGTGAGCGCGGTAGTAAGCTCAGCTACTGTGGCACTCGGTTTTGGCGGGTACTTCACATCTGTTTTCCCGGAAGTTCCCTTCCTCGCTGCAGGAATCGGGATGAGCATTGTTTTCACTCTCGTGGCAATGTGGGGGATTAGGGAGAGCGCGTGGATTGCAGTATTGTTTACCTTGATTGAGGCAGGCGGCCTGGTCTTGATAATAGCTATTGGCCTGCCCTACCTTGGGTCTGTTGATTACTTGGAAGCACCGCTTGGTTTCGGGGGTCTTTTCGCTGCTTCCGCGCTCGTGTTCTTCGCTTACATTGGTTTCGAGGACGTTGCAAGGCTCTCTGAGGAGGTCAGGAACCCTGGAAAGAACATTCCAAGAGCACTGATTCTAGCCCTAATCATTTCAGTGGTGTTGTACGCGCTAACCTCGGTTAGCGTGGTGAGCGTGATGGGCTGGGACGCGCTCGCAGCGTCTAAAGCTCCTTTAGCAGAAGTGGCTGCTACAGCGCTTGGGAGCGAGGCGTTCCTATTGCTGTCAGCGATAGCGATTTTCTCGACTTCCAACACTGTCTTGCTAATGGTTATTGGTGGCGCGAGAGTTCTTTACGGAATGGGCGAGGGCGGTTCTCTGCCAAGCTTTTTTGGGGGGGTTTGGAAGAGCAGGAAAACGCCTGCAGTGGCTACTGCTTGTGTTGGAGCGCTAGTGGCATTATTCGTTTTAGTGGGGGACATCGGAAAAGTAGCGAACTTGACTAACTTTACTTTGTTCTTGACGTTCATTCTTGTTAACGCTGCAGTAATCAAGCTACGGTTCAAGCTCCCAAGAGCAAAGAGGCCTTTCAAGCTCCCTCTTAATATTGGAAGAGTGCCAGTGCTTCCCTTGCTTGGGATAATCACGTGCGTTTTCCTGCTGGCGAACATAGAGCCAGAAGTAGCAGTGTATGGAGTGCTCTTGCTCGTTCTCGGGATAGCAGTTTATTACGTGATGAAAGCGGTAAGAGTAAAGAAGAAGAGCAGGAAAGCTTAATATTCCTGCCAGGGCTAATCAATTGGTAGAGATTATGGCTAAAGCTGTGAAGAACGAGAAGGGGGTTTCACTCGTTCTTTCAAAAGAAGAAGCTGAAAAGCTCGGCTTCAAGGAGAACGCTGAGTATGAGCTAGCGCAAGCAACACAAGGCGTGTTCGTCTTACTGGAAAAAGCAGTTGATAAGCCAGTTCCACCTATAAAAAAACAGGTTGCACAGCAGCCAGCGCAAAAGCGCTTGCCGATAGAAGAGTACAGGCTGCTTAGGAAGCTGGATAAGATTAAGTACGAGCAACGGATCCCGTACAGGGTGCACAAGTTCCTCACAAAAGAAGAGAAGGACTTGCTTGAGCAAATGAAGAAAAAGGGGCTGGTTAGCTTGTACACGGGCGGAAAGTACGCTAAGACCGGCGTGTATACCATCCCGAACGAGATTTACGCGATTATTAAGGGGAACAAGCCTCGCCAAGAGCTCCCGAGCGAGCCTGAAAAGCTTTCTGAGAAAAAAAACCTTTCTTGGGAAGAGCACTTGGAGAAGTATGGTTACTTGATTGTTGAGAACGAGAACGACGCGCAGAGGATTTCCGGGAAGCTGGAGAAAGCAATCAAGAAAGGGGACATTCTGGGCACGCGTGGTTTTGACAAGAAGTTTTACATTGCTGACAGGGCGTTTTACGGGGAGTGGAACAACAAGATAACCCCGCTTATTACTGGAAAGGAAAAGAGAGTTCCGGAGATTTGCAACGCGATTAATATGAGTGAGGTCGCGTGCAGGGTCGCGCTCGAGCTAATGCGAGACCAAGGAGAGATAATAGAAAAAAAGCGCGGTTTTTACACTGCGATTTAGGTGTTTTTGTTGAATGTTATCAAGGACCCGATTCACGGTCACGTTCCAATAACTGACTCCGAGCTAGCGTTGCTTGACCAGCCTGAAATGCAGCGCTTGCGCGGGATAAAGCAAGTTGCGATGGCGCCATTGGTCTACCCTGGAGCTAACCACACGAGGTTCGAGCACTCGATTGGCACAATGCACTTGGCGAGTGAGATGGCTCGGAGGCTAGAGCTCTCAAAAGAGGAAGCGGGCTTGCTTAGGAGCGTTGCCTTGCTTCATGACGTGGGGCACTCCGCGTTCTCGCATGAGACAGAGATTCTTGTAAAGCGCTTTCTGAAAAAAGACCACGAACAACTAGGGCTAGAGAGGATAAAGAGCACTTTTTTGAAGGACTTGGTTTCCGAGCAGTTTTCTTTCCAGGAGTTTGAGAAAGCGTTCATGGGAGAGGGAATAGGAAACCTAATCTCGTTTGAGCTGGGTGCGGACAGGATGGATTACTTGCTACGTGACTCGCATTACACTGGAGTGGCTTACGGGGTTATTGACACGGATAGGATTGTTCACACGGTTAGAATGCATAATGGGAAAGCGGTTGTTGACCGAAGGGGCTTGGAGGCGGCTGAGTCATTGCTTATAGCACGGTTCTTAATGTTCTCGACTGTTTACTATCACCACGCGGTGAGGATTGCTGGCGCGATGCTTAGGAAAGCGGTTGAAACCGCTGTTGAAAACAAGAGCCTTAGCACTAGCGAGCTAGCGAGCCTGCCAGACTATGGTCTCTTGAATGCCTTAAAGAAAGATGGGAGGGCGAAGGAGCTCGTGGAACGGCTTGAGGGAAGAAAACTGTTTAAGAGAGCATTAATCCTTCCTTATGGGGGATTGCCTGGAGAGGTCAAGAATTCCTTGGAAACGCTTGAAGGAATTAACGAGCTAGAAGACTCCGTAGCGGAGGCGGCGGGGCTTGCGAAAGGAAGCGTTGTGCTGGATTACCAGAAGAGCCACGGAGAGGTTAGCTTGGAGAGCGTGAAGGTCTTGATTGGCGGCGAGGAAAAGAACTTGGAAGCGCTTTCGGAGCTGGTTAAGTCGCTTAAGAAGGACGAGGAAGAAAGGCGCACTTTGATAGTGGCTTGCGCTGGAAGCGAGATAGAGAAAGTAAAGAAAACAAGCGAGGGCTTGCTTATTGCATGACCCACGAGACTATCTTAACAAAAACAATGAATAGTATTGCAGCTGCTAGTACTCCTCTCGGGTCAAGCTTCGGGCCCCCGGTGTTAACGTCATAGAACCCGAGGATTCCTGCCATGCTCGAAGGCGTGGTAATCTTATCTTGTGCCATTAAAATTCACCAACCAATAGGGCTACTATTCTGCTGAAAGGAGTTTAAAAAAGTTTCTCAACAAAAGAACATGAAGAGGGGTGCTTGATGGAAATCAATCCTATTGGAAGAGTAGAGGAAACAACGTACGAGCACGAGAGAGGCACGTACAACCACTCTGAAGTGAAAGAGTCCATTGCAGTGATTGGGATACTTCCAGAGTTCAAGGAGCAGATGGACGGGCTGGAAAAAGAAAACGAGGTAACAATACTCTACTGGATGCACGGGCTCTCAGAAGAGGATAGGAGAATAACAAAAGTACACCCAAAAGGAATCCAGAGCCTTCCGCTGGTAGGGGTTTTTGCTACCAGGAGCCCGATGCGCCCGAACCCGATAGGAGTAAGCAAAGTAGAATTGCTTGAAGTGAACGGGAACAGGATTAAGGTTAAAGGATTAGACGCTAGAAAAGGCTCTCCGGTGCTGGACATTAAGGCGAGAAAGCCCGGGGTTATTAGGTAAAAAAGGTGGTTTTAGGATGCACACGCCAGATGGATTTTTGACTGACTGGGTTTGCGTTGCACTTCTTTTGGCAACGCTTGGTTCAATCGCTTACGCGGTTTTCAACCTCAGGAAAACGATTACAAGAGAAAAAGCAGTGATGATGGCGGGGTTGGGAGCAGCCATTTTCGCTTTCCAGATGCTAAACTTCCCGATTTCAGGTGGCACGAGCGGCCATTTGATAGGTGGAGCGCTCGCAGCAATTCTTTTAGGCCCGGAAGCAGCTGTACTAATACTATTCTCGGTCTTACTAGTTCAAACAATCTTGTTCGCTGACGGCGGGGTAATGGCTTTCGGAGCCAATGTTTTCAACATGGGGGTTGTCGCAGCTTACGCGGCGCACTTCGTGTACGAGCCTCTTAAGAAAAAGTTCGAGCTCGGCGCGGTATTCCTCGCGTCTTGGGTGAGCGTTGTAGCTGCTTCTGTTGCTTGCGCGCTGGAACTGGCTTTGAGTGGTGCAAGCCCTCTCTCAACAGTATTGCCTGCTATGGTGATAACGCACGCGGTAATTGGCTTGGGAGAAGGAGTGATTACAACTGGTGCAGTGCTCTACTACCAGGCAACCAAGCTGAAGGTGAAAAACTCTTTCGCGTACGTGGCGGGGTCAACTGCTCTCGCAGTATTAGTGATGGCGTTGTTATTGCCTTTCGCGTCACCGCACCCTGATGGACTGGAGGCAGTCGCGATAAACCTGGGTTTCTTTGACTCCGCGTTCGAGGTTTACTCTCTAGCGCCAATGCCTGATTACACTCTGTTAGGGAGCGAAGCATACCTCTATGTTCTCGGAGCAGGAGTTGCTGGCTCGCTAGCCACTTTCGCAGTGGCTTACCTCGCTTCAACAGGCTTACGCAGCCTCTCAAGGGCTTGAACGCCCCCTTCTTTTTCTATATTTTTATAAGCTTGGGCTCCGAAAAGCATAAGCCATGAGAAAATTCGGTACTTCAGGGATTAGGGGAGTGGTTGGAAAAGACGTTGACGCCGAGCTGGCGTTCGACCTCGGAGCTAACCTCGTGAAGAAAAAAGGCTGCAGGGTAGTCATTGGAAGGGACACGAGGAACACTGGGCCAATGCTAGAGCAAGCGCTCGCAGCAGGCGTTGCCAACGCTGGAGGAATCTCGGTGAGCATTGGAATAGCGCCCACGCCAACCACTGCATTGGCTACAAAGAAGTACGGCGACATTGGCGTGATGATTACTGCATCGCACAATCCCCCAGAATACAATGGCTTCAAATTGTTTAACAGTGAAGGAGAAGAGATTGGCAAGGCGGAGGAGAAAGCGATTGAGGAGAAGCTTAACTCCGGTGAAGCACCGCAAGCCTCTTGGGATAAGATGGGTTCCACAGCTTACAACAGCAATGCATTGTATGACCATTTGGACGAGATAATGAAAGAGGTTGACGTTGAGCTGATTAAGAAGAAAAACCCGAAGGTAGTGGTTGACCCGGGGAACGGCGCTGCCTCAGTGATAATGCCTTACGCGCTCAGGCTCGCTGGGTGCCAAGTGGTCGCAGTTAACACTGAGCCAACAGGCTTTTTTGCCAGGAACCTGGAGCCCAATGCAGAGAACCTTAAGGAAACCAGGGAGATTGTTAAGGCGATTGGAGCAGAGCTCGGGATAGCGCATGACGGTGACTCGGACAGGGCGATTGTGATTGACGAGAACGGAGAGCTAGTCGGCTTGGACGCGCAGCTCGCGTTGATGTGCGAGGAAGTGCTTGAGGAGAAAAAGGGCAAGATTGTTTCTACTATTGAGGCTTCCTTGTGTGTTAAGGAAGCGGTTGAAAAGGCAGGCGGCGAGCTAGAGATAACGCGCGTGGGCAGCCTTTTTGTTGCAAGGAAAATGGCTGAGGCGAACGCGGTTTTCGGCGGGGAGCCCTGTGGCGAGTACATTTTTCCGGACGCGGTTCCATTGCCTGATGGCATTTTGACTGGGTTGAAGTTCGTGGAGTATTATTGCAGGCACGGGTCGCTCGCGAAAGCAAAAGAAAAAATTAGTTCTTACCCGATGAAGCGGGCTAAGTACGAGTGCGAGGACAGGGAGAAAGCAATGGCGGCTATCGCGCCTAAGATAAAGGAAGAGTTCAAGGGCTCGTTTTTTGAGGAGGATGGCGTGCGCGTTGACTTTGATGGGGGGTGGCTGTTAGTGCGTGCGAGCGGGACAGAGCCCATAATCAGGATTACAACGGAGAACAAGACACAGGAAGGGCTTGGGAAAGTGTTTTCAAAAGCAGAAGAGATAGTGAAAAGCGCGGTTTAGGTGGTTTTGATGAAGGCAGTTGTTTTAGCAGCGGGCGAGGGAAAGCGGATGAGACCGCTCACGTTCACTAGGCCCAAGTTCATGATACCGCTCGCTGGAAAGCCCATTCTAGAGCACGTTATCGACAACCTGCGCGAGGCAGGGGTTACTGAGATTGTTCTTGTAGTGAAGTACATGAAGGAAATGGTTGAAGAGTACTTCGGTGACGGGAGCAATTTTGGAGTGTCAATCGAGTATGTTGAGCAGGGTGAGAAGTACGGTACTGCAGCGGCTTTCGCTGCTGCAAAAGACCTTGTCCGAGAAGAGTTCTTGGGAATCGCGGGAGACATAGTAACCGAGACCAGCGCTATCAAAAAGCTTTTAGCTGAAAAGAACGGCAGGGTGCGCGTTGGCTTGAAAAAAGTGGAGAACCCCGAGAAGTATGGTGTCGCGAAGCTGGAGGGCGGTAAGATAACCGAGCTCGTGGAAAAGCCCGGGAAGCCGGAGAGCAACTTGGCGAACACTTCCATCTATGTTTTCGGAGAGGGAGTAATGGACTTGATTGCAGGGGTTAAGGAAAGCGAGCGAGGCGAGTACGAGGTCACGGATGTTATCAAGGACTTGATTCCAAAGGGAGAGGTTTACGGAGTAGAACTAACTGAGTACTGGATGGATATTGGCATGCCTTGGCAGTTCCTTGATGCTAGCGAGCACTTGATAGAGAAGATGCCGGAGCGATGTGAAGGCGTTGTAGAAGACTCTACTATCAAGGGGAAAGTGATTATTGAGGAGGGCGCTAGGGTGTTCAACAGTTTTATAGAGGGCCCTACTTACATCGGGAAAAACACTGTGGTGGGCCCGTTCGTGTACATTAGGAAGAGCACTAGCATCGGCGACAATTGTAACTTGAGCTCTGGCACTACTGTGAAGAACTCTATTCTAATGAACAATGTTAACGCGAAGCACCTCACGTACATCGGGGACTCGATTGTTGGTGAAAAGTGCAATTTTGGGGCGGGCACACAGATAGCGAACTACAAGTTTGACGCTAGCACGGTGAGAATGAGGATAAACGAGAAGAAGTATGACACTGAAAAAAAGAAGTTCGGTGTGCTGGTAGGCGATGATACTAAGACAGGTGTTTTAGCGTGCACGATGCCTGGGACATCTATTGGGTTCGGGTGCTGGATTGGCGCGGGCGTGGTCTTGCACAAGAACGTGCCAAGCAACACCAAGGTGTTTGTGAAGCAGGAGCTCGAGTACGTTGAGAACGGCGATTGATGTTAAACATTTTATGAGGCGATTGGTTTGAGTCCGGTACATAATTTTTTCAAGTGTGAGAAGTGTGGCAAGGAGCTTAATAACACGAACGAGCAGAAGGCGGTTGTAGACAACGATGGCATGACAAGGGTTTACTGCCACGAGTGCTACGAGCAGGTGAAATGTTGAAGCACCTTCCACAGCTCATTTTTATTTCATTAATGCTCTTGGGCTGCTGTGGGCTGCCGCAGCCGCCGGCCCCTATTCAAACACCGACTCCTGCTAGTTCTCCAACTCCAACAGCCACTCCCACCGCAGCAGCGGCCAGCACGCAAACGCCGGCCACGAGGCCCATTTACCCGCCTAGGATGAGCGAGCCCGAGAAGTACCTTGGCGTTTGGGCGCCGTTTACTAATGAAACCAGCGGCCTGCTCAGCCAGTCCGCTTATTTAAAGAGTATGGGGGCTAACACCGTGACAATCCCGGTGCAACTGGTTTATGATGAGGGAAGCGTGGAAGAAAAGTCAAGCGCGGGAGAGGTTGAAGAGCTAGTATTTGGCTTTAGGAACGAGTCACTGCAGACAGTGCTGGTGCTGAACCCCGCTTACCCTGAGGGCGACTTCCATGAAAGCGATTGCAGTTCCCTTGACGAGATTGGGGCCATGGCAGTTGAGTGGGCGGGGAAGGCAGAGGAGATGAACGTGGAAGTTTTCGTTCCTTTGAACGAGCCGCAGCTAGTTTGCGGTGACAACGAGGCGGTCTCGCAATGGGCGCAGTCGTTATTACCCCGGATTAAGTCGGTTTACTCTGGGAGAGTTGGTTTTTTGGCTCAGAGCTACGGAACCCCTGAGGGAGCAAGCGTTGAAGAGTATAACCTAAGCGGGTACGATTACGTGGTGCTAGGAGGGTTTGGGGGCACTAGTGACATAGACGAAAACCCTGGGCTGTGCCCTGCAAAGATTGACTTCACACTGCAAGAGCTGGACAGGGTTTACGGCTGGCAGCAGCGGATTTTTATTGCACCTACAACGCTTACTGACAACGAGTATTACTGGTGGGAGCCGATAGCCCCTTCCAACATGCCGGAAACAAGCCCTGGCATGGACCCCGGCTTTTTTGTGGTTAGCGAGCAGGGGCAAGCCAGTTATTTCAACTTGTTCTTTAACAAGACTTGGAACACGACCAAGGGGTACCTAGTGCCTCAAACCCTGGGCTTCAGGTTCTTGGGCAAGCCAGCTGAAGCAGAAGTGGAGAAATGGTTTTCAAGCGGTGAAGAGCTCGCGCAACAAGGGCCAACAGAGTATTATGGAATAGTCTGCGCTGGAACAACCGGAGGCAGTTCTCAGCACGCCGCGTGGTTCAGGGACTCTTCAAGCAGGGCTTACGAGCTAATGACTGATAAGTATGATTATCCTGAGGAAAACGTTTACTACCTGCTCTTTGACGATTCTTACGATGAGGTTGACTATGAGGCAACAAGCGAAAACTTCCAAAGCGCTTTCAGGCAGGTTGGTGCGAGAGCGGACGAAAACGATTTCGTGTTCGTTTACCTGGTGGGCCATGGGAATCACGGGAACAACCACTCGTTCTACTCGCTTGTTGACGGGGACTTGCGCGATGATTCGCTAGGAAGCCTTATTGACGGGGTTAATTCTGGAAGGGTGCTTGTCGTGCTCACCCCGTGCAACTCGGGGGGGTTCATTGACGACCTAAGCAGTGAAAACACTGTAGTACTAACCTCAACAAGGCATGACGAGGGCAATTCCGCGGGTTTTGCGGAAGCAGTCCTGCGGGTTTTCGAGAACGACAATGATTTTGATGGGGACGGGCTTGTGACCGCCAAGGATGCTTTCGAGTACGCGACTGATAACACGCAAAAGTGGTACGAGAACAGGGGCTATTCAACTGTACTCGAACACCCCCTCCTAGAAGATAATGGGGATGGGGTTGGGCACGTTGCACCGCTCCCTAACTCTGGCGATGGGAGCATAGCGGTTGAAACAACCCTT
>Ga0272442_10008342_pt1 | contig 13145 bp, 15 predicted proteins | sample SSMForm2O_FD_200262 | JGI IMG/M metagenome (GOLD analysis project Ga0272442, IMG submission 200262) | Marine sediment archaeal communities from Little Sippewissett salt marsh, Falmouth, MA, United States - SSM-Form-2O | ecosystem: Environmental > Aquatic > Marine > Wetlands > Sediment ...
TGGACAGACGGGAATGAAATATTTCTTGTCGCGTCCATGCGAAACTCTTGTCAAAACCTCATGGTACGCGGAAAACAGTAATTACAATACTGTCCCGGCATTTTGATATCTTGATCCCTGTCCTGATTAAACCCTGAGCTTTTTTAAAAAGCTCAGGGTTTTTTATCCTCGCAACCTCGATCTCCGTGGTTCTGCACTTTGCTGATGCTCTGCGTCAGTATTGGCATTTTTATTCTTGCCCTACCGCCTCTGGATTCTCCAAGGGAGAATGACATTTTTTGGGGGGGCTTTCCTCAACCTCAGCCTGTACATTATCTTATTGTTTCATAAATTATCTTTCAACTTTTATCTTTGGCAATTTTATATTTCTAAATTCTTCATTTTATCTTTTATTTCCCCCTCGTAACCACGGTCTCCGTGGGTATGTACTTTGCTGACGCTCTGCGTCAGCAGCTGCATTATTACATCAACCCCTTCGCTGCCTGCATCCTGGCGATCATGAAACAATATTTCAAACCAACTGTATGGTTTTCCCTGGATGTCGGGTTCCATGGCAGCGTCCCATTCAGGACGCTGTATCCTCTGTCCATGCCCGGACCTGTTCCAGGGCTATGCCTGTCTTTTCATGTATGGCCGATGCAGACATTCCCCGGCCAGCCATACGCCGGACAAAACAGCGCAGGGTTTCGCCCAGCTCTACTATATTGCTGTCAGGATCGTACACCCGAATTGTCAGCTGTCCCCACTTCTCTTCCGTGACATCATGAAGAAGCCTGGCGCCCGAGGCTGCTATACGTGCTGCAGCTTCATTAAAATCTTCTGTTTCAAAACAGAGCTCCAGGTTCCTGTTGCCGCTGCTGCTGTACTGGTATCCAATATGTTTTACTATGGGATAGCCGGATTTCAGCTCCCACAGAGTGAGCCCGCAGGAAAAAGAGACACAGTTGCCGAAATCATTCTCAATGTCCTGTCCCATAATTGATTGGTAAAAATGTTTCATATCATTAAGGTTCTTTGTAAACAGAACCGGTGAATGAAACTGTATGGTCATGGGTTGGCTCCTGTATTTATGCCCCTTTCGAATCTGAATCGCTGAGGCAGCACTCTGATGTGTATCACTGCCGCGTCAGCGCTTCCAGGGCCGATTCCCTGTCAGGCATAAAAAACAGGCTGCTGCCCCTGTTGCTTTCAGTGATAAATGATGCCAGGCTTCTGCTCGGGAACCTGGTGACATCACCGGTTACAGCAAGTTTCATATTATAGTTGGAAAATTTCTGCAAAACAGCCCCGGCAAATCCGGTTTTTAGCTTGAAAAATTCAGGATTCAGGTTCGTATGGTAAACCAGTATCCGCTCCGCGCCATTGGCGTATGCGTCAGCCATGCAGTCAAGAGCATCCTGCACTGTATTAATGACTGCAGATTCTGATACCACCTCGGCAACTGTTTTTCCGTTGTGAAGAATATAATGCATTTTCATGTCTGGCTCTCATCGTTCATCAAAATCAAGGTCCGCCATTACAGCACAGGCCCTATATTATACAGGCTGATCAGAATTTTCTATACATCGGGAGTTCACACGCGTGCTGCTGTTCAGGATCTGCCTGCAGACTTGACAGCAAAAAGCACAGTAAAATAGATGACAGTGCCCAGGGTTACCATGGTGGCGCCTGCCGGCAGGTCCAGCAGATAGGAAAGAAACAGGCCCCCGGTCATTATAACCACAGTGAACAGCACTCCGGAAAGAATGACTTTCCTGTAGTCTCTGGAAATAAGCATGCCGAAACTGCCCGGAAGAACAACCAGGGCTGTCACCAGGATAATGCCGACTATTTTAATACTGACCACAATGACAAGGGCCAGGAAGATGAGCACAAACAGGCTCAGCATTGTTGTTTTTATACCGCTTACTGCTGCCACATCCTCTTCAAAACTCAGGAACAGAACCCGCTGAAAACATATCATGAAAAAGGGAAGCAAAACAGCTGCAGTTACCAGTACATAAATAAAATCAGCCTGTTCCACCCCCAGTATGTTCCCGAACAGGTATCCTGAAAGGTCAAAGGTGTAGTTGCGGCTCAACGCGATAAATATGGCCCCCAGAGCCATGGACGCGGAAAAAAAGATGCCGATACCGGCGTCATAAGAGATGGAGCCCTGCTTCTGAACATAAAAGAGCAGAAAGACTGCCAGAAGGCAGAACACAAGTGATGTGTAAAAGGGATTGATGCCTGCAAGCACACCCAGGGCCACACCGCCGAACGCCATATGCGCAATACCCGCTCCCAGAAAACTGATGTTCCGTATGATCACAAAAAAAGAGATGACACCGAACAGCAGGCTCAGCAGCAGGCTCATATACAGGGCGTTTCGGAAAAAATCCATTGTCAAAAGTTCTAGCAACATCTCCTCCTGCAGGTTTCACACCGCTCATCATGGAACAGAAAATGCACATTCTCGCCGAAAACCTTGCGTATTGTCTCCTCAGGCACACCCTGTCCCGGCTTCCCGTGAAAATGAATGCGCCGGTTGAGGCACGCGATAGTATCGACAAACCGCGAAACAGCGCCTACATCATGAGATACCATAACAATAGCCACATTTATCCTGTCCCGCAGTTCAATCAGCATTTTGTAGAAGGTATCCTGGGCTACAGCGTCAAGGCCTGTTGAAGGTTCATCGAGAATCAGTATTTTCGGGCCCAGAACCAGGGCCCTGGCAATAAGCACGCGCTGCTTCTGGCCGCCGGAAAGAGATCCGAAAAAACGGTGTGCATACCCTTTCATGTCGACCTGGTCAAGAGCCGCGAGAATGCGTCCTTTGTCCGGGCCGGTGAGCACAGGCAGGGTTTTCTGCGCGTACACAGACATGGCCACAACATCGAACACACTGACAGGAAAGGTCTGTTTGTAAAGCCCTCCCTGGGGAAGGTACCCGATCTGCCCTGAATGTACAATATGGCCGACCTGCTGTCCCAGTACAAATACCTGGCCTGTGTACGGTTTGACAAAACCCAGCATGGTCTTTACCAGGGTTGTTTTCCCGCTTCCGTTAGGCCCCACAATGGAGACGATCTCTCCGGCAGAAACTGAAAACTGTATCTCCTCCAGTACAGTCTGTTCATGATACCGTACTGTCACATCACGCATATCTATTACTTTCTCACTCACAACAGCACACTCCTTCTACAGTCACTCTGTGCCGGCCATTGCAGCGGCAAGCCTTGTTCCGTTAAAACGCATGAGGCCTATATAGGTCTCCCTGCCTTCTGCTCCGGGCCCGCCAATGGTGTCAAGGCGGACAAGGGCGCTGCCTGTTTCGCGTTTCAGGGCTTCTGCTATTCCCGTGCCGGTCTGCAGGCCCATGACAATGACCTGTACATTATTCTGCCGGGCCAGTGTAACAAGCTCCTTGAATTCTCTCACTGACGGCTTTTTCCCGTGGCCTTTTTCTATAGTCCCCGCAACAGCAAGGCCGTAATCATCGGCGAACCTGTCCCACGCCTGGTGCAGCTGGATAAAAGACTGCGACCGGACCGGTTCAAACAGCTGCGTCAGTTCTTTATCGAGGGCGGTAAGCTGCATGCAGTACGAATCACGGTTTTCCCTGATCAGCTCTTTCTGCGACGGATACAGGTCTGTGAGAAATGCGGCCACCGCCGAACACAGCGTTCTGGCCCGCTGCACACTGAGCCACACATGGGGATCAGAGTATTCCGATTCCTCCCTGTTAAACAGATACAGCACCCGGGCTGAACCCGGGACAAGAGGAAGGATGCTTCGGTCAAAATCCTTGTGCACCGCAACATATACAGATGCCCGGGACAGTTTTCTGACAATCGACGGGACCGGTTCAAAGGTATGGGGATTCGCACCCGGCGGAATCACATAAAACACTTCGGCCCGGGGCCCTGCAATATTCTTTATCATGTCATACAAGGGATATATTGATGTGCCGATGACCATGGGTTTCTCCTGCATGGCTGCTGAAACCGGCACGTATGCTGCCAGAATAATTGTTGCGATTATGATAAACACCTGCCTGGCCTTCATAGATTACTCCCTGTTAGTCCCTTTGCTTAAAAAATCGTCAATCTGGCTGATACCTGCTGTTTTTGCCTGAGCGAGACTGCCTTCGAATAAAACCTCCCCCTGGTCGAGAAACACAATGCGGTCTGCTATGCGTTCAATACTGACGACCTCATGGGAAACAATGAGCATGGTCATACCCAGGTCATTTTTCAGCCCGAGTATGAGCCTGTCCATCGATTCTGCTGTTATAGGATCGAGCCCGGCAGAAGGCTCATCGCAGAACAGAAGAGGCGGATCCAGGGCAATTGCCCGTGCAAGGGCGGCCCTCTTACGCATGCCTCCGGAAAGTTCTGAAGGAAGTCTGTCTCCGGCGCCTGCAAGGCCTACCAGGTTCAGCTTTACGTTTATAAGATGGTCGATGATGCTGCGGGGCAGGTCTGTATGCTGTTCCAGGGGTATGGCGATGTTTTCGGCCACTGTGATAGAATTCAGCAGGGCTCCGTTCTGGAACAGTACTCCCACATGTTTGAGAATGCCGGCAAGGTCGGTCTCATCGAGAAATGTAACATCTTTGCCAAACACCTCGATTCTGCCTGACCAGGGGGTGTACAGCCGGAGGATGTTCTTGAGCAGCGTGGTTTTACCGCATCCGCTTGATCCCAGAATTACCGTTATCCGGTGCTCCGGCGCCCGCATGCTTACGTTGTGGAGCACTTTTGTGTCCTCATATCCGGCAGACACATTAAGCACTTGTACAGGAATCTTTGTTTTTGACTCTTTCATATAGAAACCATTGAGCTCTGACCGAACCGGTTTTGACAGTACAGGATAATAAATTCCTTTACCTTGATTGTTCCTGTCAGCAGATATTCAGCCTGAAAAACAGCCGGGTCAGATATTCAGGCCCTGGCCGAAATAGAATATCAGGCCGAGAATGCTGTCAGCCACAATGACCAGGAAGATAGAGACTACCACACTGGCTGTGGTTGCCCTGCCCACTCCTTCGGCGCCCCCCTTCACACGAAATCCGTAATAGGCGGCCACCAGTACAATAATCCACGCGAATACAAAGCTTTTTACTACACCGGTTATCACATCGCGGATGATAAGGGCGTTAATGACCTGATTGTAAAAGGGTTCGATTCCCACACCCAGATACGTAATGCCCACCAGCATGGCGCCGATAATACCAATGACCATTGAGTAGACCGTAAGCAGCGGAACACTGGCTGTAATGGCATATATTTTGGGAACCAGCACGTATTTAACCGGGCTCAGCCCCATGGTTTTCAGTGCGTCGGTCTCTTCAGTGACAACCATGGTCGCGATCTCCGCTGCAATGGAGGAACCGCTCCTGCCGGCAAAAACGATTGCTGTCATTATCGGGCCCATCTCCCGGGTCATGGAAATGGCAATGAGGTCGGCAATGTAAATGCCTGCACCGAACTGGCGGAGCTGGGCAGCCGACTGCAGAGCGATAATGAACCCGATAAGGAATCCTATAATAGTGACAATGGGCATGCTGTTCATGCCCAGGAGCATGCACTGGTTATAAAATTCACCTTTTCGCATACCTTTTTTATGAAACAGGCCTGTTACCGAGTAATAAAACGCGTCTGCGCACAGAATGAAAGCATCCTGCACGTGCTGGCCCACATGGTGCATGCCGTCGCCTATTCTGGCCAGCAGGCCGTCCCTTTCATCAACACTTGACTTTCTTTCGCCGGCAGGGGAGAACAGCTTCCTTGCCTGGGCTACATGGGCGGTTTCGCCGTAAACAGAGGCTTCAATACCCTTGTCACCAGCCACTGCAAGAATCCTGTCAATAAGGGCCACACCGCTGCTGTCTATTGATGTGACTCCCGAGACATCAATGGTCAGCTCTGATTCCTGGAAAGACTGGACATATGAAAGCACCTGGCCTGCCTTGGAGGACAGCTCCTGTATGGTCATATCTCCCTGAATGATCAGCTTTGTGTGTACGGCCTGAATGTTCATGGCTGTTTTTTCTTGTCGGCGCCCAGATAGGCGTCACATTTTATCAGAAATTTATTGGTCTCGTCAAATACAATAGCGCTTATCTCTGCAACAAGGGCATCAATACCGTTCTTACTTCCCAGGCCGGTAATACGGTCAAAGGTATGCTGTACCAGTATGTCGCCGCTTTCAACACCGGTAAGGTGTATTTTACCCTTTACATGGGCAGACACCGCTTTATCCTGCTGGACCCGTTCGATCTGCTGAATATTGCCCTGAATAACATACCGGGGTTTATATGAAAACCCCCTGAAGCATGATTTAAACAGCCCCGAATAATCTGTGATCCGGTATACCATATCAGCTATGGCCAGGCCCGGCCGCACAGCCCAATAATGGTAGTAGTAGTAATTCAGCTCATGGGTTCCGGACCGGAGCACAATACTGGTCTGGCGGTAGGCTCTGTCAACGGTAAAATCGCGGACATCAACGGAAATATCATACTTCTTTTCGAATTTTTCAATTTTTGAGATCTGAGTGGGCTCAACTTCAATCAAATAGTACCTGCGGACCATTACTCTCCTGGTACACGCGGCCAGCATGCAGCACACTGCCGCCAGTATATACATGCGCAATCTCTTTTTATTCATTGCATTACTCCAAATCAAAATCAGGTGCGTTTTGAGGCTTTGTCCCGCGGATGATCACCGAGGGGTCTTCGGAGATCATACGGGAAAACTGGTTAAGGTAGTCCACACTCTCCCGGATGGACTCCACTGAATACACCAGGTTGCTGCTTCCCTGTGCCACATCACGCTCCACATCCTGCAGGATCCGGTTGGCGCGGTTCAGGGCCGCATTCATATCCCGTATCAGATCCACAAGCTGGGCTCTGCGCAAAGCACTGGCTATTTCGGCGAAATCTGTCATTGCCTGATGCATGGAATCGGACAATGCCATTTCTTCAAAGGCATTAGTCACTTTCTTCAGTTTGCCTGACATAACGGTAAGGTCTTCGGATATAACCCTGGTGTTTTCCAGCGTCGAATTTACTGCTGTCTTGTTGGTTGAAAGGATGTCTCCCACTTCTTTTAACGTAACAGACGCATTCTCAACCATACCCAGAAAGTTGTTTGTGTTCTCCTCGTTGACCAGCTTTGCAATGTTGTTCAGAATAAGTTCGGCCTTTTCTGTAATGACATCGGCCCTGCCTGTGATGGATTCGGCGATTGATTTGCCGGCCTGAATATAACTGCCCGGCTCCAGGGGCGCCGATTCATTTGTCCCGCTTCTCAGCTCAATGACCTTGAGCCCGGTTATGCCGATGTAGAGCATTTCCGCCTTGGTATCTTCCTTAATAGGCACATCTGGTTCCAGGCTCAGCTCCACAATGACCTGCCGTATATCCTTAGGATCAATAGAAATATTACTTACGAACCCTACAGTCAATCCATGATATTTAACACTGCTTCCCTCCTGAAGGCCTGTAACCGACACATCCCTGAATCCGACATAATAGGCATCCCGTTCCTGGAACATCTTGGGCGCCAGTACTGCTGCAAACACTGCAATCAGCAGCAGGACAAGCAGTGTAAAAAATATGCCCAGCCGGATCTTTTGTGATCGTGTAATCATGAATCACTCCAAAGAGATTGTATGGGTTGAATATTGATAATGTAATAAAATACATACTCATACATAAAGAGTCAAGGAAAATAGGCAGGCGGCCCCTATTGGGCCCGCCTGCCGCAAACACGGGGAGGTAAATGTCTGGATCTAATAGAATCAGGCTGCGCCGCGGTTTGCCGGAAGCAGCTCAGAAGGCCTGGAAATATAGAACTGTTTCTGCAGAATCCAGGTTTTTAGTGTATCTGCTATCTGACGGGCCTTGCGCAGGTCAGAAAGCTGGGCGCACGGGAGCTCTTTACCGTCAATGCTGATGGTACCGCGCTGAATATCTGCTGCTGTAACCTCGGCAACCACATTGCCGTTGGCATTGGGATAATCAAACCCGTAATCAACAACCGGGATAACAATATCTTCGTTGGAGATACAGACATATTCCAGGACCTGCTCATTGAGAATGGGAATCGGTATACCCAGGCCCACCCGGAGTGTGGGCCCGTATCCTGTAAAAAAAGCGCCTTTCAAAAAATCCGACGACATGGATTTAAGGTCGCCGGTCACTGCAACAGTGCCGGCAGGGCGGACCGGCACACCTTTTTTATTGCGCTTGGGCGCCGGATTGTGCTGGGTTCCCGGGCCGGTAACATATCCGATGCCGCCGCCCAGGAATATCCGGGTTCCCACACCAATGGTTTCAAAATAGGGGTCATTCATCAGGGGGCTCAATTCTCCTGCGCCCGAATACGCGGCATTTTTCATATGGGGCTGCAGCACGCCCATATAGGTCCGGATCTTTCTTGATGACCGGTTTACCGCGCAGTTGTAGTTCTGATACCCGTTTCTGGGGCAGAACAGGAACGCGTCGGGGAACTCGCCAAGGCTCATATCCTTTTCAATTTCTTTACATGGATAACTGTCAGTGCCGTTGCTCCGGGCCCTGACATGCACTCTGTTTCCCGCGACAAGATCCTGGATAACATGGCCGCCGCCGTACCGGTCTGTGCCCCGCTGCTTTGTGGCGCCGATATAGCAGTCTACTGCTGCGACACCGCAGTATGCTTCAACACCGTTAATCCACATTTCCGTGGCGCGGATCTTTGGTTTTGTCTGCCCGAAATTCAGAAACGCGCCTGATGAGCACATAGCTCCGAATGTTCCTGTAGTGACAATATCTACCTGGCGTGCTGCCGCTTTGGCGCCTTTTCCTTTTACAATAGAGAGTATCTCCTCGGCGGTGCACACCACCGCCTTGCCCTTTTTGATCTTCTCATTGATCTCTTCATATGTTTTTGCCATGTATTGTATCTCCTCTATATTTTTATTGATCAAGACATTCGGAAAACAATTGTGTGTGTATGATTCCCATGGCATCATGGACCTTTGATTCCTGAAGCAGGAAATAGGATGCCACCTTTGACGCGCCCGACATGACCAGTTCCACCTGTATATTGTTCCTGGTAAGGCAGGCAAAAGCTTCTGATACCACATCCTTTTTGCGGCCCATGCCGTGTCCGGCTATGGCAACCAGGCCCAGGCGTTCGCTCTTTTCCACTGCCTCAACACTGGCAAGCTGTTTCCTGCCCACGATCTCATACGCCCGGTTCAGGTCCCGGCCGTTCAGCAGAATATTGATGCAGGTCTGGGCGGTAAACACCGAACGGATATTGATCCCCTCGTCACCCAGGATGGTCACGATATCCGACAGCAGGTGAACCGCGTACCCGATATTGGCGCCGTATATGCGAAGCAGTGCTACATTACTGTCAAAGGTAACGCTCTTGGCAACACGTTCTTTTTCATAAGCATCGGGCCCTATCCATGTGCCCGGACTCTCCTGGTGAAAGGTGCTGCGTATCACAATGGGTATCTCTTTTTCAGCCAGGGGCTCCATGGTGCGGGGATGCAGAATTTTCGCGCCGAAATAGGCCAGTTCAGCTGCTTCCTCATATGAGAGGGATGACAGCAGCCTGGCATTATCAACAATGTCCGGCGAACCTGTAAGGAATCCCTGCACGTCTTTCCATATTTCCAGGTATGACGCGCCCATGATCCTCGCCAGCACAGCTGCAGCATAATCGGACCCGCCTCTGCCGAATGTGATGGTATGGCCCTGTTCTGTTACTCCGAAAAATCCGGTTACAACCGGCAGCACACTCTTTGCAAGAAGGCTGCGCAGGACCGGACACGCCCGTGCCTTGGCCTTGTCAAGCACTGCTGTGCCGTTTCCCCACTCTCCCTGTGCCATAAGCCCCACATCATCACTGTGTACTGCAGCGGCTTCTACTCCCTGGTCTCGCAGGCATCCTGCAACAAGAGCTGCACTGAGCCGCTCGCCTGTGCTGAGTACTGCGTCGCGTATCCGGGGCGTTGCCTCCTGTGTATAGCAGATGCCTGTAAGCTGCCGCTTGAGCTGCGTCAGCCTGGAGTGGACTGCGGCTGCGGTCTCGTTCCTGACTGTTTCACCTGAGATCAGGTCATTGATGAATGAATCATGGAGCATCTCTAATTTTGCACAGGTTTGTGCTCCATGGCCCTCGCTTGTAACTGACGCGTCAAGAGCCTGTTCAAGCAGATCTGTAACACCGTACAGTGCGGACACAACTACTATCCTGTTGGAGAAACTGTTCTCTTTAATAATTGACACTGCTTTCTGTACTGATTCGGAATCTTTGAACGAGCTTCCGCCGAACTTCATTACTATCATATAGCCTGCCTTTTCTGTTAATCTGTGTATACGCTCCGCCCTCTGGTGATCAGTGTTTTGTCAACCCGGGCCTCTACAATTTCGGGAAGATCGCCCCACAGCGCCATGTTGTTGTTCCATACTGCCAAGGCGCCTTCAATGCCCGGAATGCCTTCAAGAAATTCAAAGCAGGCGCCCAGGTCTTTTTTTGACCGTATCCTGTTTCCCAGGGCTGTGGCTGCAGCGTCGGCCAGTGCTGTGTGTGGTGATACAACTGTGGCAACTGCTGCTGTGCCGAAACTGAACGAATGGCCCACTGTACCCGATGAGGTGCATATGCCGAATACCTGCTCTCTGGGCTCAACCCGGAATGCCAGTTTGGAAGTGCCGGCTTTTCCTGTATAAATGCCCATATGAACCGTCTCTCTGATATACAGGGCGATGTCTCCGCCGTTGTCAACAACCGCTTCGCGGGCTCCCGCCTCAAGTGCCTCCTGCACTGCGTGCTCTGCAAATGCTCCTGCTACCGCGGCCATGGGGCCCACTCCTGCCGCACTTGCTGCCTGTTCCATGTTTCTGATAAACCGGTGCGGTGCAAAAGGAATATGGACCGGGCTCATGGCTGATTTGACCTCCGGCGCCCTGGCCAAAACCGTTTCCAGGCCTGCGCGCGCACCAATGAGGCTGTTTTCTATAACCGGCACATAGCCCGGCTCTGCCATGATGGTTGCTATGGTGTTTTTATATTCAAAATGGTGCCGTTTCCAGCGCATTGTTTCTTTCCCTGTTTTATTATTCTATCTGAATAATGCATGTCCGGACATAAAAAAAGCCCGCGATTTTCATCGCGGGCGTCAAGTTCGTTTATGCGTATGCAGACACTATGGCCTAAACCCTGCGATGAATACCGAGGACCTGCGCATGCCCATAATGTTCTGTCTTGCTGCTTGATGATTCATGGTTTAACCTTGTATAATTAATTTCTCAAGTGCATAAATATATAAATATATTTCATACGTGTCAAGTATTTTCTGAATAATATTTTGCGGGACACAATAAATATTTGACTCTATGTTCACTGCTGTCAAAGGTGTTCTTCTACTTCGACAGCGCCTCAAATATGTGCCAGTCCTTTCACAGGTCCACTCCGGGGCTGTTCTCATAGGCTATCACACAAAAAAAACTTTCATGCTCACCTGTGGCCGCACTTCTCCAGATACATCGGGATCAGTGCGGATCAATAATTTGATGATCATCACATCCGGAGACCGCATGGCCATCCCCGTGCCGCCCCCCTGGTCGTCCTGAGCGGAGTCGAAGGATGACCCTTTATAGCCCGGATATGACAAAGACCGCAAAACATAGGTTCCCTAAAATTCTTTACCGCACCAGCATCATTTTCTTTGTAATGACCTTGTCCCTGAATGTTATCTGATAAAAATACATGCCCGAAGCCGCAGGGCTGCCCGCACTGTTTTTCCCGTCCCATACTACTTCATGCCTGCCTGCTGCTCTTTGTTCATTAACCAGTGTTCTTACCTGTTTTCCCATAATATCATAGATGTTGACCGTAACTCTGCCTTTATCCGGCAGTATAAAGGTAATATGTGTATCCGGGTTAAAGGGATTGGGATAACTGTGAGCAGATACATTGAACGGCTTGTCCGCCTTTTCCGTTGTAACCGGTTTTTCAGAAACAGGTTCATGTTCCATGTATTCAAGTTCATCCTTTGCTGACTGTGCAGTCGGGTTATCAGGATATTTTTCAATAATGAGCCTGAATAGTTTCTCAGCATTGGCCGGGTCATTCAAATGATACCTATATACAATGCCTTCTCCATAAAGCCATTCAGCATTCATGGGGTTATCGGGATATTCGTTAATAAGCCTGTCTGACAATTCAACAGCTTTTTTATACTCTTCCTTGTTAATATACATAGAGATCAAGGCGTTTAAGGCATACGGCTTTAAATGCTGTAATTCCGGACTATGTGCTATCCCCTGCATATATGCTGATAATTCATCAAAATTCCCTTGTATACGCATAACTGCAGCCATTCTACTCAAAACGGGTATGGTATAGGGGCTGGCAGAATATGTGGCCACAAAACGCCGGAACTGTTCAGCGACATTATTCAAATCGGACTTATAATCCGCCGGGGCAAATCTTTTTCCGGATTTTCGGTCGTTTATAAGCCTGTCTTTAATGATTTTATAATCGTGCATGGCTTTCGTCCCGCAGAGGCTCAGCCTCTGCGGGAGATGGAACTTTTAAATGCACCTAAAATAAATGAAATATTTTTATAGTCGTCATCTAATTTTATTATCCAATGGAGATGATTGGGCATGATACACTACCCAACTGTGTAAACAGCTTTCTCATCGTGATGGAACCGAAATGAATTGATCATACAATCCAGATATTTTTGTATTATAAAAATATGTTTCCAGCCCACAATAGTTACTGTAACCGAATAAGTACCACCACATTGTTCAATTGTTCTATGATTTCTGGTTGCCATATTTATTTTCTCTTTCGCAGAGGCAGAACCTCTGCGGGACAGGAATGGGGTATCTGCCTGATTCCTGCCCGGTTCGTTTTTAAATAATTTCCTGCACACTGATCAATTAGCTGAATTATTACCTTCATTCCTCACCGCTCATAGTTGTCTGCACTGACAATGATTATACAAAATTAATGCCGGTATACTGGAGCAGCTCTCATCTAATTGTTTTATTTTGAGTTAGAACTATTTACAACTAAGACAGAAAATACTGCTTTATCAGTAAAATGAAGCATAATTAATTATGGTGTACAGCCGATCATTTT
>Ga0272442_10008343_pt1 | contig 13143 bp, 15 predicted proteins | sample SSMForm2O_FD_200262 | JGI IMG/M metagenome (GOLD analysis project Ga0272442, IMG submission 200262) | Marine sediment archaeal communities from Little Sippewissett salt marsh, Falmouth, MA, United States - SSM-Form-2O | ecosystem: Environmental > Aquatic > Marine > Wetlands > Sediment ...
ATTTGGATCCGGATGTTGAACTCAGCGGTTGTTTAATTAAAGGTGATAAATGGAGTGGGATGTGCTCCCATCGTATTGAGTTGTACAGCCTGGATGACGTCACCACAGAAGTAATGGCTTGGCTGAGGAGGGCTTATAAGCGTGCTGAATAAAACCATACACCACTTGAAGCTCAATCATTTCTCCAGAGGAGCGGTACAATGCGGACAATGCATATGACTTGCAAAAATATCTTCCCCACAATAAGGGCACTCATACAAGCGCAGGTCTGCATTACATCGTGGGCAGCTTGAAAATTTACCGGTAATAAACCAACCACAAGTTGGGCATTTATCCCATAATCCAATATTATTTTTTGACCGCTGTTTCCCCCCCACCGCCCACAAATTTGCTAAATTTCCTCCTCCCCTTATATTCACTATTTCATCCTTACTAGTGAAGGCTCTTTGTTTGGTGCCATAATATTTAGCATGGTCCATACCCATTGACTAAGAATCTTTTTCATTCTCTTTTTCCAATGTGTCCTTCAGCACAATCACTGAACCATCGGGATTACTGGTTGGGTCCGCCAAATTATTAGCATGTGAGATTGCTTGATTCCGACATGATTCCACACACTGCCCACAGTATGCACACCGCGCAGGGTAGTAATCAAGACGAAACTTAGTTCGCGTATCCTTGATTAATTCAAGGGCATTGGCAGGACAATCGCGCACGCAGAGACCGCAACCCGAACATTGTTCAGGGTTAAGCATCAAAATATTTCCTCGGTGTCCTTTTGGCAATACCAATGGTTCACGGGGATAAGCTATTGTTTCAGGTTCATTTCTAAATGCATCAATAATTGCTGTAAAGATTTTCAATTTTTTAAAAATATTTCGCATGTTAAAAGCCCATAAATATCACGACTAATAATTGCAATAACGCCAGTGGAACCAATATTCGCCAACCGATATCCGCCAATTGATCGATTCGAAGACGGGAAAAGACAGAGCTTATCACACTTAACATAACAACCAATCCTAAAAATTTTATTATAAAGGCCAATGTTGATAAGAGAGGGATGTCCATAGGTGACCAACTGAGGTAAAGGTTAATCAACAAGAAAATACCAAGGACAGCTTGAACATTCATTGCCAAATGCCAAAAAGCTAACCGTATTCCTGTATACTCAGTCAATGCGCCCGCAACCACCTCTGACTTCGCTTTCGGAATATCAAGAGGATCGCGTTTCAATTTTCCGATTAATCCCACCACAGCTAAAATAAATCCCAAAGGTTGAAAAATGATAAATGGACCTTTGGATAGCTGACTGGTAATAATATTTTGTATAGACCAGGATCCTGCTAAAATCGCTGGTCCACTGAGTGCAAGTAGCAAGGGTACTTCATAAGAAAAGAATTGTAAGATCGAACGGCTGCCGCCCAAAAAACTATATATCCCAATTGAAGCGATCCCCGCTAGATAGTAGGCTAATGTTGGAATACTTAATAAAAACAAGATCACAATCAGGTCGCCCTCAAATGAGAAAAAATTAAATCCAGCAACCGGCACATACATCCCTGCTGTCAGAACAGCACCAAAGGATAGTATTGGCAAAATAGTCAGAACCAGTTCATTTGAACCTTTTGGAAGAATGTTTTCCTTGCTGATTAATTTAATCCAATCTGCCAATGGTTGAAACCAGCGGGGGCCAACTCGACGTTGAAAACGGGCGATCAATTTCCGATCAAGCCATTCAAACACCCAAGCACACAGTATTTGGAAGATTAATCCCGGAAAAACGAACCCATAAAAAAGTAATTGAATAAACAAGTCCACCCTCAGCGATCTGCACAAGCGATACAAAGGTCAACACCTGCGACAACAACAGGAATGTCCGCGACCTGGATTTCAGACAACTGCTTCGGAAGAATACTTAAAGCAGTCAATGAGGGCGTTCTAATTTTGAGACGAGCGGGAGAATCCGACCCATCACTGCGTAAATAATAGACCACCTCACCCCTTGGCGCTTCAGCTCGCACGACAACTTGTCCTGCGGGCACTCTACGACTTGCACGGACCTCGATTGGACCATCTGGTATGTCTTGTAAAATTTGAGCACAGAGTTTCATGCTGACTTCAATTTCTTCAACGCGAACAATTGTTCTTGCCCAGGCATCCCCTGCAGTGTGTGTGACCACTGAGAAATCCAACTGATCATAAGGTGGCAGCGGATCATCTCGACGAAAATCAACATCCACACCAGAAGCGCGGGCAACAGGCCCAACAACACAAAATTTGCGGATATCGTCTTGCGAAAGCGGCGCTACACCCTCAGTCCTGGCTTTGATGGTCGGTTCGTGCATCACCATATCTCTCAACTTTCCAATTTGCCCTTGCAGCTTGTTTATTATGCTTATAACCATGGGGCCATGATCTTCATCGAGGTCAAAGCGAACACCACCAATTTTATTCGCAGCATGCGCTACTCGCCCACCCGATAGCTCCTCCATGATATCCAGAACCATTTCTCGATCATGCCAGGTGTGCATGAAAATCGTATCCAGACCGATATGTTTGCATAAAATGCCTAACCATAATAAGTGGCTGTGAATACGCTCCAGTTCACACATTAAAGCCCTGATGTACTGAGCTCTGGCTGGAATTTCGATTCCTAATAGTTTTTCTACAGCATAGCAATAAGTGGTTGTATGAACCTGAGAGCAAATACCGCAAACGCGCTCGATCAAAGGAACATTTTGAATGTAGTTCCTGGATTGAGCAAGTTTTTCAATGCCCCTGTGAACATAACCCAATCGCAAAGTCCCACCCGTTACTTTTTCGCCCATGATATCAATTAACAAAGAGAGTGGCTCTTTTAATAATGGATGTTGGGGTCCAATAGGGATTGTTATCTTTTCCATAATTACGCCTTTTTCTCTGTGAGCATCGGTGGTCCATCAACCCAATCGTCCGGCAGGAGTAGTGGGGGGATTCCATCACGGAAATTAAACTTAACACCATACATTTCCGCAACTTCTCGCTCGTAAAAATCAGAGCCTGGGATATGATCAATGATCGAATCAATGACTGGGTTTTCTTTTTTCAGCCTGAGAAGTAAGGTAAATCCAAATCCTTTCCAAAAGTGGTATAGAAGTTCCACATAATCTGAATCATTTTCCAGTATCTGAGCGGTTATGGCTGAGAGATGGTGAAATTCATGTTTCTGCTTCAACATTTCAACAACTTGTCGCAGATCTTCACCAGAGATCTGCAATACTTGTTCGTTTAAAATGCTGTCAATTTTTTGGCAATCGTTGCCAGTCTCAGACTCAATATCGGTTATGATGTCTTGTACCATTTTTTCGACTTCCAATTTATATCCTTTCCTGTAATTTTAACAATCCCTGAATAATCGCCTCCGGACGAACAGGACAACCAGGAATATAAAGATCGACGGGTAGAACCCGGTCAATTCCCCCCAAAACGGTGTCACTGTTATAGAAAACGCCGCCCGTATTGCCGCAACTACCAAGGGCAATAACCCACTTTGGTGATGGCATTTGCGAATAAATCTGCCAGATTCCCTCTTGCGACTGTCGGGTAACTGGCCCCGTACAAACCAGCACATCGGCATGACGAGGAGAGGCTTCTGCTAAAATGCCCAATCTTTCGACATCATATCGTGGCGTTAATAGATCAAGAAACTCAATGTCACAACCATTGCAGCCCCCTGAATTGTAATGTAATACCCACAAAGAGTTTTTCTGAGCCCATCGATAAATTTTACGAATTATGTTCATACACACCTGTAAAAATACACCTAATTTTTAATATCTTTTGCTAAAACAAATATACTGATGCCGACACCAACCAGATAAATTGCACCAATTTTTTGTTGATTGCCGCCTAAAGGCAAAGTTGCAATCATTAATGCCGCGACATGTACAATCCCAAATAACAATCCAAGCCTGAAAAAGGTCTGGTAAGAAAATTGACTGATTTTTGATGGTAGATTCTGCCCGCCAGTGTAGGGTTGGAATTTTTCCTTATTATCTGGCCCTTTTGCTGAGTATTTATTTAATACAAAGTACACTAGCGTTATCAAGAACAGGAAAAATAAAAAATATAGAGGGACGCTGCGAGAAAACATCATAACCAAATTATCCATTCAACGACTCGATTAACGATGTTTAGCCATGGTGATGGCAGTAAACCAATACCAACAACCAAAATGGATAATATCCCAAGCGGGAGTGACATCCAGATGGATAATTTGGGTAATTCTTGGGGATAATCAGAATATTCAAATTCATTTCCAGGGCTTTGAAATTGTTTTACAACCATTGGTAAATACCCGCCTAGCCCAATGATGGTATTTATCAGGAAAAAAACCACACCAATAATCGCAAATGGATCACCGGTTGATATCGCAGCAGTGAAAACCAACCATTTTCCTGTAAAACCAGCCAAAAGTGGAATGCCAGCTAAGCCGGCTAAAGCCAGACTAAAAAAGTAAGCCGTTCTGGGCATAATTTTGTAAACACCTTGCAAATCATCGATATGCCCGGTATCAAAAAAAAATTCATAAATGCCTGCTGAAAGGAATGCAAGACACTTCGTTATCGCAATCACTAGGAAAAGAAATAGTGCAGCAGCAAATGCCCTTTCTATCTCAAAATAAAAGCCAATTCCCAGGATGAACATCAAATAACCAGTTTGTGCTATTGATGAAAAAGAAAGAAAACTGCGAATATTTTTTTGATTAAGTGCTCGAATTGACCCAATAAACATATTTAAGAAACTTAAAATGAGTAAATAAAACCCTAATTCTGAGGTTTCCAATCCCAGATTGATGCAGATTATTGACATGATGAATAACATACTTTTAGATATCACACCAGCTAAAAAAGCGCTGATAGCACTTGGCGCACCGCTATATACCTCCGGTACCCAGGTATGAAAAGGCGTAATACCTGCCTTAATGCTGAAGCCCACCAAAAAACAACCCGCACTAATTCGAGAAAAAGTGTTGACTTTCATTGAAATCTCAGAAATGTCGGTTGTGTCAGCCCCTTGGAAAGTGAAATAAATCCCAAAGAGCATAATCATTGTGCCCAAACTGCTCATAATGAGATATTTAAAACCCGCTTTGACAGAAGTCTCTCGATGATACCGAAAAGCAATAAGGGCACTGGCTGTGACCGAGATTAGCTCTACAAATAAAAACAAATTAAAAAGATCAGTGGTATAGAAAATACCCAATAATCCAGCAAGGGTCAGCATAATCAGAGGATAATACAATAAATATCTTGGATCTCTTGAAAGGTACTCACCGGAATACAGGGTGATTAATATCCCAATAAAATAACTTATTGCAACGATAAAATTACCAGCCACATCCACCTGGTATTGAATGCCGCCTGATTCGAATACACCAAAAATTGGCAATTTCCCATTTAAATTATTTCCCAGGCTTACCAAAGTTGTAAACGCCGCCCCTATTATCGCTGCTGTCAATAGGGCTTCGACGCGATTGCTCAGACGCAGAATTCTGGCAGCTAGGTAGACTCCAAAAGCGCCAAGGATTAATATCACCAATGGAAGTATCGTTCCAATCAACCCAGACACTATGAAGAACCTCCAAAGACGACAGCTAATCCATTGATCGCCCACGATAATAATGGCGCAGGTAATAGCCCCTCAATAATCAAAAATATAGTGACGGCTAAAGTTGGAACCAGTAAGGCTTTGGGTGAGGCTTTTGGCTCGATACCAGCGCCTAACTTCCCTAAGAAAATTTTGCCAAAGAAACGCAAAGCGTAAACAACAGTAAATAAGGACCCTATTAAAGTCAGTATCGTCAATATGGGTGAGTACCCTGACCCAAACCCACCCGCAAAAATCATCCATTCACTGTTGAATATCCCCAATGGCGGCATGCCGGATATTCCTAAGGCACCAATTGCTGCGCAAACGATCGTGACAGGCAAGACCTTCCCTAAACCACTTAGTTTTTCGATTTGCCGTTCCTTGGTTGTGGCTATGATTATGCCAACCACCATGAATAGCAATGCTTTAACAATGGCATGGTAAACGACATGCATGATTGACCCTACCATCCCTTGTTCAGTCAGGGAGCCAATTCCAAATAGGATATATCCCATCTGACTCACAGAACTATATGCGATAATCCGTTTGATATCCTTTTCCGCCAGCGCCATCAATGCACCATATATTTCCGAGATCAATCCTGCGACCATCAACCAAACTGCAAAGGGTTGAATGATGTCAAGGGAGAAAAAATTAATTGGAAATCTCAATATGCCATATGTGCCCATAGAAAGCATAGCTGCTGCAAGGATAATCGTTACAGGCATAGGCGCAACGGTATGGGCATCAGGGAGCCAAATGTGCAGGGGAAAGATGGCCATCTTGACACAAAACCCCAGTATAAAAAAGATCGTTAAGAGTGTTTGCGTTTGTAAGGGAAGGGCGCTTGCCAGCGTTGCGATTTCGGTGATGCTTGCTGTTCCAAAATTAACAAATAATGTGATCAGGCAAATTAACACAAACAATGATCCAATATGCGTCACAATAAAATACTTGAGTGCGACCCTGAATCGATATTCACCATATCCCCATACCAAAATCAATAATACAGAAGCGATAAGCATTAATTCCCAAAATATGTAAAACAAGAAAGCGTCATCTGCCAAAGTCGTTCCAGACATCCCTAAGCTGAACAATAACAACAAGGCGTAATAGTGATTACTGTTTTTCTCCCCTGTTTTTTCCCCAAGAGAATAGATCATTGCCACTAATGTAACCAAAACCTCCGTCATCAGGAACACAAGCGCCAACCAATCAAGATGGAGGGTGAACGAAATATTCATATTGGGAATCCATGCCAAAGAAAACCGAATTGTTTCACCAGATCTCAATGTAGCCAGCAAAATAATTGGAATGATCAGCGCGCAGCCCTCACTGATAATGCCGATGATTGCCGCTTGATTTTTTGTCGCTTTTCGCCACAGCAATAAAATAACGACACCAATAAGTGGGAGTATTGTTATTCCAGAAAGTAACACTTCTTTAAAATTCATGACTTCAACCCCTTTGAGAGATGATGATGAATAATATGATAAGGACCAGAAACAAAGGCACCCACAGCAAATCCCAGCGGAAAGACTTATTTTGGATCCGAATTTCATAGTAGCCTAATTTTTTTATGGTTTTATTGATCAATGATGTGGTCTTTTTTGATCCGCCATCCTCAATTTGAATCAGAGTCGTTTTTGATAATCGAACCAGCATTTTACTGATATTTACCAATGCTTCTTCTAATTTTTCTTCGATTTTTTTCATGGTTAATTCTGAAATCTTTATGATGCCATGGATTAATCCAACCCATGCCCGAGAAAGACCCATCTCAATATTGGTTGATACCCAGTGAGAAAACTTGACCAATGCCATCCTTGATTTGGAAAAGATATTCCCTAAAAATCTGATTTCAAACTGTTGATAAAACCAATGTGCTGATTTTTCTTTCCATTCAATACCCTTGTTTAACCACTGTGTTGACTCATCCGTAAATGGCACTGATGAATAATTTATGGCTGTTGTCTGCTTTGTGTTAAATAACGCACTCAACTTATTTGATAATTGATACTGTAACACCCAATCCATAACCAAAAGCGTCAAACCAATCCAAATAAAAAATGTGAATAAGGATTGATCCCGAAAAATGACAGCGGCAACGGTTCCATTCATAACCAGTAGAGCAATAGACTGTAGTAAGATGACATACCTTTTATCCTGATCGTTCTGAGGGTTCATAAATGTAAAAAACGAGAAAAGAGCCCAAATATAATATGAGAATAATGTTGATGACAAAATAGTCGATAAGAATATAGCCATGCCGAAAAGGAGACTGTAATATATGAGCTTCCTTTCCAGTCTTAAAACCTGAGACCTGTGCAAAACGATCAATAGCGCCAAATACACAACAATGATAAGTCCTGTCATGCTAAGGAAGATTTCGTTGGATTGGATGACCGGAATAACACGGTACAGAAGATATAAGCCCAAAGAAGGCATTAAGATTTCTGGGATCCAATTAACAAAATTTTGTTTTTTTGTTCCAGAAAATTGCAGCCATGAACCAAAGGGCCAAATGGCGGTTTTAACAAACACAGCAAGTAAGAAGCCTGCTAAAACCCAAGCTTGATTTGATAGTGGCAATTGACTCGCTGCATTGATCATTTCCGAGATATCAAGGGATTGGGTTTGATTTTGGAGTATGAGAATAGATATCCAAAGGCCAATATCACCCGTTCGCAAAGTTATAAACACAAAACCAAATTGCTTAAACTCGCTAATACTGGTAAGGGAAGTGATGGTTGAAAGGGCGACACACAAACCAACAATTTCCAGTGCAATGTAACGGATCATAAATTGACCGCTAAAAAATGAGATGAACCCAAAAGCCAAGCCAATACTCAGCACAATGCTATGGAAGCGTAAAGAACCCTGGCCCAATTCACTTTTTATTAGGTATATCCAAAGCGCAACTTGAATGATTAGGAATAAAATTATTGGAGTCGTAGAAAATTCAAAATAAATTGGTTCATTTAAGTAGCTTAGCCCTGTGTTAAATTCTTTTATTCCCACCAAAAATAGAGACGACGTGCAGATAAAGATGACCGCCAATTGAAAATAAATGAGCCATTTTATATATTGTTGCTTAATCACAGTAAATAAAACACTTGAGAATAGTGGCAGGAAAAATAATGTCAGTGCAACAATTTCGTTGAAACTAGTCATTATCTTTCCAATTCAATTGATAAGAATGCGAGAGAATCCCCGGGTCTTTTTCGGGATGTTTTGAAATATGAACAATCATCGTCAGTGCTAATCCAAGCACCACTGCCTCAACAATGAGTGCGGAAATAACCATGGTTTGTGCAAAGTGAAGATTATTTTTTTGCCATCCGGTGAAGATTAGCCCCAAACTGATACTTTGGAGCATCAGTTTAAAGCCGACAATTTGCCGAATTAATTCCTCCCTGAGAAGAAAACACAGCAATCCAAAGATAAAAACGGCGACAACACTGCCATGCGTTAACCAAATTAACCATGTGGGTAAAACGAAATCAGGCATCGTCCTCCTCATTAGGTAAAAGAGCAGCAATGCCTAACGCACCTGCAAACATGAGTAAAACCTGAGTGATGATATCAAGACTTCGATAAGTCCAAAGGTATTCTTGAAAACCATCCTCGTTTACAATCAAGGTGGGATTTAACCACCGAAAGGCAAACCATCCAAGTGATATGAGAATAATAACTAATGCTAAATAAATCACCCAAGACCGCTTGTTCATTTCTTTGAGACCCTCGCCGTATTGGTAAGACTTGTAGCAATAATAAACAAGATAGAAATTAACCCGGCGCCAACACTCAGTTCAAATGCACCAGCAAAGGGTGCACCAAAAATGAAGAAAATGACTGACAATAATACACTCCCAAGGCCAATGGATGTAATGATCCAAATTAACTTTCTGGCGAATAACACGAAAATTGAGGTGATCAAAAATCCAGCCAGGAGTAGCGTGATATAAAATGTAGGGTTTTGCAAAAGTCCTCCAAACCAGAGTTAATTTAAGGGTTTAAGGATCCATCCCATTTTTATTTTATTTATTATTGTTTCAATGCTCTCGAATTGACGTAGATATAAGATATCCTGAGGTCAAGTCGCATATACCGTCCGATCATACAAATAATATGGTCCTCAATGGTACGGCTCGACGAGGTTCGAAAGAATTATACGAATTATCAAGCAATAAGTCAAATTGTCGCTGAACTGTGTCCAAGACAAACTGTCATATTTATTATGATATTGATATTATAAGAATTTTTTATTTTCTCAATTATTGTGGATCATAACATCCTTGAAACATACTAGATTACGAAACTTTCATGCCAGAGCGAGAGATTATTTTTGTTATAATGTTATTAAGAAGGTAAAAAACCGAAATTCATTCCTCGGCAATATTTCTAATTGAAAGGAAAATCATCATGTCAAAGAAAATATTAATTGCTTACGGAACCGCGGCAGGTTCAACTGGTGAAGTAGCAGAAGTAATAGCGGAAGAAATAACGCAGATGGGTGGAGAGGTCGAGGTCAAGCCGGTTGAAGACATCCATTCGGTGGAAAATTTTGATGCAATCGTCATTGGAACATCTGTGCGTGCTTTTCGTATCCTCCCAAAAACAAAAAAATTCCTCAAACGACATCGCAAAGCCCTTCAGAAGGTGCCAGTGGCATACTTCCTCGTCTGTCTGACCATGAGTGACCCTACCCCAGAAAACATCGATAAGGCAACCGGCTTTGCTAAACCAATGATTAGCATCAAAGAACCGGTTAGTTTGGGCCTATTTGGCGGCTGCATGAACCATGAAAAACTGTCTGGATTCTTTGCAAAATCTATGAAAGGTATCCCAGAACAAGACCATAGAGATTGGGAGCAGATCCGAAGTTGGGCAAAGGAAGTGTTTGGTAAATTCACTGGATAAAAAACAAATTGGACTGATATCGCTGCAGGCAATCATATAATGCGCTCATCAAAGTCCTCTCTCTCCAATAGAAGGAGAGGAGGCTCAAACCCACACCCCACAACGGAAACGCTTGTTTCTTGGAGCAATTTTGAAACGCTTCAGTGCTTAGGTCGAAAAAAGATCATCCAGATATTGATAATTTGATATTGATAGAAAAATACAGTAGTTCTCCAAGTTTGGCCAAGGGCAAGTTTGGGTTTGGGTTCCATAAAGTTTTTAAAACAGTTATTAGAGATGATAAAGTCCGTTAGCCAATTATGACCCCCATAAATATATAAAGACCTTGTGTTTTAAATAAAATTGTGGCTCAATTTCTATCTCCTATTTTTTACTTTCCCTCTAGTTCATTCTATGGAAAACCCCGGTGGATGTCACCAAAGTCATCCATCGGGGTTTTTCGGAAGGAGCCTCTAATCCAAAAGGAGAGAAAAGATAAAGGTCTCGTATATTCATTGAGATTACCTCAAATGAATGGCATGAGTATAAGCGATAATTGTGATAAAAAGCTTAAGAAATGGTTAAGATTTGGTCAGTAAACGTTTAATGAGCACAAAAAAACTGTGTTTTGTGTATTAAACAAAAATATTTACTAAGTATTTGACATTTTTACAGGAAGAAAAATTGATTTATAAGGGGTATTTATGCAACAACCCCTGAAAGGGATTCCAGGGGTTGTTATAGTAACTATGAAAATTGTGAAAAAAGAGTCAAATATTACTGAACTTCTTCCACAAGATCATTAGCAGTTTGGGTCAAATCGGCTAAGATTTGTTCAACTTCTGCTTGGTCAACAGCATTATACAATTGAGCAGCAAAATCACCAACAGTGCGGCGCACAGATGACCATGCGGGGAAGGTTTGTGGCTCAGAAGGTCCCATAGCTGCCAATGCAACACCAGACGCCCAAACAGGATTCTCTTCAGCGTAATCAGCTAGCAGTTCCTCAGTGGAATAATGTGTACCATAGTAGCCTGAAACGCGAATCCAGCGTGCTTGATTCTCAGGTGAGGTCAGCCATTTGATGAACAGCCAGGAAGCCATTTCTTTGTCTTCTGTGCTGGGGATCACACCAATCATCTGCTGGAAGGCGTTCACCGCTTGTTCACCATCTGGGCCTGGTAATGCCATCCAACCCCATTCATCGTCGTTGCTTTCTTCTTCAAAGGCGGCTTCATAATAGGGTAAACCTGCAATGGAGCTCATGGTGATGAGCGCTTTGCGTTGTGCTTGTTCCGGGTTTGGATAGCTCTCTGTTTGCCAGACACACCCATTTTCCTTCAAATCCAATAGGTACATGGTCGCATCAATTGCAGCCTGGGAGGTGAAGTCATAAGCAGTGCCGTCCTCATTGAGTTCATTACCGCCGAAGGCATACAGGAAGTGCAGCCAGTTTGTGGCACTTGGGTAGTAAACCAAACCACCCGTACCCTCAAAATCCGCACCTTTTCCAGCATTTTCTTCAGCAGCAGCACACACAAGTTCCTTTAATTCAGCCGAGGTTTGAGGAGGCTCAGCAAAACCTAACTCTTCGGCCCAGGTGTAGTTAAGCACCAACACATTGGCTGATTGGGTGAGCGGATATGCAATCCAGGCACCATCAGATGTACTGCCCGCTTCTTTCAGATGGGGATAAAGATCGGCCATTTCCTCATCAGACAGTCCATAATCCGCATCATTGATGTATGGGCTCAAGTCCGCTACCGATCCAATGGAATACCAATCCGCCAGGGCGTTTGTATATGCCATCACAACGTCTGGGAGGTCACCTGATTGAATGCCGGCATTGACCTTATCCTCAACGTCTCCATATTGTCCTTGATCAAGGGCGTTTACAGTGATACCGTAGGGATTTTCAGTGTTAAATTCTTCCACTAATGCTGCCATTTCAACACTGGGGTCATCTTCACCATAGACATGCCAGAATTCAATCTCAACCCCAGCAAATGGTGCTTCTGGGGGTTCTTCAGTGGGCTCTTCTGTTGGTTCTTCAGTAGGTTCCTCAGTAGGCTCTTCGGTGGGTTCCTCTGTTGGTTCTTCTGTCGGCTCAGCTGTCGGTTCTTCTGTCTCGGCAGGCCCACAGGCAGTTAATATCACACCGAAAAGTAGTATTATGGTTAGTAATATGCTCAACTTTTTCATTATATTTTTCATCTCCTTAAATCAGGTAAAGTTTAGATTGATCACGCTTATAAAATTCTTATCTATCCGAATCTTTCACCTCCTTCCACTATCATATTCTAATCTAAATCTATGATCTAACCCTTTAATCCAGACCTTGCAATGCTTTCAGTAAATTGCTTCTGCGTGAAGAAATAGATGATCAATATCGGGATAATGGTAATGAAAGCACCCGCCATGGTCAGGTTAATTTCCTGGCCAGCTTCATCTACAAAGTTCATCAACCCAACAGAAATAGGCCGCCAATCAGGTGTATTGGTCACCAGCATCGGCCAAGCCAAAGAATTCCAGGTGCCAATAAAGGATAAGACAATAATCACCATTAATGGGGCTTTTGATAAAGGTAGCACCACCTGCAACAAGAAC
>Ga0272442_10008346_pt1 | contig 13139 bp, 13 predicted proteins | sample SSMForm2O_FD_200262 | JGI IMG/M metagenome (GOLD analysis project Ga0272442, IMG submission 200262) | Marine sediment archaeal communities from Little Sippewissett salt marsh, Falmouth, MA, United States - SSM-Form-2O | ecosystem: Environmental > Aquatic > Marine > Wetlands > Sediment ...
CTGATCCGCCTGATCCGGGCCCCCGACCCGTTCGAGGGGGCCGAGCGCCTGGTCGAGGCGTACGGCCTGGGCGAGCTGTCGCCGAACACGTACCTGGTGGGTGACAGCGAAGTACCCGAGCACCGGGACGCGTATTGCCGCATGATCGCCCGCTTCCACGAGGGGCGCCGCAACGTGGTGATCCTGCACTACAACGCGGATCTGCGTTTCGGACGCCGCGAGCGGATCGACGTGTGGTGGGGAGGACTGAAGCGGAACGGCGGCCTGATGCTGACGCTGGCCTACCTCCTCCAGACGAGCGTGGACTGGAGAGGGGCCGAGGTGCGCGTGAAGATGGTGGTGCCGACACCGGAGGCGGCCGCCGGGGCCCGGCCCAACCTGGAGGCCATCGTTCGGAGTATGCGAAGCGGTGCCACGGCCGAGGTGCTGGTATCCGACGGCCGGTCATTCGTCGATATCATGAAAGACTCGTCGCGCGGGGCCGACTTCATCCTGATGGGGATGCGCGAGCCGGACGAGGGTTTCCAGGCGGCCTACGAGCGGATGAGGGATGCGGTGGAGGGAATGCCGACCGCGGCGTTCGTCCTCGCGGCCGAGGACATGCCGTTTGGTGAGATCGTAGTAACCCTGGAAGGTGACTGACCGACGGACCCGCCCCTACAAGGACAGCGGATTCCATCCGAAGAACTGAGCTCCGAAGCCGAGAACGGCGAGCGCCAGCCCGGCCACCAGGAAGATGGTCCCGACGATGTCGTCCCGCCTGAGACCCAGAATGATGAGGATCACGCCGGCCGCGCCGATCCCGATCAGCCAGGAGGCGTCCATCCAGTCGTTGACCATGGATCCCGGGGTCCTGGACTGCATCGAAACTCCTGTGACTGAGCCTTGTCGGCGGGGCGAGTCAGACCGGCCGGGAGCCGCCTCCCGACCGATCCTTCCCAGCCGTGTTCCTGTCCGTTCTCCGGTCTAGTCTACGATCGGAGTCCCGAACTCGACCAGTTGCTCCTCGACCTGGGCGCGGTCACCCGTGACCACGAGCAGCATGTCGTCCGGGCGGATGTACTCCTGCACCATCCGCTGCACCTCTTCCGGCGTGACCGCGTAGATCCGGTCCACGTAGGTCTCGAGGTAGTCGTCCGGCAGGCCGTGAAGGCGCATGTAGGCCAACTGTCCTACGATCCCGCCGCGGCTCGAGTTCTGCAGCACGAAGATGCCTGCGAGGTAGTTCTGGATGCCGCGAAGCTCTTCTTCCGAGGGTGGCTCGTTCGCCAGTCGATCGATCTCGTAGAAGATCTCGTCCAGCGAGGCGCCGGTCACCGCGGTGGTGACATCGGCCATCTCGACCCAGTAGGCATCGCGGTATCGCGACGAAACCTGGCTGAACGGCGAGTACGTGTAGCCCTTGTCCTCGCGGATGTTGGCCGTGATCCGGGAGGCAAACGACCCTCCCAGCAGCGCGTCCGTGACCGTGAGAGCCACGAAGTCCTCGTGCGACGGATCGACGGTCGGCAGTCCGACCTGGATCGTGGACTGGGGCGCTCCCGGGCGGTCCAGGATGTGAACCGCGCGGCCGGTTACGGGCTCCGGAATGTCCACCGTCGGCGGCGGGCCTTCCTTCCAGCCGCTGAACGCCGCCTCGATCGCCTCCCGTATCGCCGCCTCGTCGAACATCCCCGTCACGTACAGGTGCGAACGAGCGGCGCCGAAATTGGCCTCGTAGAAGCCACGGACCTGCTCCAGGGTGTATCCCTGCAGCTGCTCTTCGGTCGGATACAGCCGCCCGTATGGGTGGTCCGGGTACATCACCGCCCGGAACCGCTCCTGGGTCACCGACTGCGCCCGGGTGCGGGCGATGCTCACCTGCCGGATCCGGTCAGCACGCAGCCGGTCCAGTTCGGACTCGGGAAAGGCCGGGTTCAGGGTCACGTCGGCGATCAGGGCCACCAGGTCCGTCCCGAACTCGGCGAGCACCGTTCCCGATACGCTCGACCGGTCCAGCCCCAGCCCGATGTTGAGCGAGCCACCCATGCTGGCCGCCTCGCGCGCGATGTCCTCGGCGCTGCGCGTAGTCGTGCCCTCCTTCATCAGGTCGCCCATGAGGTCGGCGAGCCACACCTCGTCCGCCGACTCGTCGATGTTCCCGGTGCGGATCACCAGCTGCACCGTCGTCTTGGGGACCTTTCCGTACGGCACCATGGTCACGCCGAGCCCGTTGGGCAGCTCGAACTCCGTGGCCTCGGCGAGGTTGAAGTCCTTCGGCTCTCCGCCCGCGGGCGGCGTCTCCTGCGCGATCGCCATGCCCGCGCTCGCCACCACCGCGAGTCCGCCCAGCAGGGCGGCGAGGCTCCTCGTCGTCGCTCTCATCGTCCCGCCTCCTTATCGCGAGCCGGCGCCGGCCGCTGCTCCACCTTGGGCAGCTCCGGGCTCGACCGTGAGAATGGTCCGGTTCGTGGGCCGCAGGTACTCCTGCGCCGTCTGCAGAATGAGTTCGGGCGTCACCGCGGCGAACTCCTCTTCGATCCGGTTGATCCGGGACGGGTCGTCATCGAACAGGGCGAACGAGGCGAGGAGGTCGGCTCGTCCAAACCCGAACAGTCCCTCCATCGAATTGAGGAGGCCGGACTTGAGTTTGATGCGCGCTCGGGCCAGGGTCTCCTCGTCCACGGGCTCAGTGCGGATGCGCTCGACGACCTCGTCGGCCGCGGCCAGGATGTCGTCCGCGCTCACGTCGGCGTCGTGATACAGGGACACGGTCCACAGCATGGGCCCCTCGTAGTTGTACATGTTGCCGAGGTCGTTCATGCTGCCGCTCACGCCCGCCGTGAATCCATCTTCCTGCACCAGGCGCTGGAACAACCGCGAGTCCTCGCCCTGTACGAGGATCTGGTCGATCAGCCCGAAGGCCCAGTACTCGGGCGAGTTGCGCTCCGGGGTGTGGTAGGCGAAAGCGAGAGCCGGGCGCGGGGCCAGGTCGTCCACCTTGCTGGAACGCTTCTCTTCTTCCTGCCGCGGTTCGCTGATATCGAACTCAGGCACTTCGGGGCCGGCCGCGATCGGTCCGAAGTACTGCTCGATCCACGCGCGCGCCTCGGCCGGATCGAAATCGCCCACCACGGCCAGGGCCGCGTTGTTGGGGGCGTAGAACGTGTCGAAGAAGTCCTGCACGTCTTCCAGGGTGGCCGCCTCGAGGTCCGACAGCTCGCCGTAGAAGTTGTGCGCGTTGTACCAGTTGGTGTTGGCCAGCTGGGGCATGTCGAGCCAGGGGAATCCGCCGTACGGCTGGTTCAGCACGTTCACCTTCACCTCGTTCGAGACCACGCCCTGCTGGTTCGTGAGGTTCTCCTGGGTGATCGCGAGTCCCTTCATGCGGTCGGCCTCGGCCCACAGCATGGTCTCCAGCTTGTGCGCGGGGACGATCTCGAAGTAGTTGGTGAAGTCCATGCGGGTGGATCCGTTCAGGACCCCTCCGACTTCCTGCACCAGCCGGACGAACTCCATCTTCCCGAGGTTCTCCGAGCCCTGGAACATCATGTGCTCGAACAGGTGTGCGAACCCGGTGCGATCGCGGGGCTCGAGTCGGAGCCCGACGTTGTAGTAGACGGCCACGGTCACGATCGGGGCCGTGTTGTCGGGCGAGAGAACCACCCGGAGACCATTGTCGAGCGTGTAGTACTCGACCGGGACGCTGAACGAGGTATCGAGTTCAGCGGTGGGCTGGTCGGCCGGCTGGCAGGCGGTCAGGGCCATGGCGACGGTCGCCGCCGCGCCGGCCCAAAGGCTGGTCCTTCGCATTCGGAGTTCCTCCCCCTGCGAGAATCGAGAGGCCGCCCGGAGGCGGCCTGTTGTTCACGTCTATACGAACACGCGAGGGGGAAGTGTCGCGTATCCGGAGCCGAATTACCAGCGCACGAGGGCACCGCCCCAGGTGAAGCCCGAGCCGAAGGCCGTGAAGCCCACCAGGTCGCCTCTCTGGATGCCGCCCTCCGCGACGCACTCGTGCAGCGCGATCGGGATGCTGGCGGCCGTGGTGTTTCCATAGCGCTGGATGTTGACGTACATCTTGTCGTCCGCGAGCCCGAGCCCCTTCGCCACGGCCTGCGCGATCCGCATGTTCGCCTGGTGCGGGATGACCATGTCCAGGTCATCGATCGAGTAGCCGGCCACCTCCAGCACTTCCTTCAGGGCCGCCGGCATCTTGGTGACCGCGTGCTTGAACACCTCCCGGCCCTCCATGTGGGGGCGCGTCAGACCGTCCTCGATCATCTCCTTGCTGATGAACGGCTTTCTGATGCAGGCGGGTGCGGGTGCCCACAGCTTCTCGGCGTGCCTTCCGTCCGCGTGGGTGCGAACGGCCAGCACGCCCCGGTCCGCATCGTCCGTCGGGCCGAGGATCGCCGCCGCGGCCCCGTCACCAAAAAGCACGGCCGTGTCGCGGCCTTCGGTCGAGAGGTCGATCCCGGAGGAATGGACCTCGGTGCCGACGAGCAGGATCCGCCGGTACTGCCCTGTCTTGATGAAGGCGTCCGCGATCTCGAGCCCGTAGACGAACCCGGTGCACTGGTTCCGGATGTCGAGACAAGGAATGTCCCTGACTCCGAGTTTTCGCTGCAGAAACACGCCGGTGCCGGGGAAGAAATGGTCCGGGCTGAGGGTGGCGACGATGATGCAGTCCAGTTCATCGACTTCCATGCCCGCCGCCTCGAGCGCCCTTTCCGTGGCGACCTTCGCCATGTCCGACCCGCCCTCGTCCTCCGCTGCCCACCGGCGCTCTTCGATACCGGAGCGCTGCCGAATCCACTCGTCCGACGTGTCCATCATTCCCTCGAGCTCGTGGTTGGTGACGACGCGCTCGGGTACGTACATGCCGGTGGAGATGAACTCGGTGCGGACCATGGCTGCCTCGGCCTCCGGGGGTTGAGGTGAAGCGAACAATGTAGGGGGTCACTCGGGCAAGGCGCACGGGTGCCACGGGCGCCGTGGCGCTGCTGGCCGACTTGAAGGCTAGCCTGGAGGACTGAAGAAGACCCTTCGCCGCCCGGTCAGGCGACGAAGGCTGCCGTGACGAAGATGGCGAAGATGACGCTGATCCAATACCACCACATGGGTACCTCCACCGCTAGAACGGAAGCCAGGGGGGTGGCGTCATAGTGGGGCCGTTCTCGAAGAGACTACTGCATTTCAGTATGCTCTGAATCGAGCCCTGACGCAACTGTTGCGGGGGTGCAGCAGGGCGGTATTCAGGACCTCCGGCAGCTGGCCGGCGGTCCCTACTTCGCGGCGTTCGGCGGGCGTGCGTCGAGCCACCTCGAGGTGATCAGCATTCCGAAGCCGACGACCAGGAATACGGCCACGAAGGCCAGCCCGATGGGAATGAACTCGAACCAGTCCTGGCGCGGGTACTTCGCCGTCAGGAAGTCGGCCACGATTGACAGCCCGATCCATACCGGAAGGCCGAAGAGGGCAAGAATCAGCCAGAAGACGCCCAGCTGCACGGGGTGCCAGCTACTCACGTTCATGTCTCCACTATAACCAAGACGCTTCATCGCATGGAAGGAGCCCCTTGCAGGGAGGCCCTCCACCGCGATCGTGGCGGCGGAGGATCGGTCCCGATTTCGATCAACTGAGCCGCTCTTACCGCCTGCGCCGCACCGCAGCCAGCGCGAACGGAAGCAGCAGCGCCCCGCCCAGGCCCATCGCGGCTTCGCCGACCGTGATCGCGCTGAATGGGCTCCGGCCCTGCGCCTCGGCCATCACCACGGCGGTTTGCAGCATCGATTCGACATCACGGTCCGACGCGGCGCGCGGCCAGTTGCCCTCCCGACTCCGCGGCACCTTCACGAACGAGATCTCCTGGTTGCCGTCGGCCAATGCGGCGAGGATCGACACCTCCGCGCCCGATGTGCCGTCCGTGCCGTGGATCGCGAGGACCCAGTTGCCTTCCTCCGGGATCTTGCCCCAGGCGGCCCACACGCCCTCGTCGCCCACCGGCGTGAATTTCAGGGGAAGCGACACGCGCTCACCGTCCACGACGCCCTCGGCCGTACCCTCGACCGGGAACTGGCCCGCGTTTTCGTGGTGATAGATGCGCACCAGCGCCAGCGCTCCGCGCGTCTCCTTGTCCAGCCTGTTGGGGGGATACTCGAGACTGATCCACGGGGGGCCGGCGATCGCGATCGTGGCGGCCACCAGCAGTGGCGCCGTGGCCAGGATCGCAGGCCGGGCAAAGGTCTTCAGGGCAATCCACTTCATCGTCATCCTCCTGTCGGGGGGTCGGGCGTGGGTTCGAATTCGGCGCCCTCCGCCGTCCGCTCCCCGCCACCTCGGCGCTACAGAATTGGGATGCCGCCCGCCCGGAGGATTGTTTGAACGGGCCTGACATCCGGCGCGTAAGGGGCATGGCGGCCCGTAGGGCCGAGATCTTGGCCCCTCCCGCCCTTGCGTCCCGCCCTACCGTGGAGCAAACAATTCAGGTGTCCTCGATGTCCTAACGCTGAGAGAACGGACCACCGCCGTGCCGGAGGAGAGGGACATTAGCCCAGCCGAGCAGGCACAGGCTCCGCTGTCCGAAGAGGACGAGTCTCTCGTCCACCGCGCGCAGGGCGGTGACGCGCGGGCCTTCGAGGAGCTGTACCGGACGCACGTGGACCGGGTGTACGCGCTCTGCCTTCGGATGAGCGCCGACCGGGAGCGGGCGGAGCAGCTGACGCAGGACACGTTCGTTCGCTGCTGGGAGAAGCTGGGCACGTTCAGAGGAGACAGCTTGTTTTCCTCGTGGCTGTACCGGATGGCGGTGAACGTGGTGCTGAATGACCAGCGGTCGCGGAAGCGAAGGCACTTGAGGCTGGAATCGACGGGTGATTTGGGCAGATACGGGCGGGCGGCGCCGGAGGGGAGGACGGAGGAGCGGATCGACGTGGAGCGGGCCCTGGCGGGCCTTCCGGAAGCCGCCCGAACCGCATTGGTGCTGTATGGAATCGAGGGATACAAGTACCGCGAGATCGCAGAGATGACGGGACTCGCGGAGGGAACGATAAAGGCGCAGATCCACAGGGCGCGAAAGCTCCTGCAGGAGGCGCTGCACGGGGACGTTGAGGGGACGAGTGAATCATGACGGACCATAGAGACATGGAGGACAGGCCAGGCGGTATCGGAGCGGAGGAGGACCTCCTCGGCCCCGACCTGCGTGCGCTGTTGAGTACCCTGCCGAAGGCACTGCCGCCGGAGAGGGATCTCACGCAAGAGATCGCGGCACAGACGTGGGACAGCCGCGAGAGGCTGCCCGGTGCCGCTGATATAGATGCTGACGCAACAAAACGGCGACGTCAGCCCTACCCGTGGTGGAGCGGGCAGGGACTGAAGCTGGCGGCGGCCGCGGTAGCCTTGATCGTCGTCACGTCAGCCGTAACCACCGTGTTGGTGAGAGACCAGGCTGGCAACCGGGACGATGCAGCAGCAACAGTTGCTGGCGCAGCAATAAATGAAGATCCGTCGGTCATGGAAGCGACGTTCGTTCGGGACATGGACGTCGAGAACCAGTTCTCTTCGGCGATCGCTGACATGGTGGCGGCCCTGGAGGCGAATCGTGACCAGCTTCCGCCGGAGACGGTGCAGTTGATCGAAGAGAACCTCAGGATCATCGACGAGGCGATCCAGCATTCGCTGGCGGCGCTGGAGTCGGCGCCGCAGAGTCTGCCGTTGCAGCAGGCGGTCATGACCTCGTACGAAAGAAAGCTGGACTTCCTGCGGCAGGCAGCCGCGATCACGGCAGAAGGCTGATATGAAGATTGCCCGCTCCATTCTCGCGACAGCACTGGTGGCCCTGACATTCCCGCTCGTGGCCACGGCCCAGCAGCAGGTGGACAGCCGCCACGCGGTGAACCCCGACTCGTATATCCGGATCTACATGGAGACGGAAGGCACGATCCGGATCGCCGGGTGGGGCAAGGACAGCGTCGCGTTCAGCGGCACCGCCGACGAGAGCCTGCCCGAGCTCGACTTCGGGATCGCGAAGGAGGGGAAGGCGGCCAAGGGCGGGATCTGGACGGACAAGAAAGGCAAGGGGGCCGTAGACCTCGACATCTTCGTTCCCGAGGGCGCGACGGTGTGGGTGAAGACGACCGGGGCGTCGGTCGACATCGAGGACATCACCGGGGGAGTGGACATCTACACGGTCTCCGGGGACGTCACCTTCTCCGGAAGCCCCAAGCAGCTGTACGCCGAGTCGATGGGTGGGGAAGTCTCGATCACCGGTGAGTCCAGGTCCATCCGGGCCAAGACGGGCAAAGGCCCGATCACCTTCCGCGGCTCGGTCGAGGACGTGACCCTGGTCACGGTAGGAGGAAAGATTACCGTGAGCGGCCCGCGCCTCAGGCAGGGCCACTTCGAGAGTGTGACCGGCGACATCGTGTTCGACGGGGCACTCGAGCCCGGCAGCTCGGTTGGATTCCAGACGCACAGCGGACGGGTGGAGATGACGCTGCCCCGCGATGCCGGGGCGAATTGCGTGGTCACCACCATCGAGGGCGAGTTGCAGGTGGACTTCGACGTACCCGGGGCCATGGAGCGGGACGGCGCCCAGGGCCCCGAGACGGAGTTTACGATCGGCGACGGCGGGGCCAACGTGAAGATCCAGACGTTCAACGGAGCGGTGGCGATCCGCCGGCGGTAGAGAGGAGCCGCATGCCCGAACGCAACTGCGATCACCTGTCCCAGGCCGTCGAGGGCGTGACGCCCTCCGACGAGGGTTGCACCGAGTGCCTCGACTCGGGCTTTGAATGGGTTCACCTGCGGATGTGCATGGTGTGCGGACACGTGGGGTGCTGTGATTCTTCTCCCGGCAAGCACGCCACTCGCCACTTCGTCGAGACAGGCCACAACGTAATGCAGTCCTTCGAGCCGGGCGAAACCTGGGGCTGGTGCTACGAGCATGAGCGCTATCTGGGGCCCTTCGAGTCCGTGCGTTGACCTCTCGCGCGGCACGCGGCGGGATCGGCGGAAGCCGGGTGTTCGGCGCTCTTCTCCTGGCCCTGTGGCTGACGATCGCGATCCTCTCGATTCAGCTAGGGGCTGACTACTACCGCCTTCCCCTCGGCGATCGCCCCTTCGCGGCGGATCACGAGGTCCTCAAGCCATCGGGTCTCATTGGGCACGGGTACGGGATCGCGGGCACGGCCATGATGCTCATCGGCGTCATCCTCTACTCCACCCGCAAGCGGGTGTCGTGGCTCGGCGGCGCCGGCGGGCTCGGCAACTGGCTCCAGTTCCACATCTTCCTGTGCACGCTGGGTCCGTTCCTCGTCCTGCTGCATACTACCTTCAAGTTCGGGGGCATCGTTTCGATCGCCTTCTGGAGCATGGCGGTGGTGGTGGTGAGTGGCGTGTTCGGACGGTACGTGTTCGCCCGCATCCCGAAGGCGATGGACGGCACGTTCCGCGGCATCCAGGAGATCGAGCGCGAGGCCGGTGGCCTGGAAGAAGAGATCCGTGCGGCGGGCGCCGTGCCGGCCGGACAGGTCGAGGCCCTGCTGGCCGGACCCTCTCTGCGCGCTCCCCGCGGCACCCTCGACGCCCTGTGGCTGGCGCTTCGAGGAGACGTGGCGACTCGCCTCCATCTGGCCCGCGGCCGTCGGACTTTGAACCGGGCGAAGGTCGCGCCGGAGGTGCGCCGCCGTACCCTCGGCCTCCTCCGCAGCCGCCTGGCGCTCGAGCAGCAGGGCCGCCTCCTCCTCCCCTTCCAGCGCCTGTTTTCCTACTGGCACATCCTTCACCTGCCGCTCGCCATCGTGCTCCTGATTGTGACCGTCGTCCACGTCGTGGTGGCCTTCCTGTTCGGCTACGTGTGGATATTCTGACCGGAAACCCGCATACATTCAGGCAAAACGTTGCATGTCCGGCGCGGTGCGTTTTCGGCTAAGTGCCTGTCTCGCAACGCTCTGACTTTCGGAACGGATCTCGCTGGTCAGGTGCTCGATGACGTTTCCGAGGCTGATTCTGACGACAGCGGCGGTGATGTTGTTCGGGTTCGGCCCGCTCGCGCGGCCGGCGGAGGGACAGCTCATCTCGCCCGGAAAACTCTCCGAGCCCCACGCGGAGCTCGAGGGGATCCGTGCGTGTACCAACTGCCACGAACTCAGGGAGAAGGGCATCGAGGCCGGCCTGTGTCTGGATTGTCACGCTCCTCTCAGGGCCCGCATCGAGGCCGGCCTGGGCCTCCATCCGGAGTCCGGCGCGACGGACGGGTGCGCGCGCTGCCACAAGGAGCACTTCGGGCGCGACTTCGACCTCCTCCACTTCGATCCGTCGGAGTTCGACCATGACGAGGCCGGCTGGGCGCCCGAGGGGGCTCATACCGCTCTCGACTGCCGGGACTGTCACACGAGTTCCCTGGTGCGATCGACCGAAGTTCGGGCCTTCAAGGGCCGCTACGGGTCGTTGAGTCGCACTTACCTCGGACTCGAGACCGGGTGCCTGGCCTGTCACCAGGACGATGATCCGCACGGCGGCCAGTTCGCCGATCGCACGTGCGACTCGTGCCACGGACAGGAGACGTGGGAGGACCCTGCCGGCTTCGATCACGACGCCGCGCGCTATCGACTGACCGGCCTGCACCGGCAGGTGGAGTGCGCGGAGTGCCATCCTCCGATGGACGGTCGGGGAGGGACTGGTTCGACCGGGGGCACGGCCGAACTCCAGTTCACCGGCCTCGCGTTCGGGCAGTGCTCGAGCTGTCACCCCGATGAGCACGACGGCGGCATGGGTGCCAGGTGCTCGGCATGTCACATCACCTCGGGCTGGAACCGTGTGGGAGAGGACGCGCTCCGCGACCGCTTCGACCACGCCGGCGCCTTCCTCCTCGAGGGAGCGCACGCCGATGCCGAGTGCTCGTCCTGTCACGGGAGCACTCCCTACGCGACCGAGACCGTTCGCATCCAGTACGTGCCCGGCACCGGCGCGAAGGCCTATCCGAGCCCGATCGCGGATGGCTGTCTGTCCTGTCACCGTGACGAACACGACGGAGAATTCGTCAATACGACGGTCGGGGGAGCGTGTGACAGGTGTCACGGGCAAACCGAATGGTATCCGGCTCGATACGACTACCGGCGACACAACGAGGAGACCGCGTTCGTCCTCGAGGGGGCCCACGTGGCCACCCCGTGCGTGGCGTGTCACCCGGCCCCCCGGCCGACGGACGCGCCGAGCCTCAGGTACCGCATCGGCCTCGGCGATCTCTGCGCCGACTGCCACACCGCGGACGATCCACATGCCGGCCAGTTCGACGGCCGCACCTGCGATTCCTGTCACGGCAGCCGCACGTTCCAGATCTCCGAGTTCGATCACCAGCTCACGGACTACGAGCTGGATGGAGCGCACCTCGGGCTCGCGTGCGCGGAGTGCCACCAGAGCGAGCCGGCTCCCGGTGGAGGCCAGATGACCCGCTATCGACCCCTCGGGACCGAGTGTGCCGACTGTCACGGAGGTGGTGTGTGAAGTTTCGTTCCCTGGTCGTCGCGCTCGCGCTGACCGGCCTTGCCGCCCCCGCGGCCCTGGCCCAGCAGGTCGAGTATCCGCATGGCGACACGTCCGAGCCGCTGAACTGCACCCTGTGTCACACGCAGGAAGGCTGGTCGCCGACCAGGCAGCCGATCGAGTTCGATCACGACGCCGAGACCGGCTTTCCGCGCACCGGACGGCACGCCGAGCTGACCTGCACTGGCTGTCACCTGGGCCTGAAGTTCGCCGAGCCGAAGATCTCGAGCGCCGGATGCTCGGACTGCCACGTGGACGTGCACCTGGGCAACCTGTCCTCCGAGTGCACGGCTTGTCACAACACCACCTCGTTCAACGACGTACCGGGAGTGGGGCTGCACGCCCGCACCTCGCTGCCGCTGACCGGCTCGCACCTCCAGGTCTCGTGCGAGACCTGCCATTCCGATGACACGGGCGGCGCCTACACGACGCTGGATCCGGACTGTTACTCGTGCCATTCGGTGGACTACGAGTCCGCGTCGCTCGACCACGTGGCGAACGGGTTCTCGACCGACTGCGAGTCGTGCCACAACACGCTGGCCTTCGGGGCCGGCATCGCCTTCGATCACGTGACGATCTCGGGCGGCTTCCGTCTCCTCGGCGTCCACGCCCGCATCGCGTGCGAGAGCTGCCACGTGATTCCGGGCTTCGATCCCCTGTTTCCGGGCGTCTCCAGTGACCAGGACTGCGTCGGCTGTCATCAGGACGACTACGACACCGCTCAGCCCGATCACGTCGGGGCCGGGTTCCCGACGACCTGTAGCACGTGCCACAACACGGAGCGCTGGGACGACGCGATCTACACGGAGCACGACGGGCTCTACTTCCCGATCTTCAGCGGTCGGCATGCCGGCGAGTGGCCGAGCTGCGCCACCTGTCACGAGGTGCCGTCGGACTACGGCGTTTTCACGTGCTTCAACTGCCACGAGCACGACCAGGGCCCGATGGACGAGAAGCACAGGGAAGAGCCCGGGTACGTTTACGACTCGGTCGAGTGCCTCGACTGCCACCCGAACGGCAGGGCGGAAGACTGATGCGGCGCGCGATCGTGGCGCTCGCGGCGTGCCTCGCCGTCGCGGCTACAGCGCCCGTGGCTTTTGCCCAGGATGCGCCTTTTGAGGCCCAGGTCGAGCAGATCGCCGGCTCCGACATCTACCTGTCCGCCGGCACGGACGTCGGCGTCGTCACGGGGTCGATCCTGCTGGTGCTCGGGACGGACGAGCAGGACGAGGTCGGCCGCCTACGGGTGATTGATGCGACCACGAAGCGATCGATCGCCACGTTCGGCGGCTCGCCGTTCGCCGTGACGCGAGGTGCGATGCTCCGTCTGAGGATCGAGGCCTCGGCCGACCCGCGGCCTCCGGCCCCGGCGGCGGTGGGAGCCGCGGCCGCGGCCGCCGATGCGGATGCGCCGGCCACCCGCGCGACTGCCTCGTCGTCTCGCGCCTCGTCCGGACCCCGGGTGAGCGGAAGCCTCGGCGTCTCATTCGACGCCCGCGAGACCATGACCTCGTGGGACGAGTTCGATGTGGACGAGGTCGAACGACAGTTCAGCACCCCGACGCTGGCCCTGCGCTTCGCCGCGGCCGAGCTGCCGGGCGGGATCGACTTCC